>MAAC01010183.1_pt1 | contig 320586 bp, 264 predicted proteins | sample 1115981 | NCBI WGS metagenome assembly MAAC01 (sample SAMN04961126, study PRJNA320927) | seawater metagenome | isolation source: sample BD02T64 sea water enriched with oil for 64 days | place: USA:Gulf of Mexico | collected 2013-07-27 | reverse complement strand
CAAACATTACAATCCTAGCACTGATTAAATAAGGGAACAGAGCATGCAACTGAATTCCACTGAAATCGCTGAACTGATCAAAAATCGTATTGAACAGTTTGACGTTGTCAGCGAAGCTCGCAACGAAGGTACTATCGTTTCTGTAACAGACGGTATCATTCGTATCCATGGCCTTGCCGATGTAATGCAAGGCGAAATGATCGAACTTCCTGGTAGCCGTTTTGCTATCGCACTAAACTTAGACCGTGATTCGGTCGGCGCGGTAGTTATGGGTCCGTACGCGGATCTAGCTGAAGGACAAAAAGTAAAAGGTACTGGACGTATTTTAGAAGTACCTGTAGGTCGTGGCTTATTGGGCCGCGTAGTTAACACGTTAGGTGAACCAATTGATGGCAAAGGCCCAATTGAAAACGATGGCTTCTCTCCTGTAGAAGTTGTTGCACCAGGTGTTATCGAACGTAAATCAGTTGACCAACCAGTACAAACTGGTATCAAGTCAATTGATGCTATGATTCCAATTGGTCGTGGTCAACGTGAATTAATCATTGGTGACCGTCAAATCGGTAAATCAGCGATTGCACTAGATGCCATAATTAACCAAAAGAACACAGGTATCAAAAGTATTTATGTAGCGATTGGCCAAAAAGCCTCTACTGTTGCAAATGTAGTGCGTAGCTTAGAAGAGCACGGCGCATTATCAAATACTATTGTTGTTGTTGCCTCAGCTTCTGAAGCGGCTGCACTTCAATACCTTGCACCATACGCTGGTTGTTCTATGGGTGAATACTTCCGTGACCGCGGTGAAGATGCGTTGATCGTATATGATGATTTGTCTAAGCAAGCTGTTGCTTATCGTCAAATTTCATTACTACTTCGTCGTCCGCCAGGTCGTGAAGCATACCCAGGTGACGTTTTCTATCTTCATAGTCGTTTATTAGAACGTGCTGCTCGTGTAAACGAAGCATACGTTGAAAAATTCACTAACGGTGAAGTAAAAGGTAAAACAGGTTCTTTAACTGCCTTACCTATTATTGAAACGCAAGCAGGTGATGTATCTGCCTTCGTACCAACAAACGTAATATCGATTACTGATGGTCAAATATTCCTAGAGTCTGATTTATTCAACTCAGGTATACGTCCTGCAGTAAATGCTGGTTTATCAGTATCTCGTGTTGGTGGTGCTGCGCAAACGAAAATTATCAAGAAACTTGGTGGTGGTATTCGTTTAGCATTAGCTCAATACCGTGAATTAGCAGCATTTGCTCAATTTGCCTCAGATTTAGATGACGCGACTCGCGCTCAATTAGAGCATGGTCAACGTGTAACTGAATTAATGAAGCAAAAGCAATACAGCCCACTATCAGTAGCTGAAACTGCCGTATCATTATTTGCTGCGGAAAAAGGTTTCTTAAACGACGTTGCCATTAACAAAGTTAATGATTTAGAAGACGCGTTACATGCTTACATGAATAGTGATCAAGCTGAGCTTATGGCTACTATTAACGAATCAGGTAACTACGATAAAGACATCGAAGCAAGTTTGACGAAAGCACTTGAAACATTCAAGTCTACGCAAACTTGGTAAGAAGTTTTTAATTAAGTAATCTTTTCGGAGAAGAGTCATGGCCGTTGGTAAAGAAATAAAAACCAAGATTGCGAGTGTTCAAAACACTCAAAAGATCACAAACGCTATGGAAATGGTTGCCGCTTCTAAAATGCGCAAAGCGCAAGAGGGCATGGCAGCCTCTCGTCCATATGCGACAAATATACGTAACGTGATCGGTCATATCGCGCTTGGTAACTTGGAATATCGTCATCCATATATGGAAGAACGTCCAGTTAAGCGTGTTGGCTATATTGTTGTATCAACAGACCGTGGTTTGTGTGGTGGTTTAAATATTAATCTATTTAAACAAGTGCTAGCTGATGCTGCTAAATGGCAGGGTCAAGAAGCTGAAGTTGAATTTGCGGTAGTAGGCTCTAAGGCTACTTCGTTCTTCAACAACATGGGCGCTAAAGTCACTGCACAAATATCAGGCTTAGGCGATAGACCGTCACTTACTGACTTAGTTGGTAGTGTACAGGTTATGCTTAAAGCTTATGATGATGGTGAAATTGATAAGTTGTTCATTGTATATAACAAGTTTGTTAATACCATGACACAAGAACCAACAATCGATCAGTTATTACCTTTACCTAAATCTGACGATGAAGAAATTAAGCATCGTTGGGATTACATATACGAACCAGACGCTAACGTATTGTTAGATCAATTGTTGGTCCGTTATGTAGAATCGCAAGTATACCAAGGTGTGGTTGAAAACCTAGCCTGTGAACAAGCTGCCCGTATGGTAGCCATGAAAGCCGCAACAGATAATGCTGGTGAGCTAATTGATGATTTACAACTGGTGTACAACAAAGCGCGTCAAGCAGCAATTACTCAAGAATTGGGTGAAATTGTTGCTGGTGCAGCTGCGGTTGGTTAAGTGTAATTAACATAAACGTTTTCGTAATTTAACGACAAGCTAGCCGCGTAAAACGTTGGTTAGCTTAAATTAAGAGGAATAAACATGAGTACAGGTAAAGTCGTCCAAATCATTGGCGCAGTTGTGGATGTTGAATTTCCACAAGATGCCGTACCTCAGGTATATGACGCATTAAATGTAACTGAAGGTGACCTTGAAGGTTTAGTACTTGAAGTGCAACAGCAGCTTGGTGGCGGCGTTGTACGTACTATTGCAATGGGTACCTCAGACGGTTTACGTCGTGGTCTGAATGTAGTAAATACAGGTAATAATATTCAAGTACCTGTTGGTGTTGAGACTTTAGGTCGCATCATGAACGTACTTGGTGAGCCTATTGATGAAGCTGGCCCTATCGGCGAAAAAGACCGTTGGTCAATTCACCGTGAAGCACCAGCTTACGCAGAACAAGCCATGTCTAACGAGTTGTTAGAAACAGGTATCAAAGTAATCGATCTAGTTTGTCCATTCGCTAAGGGTGGTAAAGTTGGTCTTTTCGGTGGTGCTGGTGTTGGTAAAACAGTAAACATGATGGAACTTATCCGTAACATCGCAATCGAGCATAGTGGTTACTCAGTATTCGCTGGTGTTGGTGAGCGTACACGTGAAGGTAACGATTTCTATCACGAAATGAACGACTCTAATGTATTAGATAAAGTATCATTGGTTTACGGTCAGATGAACGAGCCTCCAGGAAACCGTTTACGTGTTGCCATGACTGGTTTAACTATGGCAGAAAAATTCCGTGACGAAGGTCGTGACGTATTATTCTTCGTAGATAACATCTACCGTTATACTCTTGCAGGTACTGAAGTATCAGCACTACTTGGTCGTATGCCATCAGCGGTTGGTTATCAACCAACACTTGCTGAAGAAATGGGTGTATTACAAGAGCGTATTACTTCAACAAATAAAGGTTCAATCACTTCAATCCAAGCGGTATACGTACCTGCAGATGATTTGACCGATCCTAGCCCTGCAACTACCTTTGCTCATTTAGATGCAACTGTAGTACTTTCACGTTCTATTGCTGAGCTAGGTATTTACCCAGCGATTGACCCACTAGATTCTACTTCTCGCCAATTAGACCCATTAGTGGTTGGTGCTGAGCATTATGAAGTAGCTCGTGGTGTACAATCAGTATTACAACGTTACAAAGAACTTAAAGATATTATCGCCATCTTAGGTATGGATGAGTTATCTGAAGAAGATAAGCAAACTGTTTCTCGCGCACGTAAGATTCAACGTTACTTATCTCAACCGTTCTTCGTTGCTGAAGTATTTACAGGTTCTCCAGGTAAATATGTATCATTAAAAGACACCATCTCAGGGTTCAAAGGAATCTTAGCCGGTGAATATGATGATATGCCTGAGCAAGCATTCTACATGGTTGGTTCTATTGAAGAAGCCGTAGAGAAAGCTAATAAGATGTAATCATCTAGTAAGCATCCGATTTTTTCGGGTGCTTACAATTATAGAGGTCGAGTCAAATGGCATTATTAACTGTAAATCTGAATGTAGTTAGTGCAGAAGAAAGCTTATTTTCTGGTAGCATTAAATCATTACAGATCACAGGTAGTGAAGGTGAGTTAGGTATTATGCCTGGTCACGCACCTTTACTGACCTCACTAAAACCTGGTATGGCACTTATCACTAGAAAAGATGGTAGCGAAGAAGTTATTTATCTTTCAGGTGGTATGTTAGAAGTTCAGCCTAATCAAATAATCGTACTTGCTGATATAGCAACACGTGCTGATGATTTGAATGAACAAGCTGCTTTAGAAGCTAAACAACGCGCAGAAGACAACATGAATACCCAAGGTACTGATGTTGATTATGCTGCTGTTGCTGCTGAATTAGCACGTGCTGTAGCGCAATTGCGCGTTATTCAAGCGACTAAGAAAAAAAGCTAATAACCATTTAGTAAGGCATAAAGGCTTTAGTGAATTAAATAGTAAAAGCTCTGTTACTGAAAAGTAACGGAGCTTTTTTGTTAGCGTTGGTAAATAAAGTCAATTTTTAGACAAAAAAAAGCGCGTATAATAACGCGCTTAAACATGAAACACTCTGGGAAATAAAACTAACATTACATAAGAGCGTATAAAATAGATAAAGTTCCCTAGTATTTTTAATAATCAGATTAAGAGGGAAAATTAATACTACCTTCACTCATTAAAACTGCATGACCGCCAACGCGAATCGTTAAATCTTTACTCTGCAGGTTATCCATTTCTACATAGAATATACTTTGCCTTGCATCATTAGCGCCACGCTGAATAGCGAAAACATGTGTACCAGCTTGCACATGGGTATGATCACAAATGTGGTTGGCAAATGCGGGTATAGCACCGCCAATCGGTGGATCTTCATGGTGGGCAATAGCTGGGCCTAACAATCGAGCATGAAAATCGGCAGGGTTGTCGTCAGTGTTATTGGCAAATAATAATATTTCTTGTGCCAGCGATGTAGGTGCAGATGAATTACTCCATGCTGCTTCATTAAATTTAGCCTCACGAATAGCAGTATAAGATTTAATTGGTACAATCAAATAAGGCACACCACATGACACTATCAACGGACGGTAATTATCAAAACCTATATCAGAAGGGCTAAGCGATAGCATAGCAGCTAGTTCTTCTTTAGTAGGGGTATAGTAATCAACAGCGGCATGAGTATCGTAAGTTTGTTGCACAAGCCCTGCAGCGCCATTATTGTCTTTAGACACATAACTTTTAATAACCTGCTCTTGCTTATTTAGAGAGGATTTCAAACTGATTAAAGTATGTTGTTGAGAAAGCTCAATGGTTTGTGTCTTAGCAAGTACGTAACTTGCAGCTAATACTGTATGAACACCAATAGGTAATTCTTTTTCTTTCGAAAACACTCTAATATTACGACTATTATCCTCACCATTAGCAGATAAAAATATAGTACTTGATGTACTAAGTTCTCCTGCTATTTGTTGCATTTTTTTATCTGACAATCCATCCGCTTCAGGAAATACAGGTAAGGGTACACCATGAAAGGCGTGCTCAGTGAAAACGTCGGCGGTATAATAATTATAATTCATCGTAGTTCCTTAAGCGGCCAGTTGGACAGTATTTCCATTAACTTGCACTGAATAAACATTTACATTGGTAATGCCATCTTCAATACAAATACCTGTTTCTAAATCAAAATGTTGCTTATAAAGTGGAGACGCAACAACAACCTTATTATCTAAACTGCCAATTAAACCTCTAGATAAAGTATTAGACTTACTAAAAGGGCAATAATTGTTAATTGCAAAGAGTCGTTCTGCACCAGCATTATCAACTATTTTAAAAATAGCAACTTGTTGGTCTTGGAATAAGGCACAAACCCCCATATTTGGAAGTATGTCATTGGTATCACAAATGTTTTCCCATTTCTTTTCGTTCGACATAGTTAATACTCTCTTATTTAACTTCAATAGCAAGGGTTTCTTCAGGGCTTAAAACAGGACGTATCTGTTCTCTTTCAGTCGTGAATATAATATTGTCATCCTGTTTATCACTATTAACAAAATGAGTAAAACGCTTCATTTTTTCAGGATCATCAATGGTTGTCTTCCATTCACATTGATAAGTGTCTACCACATTAAGCATTTCTTTTTCTAATTCTTCAGCTAGGCCTAATTTGTCATCAATAATAACTGATTTAAGATACTCTAAACCGCCTTCCATGTTGTCCATCCAAACCGAAGTTCGTTGTAAACGGTCGGCAGTACGAACATAAAACATAGAAATCCGGTCAATATATTTAATGACTTCTTCTTCCGGTAAATCAGACGCAAATAAATCAGCGTGACGTGGTTTCATACCGCCGTTACCACAAACATACAAATTCCAACCATTTTCAGTCGCGATTACACCAAAGTCTTTACTTTGTGCTTCGGCACATTCACGGGTACAACCCGATACCGCTAACTTGATCTTATGAGGTGAACGCAAGCCTTTATAGCGATTTTCAAGCGTAATAGCTAAGCCCATAGAATCTTGTACGCCATATCGACACCAAGTAGAACCAACACATGATTTTACTGTGCGTAATGATTTACCGTAGGCGTGCCCTGTTTCAAAGCCGGCATCAACAAGTTTGCGCCAAATGGGTGGTAATTGTTCTACTCGTGCACCGAACAAATCAACACGTTGGCCACCAGTAATTTTAGTATATAGACCATATTCTTTAGCTACTTCACCCAAAACTATCAGTTTATCAGGAGTGATTTCACCGCCAGGAACACGAGGCACAACAGAGTAAGTTCCATCTTTTTGCATATTACCCATGTAAAAATCATTGGTATCTTGTAAGCCTTGAAGATTACTTTCCAATACGTGGTCATTCCAACACGAGGCTAGTATGTTTGCAGCAGTAGGTTTACAAATATCACAGCCTAAGCCTGTACCATGTTTTTCAAGGAGCTCGGCAAAAGATTTGATTTTCTCAATACGAATAATGTTATATAAATCTTGACGTGTATAAGCAAAATGCTCACAAAGGTCAGTGTTTACTTCAACACCTAATTTTTCTAATTCAGAATTAAGTACTTGTGTTACTAGAGCTGCACAACCACCACAACCCGTGGCAGCTTTGGTTTGGCTCTTAATCGCGGCCATATCTGTCGCACCCGCTTCAACGGCTTCAATAATATCTGCTTTAGTCACATTTAAACATGAGCACAGTTGGGCAGAATCAGGTAAAGCGTCAACGCCAATACCACTAGAGCTACCATCAACACTTGGCAAAATTAAGCCTTCAGGTTCAGGGGGAAGCTCCATTTTATTGAGCATGAATTGTAATAAAGACCCGTATTCAGCAGCATCACCAATTAGCACAGCACCAAGCAAATATTTATCATCTTCACTGACCACAATTTTCTTATAAACTTCTTCACGGTCGTTCACATAAGTATAACTGCGAGAATTAGGGGTATTACCGTGAGCATCTCCAATGGACGCTACATCAACACCCATAAGTTTAAGTTTTGTACTCATATCAGCACCCGCAAACTCACTTGAGCCAGTGCTAGTTAAATGATCAACGGCAGCGTGTGCCATTGCATTACCCGGGGCAATTAAACCAAAAATCTTATTGTCCCAAAGGGCAACTTCACCGATTGCATATATATCTTCATCTGAAGTTAAGCAATTATTATTAATGACGATACCGCCACGTTCACCCATTTGTAAGTCAGAACTACGACCCAATTCATCACGTGGACGAATACCGGCAGAAAATACAATAATGTCAGTTTCTAATTCACTACCATCAGCAAAACTCATTTTATGGACAGCATCTTCACCGTCACCGATATTTTGGGTATTTTTTTGTGTATGAACACTAACACCTAAGTCTTCGATTTTCTTACTCAGCATAGCGCCGCCGCCATCGTCAACTTGTACAGCCATTAAACGAGGAGCAAATTCAACTACATGAGTCTTTAGGCCCAAATCCATGACAGCTTTTGCGGCTTCTAGACCTAATAAACCACCACCAATTACAGTACCTACTTTAGCTGTTTTAGCTGCAGCAGTAATTTTTTCAAGATCATCAATAGTACGATATACAAAGATATTATTGCGTTCATGTCCTGGTACTGGCGGAACAAAAGGAAAAGACCCCGTTGCTAAGATGATTTTATCGTAACTTACTGTTAAGCCAGACTCTGAGGTAACTGTTTTATTTTCACGGTCAATACTGGCTGCTTTGTCACCTGTATGAAGGATAAAGTTATTCTTAGGGTAAAAATCTTCGGTCACCATATTTATATCATCAACCGACTGGGTTTTAAACCATGCAGTTAAATGCACACGATCGTAGGCTGGTAAAGGCTCTTCACCAAAGACAGTGACTTGATATTTAGCACTTTCTCCACTCTCAACTAAATATTCTAAAAAGTTATGACCAACTGGGCCATTACCTATCACTACTAACTTTATCTTAGGACTCATACTTTATTTACCACTCTCATGTGCAATATTGCTATGTCTATCGCAAATAATGTACCAAAGCATATAAAACCACTTAACCATTTGTTTTATTGTGGTTATTTTAAAAATTATAGTTGTCATATATTGATGGATGCTTAAACAACGGGCGGTAAAAGTGATTGTTGCACACATGATGTGCAAGAAATTAGTGTAAAAGCGTAGTAACTTGAGGCAAACACAACAATGGTTTAAAACAGGGTTATAAAGGACGGAGTATTAGCTGTTAACTAGTTGTCATTGATTTAGTTATTTAAAATTGAATCCTTTCATAATAATGTGGCAATGCGCGATCAAACTTGGTTACAATAGCTGCCATTATAATTGTTTAAATTGAATGGATTTATCATGTCTCTTTCTGTTGTTATTCTTGCTGCGGGTAAAGGTACTCGTATGCGCTCGGCTTTACCTAAAGTTCTTCATGTAGTTGCTGATAAACCTATGGTTTCGCATGTTATCGACAGTGCTCGTCAAGTTGGTGCGAAAAATATTTATGTGGTTTATGGTTTTGGTGGTGAGGTGCTCAAAGCTACATTAACGAACGATAGTTCTATTGATGATCTCACCTTTATTGAGCAAAAAGAGCAACTAGGTACCGGCCATGCAGTTGATCAAGCATCACCATTTTTAAATGATGATGAAGATATATTAGTACTCTATGGCGATGTACCACTGACAAAAGTATCTACACTAGATAGTTTAATACAGGCTAAGCCTGTAGACGGTATGGCACTGTTAACAGTACATCTTGCTAACCCAACAGGTTATGGAAGAATTGTGCGTGAAGGGAAACAAGTTGTTGGTATTGTTGAACAAAAAGATGCCAACCCAGAGCAACTTACAATTAATGAAGCAAATACGGGTATTTTATTAGCAAATGGTGGTGACTTAAAACGCTGGTTATCAGGGCTCTCAAATGAAAATGCGCAAGGCGAATACTACCTGACTGATATTATTGCTACTGCATACGGTGAAGGTAAAGCTATTGCTACTGCTCACCCTGAAACTGAAATAGAAGTGGAAGGGGCAAATAATAGAGTACAACTTGCTTCGCTCGAGCGCGCTTATCAAGCACGTTTGGCAGAAGAATTGATGATTGAAGGGGCAAGTTTACGTGATCCTGCTCGTATTGATATTCGAGGCTCATTAAGCATAGGCGAAGAAGTTAGTATCGATATTAATTGTATTTTTGAAGGCGACGTAATTCTCGGTAGTAGTGTCAAAGTAGGAGCCAATTGTATTCTTAAGAATTGTAAAGTTGGCAACAATGTAGAGATAAAGCCTAATACTATAATTGAAGATGCATTAATTGAAGATGAGTGCTCTGTTGGTCCATTTGCCCGTATTAGACCAGGCACAACAATGAAAAAAGATTCCCACGTAGGTAATTTTGTCGAAATGAAGAAAACTACACTTGGCGAAGGTAGTAAAGCAGGGCACTTATCTTACCTTGGTGATACCACTGTCGGTAACAAAGTAAATATCGGTGCTGGCACTATTACCTGTAATTACGACGGTGTAAACAAAGCGCAAACAATAATTAAAGATAATGCTTTTATAGGTTCAAATAGTTCATTGGTTGCACCCGTCACAATTGGAGCAACAGCGACCGTTGGTGCAGGTTCAGTTATTGCTAAAGAAGTCGCTGAACATGATTTAGCTGTGGCTCGAGGCAAACAACGTAATATTAAAAACTGGCAACGACCTATAAAAAAATAACCACTTTAATATGTCTGCACAGATGATTTAGACTACATTTAGTAAGTAAAGAAAAAAGGCATACCTCTCTTTATTAATATAAAAAGAGGTATGCCTTTTTTATTAGGATAATGCAGAGGAGCAATTTATTGCTTTATCTTTCGTTTTGAAACATAATAACGACCAACCGAAAGATAACTGAAATTTTGTTTAGATAATTATGTCAAAAAGAAATACTCAACAACGTCGTCACCGCATCATTGCAGAGCTAAATCTAAATGGCGAAGTGAGTGTTGATAGCCTTGCTAAACAGTTTGATATTTCAGAAGTTTCTATTCGTAAAGATCTCGCAGCACTAGAAAACAGTGGTTTGTTATTACGTCGTTATGGTGGTGCTATAGCACTGCCAAGTGAAATAACAGAGCCTAAAAGTGAAAAGCTTTCTGCACAAAAGAAAATAATTGCTAAACATGCAGCAACCCTTGTTAGAGACCATAATCGTATTATTATTGATAGTGGACAAACAACATCAGCTTTAGTGGGCGAGCTAGAAAGTAAAAAAGGCTTAGTTGTTATGACAAATGCACTCAGTATTGCCAATGAAATACATGCGCTTGAAAATGAGCCAACCCTATTGATGACAGGTGGCACATGGGATGCAAATTCTGAAGCTTTTCAGGGCCAAATAGCAGAACAAGTATTACGCTCTTATGACTTTGATCAATTATTTATCGGCGCTGATGGTATTGATATTGAGAGAGGCACAACCACATTTAATGAACTCATTGGCTTAAGCCGTGTTATGGCAGAAGTAGCCCGTGAGGTTATCGTGATGGTTGAATCAGATAAAATAGCGAAGAAAATACCTAATCTAGAGTTAGGATGGCAACAAATACACACCCTCATAACTGATGATGATTTGCCTGAATCAGTTAGAACACATTTAGTTGCTCAAGGCGTGAATTTAATATGCGCCAAAGCAGCTTAATTAAAAAATTAACAGAGAATATAAGGATTTAAATATGTGTGGCATAGTCGGTGCAGTAGCACAACGTGATGTAGCAGAAATCTTAGTCGAAGGATTAAGACGTTTAGAATACCGTGGTTATGATTCTGCAGGAATTGCTACGGTAGATCAGCAGGGCCAGTTAGCCAGTGCGAAACGTTTAGGTAAAGTGCAAGAACTTGCACAAGCTATTGCAGACTCACCATTAAGTGGCGGCACCGGCATTGCTCATACACGATGGGCTACACATGGTGCTCCAAGCGAAGTGAACGCTCACCCACATTTTTCAAGTGGCAACATTGCCGTTGTTCACAATGGTATTATTGAAAATCATCAATCGTTAAGAAATCGATTGCAAGAATTAGGTTATGAATTTGTTTCACAAACCGATACTGAAGTGATTGGGCACCTAGTTCATCATGAGTTAAAAACTAGCGACAATCTATTGGCTGCAGTGCAAAAAACCGTTAAGCAGTTAGAAGGTGCATATGGCACAGTAGTTATGGACAGCACAGATCAAGACCGAATTATTGTAGCTCGCTCTGGTAGCCCTTTGGTAATTGGTTATGGTTTAGGTGAAAACTTTATTGCTTCAGACATGATGGCACTTTTACCTGTTACTCGTAAGTTTGCCTTTTTAGAGGAAGGTGATGTAGCAGAAGTAACGCGCTTTGAAGTAAATATTTTTGATATTAATGATGCTCCTGTACAGCGTGAGTCAAAAGAAGCGTCTGTAAACCACGACAGTGGTGATAAAGGTGAATATCGTCACTATATGCTAAAAGAAACTTACGAACAGCCTACCGCAATTCGTAATACGTTAGACGGACGTTTATTGAGTGACTCACTCGATATCAATACCTTTGGCGCTGGCGCTGAAGAAATTTTCAAAGACATTGAGCACGTACAAATTATTGCTTGTGGTACAAGTTATCATTCGGGCATGGTCGCTCGCTATTGGTTAGAAGCGTTAGCCGGTGTGTCATGTAATATTGAGATTGCCAGTGAGTTCAGGTACCGCAAATCACATGTGCCGAAAAATGCGCTATTAGTGACTATTTCACAATCAGGTGAAACGGCAGATACGCTAGCCGCTTTACGTTTAGCGAAAGAGTTAGGGTACCGTGCTAGCTTAACTATATGTAATGTAGATGGTTCATCATTAGTACGCGAATCAGATCTTGCCTTTATGACCAAAGCCGGTGTAGAAATTGGTGTTGCTTCAACGAAAGCATTTACCACCCAACTTGTTGGCTTAATGATGATGACCTTAGCGTTAGGTAAATATCATGGCATGACTGAAGAAACGCAAACAAGCATAGCCAAAGCGTTAATGACGCTACCTAGCAAATTAGAAGAAGTATTAGCATTGGCTAGTTCAATTGAAGATTTGGCTGAAGACTTTGCTGACAAGAATCATGCTTTATTTTTAGGCCGTGGCGATCAATATCCAATTGCTATGGAAGGTGCTTTAAAGCTAAAAGAGATCTCTTACATTCATGCAGAAGCATATGCAGCAGGTGAATTAAAGCATGGACCATTAGCATTAATTGATGCTGAAATGCCTGTTATTGTGGTTGCGCCAAAAAATGATTTAATTGAAAAATTAAAATCTAATGTTGAAGAAGTGAGAGCACGAGGCGGCTTAATGTATGTTTTTGCCGATTCAAATGCTAACTTTACCAGTGATGACACCATGAAAGTTATTGATGTGCCAGTATGTGATGAACTTATTGCACCTATTGTCTACACCATTCCATTACAGTTGCTTTCATATTATGTGGCTATTATCAAAGGGACTGATGTTGATCAGCCAAGAAACTTAGCAAAATCGGTAACCGTTGAATAGGTAACTACCAAAAGTTTAATAACTGTGGGTTATAAATAAAGTTGGAAACATACGAATAAAGTTAGAACCACCTCAACGCGAATTAAAGCGACTTACTCTTTTGAGTGGTCGCTTTTTTTTGTGATAAAAGAATTAAGGTATTCAAATGGGTATATCTGGTTGTGTGTGAAATTTGCTTAATTGTGTAAATAACTTTGGTCACTAAGTTATATTTTTTATCTTGCTTGGGGGCAAAGGCTGTTCCAGCATAACTTGTACCTAAAGTTGCACAACTCACTCCTTTGGATTAGACTTGTCTTATTAGTTGTACAATTAAAAATGAGAACATATTATGAGAATTGTATCTTTTACAGAAGCAAGAAACGGACTTAAATCTGTACTTGATCATGTCGTAAACGACGCAGATTATACAGTGATTACACGTAGAAATTCTGAAGATGCTGTTGTAATGTCTATGGATCATTACAACAGTTTGATGGAAACAGTTCATTTATTAAAATCTCCAGCTAACGCTGTTCATTTAACCCGCTCCATTGAGCAATTTAAATCAGCTCAAGTGGTTGAGCGAGAAATAATAAATGACTAGGTTGCTAGCATGGACTGATGATGCATGGTCTGATTATGTATATTGGCAGGGGCAAGATAAAAAAACATTAAAAAGAATTAATAAATTAATTACTGACACTAAGCGCTCTCCATTTGAGGGAATAGGAAAGCCTGAGCCTCTTAAAGAAAATTTATCAGGTTTTTGGTCTAGACGTGTAGATGAATCAAATCGTCTAGTATATGCAGTTGATGATAGTCACATTACGGTACTATCCTGTCGATACCATTATTAGTTATAGTCAACAGCTAAGAAAATCTACAATAACAAAAAGCGAATCAGCAATGATTCGCTTTTTTTTGGAAATAGGAAGTAGGTACTACTTACTTTCTTATTAATCATTTTATATGGAGTTGTTCTAATTTGATTCGCTCAGGTTTAGCGGTTTTACCAACATCACATTTCCGTCAACGCCGGTAATAATGCAAGCAGTATTTTTTGCCACCAACTTCACTTGGCAATCACTTGTTAACCGCGCGTTCCAATCAATGCCAGAAAAGCGAACTTGACCTTGCTCATGTGTTATTTCACTAGTGCTAGGGACTTGTTTACCTATCATATCACTGCTGGTATCAGCGCCGCCTCCTGAGTTTTGGAAGCGCTTCAATGGTTTCCATAATGCTAACGTAATTATTGCAGTTAATAAGCCAACGGTTAAACATTCACTTTCCCAGCCAGAGACTATGTTTAAATGAATCAGCATGCCAGTAAAAGTGCTGGCAATTGCAAAAAATAACAAAGGCCCACTTAAACCAAGCAGGGTGAGTTCAATAACAAAACTTAACCCCGCTATAAAATAAAATAACTGAGCATGGTTTTCGCTAAAATAATTAATAATCTCCATAATAGACTCCATAAAAATTAACTTGCAGCCGTATCAATTGTTGGTAACTTTAACGAGCTAGATACCGCAATAGCTTGAGCAACTGTATTGGCAACGTTATCACCAGTTTTTCCATCCGTTAATACCACTGTACTCTGTGCGGCAATTGCCTGGTGTGCCGCAATGGTATCTTGAGCGAGTGTTAGCGTTACAGCAGCCTTACCGCCTTGAGTGATTGCTGCTTCACCAATTGTTGATAAAGCTGCAGCTTCAGCGTTCGCGACTAAGCGTATTGCTTCTGATTTACCGGTTGCTTCTAAGATTTGTTTTTCTTTGTCCGCTTCAGCATTTAATACTTGCTCTGCTTTTGATGCTTCAGCATCCAGTACTCGAGCTGCTTTTAATCCTTCAGCTTCAGTTATGGATGCTCGTTTAACACCTTCAGCGGTTAATATCACTGAGCGCTTTTCTCGCTCAGCAGTCATTTGTTTTTCCATATCTTCACGAATACTCTGTGGAGGATTAATGTCTCTTATTTCATAACGTGTCACCATTACGCCCCAGGGAGCTGTCGCTTCAGTCATAGCAGATAGGATGATAGCGTTGATAGTATCTCTTGATTGAAAACACTCATCGAGCTCCATAGAGCCTATCGCATTACGCATAGTTGTCATCGCTAATTGCGTTACTGACAATTTATAATCAGTAATGTTATTGGTTGCCGCCGCCGCATCAGTTACTTTCATAAATAATATGCCGTCAAGCGCTAGGGTTATATTGTCTTTGGTAATAGCGGTTTGTGATGAAATATCTAACGATTGCTCTTTTAGGTTTCTGTCTGCTTCAACGGACTGAATGAATGGGATGATAAAGTTTAAACCGGCAGAAAGGGTTTTATCGTATTTACCCAATGTATAAATCACATAGCCCCTATTTTGTGGGACGAAATAAATACCTTTTTTCAGTGTGTATAAAACTACAATAGTGATCCACAAAAGCGGGCTGGTAATAAGCGGGATAAGCAATTCCATTGAGTATAATTCCTATTTAATTTTTATTGATTTTCACGTATTCATCGTTTAAATGACGCTATCTGCATTAAAATATAATCTTTAACATTTAAATGAAAACAAGTGTTTACTAGGAGCTTAAACTAACAAGCTTGACATATTATGTCAAGCTTGTGGCTTTACGTTCAATAAAAATAATAGGTCATTAAACTTTGATAGAAACCTACTTATCGAGCTTTGCGGCAAAATTACTATGCCTCTGTATTGTGGCATCGAGTAAATACAACAATTTAGCTAGAGCATAAAGCTCCAATAGACTTGAGATATTAACTGCTAACTTTAAACAAGCAGCCATATTAGGCTGCTCTTTTATTCTAAATTTTATAACTCAGCTAATTAAGCTATGTATTTGGCTTTTAACGGTTATATCGTTACATAGAGCCAGATTATCATTTATATAAATAGCGCTCCTCGCCCAAGAGTATCCACTATTAAGTATAAACATTAGAAGGCAAATTTATCCCTTTACTGATATGCCTATTTTGTATCTGGTCCAATCGAAATGGCTGAACTGGCACTATGTCCAAAAAGTGATGCAAGCTATTTTATTGGCTTACAGATTAAGTTTTTCTTTTAAATTAGAAAAAAAAGGTATTAAATAACAAAATGATTAGCCGTTTAATACATATAGATCATAACGCTGAGGAAAGCTTACAAAGCCAAATTCGTACGAAAATGGTAGAAGGTATCCTTATTGGCTCTTTTCCTCCAAACAGTAAGTTCCCTTCATCACGAAAGCTAGCAAAACAACTTAGCGTGTCGAGAAATACCATTGTTTTAGTCTATCAAGCCTTAATTGATGAAGGTTATTTAATAGCTAAAGAGCGCAGTGGCATATTTGTAAGTAATGATATTTATAAAGGTTATGTCGCGACGACTTCCAAAGCATCTAAAGTAGAGAGTGCAAGCAAAAATCATCAAACTAGAGCCGTTAGCATTGACCTTTCTAATAAACAACAAATAAGTAAGCACTATAGATTTAAAGGGGCACTATCTACTACGAGTCAAACTTCATGCCCGGTAAATTGGCGGCGATATAGCTTTCCATTTATTGATGGAAAATTTGATTCATCACTTTATCCTATTAAAGAGTGGCGCGATGTAAACAATCGAGCTAATGCCAGTGGTGAAATTTATCAATGGTCTGAATTGCAAGGTTTACAAGACGATCCAATGCTGCTTGATGAAATCAGAAGTAAAATTTTACCTCGTAGAGGCATTCAAGCGAGTAGAGAAGAAATATTAATCACGGTAGGCACCCAACAAGCGCTGCATTTAATTAGTAAGCTTTTTGTCGATGACTCTGTCACGGTCGCAGTGGAAGAGCCAGGTTACCCCGAAATGAGAGAGTTGTTATTACAACAAGGGGCTAAGTTAATTTACCAAGAAATTGACGATAAAGGTGTGGTGGTGGATAACAAACTTAATGATTGCGATATCATTTATACAACACCAAGCCATCAAACACCGACCAGTATCACCATGTCAATGGAGCGCCGCGATCAACTGTTAAAAAAAGCACAACAACATGACTTTTTAATTATCGAAGATGACTTTGAGTTTGAGAGCAATTTTCTAGGTAATCCACACCCAGCATTACGTAGTTTAGATAAAAATAATCGCGTAGTGTACATTTCTTGTTTATCAAAAGTATTAGCCGCTGGCGTACAAATAGCTTTTATCGTTGCAGATAGCTCCGTTATTCTCGAACTAAAAAAACTGCGTAAAATGGTAATGCGAAACCCACCGTTATCTAATCAGCGAGCGGTTGCTTACTTTTTATCTTTAGGTTACTACGATGCGTTTATGATGCACTTGCACAAATTGTTTTTTGAACGTTGGTTAGAGCTAAGAGAAGCATTAAACATCTATTTGCCTAACTGTATTGATACGGGCCCTATTCAGGGAGGAACTGCATATTGGATTACAGGTCCTAAGCAACTTGATGGCGAATACTTGAGGGAAAAAGCGGCTGAAATAGGTATTCTGATTGAACCAGTTAAACGTTATTTTGCAAGTTCAGCCTACCCTGAAAACTGCTTCCGTATGGGAATCACGAGTATTCCCACTGATCGAATTCGCTCAGGGGTTAGTAAATTATCTGCATTGATTCATCAGTTAACGGCGGAGTTTGAGGAAAAGTTGCCCGATGCTAAAGGTAATTTATTGACTAATGATTCATTAAATAAAGTGCTGTCGGGTGCTATTTTAGAGTGTCAGATGGTTTATGGCGTTCCCTGCATTATCAAGCTCTTAACTGATGGTACTATGGTTGGGCAAACAGGAGGGAAGAATATAGAGTCAGATACTGGTCGATGGTGGGTAGAGGGAGATATGTATTATCGACAATGGAATTTATGGGGTTACGGTGAAGTTAAAGGTTTTTATGTCATTATGGATGGCAATGAAATGAAATGGTTCGATCAAAATTACTGTTTTGTACGTCAATTAGATTACCTTAATACCCCCTAACGCTTCCTATCACAACAAAATCATACCTTAGCTTATTCAAATCTGGACCCACAACCAGTAACCATCTGGTACTAACCTATTATTAGCTAAACTTAGTACAGTAAATTTAATCTAAATTAGTTTCATAAATATAACAGTGAGAGTCACTTAATGAGCCATTTTTCCATTGCAGGTATGCAACTTTCACTTCCTTGTGGTGACAACCTAGCCACTATTGGAGAAGAAATAACGAAAACGAAAAAACGTTTTCCTTGGGTAGATATGATTGTTCTTAGCGAACTTTTAACCTACGGCCCAGAAAAAAAATATGCAGAAAAGTTCCCAAGTAAAGCAGAAAGCTATTATTGCAACTTAGCTAAAGAACTGAATATTTGGCTCATTCCTGGCTCAGATTATGAAGTTGATGGTGATGACATATTTAACACGACTTCGGTGATCAATAATGAAGGTGTTGTTATTAAGCGTTATCGTAAAATATATCCATTTTATCCTTATGAGTCAGGGGTTTCTTGCGGCCAAGATTTTGTTGTTTTTGACGTCCCTCAAGGAAGAATCGGCGTTGCTATTTGTTACGATCTTTGGTTTCCAGAAGTTGCTCGAAGCTTAACCTGCATGGGAGCAGAAGTACTTATTTACCCAACACTCACAGGTACGATCGACCGAAAAGTTGAACTGTCAATGGCTCAAGCTACCGCCGCAATGAACCAATGTTATGTTTTCACGGTAAATGGCTTAGGTGAATACGGAAATGGTAAATCTATAATTGTTGCACCTGATGGTAGTGTTATTCATCAAGCCGGGATAAATAAAGAAGTATTTCCCGTTGAAATTGATTTTTCTTTGGTTCGTCGTAATAGAGAGCGAGGTCTACATGGTTTAGGCCAACCACTTAAAAGCTTCAGAGATAACACAATATCTTTTGATTTTGCTACAGAAGTTGAACGAAAAGAAAGTAAATTAAACCAGCTTGGACCGCTAGCAATACCAAAAAACTAGCCATTTGAACTGGACCTATAACAAGTCTGAAACTGGTACTATGTCATGAGAATGGATTGTTCTAACCTAAAACCAGTATAAAAATACAACAGTAAATTCTGGGGAATATGATGAAAAAAACAACATTTAATAAATCGGTAGTAGCAAGTGCTGTTAGTACAGCATTATTAATATCATTTGCATCGATTGACGCATATGCAGCCGATGCGCCAATAGCCGAAAAAGGCAAAATTGAAATAATTGAAGTTACCGCTAACCGCCGCGCACAAACCATTCAAGAAATTCCATATAATATTTCAGCACTGTCTGGTGATGAGCTTGAGAGCGCAGGTATTATTGATTCTTCAGATCTTATGCGTAATGTTGCCGGTATTACCGTAGTAGACCGTGGTTACCGAAATTCTGGTGCGGTTAATGGCGTTATTATTCGTGGTGTAAATGTTGATGGTGGCTCAAACGGTGATGTGGCATTGTCAGCGGTTCCCACGGTTGCTTCTTATATTAACGATACACCAATGTATGCAAATTTCATTTTAAAAGACGTTGAAATGGTTGAAGTATTACGTGGACCTCAAGGCACGTTATATGGTTCTGGCTCCTTAGCAGGCACGGTAAAATATCGTATGAACCGACCAGACACGGATGAATTTTATGGTTCAACCAGTGTTAACTTAGGTCAAACAGAAGGATCGGATGGCTTTAATTTAAATACTGATGTCATGTTGAATTTACCTATTTCAGATAATTTTGCTATTCGCGCTAATGTTGGAAAAATCGACAATGATGGCATTGTTGATTATACCAACGTGTATAATTTAAACGATAACTCAAGAGCGCCAACGGGTTTTACTCCGGCAGATAATTTTGACCCTAGTGGCGGTTTTTCTCCTTCAGCAGATTACAACCCGCCAGCTACCGATGGTGATCTAGCGGCAGGAGGAAATACCTTTAGAAGCGTTAAGGATGCCGATACGGTCGATATATCTTATGGCCGTTTATCCGCTTTATTTGAAGCGACAGAAGATATAAAAGTTCTGCTTGCATATCAATTCCAAAAGGATGAAATTGGTGGTCGTCGCCAAGTTACTCGCGGTACAAACTGGGTTGATGGCACCGAACAAGCTTATGGCGATTATGAAAATGGTGCGGTATTACTAGAGCCATCAGAGCGAGATGTTTCACTAACTACCCTAGAAGTTGAATGGAATTTAGGTTTTGCTACTTTAACCTCTAGCTCTTCACAATATAACCATGAAGGCAATTCAATAAGTGATAACACTGGTTTTTATGCACAAAATGATTGGTTTTCTGGTCTTTACTACGGTAGCCCTCGTCCTTTAGCAATGGCTGATCGTGGCTACGATGAAGAAGCCTTCGTACAAGAGTTACGTTTAGTTTCTAATGAGCGCAAAGCAAATATCGATTGGGTGGTTGGTGCTTATTATATGGATCAAGACACACTATCAACACAGGATAGTTATATGCCAGGTTATCAAGAGTGGGCATTCTCAGCATTTCCTAGTTGGTGGGATACTATGGGTGGCTACGGTATGGTTTACACGGATAATGATTTTCATTATGTGAGAAACCAAAGCTTTAAAGATACTGCCATTTTTGGTGAGTTAACTTACCATTTCTCTGATAAATTACGCGCAACTATTGGTACTCGATATTTTGATAATAATTTCACCAATGACACTGTACTATCTTTACCAATTTGGCCATTTTTAAGTGATGAACCAAACTTTGAAACTGAAGAAAGCGATACCTTATTTAAAGGTAATATCTCTTATGATATCTCTGACGATACTATGTTCTATGCTACTTATGCCGAAGGTTACCGCCGTGGTGGTGCCAACGCTGTACCATTAAGTGGCTCTTTACAAGAACGACCAGAATGGCAACAGTATACTTCAGATTTTGCCGCTAACTATGAGTTTGGCTTAAAAGGCTATTTAGATGATGGTGCACATAGTTATACGGTTTCTGCTTTCCTCATCGACTGGCAAGACCCGCAGTTAAACACTGCCACCTATTGGGGATTTTTTGCCGTAGCTAACGGTGAATCAGCACAGACTTCGGGGGTTGAGTTAGAGTTACAAGGCTACTTAACGGATGATTTGCATTATTTAATAGGCTACGCCTATGCCAAAGCTGAGTTAACGGATGATTTTTATGCACCTTCAGGTGCAGGCGCTGATGAGTCAAGCTACTTAGTGGCGGCTGATGGTACTCGTTTACCGGCCACCCCAGAAAGCACTTTTAGTTTTTCCATGGATTATACCCACACCATGGATAATGATATGTACTGGATTACTCAGGTTAATGGCTATTATCAATCTGATACGGTAAATGCATTAGGCGATGGTAAATATCAAGCAGACATTGATGCCTTCTCAATCTGGGGATTAAGTACACGTATTAGTGCTGATGATTGGGATGTAACACTATACGTTAAAAACGTATTTAACGAAGACGGCGTAACAGGCGTTATTCCTGAAAATGCAATGGGGACAGATCCTGCGGAAAATTTCCTAGGTAACTCATCTAAAGACTATATTAGTCAACCGAGAACCATAGGTTTATCTGCAACATATAAGTTCTAAGAATAAGTTAGCAACAATGTCATTGGCTATATTAACCAGTGCCGTTGTTGCTAGCATTAGAGCAACAAGTTATGTTGTCTTTATAGCTACCATTATCAGAGCTTTGTATGCTTGATCAAAATGTATCAAAAAACAGTATTTCCTCCAGCAGCGAAGATATTGATTCAAGGCTAGATCAGGCTTGGACCTATATCAATGATCAAAATGTGCCTTTAGCACAACAGGCTTGCCAAAACATTAATCAACTTTTCCCTATGGATGCTGATGGGTGGTATGCCACAAGCTTTTTGGCATTTCAGCTTAAACAATTCAATATCGCATTAAGTACTATTGATAAAGCAATTGGCTTGCAACCTTCTAACTTGCAGTGGCAATTTCAAAAAACCAATACTTTGTTATCTATGGCTGACAAAGCTCAAGCTAAGCAAATGGCGCTTGCCTTGAAAAACCAAACGTTGCATAACATCAATCATTGTTGTGACTATGCAGTACTGTTTACACAATTAACTGATTATCAGCAAGCAGGCTTTTATTATCAACAAGCGATAGCATTAACTAATGAAAAACATCAGCCAAACCAAAGTGCACAATTGTATTTTAACTTGGCCTCAATAGAGCGTTATCAAGGCAACATCGAACAAGCAGAGCAACATTTAAACCAAGCTATTTCATTGAATTCACAAGACTTTGAAAGTTACTTATTGCGTTCAAGTTTGAAAAAACAAAGCCATGAAAGTAATCATATAAAACAACTTGAACAAGTATTAGCGCAAGGTATTAAACACCCGATAAGCAAAGCTCAAGTGCATTATGCTTTAGCAAAAGAACAAGAAGATTTGGCTTTATTCTCACAAAGCTTTCAGCAACTTGCTCAAGGGGCAAAAGTACGTCGTGCACAGATGAAATATAAAGTTGAGCATGACCTGTCAACCTTGCAACAGATAAGGAAAACGTTTAGCCAAAAGTGCTTTGAGCAACAGCAAGATTTATCACAAACATGTAGTAATGATGAAGCTATTTTTATTTTAGGGTTACCTCGCACAGGTTCAACTTTAGTGGAGCGTATAGTGAGTAATCATAGTGACGTCTTTAATGCAGGAGAGCTGAATTGTTTCGCATTACGCATGATGGATGAAGTCAAAAAGACAGCAACAGTACCACCAAAGTCGAGAGAAGAATTAGTTGAGTTAACGAGTAAAATTGATTTTAAAGCGTTGGGCGAAAACTACATCAACAGCACTCGACCAGAAACAGGTCACACAAAGCACTTTATCGATAAATTACCGCTTAACTCTTTATATATTGGCTTAATTCATTTAGCACTACCAAAAGCTAAAATTATTCATGTTACTCGTCACCCGCTTGATACCTGTTACTCAATTTATAAACAAAATTTTACCAATGGCTACCCTTTTTCTTACGATTTAACTGAACTTGCTCAATATTACATAGAACACCACAAAATGATGCAGCATTGGTTAACTGTTTTGCCTAATAGCATTCATCAAGTGGCTTATGAAGATGTGGTTAATGATTTAACGGCAGAAGCAAAAAAACTAATATCCCGTTGTCAGCTTGATTGGCAATCACAATGTAGTGATTTTCAAACTAATATTGCACCGTCGACGACCGCAAGCGCAAGCCAAGTTCGGCAACCAATTTATCAAAGCTCTAAAGGAAAGTGGCGCCAGTTTGAACAAGAGCTTTTACCTATTAAACTATTATTAGAGCAAGCGGGCATTTGTTGTGATTAACAAATACCCGCTAGGAGCATTCAATGTCAGAGCAAATTATTAATAGTCACACCATAAACGAGAGCGACACTATGCCTAAAGGGGCAACAAACTATTTTGATAAACTAAAAGTATTACCAAATGGTATTTTAGCCCGGATCATACTGGCATTTTTAACTACAGCAGGTATTTTTTATATCAATATAATGCCCGCGGTAGTTAATGGTTTAAAAGAAGGTTTATCTTTCTCTAGCCAGCATGCTGGCTTTGTTAGTTCGGCCAATTTATATGGCGCTGCCATTGGTGCATTGTCGGCGGTATTTCTCATTAAGCACATTCGCTGGCAGCGTTGGTCTTACGTATTACTAATAGCGTTAATTGTGATAGACACTCTATGTATCTTTATTGAGAAGCCTATTACTATGATAGCCATCAGAGCAATACATGGTCTTACCGGTGGTTTATTAGTTGGCATAGGTTTTAGCATTATCTCGAGAACGTCTGAAGCCGATAAAACCTTTGGTTATCTATTGCTAATTCAATGGGGCCTAGGTGGTTTGGGAATCATGTATTTACCGGGATTAGTACCTGAATACGGTACCAGCGCGTTATTTATCTCCTTGATTGCTTTTACCGTGGTGACACTGATTATGTTACCTTTTTTACCTCAATATCCAATTGAAAAATCCCTTATCTCATTAAAAGATAATCATCAAACTGCACCTAAAACCTTTCGTTTACCACTATTGTTAAACTTGTTTGGTATTTTCTTATTTCAGGCGGCCAACATGGGCTTGTTTGCTTATATGATAAGCCTTGGTAAAGCTGATGGTTTGTCAATCGACTTTATGAGCAATGCTTTAGCAGTAGCAAGCTGGGTAGCATTATTAGGAGCGTTCTTAGTGATTGTTATTGGGACGAAATATGGTCGAACCATACCCTTAGTTGGCGCTATTGTGCTTACGGCCTTATGTAGTTGGCTGTTACACTTTAGCAACAGTGAAATGATTTACTTAGTAGCTAATATTATTGTTGGCATCACCTGGGCGTTTGTGTTGCCTTATTTGTTTGGTATTTGCTCTGAGCTTGATAAAACGGGTCAGATGGCAGCACTTGGTGGTTTTGCGTCGAAGATGGGGCTAGCTTCAGGGCCTATGGTTGCGGCGCTTATGCTTAACGGTGAAAACTATCAGCAAGTTATTAATTTTGCGGTAGTCGGGTTAGTTTTATGCGCGATCATCATTTTAAAACCTGCTAGATCCCTTGATAGCAACCAGAGCCAACCTTAAACAACGCAAATAAAGGTTAAGAAATGAAAACAGCACCTCATCTTTCTCTTTGTTTTTATACTTGTTTATCCGCCGTTCTCAACGGCCAACGATGATAAAGTCATTAATATTGTCACACCTGCTTGGAAACACTGGACCAATGTGTGGATCGTCACAAATAATGAGAAATGCGTCACACGATGAGAAAATTTAACATTTAAGTTATACCTGAGAAAATTTTTGTAACTCCTCAACGATCCAATAAGGTCAGCAATGATACGAAAACAGACGTTAGACATTGCTTCTCTAAAGGCAACTGATCCGACAAAGTGAGTGTTATCAATTTAATCACGAATGATCGCTGTACTGGCAAAACAGATCTTGAAATGACCCAATGGATATAAATAAAAACTTCAGCTTTACAACATGAAACGACGATTTCAGTAATTAAGGTTCCCTTTGTTCTAATTTTTCATCATTAGGCTCATGTAAGTAACGCCTATCTTTATGTCAGGCTTGCTTGACACTTAATATTCTATAGAGTAATGTTTACATGACATTGTGTCATGAATAGTTGACATTATAAAAATAATTGAGTTACGATAACAAACGAAAGGCCGGAGATTAAAATGAGTAGTGAATTAGAAAGAAAAGAAAAGAAATTCTTAGTCAAATTTATGATACATGTAGCCATGTTTCTTGCAGTGTTAGGGCTGTCAGTGGTAATGAACGAGACCAATGACTTGTCTATAATCAGCACAGGATTTCTCGCAATGAGTCCTGTGGTGCCAATTATATTTCTGCTGCGGTTGGTCATCGGTCATTACCGATCATTGGATGAATATATCCAGAGTGTGATGGGTGAAAGTTTACTTTGGGCTGTAGGGGTTGTTGGGTGTGCTGCTATGTCTTATGGTTTGCTCGCGGAAATGGTTGAAGTGCCAAGCTTTAGTCCAGCCTTTATGTTGCCAGCAATCGCGGTTATTTTTGGTATCGCACAGTCTATTCAGCTAAAAGGTGATGGCCATGAAGAATAGGTTACGGGTGCTACGCGCAGAAAATGGTTGGTCACAAGCAGACCTTGCACACAGGTTAGGTGTGTCGCGTCAAGCAGTGAATGCAATAGAAACGGGTAAGCATGACCCCTCTTTAACCCTTGCTTTTGCCCTTGCGGATACCTTTGGACAACGCATTGAAGAAATGTTTTTGCCCAAAGGGTAAAAACATTAAACAATATGTCTTCTTTTAGCGATTTGTTGTCATAAAATACCACCATAAGCTAATGTCGGCTTATGGCTAGCTGAAGAACTCTCGGATGATCACTGGCTTAATGTTAACAAAGATACGACCTTTCACTAATTCGGTTTTATGACTCCTCTGTGGTACAAGTGATCATAAAGTTCACTGACTGAATCTTTCCTGTTTCATTAAACCATTACATTTTTCTAGCTGTTTGATTTTTGACTCTTTCCAGTAGTCACATAAACATTACAATATTAAGCTACCTATATCTTTAGATAAACTGTATGTACTATTTTTAGTGCCAAATGCGTTTGATAAAACTACCACCACAACTTTCTTATCCAAATATATTTCAAAATAAGCACTTGCCCCCGGTTGACCTCCACTATGGGCTATAATTTTTCCTTTTTCTGAATCGTTGTAAACCGACCACCCAAGACCGTATGGATCATCGCCAGCGATTGAAGATAGTGAATTATTAATATCTGTCATCTGTTCCAATGTTTCCCTAGAAATCAGCTCATTATTAAGAATAGCTTGACCAAATAATAATAAGTCTTTAGCGGTTGATTGAACACCGCCAGCTGGATAAATAATACTTAGGTCATTGTAAGGGCTTCGAATATACAACGAACCAATCTTAACGTAGAGTCTCGACTTATTAGGGTAAGAATGTTCTCTCTCTAACTGCGTATCTTTCATACCTGCCTTTATCCATATGTTCTTACTCATGTAACCTTCAAAACTCTGCTCAGATACGCTTTCAATGATAGCGCCAAGCACGGTGTAGCCAAATGACGAATAAGTATACTTTTCTCCTGGCTCACTGTTTAAGTCTCTTTCAACAATTGTGTTAACGGCACTGCTTAATGTTGAATATTTTGCAAACGATACGGCATCCCATTTAGATTTATAATGGGAAATACCAGATGTGTGGTTCAATAAATGCCGAACCGTTATTGGTGATTTTGAAAACACCGGGAAATTAGGTAGATATGTTTGAATGGCAACATCTAAATCGATTACCCCTTTTTCATATAATTGCATAATGGCAACAGCTGTCATGGGTTTTGTAATAGATGCAATACGATTGATAGTATTGTCATTAACTTTAAGTAAGTGTCGTTTATCAGTGTAACCAGAACTCGCAATATAAGTACCACAATTACCTTTTGAAAACCCTACATTGACACCAAGAAATTGGTTTGACTGCATATATTGTTGCAACTTTAAATCTGCAATTTCCTGAAGTTTACTTTCAGCCATACAATCATATTTTATTATGCTACTGACAGACGGTGCTTCTTCTGTATGGAGAGGATTATAGTAAAATGGCTCAATTACCCAAAACAAGAAAATAGAAACAACGGCCAAAATTATTAAAAACACTTTCTTCACGATTTTTCCTTCATGCAAATGCCGAATTACGGGTATGCTCTAGTTGATGTAAATATATAAGGCCCTTTGTTTAGGTATACAGATAAGCCAACGTCAGGTAATTAACCTGCTAATACAAAACAATAACTTCAGTGAGGATTAAAAAATAGTAAAAATGCGCAACTATGATTTTTTTGGAGGCATGATAAGTTGGTCTCGATTGAGTTTTGATGGAGTGGTGCCAATAGTTTTATTAAATGATTTCACTAAATGAGACTGGTCAAAATATTGATGTTCAACAGCTACATTAGCGCCTTTACCATGTTTACTGTGAGTATCGATTACTGAGTTGACAGCAGATCGCAACCGAACAATGTCTATAAATTGTTTTATAGTCAGCCCGATTACTTTCTTAAATGCAGTTTGTACTTTTCGTTTAGAAAAATCAAAACGATCTAAAATATGTGCAACCTTACACTCGCCTTTTGCTGCAAAAACATAATGACAGATTGTTTCTACAAAAGTTTCGTCATCATCAATTTGTATAGCTTGAAAATAAAAATTAACCGCAGTAACTAGCGCCTCAGGACAGGTAATTATATGCTGATTAAGTAGTAAGTCATCCCCTAATAAATTTTGTTCAATTGGCAGGATTTTATCACTAAATCCATCATAAGAAATTAAGCTTGATAAGCCCCACGGTTGTAACTGTAGTAAAATTATTTTTGTACATTCTTTAATCACAACGTTAATTTTAGTCGTCATTTGTCCACATAAATATGTCCCTGCACTAAGGTGGTAGTCAGAATCCTTGATACGAACGGTTACCCCTATTCCATGAATAATAGCAATATTCTGACAACCATTAGGTAAAACAGACTTTTCTGATAATTGAGTGTTACTTGTGTAATTATCTAAACACCAAATTTTTTTAATATACCTCTGACTTTTGCTGTTAACTCCGTATTGTTTATAAAAGGTCATCATAATATCCATTAGAGTTTTATAAGAGGTAAATAGTTGATTAAATAAGCGATACAGGAGAAAAAACCAGCAGTTATTTGTCCGTTTGAGTAACTTGATACTTAATGAACCCTATCCCCAAAGTTTAGCGATTAACTAAACTTCAAGCAACCAAATCAAAAGGGTCAAACTCAATGAATTGTAATGATCTAATGAAACTGTAGAGGTTTATAGCTTAAAACTGTTCAACAATCCTATTGAAGGGCATAATGAGCTTAAACCAGCCCCATAAATTTTCAGAAATATTTGGCTATTAATGCTCTGATCATAATCGTGGTTTCACAAAATCTAATGTCGGCTTATGGCTATAAGTGATCATTCAAGACATCGCTTAGGAGTTTTTTAAATTTTGTTACGAATTTTGACGCATCATTTTCAAATAATTTCTTTCAATTAAACTACAACCCAGAAAGTATTTTTCATGAATTCTCATGATTTGTGAGGACTCACAAATGCCAATACTTATTAAAGGTGGCACTATTGAGCAGCTATATCGTAAGTGGGATTTACCTTTAAAGTTAGAAGACAACAAATAGACCAAAGTATTAGATTTATGGGCAGACATTACTAATATTATTAAAGACATCTGTGACCGTTTTATCAATACCAACAGCGCCACTATCCGTCATTTGAGTGATAATAACTTCAGGTAGAATTAAACTAGTGTGCCCACCAAAACCTGAAAGCATAGGTGCCTGCGTTGTTATACCGCAAGCACTCATGGAGGTAAAAGAACCAACATGTAAACGCCAAAAACCATTGTCATAATTTAAACGATTGGTGTTGGAGGCTAACCCCGCAACTTCGCCACTCAGTACTTCATTAACCATGGTTGGATCAAGCATACCGCTGTTTATTCCTTCATCACGGATGTACTGACTAACGCGAACAATATCATTTAATGTTGCTGAAAGACCATAGCCGCCCCAAGCATCTTGAGTGTCAGAGGTCCGTTGGATGCCTCTAATATAATGGCTTAATCCCATAGTAGTAAAAAGCGGTACTAACACCTCACTGAACGCTTCTTTATCGTCACCTAATTTACTTTTTATAAAAGCCGATGCTGCATAACCCAGCAGTTCAGTATCGGTTGTATGATAAACACTATAAGTGCCTGGAGGTACCTGTTGTGGCCAACCATTACAGGCAAAGTTTGCACGCTCTGCTCTACTCGTTGGTATAAAGTAGTGATCAATTATCTCGTTGCTTGCTTCATCAGCCATAAAGTCTGAGGATTGATAATTTCCAGTTGCCATATCTAGTGCATGTTCAATCGTTACTCCTTCCCATCGACTATCTAAACACTCAGGAACCAAATCTTTTATGAATAATTGTTTAAATCCAGGATATTGTTTTTCAAGGGCAGTAACCATCAGAAAACCATGAATAGTTTTAGTAAATGAATAGATGCCTATCGTTTTTTCAGAGCAATATGGGTGTTCGCCGTAGCGAGTGTTACACCCATCACTATAGCTAATGTTATTAACCAAAATGCTATAACCATTTAAGTCTTCGGCCTTAATGGCATAACCATAGTTTGTAAGATCAACACCTGGATAATCTACGGCTAACTCAGTTAAAGGCTTAGCCGGGATTCTTGCTGCTTCTTCAATATTTCTATCACTGATCACCTGTGCTTTATCTTCAATAACATAATTATTATATTCAGCAGCTAAAGTGCCATAAAATTCGAAACCATAAAACATACAAGTTTCAGCTACATTTTGTACTTGTACGTTAGAGATAGAACCGTCATTTTTAAACAAAAATGTGGCTAAGCCATTAGCTTCACAGTTTTGATTGTTTTCTTTAATCGTGTAAGGGAAGGCGGCTCTAGTATAGCCATTGTCATCGGACTCATCCCAAACAGCGCCTACTCCGGCCGTGATAGACCAAGCACCAGTACCGATAAAACCGTGGCCTCTATCAACGGGAATTAAGCGCCCGCCGTCTTGTACGAAAGCATAAGAAAAGTCAGGCCACTGTTCATACTTTATTGGTAAATCATCAGCCGAGCCATAATTTTGTTTAAATATAGGTTTACCTGTAATGGTTAAAGACCCTTCGAAAATGTTAGTCGCCTTTTGACTATTGTCAGGTAAAAATGCCTTTGTTGAAAAGGTCTTATCAGAGTCTGTATTTAAATATTCATAACTTGCTTCTGTTCTTGTATGGGTCTCTATAGGTGGTGCAATCACGGAAGATGCAGGGCTGCCACCACTGCCACAAGCACTCAAAAGTAAAAGACTAAAAAGCATAGTTGCTCTCAAAACGCTCATATTAACACCTAAATTTAAGACTATATTCATGATCTGAAGGGAGTTGATTATTAGCTAACATACACATGATAAAGGTTACGATAAAAACTAGTAGTACCAGATAATATGGCTCAATAGTACCAGTTGAAGATTGAGCCAATACTCAATTATCATCATTTTCTTGGCCGACAGCGACGGTTAAGCACTGGAAGAAAGCATTGGTAATTAATTCGTTTGCGCCTTTTCTAAGACGAACAGCTTTAAAGGTGTTTTGATAACCATAACGTTCATCAAAGAGGGGCTTCATTTTATCATGCAAGCCCCAATTAGTGACAATATGTTTAGGTAAAATACCAAGGTAAGCCCCGCTTAAAATGAGGGTAGCCCTCGCTTCTTGATGATGTGCTTGGGCTGTTTTATTCCATAACTCCATATCGGGATGGGGTTCACGACCACGCATTAAACGTGGTGACTCTACAAAAGCATAATGCTGTAAATCTTGTGGTGTTATTTTACTTTGTGCATAAAGAGGGTGCCCCTTAGCACAGTACACTAGCATTTCTTCGGAAAATAAGGCTAAGGTTTCTAATTCATTAAACCGCTCTGATAACACAGTAACACCAATATCAACTTTTTTATTTTGAACGGCAGTAGTGACTTCATCTGAGCTCATCGTGCTTATTTTTACTTCAACATCGGGCGCTATTTCAGTAAAGGCTTGCAAGGCACTAACCACACAAGAGCCATGAACACTTAACATGTGTTCAGCAAAGGCAATGTGAAGATACCCCAACAGACGATGATGTGATTGATTAACCGTAGTACGAAATTGCTCGAGTGCGGCTAATAAATCAATCGTAGCGCTATAAACTATATGGCCATGTTCTGTCAGTTTGAAGCCTGCTCGGCCACGGTCACACAAGTGCATATTCAATCTTTTTTCTAAATCAGCAATATAATTAGAAATGGTTGAGTTGGCTAAATTGAGTGGAATTTCCGCCGCACTAAAACCACCAAAATCAACCACTGCTTTAAATACATTTAATAGACGTAAATCAACATCAGCAAGTTGTCTTGATAATGCAGCTTTCTTTTTACCCATGATAATCCTTAAATTTTATTTGCTCTTATATTTGTATATCCAATTACAAGTAAAGACAAGTAATCATATAAACAAATCAATTCTCCTTCTATGCTTGATGAAAACTTAAACTACAAAGTGATGTTTAGCCATGAGCGCAATTATTTATCCAACAAGTAATTTGAAAAAACCGAGTGACTTAGTTATTGAAAAAGGTGAAGGGGTTTATATATATGATAATCAAGGTAAACAATACTTAGAAGCAATGGCTGGACTATGGTGTGCTTCTTTAGGTTACAACAATCAAGAGTTAATTGACGCTGCAAATGAGCAAATGAGCAAGCTGCCATACTCACATATGTTCGGTGGTAAAACCCATCAAGTTGGTATCGATTTGGCGGAAAAACTATCGTCTATGGTGCCAATGAAAAATGCAAAAGTCTTTTTTGGTAACTCGGGTAGTGATGCTAACGATACTCTCATTAAAATACTACGGTATTATTTTAATGCTATAGGCAAGCCACAAAAGTATAAAATAATTGCCAGAGAACGCTCCTATCATGGTGTTACTATAGCTTCAGCTTCATTAACAGGGCTTGCTGTAAACCATACTAATTTTGACTTACCTTTTGATGCGTTAGGCATTTTACGTACCGATGCACCACACTATTATCGAGGTGCGCAAGCTGACGAATCTGAAAGTGAATTTGTTGATAGAATCACCAATAATTTAGAGCAGCTCATCCTTAAAGAGGGGCCTGAAACTATTGCTGCTTTTATTGTTGAGCCGGTTACAGGGGCTAGTGGTGTTATTGTACCTCCGCAAGGTTATTACCAGAAAGTACAAACTATCTTGGCAAAATACGATATTTTATTTTGGGCAGATGAAGTCATTACTGCGTTTGGTAGAACAGGCAGTGATTTTGGTTGCAACGCCGTAGGAATTAAGCGCCCTGATTTAATGACATTAGCGAAGCAGCTCTCTTCAGCATACATCCCTATTAGTGCCTCACTGGTTAGCAGTGATATATATAAAGAGCTAGTCGAACCAAGTAATAAGGTAGGCGTGTTTGGTCATGGTTATACCTATTCGGGTCATCCTGTGGGTTGTGCGGTAGCGTTAAAAACTTTAGAGATATATGAGCGAGATAATATTTTTGAGCGTGCTGCTGATGTGGGTGAGTATATGCAAACTAAATTGCAATCCTTGAAAAATCACCCATTAGTGGGTGAGATTAGAGGAAAAGGTATGATTGCAGCCGTGGAGCTAGTGGCAAATAAAAATACCGGGCTAGCATTTCCTAACGGTGATGTAGGTAATTTTGCCATGCAATATTGTCAACAGCTTGGCATGATAACCCGGGCAATAGCGGGATCTTCTTTAGCCTTTTGCCCGCCTCTTATCATCACAAAATCACAAATTGATGAAATGATATTTATATTGCATCAAGCACTAGATGCAACGCTTATTTTTGCCTCAAAAAACAACTATATTGTGTAGGTTTATCATATGAATTTCACTGTAGACACCTCGGTAGGTACAACCATTCCTACAGACAAGTATCAGCTGAGAAAAAGTAAGGCACTTTATACTTGTTATCATGAATTACATACAAGACCTTTTCCTAAAATTAAAGGACCGGTAAAAATTTCAAGCCTTGCTTTTCATCATAAAAAATCAGCACTTACAGAGCACAGTATTCAGCATGAAATAGCACATATAACAACACTTTGTCATGATTATCAGCATAAGGGACCAGACAAAAATTGTCGGCACTTTTATCTAGATTTTAAAGATTTTGAATTGAGATGGGAGCGCCATAATGAATTTAGTAGTTATACCTTCTTAGTTAGAACAAACAACCACAAATTTTTTAGCGAACCGGCAATTGATATAGTGCCAAAAAAGTGGCTGAAAGCGATTGTTGGCACCGTTATTTCAGCTTTGCATATTGAAGTGCAAGACGCTAACGGAGCCCATAAAAATACCGCACAAATAAAACCATTTTTTGAGCATCATAGGCTGTTAGGTTCAACCTTGCGCCAAGGAAATACATCAATGTGGAGCGCGATGCATTTACATCAAGATAATTTTAATCGCATCTTATTGTTAAGCAACAAAATTCACCAATGTCAAAGTGGTCGAATAATTAGAACATTATTAGAATTAGAAGCATACAGGAATTTGATTTTACTCGCATTTCCATTGGCTCAACATATTGGCAATGAAGTTAATCATATTGAAATACAGCTAGCTGAGTTACTGAACCATTCGAATGATAAAGCATGTACAGAACAGCAGCAATTAGCAACATTATCAACAATGGCTGCAACCCTTTCTCAGTTAATTGCAAAATCACGCTACCGTTTTGATGCCGCTATCGCTTATTATCAAATTGTAGAAAGTCGTTTTGATGAATTACAAGAAGAGAAAATAGAGGGTTTACAAACCGTAACGGCTTTTATTAAGCGTAGGCTATCTCCTGCTTTAAGAACCATAAAGGCGACAAAATACCGTTTAGATGATTTAGCTAAACGCACCGATAGGGCCAGTGATTTCCTAAGAACTAAAATTGACATGGTGATAGAACAGCAAAACCAAGAATTGTTAACATCTATGAACAACAGAGCCCAAATGCAGCTTAATTTGCAACAAACAGTTGAAGGGTTGTCTGTTATAGTTGTCACTTATTATTTACTTGCATTAACACAGTTTTTGCTAAGTGCAGCTAAAAATTGGGGGATCATCATTGACGTTTCTCAAACAATAGCTCAATTGATGCCGTTATACTTAATACTTGTTTGGTTATTCAGTTTAAGAGTTAAAAAAAAGCTAAAACCTAGTTAATATTATCGCAATTACATTTGTTATTAGGAATGAATTAAGCTGTTCTCTTCCGTGAAGTAAACGACAACCTGAGCAACCAATAAATTACCATTAATACGGGCGATAATAGCGGTAGCCAAAGTAAACCAGAATTAAGCACAACCTCAGCAAAAATATCTTGATCTAAGAATGATAGGATAGCCATTATAAACGCTAAGCACATACGCCAAAGGTGGCGAGCAATACGATGAGCGCCGGTTATTCCCCCTTTAACAATCGTAGTTAAGTCTAATAGGGCGGCAAAAGCGGCAAAGGTACCAAAAACAAAGTATCCCGCTAAGGGCAATGTGCCTGTTAGTACTTGCTCGTTATAAACAATGTCCCAGCCCATTTTGTAAAAGGTAATGGCGACTGCAGTAATGACCAGAAAAGCAAAAACTTCAAACTTCCCTATTTTAGCCTCTTGGCGTTTAACGGTAGCCCAAGAAGTACTGGCGAAGTATAAAGATAGCACGCCCATAATAGGTGGCTCTCCTGATTTAACCTCCAAGTAAGCAGCACTTAACGATAAAGAAACCATGGCAATATAAAAAATACTGCCTGCCAGCTTGTGTAGTTTTAACCCTTTGGCAGCGAATAGGGCGGTATAGCCAAAAAGCAGTACCAAGCCCCCTGCAACAATATGAAAAATCAGCATCATATGCCTTATGTTATTGAAATTTTATAGAAATCAGAATTGAGAAGCTGCAGACTAATCAAAATGCAATAGTCAAAAATTGTGTCTTAACGCAACACTCCATCTTCTAAATGAACAACTTGTCGGCTACGTTTAGCAAATCTAGCATCATGAGTAACCATACAAATGGTGCGCCCTTCATCGTTTAGCTCGTCAAATAAATCCATAATAGCACCAGCATTTTTTGAATCTAAATTGCCTGTGGGTTCATCAGCCAATAAAATTGAAGGGTCAACCACTAAGCTTCTAGCAACTGCAATGCGTTGTTGTTGACCACCTGAAAGTTGTGCTGGATAAAACTTGGCTCTATCCGCCATATTAACTTTTTCTAATGAATTCATGGCTATTTCTAAGCGCTGCTTTTTTTTCATATTTCTATAGGACAAAGGTAAAGCAACATTTTCTAAAACAGTTAAATCACCAATCAAATTAAACGCTTGAAAAATGAAGCCTATTTCCTTATTTCTAATTTCGGCTCGTTGATAAACATCTAAGTCATGAACATGATGGCCGTTTAGTAGGTATTGCCCGCTGGTTGAAGTATCAAGCAAGCCTAATATTGATAATAAAGTGGACTTGCCGCAACCTGATGGGCCGGCAATACTTATATAGTCACCAGCATTAATGGTTAAGTTTACATCGTTAATTGCACTGATAACGCCGGCGTCAGTAGTAAAGCTTTTTGTTAATGAAGCTAGAGTAATCAGTGGTTGCTCATTTGTGTTTGTGTTCATGTTTATCTTCCTGTATTTCATCAATTGGAAACTATGCTGACTAGCTTGTTAACATAGTGTCCATATTATTCGTTGTGTTTATTGCTCACGTAATGCCTGATTAGGATGAATTGCCGTTGCTTGTCTAGTAGGCAAATATATCGCCAGTGCAGTCACTAAGGTAACGGCAAGTGCTGTGAGTAAATATATCGGTAAATTAAATGGTTCAGTGGCAAAAAGTACGCTAGCTAGCAGTGGTGATAAAAAGGCCATAACGAGTGCGCCGATAGTGATACCAATACCGCATAAAGACAAACCTTGCAGGGCAAAAAGTGCTTGTATTCGCTTGGGGTTTGCACCTAATGCCACCCGAATACCTATTTCTTTGCTGCGCTGGCTGATGTTATAGGCGACGACACCAACCACGCCACTTAAGGTGATTAAAAAAGCTAACAGAGCAAAAATAGACACTAATAAGCCAATAAGTTTTGATGAAGCAAAAGAGTCATCTTTAATCAAAGTAAAACTGGTAACACTTGCTATGGGTTGCTTGGGGTTAACAGCGTTAATAATGTCGCTTAATGCAGGGCGAATATTGGCTAATGTTGCTTCTGTATTGATTAACAACTCTAATTCATAATGCCAACCGGTTATCCACGGCACATAAAATGTAGGTGCTGGTGCTATTTTTATGCCCATTTCACGTACATCATCTACAACACCAACAATAGTTCGCCAAGCTTCACCATTATTGAGTGATATTCTTTTACCAAGAGCTGTTTGATTTGGAAAGTGCTGCTCGGCAAAACTTTGGTTGATCAGAACAACGGCGGGACTGTTTTCATCATCAGCCGCATTAAAATAGCGACCTTGTAACAAATCAATGTTTAGCACTTGATGAAAGTTTGCCGATACTTCATTTTTTAACGCTTCAGGTCTTTCATCACTGTTTGCCGGTGGTTGCCCCTCAACTTGGAAAAACCGTCTTTTATCTCGACCTTTAACTAAAGGAATTTGCGAAGCAAAGGCGACACTTTCTATTTCAGGTAGAGCTTGTAAGCGTGCAACTGTATCAAGGGTAAACTGCGTTCTGTTATTTGGGCTAGTTGATAAATCAACAGCAATAATGTTTGTGGTATCAAAGCCAATTTCTTGCAGACTCAGTCGATACAAACTCAAGCTTACTAAAGAGGCACTGGTTAAAATAATAAACGACAAACTGAATTGTGCGACTAACAAACCTTGTCGTAAACGTGTGCTGCTACCACTGGCGGTGATATTACCACTACCTTCTTTTAGCACCTCGTTAATATTGCGTCTTTGAAAGGCAGATGTTGTGCCGCTTATTATGCCGGTAAACAAAGACACAATAAGACAAAAAATTAACACACTGGCGTTAATTTTTACTTCACTTGCTAATGGGGTATAAAGTTCAGCAAAGTCAGACAACAAGTCAACACTCATAAAGGCAAGTAGTAAGCCTAATAAGCCGCCTGCTAATGATAAAAGAATACTTTCAGTTAAAACTTGTTTGGCAATACGACGAGGGTCGGCGCCTAGTGCTTCACGAATGGCTAACTCCTGCTTTCGTGCTGCAGTACGTGCTAAGTTGAGGTTCGCGACATTTGCACAAGCAATCAGTAAAACTAAGGCAGTGATGCCCATCAGTAAGTAAAAGGTTGGTCCTGAATCGCCAGCCATGTCAGCACGCATAGGTGTTAAGGTGTTGCTTAATCCTTGGCTTTGCGGGTAATCATCTGGGTACTCTGACAGTAATTGATTTGAAAGGGTATTAAATTCAAGGCTGGCATTTTGTAAGCTAACGCCTTGTTTTAATTTACCATATAAACTGGATATGGGTCTTGAGCGATTACCAATAAACATATCACTGCCTCTACCTTGGCAAGAAGATGATCCCATCCAAATATCATTTTTAAAAGGGTAGGCAGGTAGAGGTGGTAATACGCCAATAACCTGAATAACAGCGTCGTTCATTTCCAAATTTAAGCCGACAACATCAGGGTCACTACCAAATTTTTCTCGCCAATACTGGTGTGATAATACAATAACAGGTGTTGCCCCGGGCTCGTCTTCTCCTGGTAAAAAGGTTCTTCCTAAAATAGGACGAATACCTAACATTTCAAAGAAGTCCCAACTTACTACGCCACCTTCAACATTAGAGGCGTCACCATAGCCAAATAAGGTAAAGGCCATTTGGTGATATTCAACCAAGTGCTCTAAGCTGTCATTTTTAGCAATATAGTCGAGTGCAGTAGGTACAGAAACAGTCACATCAAAACGATCTATTTTTGGATTGTTGGTTTTCAGCTTAATGAGCTGTTCGCCGTCAGCAAAGGGAAGGGGTGCCAATAATACATTGTGCACCATGCTAAAAATTGCCGCATTCGCACCTATACCTAAAGCTAAGGTAATCACTATGAGCGCACAAACAGCAGGTGTTTTAACAAAACTCCGCCAAGCATATTGTATGTCTTCAATGAGTGTTTGCATGAACACTTTTTCCTTATTCGTTTGGTTATAACTTGTTAGCCTATACAGGTTAACGTAACGCTATAGTATTTAGTTTATGGTATTTATTGGTAGATGACACTATCACGCGATCACCGAGTTTTAATTCAGAAAGCACTTCAATTACATCAACGGAACTTTTACCGAAACTGATTTGTTTTCGTTGTGCTAGGGTTTGTGCTTCGTTGAGTACAAAAAGGCTACTTGACGAATTTTCTTGCGTAAACACCGGACGTTTTAGCTTTAAAACATCTGTTAAATGCTCCAGCTCTATCACACCGTCAATACGTAAATCAGGACGAGCGCCAACTAAGGCCTTGTCGGTAAAATAGACATCTACTATGACGACGCCCTGTTTTACCGAAGGGTTTATGCGTTTGACAATACCGGTAGCATTTTTACCACCAGCAGATAAAAGCACATTTTGTCCCTTAAGTACTTCCTTTACTTGGCCCTCTTGCACACGCAGTTGAGCTTTCAAATTATTTTGTTCAGCAATGCGAGCGAGTACAGTGCCAACTTTAAAAGGCTCCCCCTCTCGTAAACTCACTTCTTGTATTATTCCTGTACGAGTCGCCTTTACGTTAAGATCATCAGCGAGCTTCTCTTGTAGTAACAGCTGGCGAGTCGCTTTATTGGTTTTAGCTTGTGCAGCAATTAACTCAGCCTCACTAAGTTTGGGCAAACTATTGAGTAACTCTACTTCTAAGGTATGTTGAAATTTAAGTTGTTGTTCAAGTAACAAAGATTCACTGTAAGCTATTTTCGAAACGGCTCCTGTGTCTATTAACTGCTCATTGGCTTCTCTGCGTAGTTTTGTGGTTTGATATCTTGCACTATAGTCAGCAACGACAATACGCTGCTTAAGGATAGCTTGCTGCCATCGTTGCTGTAATGAGTTATAAGCAGACTGTAAAACTTCCACTTCAAGTTTGGCTTCATCAACGGCCTGCGCTAATTCAGGGTTTTCTAATACCATAATGACGGTACCGACGGTAACAGCGTCACTGGCTTCCAGTAATATTTCTTTTACTCGACCATTAGAGGTGGCTGAAACAAAATTCAAGGCAATGGGTACTAAGGTACCCGGTGCTCGAACTTCGCGAATTAAATCACCTTGCTCAACATAGGCAATAATCAACTCATCTCGGTTTACCTCGACATCAGTACTTGAGTCATTAATATGCTGCCAAGCTATTAACAGCAAGATGACACTTAAAAATAATATTACTAGCCTGAAAGCAAAGGGGAACCGCGATGATTTTTTTTCTGGAATTTTCATATCAACTCGCTTTTAAACATTTAATCAATTTAAACTCATAAAACGTTATTTTATACATTCAGTATTCGCGGTAGCCACATGCCCATTGCTGCGACAAATATACCTACAGCCATAGCGCAAGAAAGTATGAAAAGGCCAACAGACATAGCTATTTTAACGGTCGTGTTGCTTTTTTCTTTGGCGAATGAATACAGTTCGAATACAAATAAAGGCAGTAAATAGGTCGAAAAAGAAAGAAATGTCAGGAATGGCCCTGAAAATGTTTCCATATCAAAGCCTACCGGCCCACCATGGATAAAGAGCCAGAGCATTAAACCAACACGATAAAACCAGACACCACTGACAACCAAAAATAAGCGGATAGCCCAGCGACGGTGAATGTTAATTTTTCTGGCAATAGCGAAGCGCACCGTTTGAATGACAAAAATCACGATTAATAAAGCATTAATAGCGAGACTAATATGAGTGATAAATGCACCAACTGCGCCTCGTGTGATCATCATATATAGACCGCCTAGAGCCATAATGAACGCTGTTATCATGTAAAGGCGACCGTTAAAGCGATGAAACTTAGGCATACGATTTCGAATTTGAGGAATAAGTTGTAACGGCCCACAAAGAGTAATAATGGCAGCAAACAGCACATGCATTGCTACAGCGATATTACCAATAGTATCACCGGGTATATAACCACTGGGTAATACGCTATTCCACATTTCAAAGTTGCCTTTTATCGCAGATACGCCATAAAAAGTTGTAATGTAAAAAGCGAAAATAAACTGGCCTATAAAAGCCACTAAGAACCAAAATTGGCCAACACCTTTTAAGGTTTTATCAACCGAAATATTTATATTACTCGTATTCGTTAGTACTGCTTCATTCATTTCATTCTCCATTGGGCTCTACAAATTCTTAAATTACTATTTGAAGTTGCTAGCTAATATACGAGGAAAATAAATGCTGAATAAGGCCCAATGTGTGTCAATAATTGAATTATTTGTTGATCAGTTTTGTACTGCCTTAAAGTGTTTTTTAGTCAAAACAGCGCCAAAAAGGCCAATTGTGTGTCAATTATAGGAATGAATACTGTTATTTTGATCAGTTGATTTGAAAGGTAAAGAAAAGCTACCGTTTTAAAAAAATTAGTTTAAAGCGGCTTTGATTTTGTTTTGGTATGCTGAAATTTCCGCACTTAATTGTGAGTTTTTGTAATTGGAAGAAAGTAATAATTTGCTAGCAGCGTGAAAAAACTGTTCAGCAGCCAAGTAGTTCTTACTATGAAACTCTTGTTTACCGAGTTCAATGCTAAGGACAATATTATCCTTGATTCTACGTTGATCTAATTGTTCAGAAAGGAACAAAATATAGCTTTTTGTCGCAGTGTAACTTTTATTGGGCTTTACATTTTCCGGGTTAGCATTTATAGATTTTAAGTCAGTTAATGCTTCCTGTAATAATTTAGCATAATGGCATGGATCAGCCTTATCTTCTTGCTGGTATTCACCCAGTGTAGAAGAATATCCTAACCAGCATTTATTGTTGTTAGTAGATTGCTGACTTGCAGTTGAGAATAACCAAGTTGTTAAACTATTAATATTGGTCATTACCCAAACTAAAGTGAAAACCAATATGGCTGAAAAAATTACCAGCAGCAACTTGTTAGTTTTTTTTCTAGGGTAGTTTTCAAGCACTAGTTTTCGTTGCGTAACTTTTTCATGCCTTATTGCTGATTTTTCCGCTAATTTATCTTGGTTTTGAGTATGCTGTAATGATAAATCAAAACAATGTTGGCGAAACGCCTCTTCACTTAAGCTCAATGTTTCAGCTGTTAAATTGAATAGCTTTAAAATCTTAGTAACGTGCCTATCGGGCACAACAGGATATCTTGGGTTACCCAGTCTATCTCGGGTAGCAAACCAACGCGTTAGTGAAGTGGGATCTAAAGCTAGAAAAGCGGCGAGCTGCTTACGGGTCTTAATGTCAGGATTAAGGCCACTGCGTAAAAGCGTATTTAGTTTGTTCTTATCTATTTTCACAAAATGGCCGTGATTTTAATACTCAATGTGATGAGTGTGTTAATTCTATATTATTAAAAACTAAATAGTTAGTTAATGCTAGGGTCCGTTGAACTTTCATGCTGCAAAAACAATCAGCAAAGTTAAATTGACCCTAGTTGAATGTACAGTTTGTTAAGTAATCATTTATGTATCGAGATATTTTTGACAAGGTAGTACTATTGATGATTCTGCTATAGTGGATTTTTTATGAAACATTATCTATTTATTATTTTATTAACGTTAAGTGCGATGCCGGTAAGCGCTGAAGAGGATATTGCCCCTTTTACTTCTGATGGCTGTAGTGTCTTTCCTGATGGTACATTAGATGAAAAGGAGTTATGGCTCTTTTGTTGTACCGCCCATGATTTAGCCTATTGGCAAGGCGGTACCTATCAAGAGCGTATTAAGGCGGATGAAGAACTTCAACAATGTGTTGCTAGTGTTGGTGAGCCGGTTATTGCCGAGCTTATGTTAACAGGTGTTCGTGTTGGTGGAACGCCATATTTACCTACAACTTTTCGCTGGGGCTACGGTTGGCCTTACCCCAGAGGTTATAAAGCAATCAGTCATCAAGAGCAAAAGAAAATAACGGCGCAGCTTGAAGCGCAATCGCTTAGCCAGTCTCAATAAAACCTCCCCTTCAGCCCTGAACTTTTATTAGTATTTAGTTTTAAAAACCTCTCTATAGCATTTATAGACGTAAGTTTTTGATCTTAAGATCCATGCTAGAAAGGTTGATTTTTTTTCACACCTTACATCTCAAATTTGTTTCGTTTCACCTCAACGACGTTCTTAAAACTCGATTAAAACCCCTGTTGCCGTTTTTCAGTTGAATGTATTTTCACCAAAGACAATGATTAAAATCTGTCTGGTTTTTGCGCAACTATCAGTAATAGATAAATTTTCTGCGTAAAACAGAAAAGGAGTTCAATAAGTACTGACCTCAAAGGATTTTTGAAAATTAAGGCAGCTGTTAAACAGCGAATACAAAACATGCTCAATTGTATGGTTGCAAAATAAGAGAATAATAAACGACAATCTTTGGAGAAGTATATGAATAAAATAATAAAAAGTATCGCGTTGGCTGGGGCGTTTATTGTGACTATCCCGCAAGTGCAAGCAACACTCATTACCAATGGTGACTTTGATGATGGTGCTAGTTGTAACTTATCTAGCTGGGATCAATATGGGTTAGTAGATACAAGTGATACCACAGGAAATTGTGCTGCGGAATTAGAAGTTAATGATTTTCAAGATTATGAAGCAGAGTTATGGCAACAATTGAGTATTGAGGAAAATACAGATTATGTTTTATCTGTAAATTTTGATGTTGAAACCACGTTTGACGATACCATCTTCGATGATTGGTTTAGTATTAGCTTGTTGAACAGCGATTTCGATATTATAGAGTTATTTTCTTTTAACATTACAGGAATTGACACCTTTTCCACTTCATTAGCTATCAATGCTGACGATTTAACAAGTTTTATCAATCAAGATTGGCTGCTCTCTTTCTACCTATATGATGATATTAGTTTTGACAACAATAGTTCATTTGTTGCTATCAACAACCTATCCCTTACAAAAGTGCCTACTGATGTGCCTGAGCCTTCAAGTCTAGCTATTTTTGCTCTAGGTTTTGCTGGTTTGATGGTTCGTCGCAAGCAAGCGAATGAATTAGTCCGTAGATCAATTAAAAAATAATAAATATAAGGACATAACATGAAAATAAGCACTCTGTTTAAAGGGCTCTTTTGCGCCTTTACTTTACTACTATCTCAAGCAGCGTTCGCTGATTGGGCGACAATAGAAGACGGTATTTCTGTCTCAAAATCTACCCCTCGTTATGTGCGCGGCCAAGGCGCATACATTGTTCAAATTAAAATTACTAATGAAAGCGCTGAAACATTAACAGGCCCGTTTCGTGTCCTAATAGACAACGCTTCATTGGCTGTTAAAGATCAAGATGGCTTAACGGATACAGGCATTCCATATTTCGATGTCTATCGTACCAGCTTTCCCGCAAATGCATCGAGCTCTGTTACAGTTAGCTTTGATTATGCGCGACGTGCACAATTAACGTTTGATGTTAGTGTGCAAAGCAATCCGCCACCAGACAGTGATAATGATGGCGTAATTGATTCTCTAGACTTATGCCCAGACACGACAACAGGTGCAGACGTTGATGTAAACGGTTGTGCCCCTGCACAATTAGACACTGATAATGATGGTGTCAATGATGATATAGACTTATGCCCAGACACAACAACAGGTGCAGACGTTGATGTAAACGGTTGTGCCCCTGCACAATTAGACACTGATAACGATAGTATCAATGATGAACTTGATCAATGTCCAGACACCTCTGTTGATGCTGTTGTAGATGAAAATGGTTGTTCAGATGAACAATTAAGTGATGATGAATTTACACCTGAACTGGCCATCAATGGCGGGTTTGAAACTGGCGACACTTCTGGGTGGATTTCATATGCTGCTGATAATAACGGCTTTTTCGATGTAACTGATACTCAAGCCAATGCAGGTAATTTCTCCGGTAACCTTGTTGCTGATGGTGCAGGCTCTTTTCCTGTAATCAAGCAGGCTAACTTAGGCATTGGAGAAGTGGCTCCGAATACAGAAATAACCATTTCATTCGATCTAATGGGGTCAATGGAAGGTGTAGGTGGGGTGGTTTTTGCAGAATTCTTCTCTGAGTTAGAGACTGAGGGAACTTCTAGTTATGCCATGCTGGGTGGCGGACCACTTTTCCCTACTAACTCTTGGACAAATTATACCTTTACCACCACCACAGGTAATGATGTTAGCGGTGGTGTAACGTTACAATTTAAAGCTGACTGTGGCGGTAATTCGGATTGTATGATTGATGCATATATTGATAACGTATCAGTTATAGCTGAAGGCAGCGATAATAATGGCGGTGACTCTGGCGGCGGAGATGATAACGACGACGGCGATACTGGTGGCGGTGAAGAATTATTAAACAATGGCTCTTTTGAAAATGGCATCGGCGGCTGGAATGGCGGTGTAACTGCTTCAGAAGGTGACAACAACTTCTTCCAAGCTGATGTGTTAAATGCGGGCAATCCTTGGGATGTCAACTTAAGTCAAACCATGACTATTATCCCTGATGCCACTTACCTTTTAAGCTTTAAAGCAAAAGCATCTGTATCTCGTACCATCCTAGCAGGTCTAGGCTTGTTTCACGATCCGTGGACAAATGTTGTTGAAACAGTTGCTCTAACGACTGAGTGGCAAACATTCAACTATACCATTACTACAACTGGCTTTGGTGATGAAAACAGCCGTGTATTATTTGATATGGGTGCTGAAGCAGGTACCGTATACATTGATGATGTAAGTGTGACATTGCAAAGTGGTGGAGATAGTGGCACTGGCAACGGAGACAATGGTGGTAATGATGATTATGTTGATACTTCTACATATTTCGTCGAGCCACCTACAGATTTTGTTCGTTCTGCTGTCGATGCAAGTGACTCAAGTACTTATAACATTATGCAATATGGCGCCGGTAGTATTTCGGATGGTATTAACCCTAATGGTTATACCTGTACATACGATTACGGTAACTGGATTGGTAGCGCTGGTGTAACTGAGCCAGGCGTTAGTGGTTGTGATCCTATTGGTAGTCCAACCTATCGTCATCCACAAGTTATTGGCGACATTGCAAATGATCCAACACCAACACACAAATGGTGGGGTTCAATTCCTTTTCACGGTGAAATGGCTATTGGCGACCCTAACCAAGCAGCCTACATTACGCCAGATCCTATTGCGGCTCGTGTAACAAATAAAGGGGTACGTATTTTAGGTATTCCCTCGGGTATTCGCAGTGATGCGGGCAAGTTTCTTTATGAAATTCCGGATCCCTTCAGCGAAGTATTTGATGGCATTGCCGTAGCAAACTCGGAATTCACTGAACTTGATGCTTACCTTAAAGATTACAGCGATGGCTCTGTCACCGTACAATGGCAATCGGGTAACAAACCGGTAATGGAAGGCACCTTTGTTCATGGGTCACCTTATATTTATTTTAAAGCTTTCCGTGGTCAAATTGTGATTAAAACGAAAGCTGAAGACGGTGGCGAAAAGGGTACTTTCTATCAACAAGGAAATAACTTAGGTATTTGGACCAGTGTGGCAGGAAATCGTAATGACTTTTTAATCACAGGTGAAGGGTCAACATCGTTTGATAATATCACTTCAAATGCAATAACAATAAACAACGACACTAATGAAGTAACTGTTACTCTTTTACCACCAAATGGCGCAACGACACCAAGCGCAAACACAGCTGATTTCTTTGCTGCATTAGCACGTAATGTTGTTCGCAAAGTTGATATTGATTACGCCATAAATCGTGCTAATAACAGTGTTACAGTTTCACATAACTATCTTGATAGTGATGGTAATGCGATTGAAACAGCAGCTGGCTTACTACCAATGGCATGGAAAAACAGCGATCAAGTACTTAGTGGCCAAAAAGTACGTAGTGCGCGTGGTGTAGTGCAGTTTAGTCAAACATCTGCATTCTCATATCAGATACCATTTGTTGGTGTTTTGCCAACGCTACCTTCAACAATTGGTGACTTTGATAATCAATACCTAATCGATTTAGTGACTGAATTTTATGACAAAGGACCAAGTCAATGGAACCTTAATAATGATGGCGCAGTTGCTAACGATACCTACTGGGCTGGTAAGAGTTACGGTAAAATGGCTGAAATGGCAGCAATTGCTCGCTCTATCGGTATGAACACTGAAGCCGATGAGTTTATCGCTTGGTTAAAAGCTGAATTAGCAGACTGGTTTACGGCTGATACTAATGGCAGCTTAGATACTGAGAAGTACTTCGTTTATGACGAAGAATGGAGCACATTATTAGGCATGCAGGAGTCTTTTGCATCCCATCAACAACTGAATGACCACCATTTCCATTATGGCTATTTTGTTCGCGCTGCAGCTGAAATTTGTCGTGTCGATGCCACTTGGTGTAGTAGCGAACAATATGGTCCAATGATTGATTTATTAATTCGTGACTATGCGGCCAGCAAAGACGACGGAATGTTCCCATATCTACGTAACTTTGACCCTGCCAACGGCTTTTCTTGGGCCTCAGGTAATGCAAACTTTACGGCTGGTAATAACAACGAATCAACCTCAGAAGCAGCAAATGCGTATGGTGCTATTGCATTATATGGCATGATCACAGGTAACGATGCCTTAGTAGAAAAAGGCATGTATTTACACGCATCATCCACTTCTGCTTACTGGGAATATTGGAATAACATCGACCGCTTTCGCAACGAGTCAAGTGAATATCCAGACAGGGGTAATGATTATGATAACTTCCCGTCTGATTATAATCGCATAACGACTTCAATTATTTGGGGCAATGGTAGTTCATTCTCTACTTGGTTCAGTGGCGCATTTGCACACATATTAGGTATTCAAGGTTTACCACTTAACCCGTTAGTATTACATGTTGGCCAGTACCCTGATTACATGGAAGACTATGTTGCTCTTGGTTTGGAAGAATCTAGCAACGGTAAACCATCAGGATTACTTGATGATCATTGGCGCGATATCTGGTGGAACTTATGGGCAATGACAGATGCTGATGCTTCTTTTGCTGATTATCAGACTATGGGGTCAAACTACAATACCGAAACAGGCGAAAGTAAAGCACATACTTATCACTGGGTGAAAACATGGCAAGAACTAGGTCACTTAAAAACAGGCTCTGGCGAACTAACGGCTAACCATCCAGCTGCTATTGCGTTCGATAAATCGGGTAAAACGACTTATGTCGCTTATAACTTTGGCGGAAATGCAATAACCGTTACCTACAGTGATGGTCAGCAGCTAAATGTTGCAGCTAATAGTTTTGAAGTGTTAAGTGTTGGCGATAGCACAGACTCCGATGACGGCAACGACAGCGGTGGTAATACTGGTGGAGATACCGGTAGTGACACGGGTAGTGATGATTCAGGCAGTGATACTGGGGTTGAAGGTGAATTACTCACTAACGGATCTTTTGAAAATGGTATTGCTGGCTGGAACGGTGGGAATGTAACGTTAGAAGGCGAAAACAATGTTTTTGTCGCTGAAGTTGCAGCACCAGGCAACCCTTGGGATGTCAACTTAAGCCAAGTTATCACTATTATTCCGGATGCTACTTATGTTTTAAGCTTTAAAGCGAAAGCATCGGTTGCTCGCAATATCATTGCAGGTCTTGGCTTAGCCCATGATCCCTGGACAAACATTACAGAAATAGTAGCCTTAACTACCCAATGGCAAGACTTTACTTACACCTTAACCACATCAGGTTTTGGTGATGATAATAGTCGTGTCTTATTTGATATGGGGGCAGAGGCAGGTACGGTTTACCTTGACGATGTAAGTGTAACGCTGCAAAGCGGTGGCGACACTGGCACAGGTGGTGGTGATACTGGTACAGGCGGTGGCGACACTGGCTCTGGTGGCGATGATACTACCCCTAGTGGTCTTGCTGCGATTAATTTTGAAGTGGATGGAGCCGGTGCTGATTTTGCGTGGAACGTCTTTGAAAATACTGATAATCCAGCAGTAGAAATTGTTGCTAATCCTTATTCTGGTGGAAACAACCCTTCAGCGACAGTAGCAATGTTTACCGCAAGACAAGCTGGCGCAGCATGGGCCGGTGCAGAAAGTGCACATGGCGACTTTGGACCAATGACGTTAGATGCCACAAACAGCATTGTAAAAATCATGGTTTATAAGACGGTTATTAGTGATGTTGGTGTTAAATTTGCCATCGCTAGTGGCGGCGCTCAACCAGAGATTAAAGTAGCGAATACCTTAATCAATGAATGGGAAGAGTTAAGCTTTGATTTTTCAGGCCAAATAGGCACAGCTGAAAGCATTAATATTGACCAAATCATTGTCTTCCCAGACTTTGACGGTGCACGTGAATATGACAATGTTGTTTATTTTGACAACATTAGCTTTCATGGTGCAAACGGTTCTGATACTGGCGGAGGAGACTCTGGCGGTGGCGACACGGGTACAGGTGGCGGCGATACGGGGACAGAAGATGGAAATGAGTTATTAATTAACGGCTCTTTTGAAAATGGTATTGTTGGCTGGAACAGTGGTAACGTTACTTTCGAAGGTGATAATAGTGTTTTTACTGCTGAAGTTGCTGCGCCGGGTAACCCTTGGGATGTTAACTTAAGCCAAATCATTACTATTGTTCCTGATGAAACTTATGTTTTAAGCTTTAAAGCAAAAGCATCGGTAGCACGTAGTATTATTGCTGGGCTTGGTTTTGCACACGATCCGTGGACAAATATCACAGAAACAGTAGCCTTAACTACCCAATGGCAAACATTCACTTATATCTTAACTGCTTCAGGCTTTGGTGATGACAACAGCCGTGTATTATTTGATATGGGTGCTGAGGCCGGCACTGTTTATCTTGATGATGTTAGCGTTACTGTTCAAGGTGATGACTCAGAAACGGGTGGCGGAGACTCTGGTGATACCGGCACTAATACAGGTAGCGGTATTTTACCGATCAATTTTGAATTTGATGGTACAGGTACTGAAATAACGTGGAACGTTTTCGAAAATGATGATAATCCGCTAGTTGCACTCTTTGTTAATCCAGATACTACAGGTATCAACGCTTCATCGACAGTGGGTGCTTTTGATGCGCGACAAGCGGGTGCTCCTTGGGCAGGTGCTGAGTCAGCACATGGTGAAATTGGTCCATTTACCTTAGATGCTACAAACAGTATCGTGAAAATCATGGTCTACAAGACTGTCATTAGTGATGTAGGTGTTAAATTTGCTATAGCAAGTGGCGGTGCTCAACCAGAAATCAAAATTGCTAATACGCTTATTAATGAGTGGGAAGAGTTGACCTTTGATTTTTCGGGTCAAATAGGTACTGCAGAAAGCATTAATATTGACCAAATCATTATCTTCCCTGATTTTGATTTAGCGGGTAGAACGCAAGATAATCGAATTTACTTCGATAATATTAGTTTCTCTGATGGTACTACCGGCGGAGATACCGGTGGAGATACCGGCGGAGATACTGGCGGAGATACCGGCGGAGATACCGGTGGAGATACCGGCGGAGATACTGGCGGAGATACTGGCGGAGATACTGGCGGAGATACCGGTGGAGATACCGGTGGAGATACCGGTGGAGATACCGGCGGAGATACTGGCGGAGATACTGGCGGAGATTCCGGTAGTACTACAACAAACCCAGATTGGTCATTAGTTTGGAATGATGAATTTGAAGGGGCTGCTATTGATTTAAGTAAATGGGAGCATGAAGTTAACTGTAGTGGTGGTGGTAATAACGAGCAACAATGTTATACCAGCAATCCAGAAAACTCATTTGTAGACAATGGTCTGTTAAAAATTGTTGCTAAACCAGAATCTGGTCAAGCACTACCGTATAGCTCTGCACGTTTACGTACTAAATATCAAGGTGACTGGAAATATGGTCGAGTTGAAGTAAGAGCTAAGCCACCACAAGGCCAAGGTTCGTTTCCTGCAATTTGGATGCTACCAACTGACAATATTTATGGTGGCTGGCCACATTCGGGTGAGATTGATATCTTTGAGTCTGTTAACTTAAAAACAGTTAATGCTCAAGGTGTTGAAGAAGCTGAAGTGCACGGTAACCTTTGGTATGGCAGCAGTTGGCCAAATCAATCTAATAGCGGTGCACATGTCGGTTTACCCGACGAACAAAATCCTGCTGATGGTTTCCATACATATGCAATAGAATGGGAAGAGGGTGAAATTCGTTGGTATGTTGATGATATCTTATATCAAACACAATTAAGCTCACAAGTGAATATAGACAGCGACGGAGATGCAAATGGTTTAACTCACCGTGGTTGGTTTGCTGACTATGATAGTGAGTTCCATTGGGATAATTCACCGTTCGATCAACGCTTCCATTTAATTTTGAACTTTGCTGTTGGTGGTAATTGGGCAGAAAATGTAAATAACCTTGGTATAGATTCTTCAGCATTTAACGCGAGCAATGCATTTGAATTCGATTACGTTCGAATTTACGAGTGTTCGGTAAATCCGACAACAGGCCAAGGTTGTGCCAGTGCAAATGACGGTTATTTAGCGCCTATTAGTAGTGGTGGTACTTTGGTTGAAGGTACGGCACCAACTCCAATTAAACCATCTAATGGCATAGCAACAGATTTGATCGTGTTTGAAGAGACACATAATGAAAATTGGCCTGCATGGAATTGTTGCGATGATTCAGCACCAAGTATTGTTACTGATGATAGTGATCATAATCAAGTGGTTGAATTTTCTATTGGTGCTACACCAACGGTTGTTGGCTTTAATACTACAGTAGCTGATACCTCTGCAGCTTATGATGGCTCACCAATGGTAAATAATGGCTGGTTAGAGTTTGATATGAAGCTAGTAACAGCACCTAACAATGCTAGTGCTAATTGGAATTTGAAAGTAGAGCAAGGCGGTACCACCACTGAAGCGGTAATTCAAATAGCGACGCCTACTGCACAATGGCAACATTATGCAATATCTTTACAAACATTAAAAAACAGTGGCTTAGAACTTAATGGTATTGACGTTATCATGATTTTCCCTGACTGGGGGCAAGGTGAAGGCGCTGTATTTAGAGTTGACAATGTTACTATTTTACCAGGAGAAGAAACAGGGGACGGAGATAACGGCTCAGGTGGAGATACTGGTGGAGGTTCAGATCCTGTAGCGGGTGAAGAAATGCTAAGCAATGGTTCATTTGATAATGGCTTAGAAGGTTGGGTTGGTGTTGGTGTAGCTAATACTGAAGGTGACAATACTTTCTACCAAGCAGATGTTGCAGCCGCGGGTAACGCATGGGATGTTAATTTCAGCCAAGTAATCACCTTAGCGCCTAATGAAACTTATGTTTTATCATTTAAAGCAAAAGGATCGGTAGCGCGTAGTATTATTGCTGGCCTTGGTTTGAATTACGATCCTTGGACAAATGTCACCGAAACGGTTGCTTTATCAACTGAATGGGAAACTTATACTCTGGTATTAACCACTCACGGATTTGGTGATGAGAACAGTCGCGTATTGTTCGATTTAGGCGCAGAATCAGGCTCTGTATATATTGATGATGTCAGCGTTTCAATTCAAGCTGATACCGGTGGAAATGCTGGAGGTTCAGTTGTTGAAGATGAGTTTGTTATCACTTCTTCTACCGATGATACTGATGTTAGCTTCACGCCTGATACAATTGGTGAATGGAGCACTGGCACCACAATTCAGTCTGATGTAACGTTTGATGGTTTATCAAGTTGGGAGCTTACCTCGAGTTCAAATTCACCAGAGCAAGGCAACTGGGGTACTGTACTAGCATTCCAAAATGGCTTCTTTGGTGACTTTAGTTTATTCAACCGTGTTGAATTAAAACTAGCAACGTCTGGCGGTTATACAGAAGGCTTTAAATTAAGTATTTCAGCGAACGGTGTGCAAAAAGAAATGGCTTTACCGGTAAACCAAAGTATCTCTACTTGGCAAACCATTTCAATTGATGCTGCTGATATTCCATTGAATCTTTCTTCAATTGATTGGATTGCGGTTTACGGTATAGGAGGTGAATCTGGGGTTTCAAAGATTAACGTTACCGACTTTAGCTTGATAAAAGATGTAGCTATCGTGTTTGATAGTGAAACGGTGAGTGACTATGTCTTTATTTCTTCAGACCCAAACGTAGCAAGCGATTTGATCCATGATGGAGATAATAATAGTGATATTGGTAACATTATTTTTGGTGAGTGGAGTACAGGTACTAACATTTCTGAAATTAATTATTCAGGCTTAGATGCTATCCAATTAACAGCAGGCGGTAGTTGGGGGGCGGTATTTGCATTACAAGGTGATATCTCAGATGGAAGTAATGTTGATAACTACGATGTTGATCTAGCTACTTATACTAACATTAAGTTTAAAGTTGCTTCACAAGGTGCATTCCAACGCTATGCTTTATCCATTGTTTCTAACATAAATGGTAGCGAAACCTCTCAGGAAGTTGGCTTTAGTTTAGCAAACCAGGCTGACTGGAACGATATTGATATAGATCTAGCACAATATGGCGTTAATTTATCAAACGTTAATCAAATGGCACTGTTTGGTGTTTATGATGGGGGCTCTGCAGGTCAAAAAATCTATATCACTGACTTGATTGTCTATGACACAGGTAAAGTTGGACCAGCAAAAGATAGCTCAGATGATAAATTTGTTTTCTTTTCGTCTACCGGTGAAAGCTCTGATTTAGTTTGGGATGGCGATGACTTTGCTCATAATGGCAATATAACTATGAGTGAATGGTCAACCGGAACAACACTAACAGCCGACGTTACTTATAATGGTTTAAGTACTTTTGAATTAAGTAAAGGAAATGGTTGGGGTGCTGTACTTGCCCTTATGGGAGATACTTATGGTGGGGTGCAAGAGTATAAGTTAGATGTGGCGAAATACAGTACCATCAACTTTAAAATAGCTGCTCAAGGAGCTTTTTCTGCTTACTTCATCGACTTTATTGTTGATGGTGCTGAATTTAAAGTGCCGTTAACCGTGAATAGTAACTGGACTGATGTAACCATTAATGTTGCTGATATTCCGCTTAATATGTCCAAGTTAACGCAAATTGCTATCTTTGGTGAAGGTGGAGGGGTAAACAATAAAATTTACATTACTGATTTAAATATCGCTAAGTAATAGCTAGCCCAATAAATAAGTCCGATTCATTACTTAATGAGTCGGATTTTTTGCTTTGAACCAAAGTAAACGGACGTTTGTGGTTATACTTTATTTATCCGTCGCTTGTAGGCCTTGCCGTTTTAGTATTATTTTATGGCTCTGTCTCAATTGATTTACGATTTTGTCGGCTGTTTGTATATTTAAGCCGATACAGGTAGGTTGTTCCAGTTCAAAAGGAATAATTGCCGTTACTGTACTAAGTGGTAAGTTGAGCTTTTTTAATGATCTTTCAATGGCTCTATCTGATTGTACAATTAAGTCTACCCGGCCCTTAATCAACTTTTTTAAATTGGCAAAGCCGTCGTTATTAATATCGAGATGTTTGTTATCTTCAAACCCTCTCACTCGCAGTGTTTCATGGGTAAAGTCATTGCGTACTACACCTAGACTATATGTTTTAGCTGCTTCCATGACAGAAAAATTTATGTCATGTCTGGTACTCAAACGGTAGATGTATTCTTTTTCAGATTGTATTAATGGGCAAATCCAATGGAACATATCTTCACGCTTATTAGTGCGGCGCAAAGAATAAATAAGCGTATTAGGCTCCGTTTTTGCTTTATTGTATGCTCTAGCCCAAGGGTACACTTGAATGGAATAAGCAATTCCAGCATGAGCTAAGATTTCTCTAACTATTTTAGTCGCGTCCCCAACAACTTCACCGTGCTCATTCATATAATTTAAGGGGATACGTTGTTCAGTCACCACATTTAGCTGTACGGCATAACAGCTAAAAGAAAAGCATGATAGCAATATGAACAGGCAAAGTTTGTTATTACCAGGGGCAGTGTCGTTTATATTTCCATTTGATGAACAATAAAACGTCATTTGGAAGCTATTTAAATATTAAAGGAATGAATTAAGAATAGGTTAGTAGCGCGCAATAATTCAAGGTAACCTTCAGGTCATGCTATGCTGATAACTAGTTTATTTTGGGTTGATGTTGAGGGTATAAAGACAAATAATCACACCAAGTACTAAAGTGAGTATAATGAAAGCGCTTGTCTGTTGCTTTGTACCATTGCGATATTTGTCTAGCTTGTAAACGGAAATATATTTTGTGTCCGTCAATAGCAACAAAACAAACCAGTGGCTCAATAGTATCGTTGGTTAATTGTATTTCAGCAAAGTCTTCAAAATTTCGTTGATGCTTGACAGAAAATTTAGGTAGTGCACAAGCCGAGGCCGAAAATACCAATAAAGTTAGATAGATGAAGGTTTTAATAGGCATTAGTTATGTGTACCAGCGAGTATGAATCAAAAAAAGTTAAATTATTTTAAGTTTAGCATTGAAACCGAAAACAGGTGTCTCCATAACTTACTTATACTAAATAAAGTACAAAAAAAGAACCCAGTAATTAATTTCATTTATTCAATTACATTATTATAAAAATGTGCCCAAATATTCAAGCAAACTAAGAATAAAAGCACCAGAAATAAGAGAAAAATCATGGCGAATATCGTTCCTGTAAAAAAAGAGCAGCACCAAAACCTAAAAATTGCTACTACTCGTAATATTTCACATGTAGCTGGACAGCACATTATCCCTGTGTCTGCAATTGAATATGCACAATCGTCGGCAAGCTTTCCAATTGTTTTGGTTAAAAATCCTGATTCTGAGCGTTTTCGTAGTGTGGCAATGCTTGGCTTAGAAGCGGGCGAAAACCTGTTTTTGCAAGATGAAAAGTGGACAGCATTATCAATGCCTCAAAGTATTTCAATGGTGCCATTCTCATTAGGTGTTGATCCGGAAAAAGAAAACACCTTAACAACCTGTATTGACCTAGATAGTGAGTTTGTCGGTGAAGATAAAGATTTAGCTTTATTTGAAGCAGATGGTGAAGACTCTGAAATGTTTGTTAGTGTTCAAAAAGGCCTTGGTCGATTATTTGATAATGAAAGAATGACAGAGAATTTCATTAAAGAGCTTCAAGAGAATGATTTACTGCAAGAGCTTGAATTGAATATTGCTTTACAAACGGGCGAGAAAAAGAAGCTGGTTGGTATTTTTACAATCAACGAAGACAAAATTAAAGACCTTTCAGACGAGAAAGTACTCGATTTCCATAAGCGTGGCTTATTTGTACCAATATACTCAATGCTAGGCTCATTAACGCAAGTTAATAATTTAGTGCAGATACGTAACCGTGTATCTGAACAAAAAGTAACAGGTGTACAAGTTGTACCAGTTGGCCAAAAAGCGGCTAACGAAGCCTAGCTTTAATAACAAATCTTAATAAAAAGGAGCTTTTTGCTCCTTTTTTCGTTTTAACAACAAATAAACGTCATTGCTTATTTCGATAGTCGCTTTCTTGTGCTAATTTAATTATTACCAGTATGTGATAGTGGAAATGTAATGGCCGAAAAAGACAAGCTTTCCAAGGAAGTAGAAGAGCAAATACAAAGTCTAGCGAGTGATGTTTATATACAAATAGAAGAAAAGCTTACCCAGCTTATTAGCACAGCTACGCCAAAAGAGCCAAGTGAAAAAGTTAAAATAGAAGAAGAACCTGCCTACATCGCACTACAAAATGACTATCAATCCAGCCAAGAAACACTATCTAAACAATCTGAAAGCCTTGCCAAAAAAATTACTCAATTAGAGGAAAATGTCACACAGTTAAAAGCCCAGCTTGCAGCGGGAGAAACTAAGCAAGCGAGTGATCAAGCCACACTTATTGCCCATGATGACGATGCGGAAAAAAAGTTTGCGCTATTGTCTGGTAAGCATGAATTGTTGACTGAGCAATTAACAGAGGAACAAGAAAAATCACAAGCAAGCGAACAAAATTTTCAGGTTGAGCTAACCCAGCATACGATTAATTTCACTGAAACAATTGAACGTTTAGAGCATGAAAATAAGCTGATGAAAGCTGCACTTGCAGAAGGACAAACAAAGTTATCAAGTGAACAACAAAGTTTGAAATCTGAATTAAACGAACAAGCTACAGGCTTGCAACAGACTATTTCAACATTAGAATTAGAAATATCGGACCATAAAAAGCAATTAGCACAAGCACAAGCAGAAATTTCAAACCAAGATAAAGAACAGCAAGACAAACTCGTCGCTAATGAGACAGAAATCACTGAACAACAACAGGAAATTTCTACGTTGAATGACAGCCTAACGGTATTTGCTGAACAAGAGCAAACCTTGACTGAGCGTTTAAACTTGCTTGAAAAGCAACTTGAAAATAAAGAAGGTAAACTTCACAAAGCCGAAGAGACGTGGCAAAAAACAGATGAACTACAAACGTCTACTTTGATAGCGCAGAAAAAACAAATTACTGAATTGAATAAAAAATTAAAAGCTTCAACAGGAAGCTTAGACGAAGTTCAGCAGCAGCATAAGCATCAAGCAGCAAACTCCAAACAACAAACAGAAGAATTAGTAACTGAGCTGAATGAACAATTGCTACAAGTGCAGAATGAGAATAATGATCAAATAAACAAATTGACCGAGCAAGAAAGTAAACTAGCAGGATTAAAAGAAAACATTGAGCAACACGAGCAAACAGAACAAGAATATGAGCAAGCCTTAAGTAAATTGACCAAACAACATACTGAGCTAATCACACAGTACCAAAACCAAACGAGTAGTGCCAAAAAAGAAACTGAGCAAAAAATAGCGCAGATGAATGAGCAACAACAACAAGCTCAAAATGATGCACAGGCGCAGAGAGAAATGCTAATTGCGGAGCATAAAAACCAAACCGCAACAACCAAGCAAGAAACTGAGCATAAAATAGCGCAAATGAGTGAGCAACAGCAACAAGCTCAAAATGATGCACAAGCGCAAAGAGAAGCGCTAATAGCAGGGCATGAAAACCAAACTGTAACAGCTCAGCAAGATACAGAGCGACAAATAGCGCAGATGAGTGAGCAGCAGCAACAAGCTTTAAGTGATGCACAGTTGCAAAGAGAATCGCTAATAGCAGCGCATCAAAACCAATCAGCGACTGCCGAGCAAGGTACAGAGCAACAAATAACGCAGATGAATGAGCAACTGCAGCAGGCTCAAAATGATGCACAGGCGCAAAGCAAAATGATGCACAGGCGCAAAGAGAAGCGCTGATTACGGATCATCAAAACCAAACTGCAACGGCAAAGCAAGATACAGAGCAACAAATAGCAGAGATGAATGAGCAACTGCAGCAGGCGCAAAATGATGCACAGGCGCATAGTGAAACGCTAATAGCGGAGCATCAAAGTCAAACTACAACGGCAAAGCAAGATACAGATCAAGTAAAAACGCAGATGAATGAGCAATTTCAGCAAGCTCAAAGTGATGCTAAAACACAAAGAGAAGTGTTAAGAGAAGATCATGAAAGACAACTTGAAGCTGCCCGCCAAGATAGTGAAGAAAAAGTAGCGCAGATGAACGAGCAATTACAGCAAGTTCAAAACGCCGCTAAAGCACAGGAACAAACACTGATAAGCCAACAAGATAAGCTAAAAGAGCAACAACTAGCAGAGCAGAATAGTTATTTACTAAAAGAAAAAAATCTGCAAGAAACTCAAGAAAGATTACAACAAAGAATTATTCAACTGGAGAAAAGTAACGAAGAACTATCAGGGAATTTAGTAACCGAACAATCAGACATTAAACTTTATCAACAAGAAGTTGAGTCATTAAAGTCGCAAGTACAACTCGCGCAGGATGCCCAAGAAAACGTGTTGAACCGCTTCAATTCAACACGTGAAAAACAAGAAAAAGATAATGACCAAGTCAGAGAAACGATTAAATACCTACGTGATGAAAATAGCGAAATGACCACACAGCTTTTTGAACAAAAAGAAGAGTTTATCGGGAAAATTAATGAGCTTGAAAGCAAATTAACAGAGTATCGTTTAAAATTTGACTATGCTCAGAAACAACTACAGAAAAATAGCTAATAAGTAACGACAATTGCGTATAATAAGACTTTACTTTATCTTTAAACGAGAATTTTTTTGGCTATACACCTACCTTTTGCAAACTTGAGCCACTGGCAACAAATCACTTTTGCTAGTGCGTTATTAGAGCGTATGCTACCTAATTATCAAATGTTTAGTGAAAATAGTCAGTTTGGCGAATACGCATTATTACGCAATCAATTGGATCTTATTTGGCAATGGTTAGATAAAAAAAATCAAACTAAAATCAATATTAATGCCCAGTTAAATAAACTAGAAGAACAAACGCCTGATCCAGAAGCATTTGACTCATTTGGCGTTTTTCCTGCGCTTGATGTTTGCATGGCAATGATGTCTTTGTGGCAACTGATGCAGTCTAACGGCAAAGATAAAAACCATGAAGATATTCATAGTGTAAGTAGACTCTCTGATAACAGTGTGAGCTATTATATTGAGTTATTATTGATTGATGAGGGTGTTGAAGAAGTGCAGCCTAGCCAAATTAATGAGCACCCTTTGGCTGTATGGGAAAAAGAAACGCAAAGTGAATTATTCGGTTTTTTAAAATTTGCAGCTGAAAATAAGCGTTCATGTCAGTTAGCTAAAGAGATGGTGTTATCTGAAGGTCTTTCAAATCTAGGTATTGAAATAACGTAAGGCAATTTACCCACGGTAACAGTAGCTTTCTCATGCATTTTCATGCATATGTTTCCCAAAATGAATTAAGAATAGGATCCTTGCATGAAAATCACCCAAAAAGTATTGGCTTTAGTTTTGTTTTTAACGCCATTAAGTTCACTCGCAAGTACAGTCACTGAAAAAAATAAAAATATAGAGCAAGCCATTAAAAAATCAATGGCTACTTTCCAAGTGCCCGGTGTGGCCGTTGCCATCGTCAAAGATAATCAAGTGGTGATGAGTAAAGGTTTTGGCGTTATAGAACATGGCAAAAAAGCCCAAATAACCCCTGATACCTTGTTTGGCATTGCTTCCAACACCAAAGCGATGACAGCAGCTTTATTAGCCAGTTTGGTTGATGAAGGCAAGTTGACGTGGCGAACTAAAGTTATTGATATTATTCCTGAGTTCCAAATGCCTGATGCTTATGTGACGCGTGAATTTACGATTATTGACTTGCTTTCACATAATTCAGGCTTAGGGTTAGGTGCAGGCGACTTAATGATTTGGCCTCAAACAACCTTAACCAATGCTGATGTCATCAAGGGACTGAAATATTTACCGCAAGTGTCTAGTTTTCGCAGTGAGTTTGCTTACGATAATTTAATGTACGTTATCGCCGGAGAGATCATTGCGAAACTTACCGGTACTACATGGCAAGAAGCAATAGCAACGCGTATTTTCAGCCCATTAGGTATGAAAAATACTAAAGCAACATTTTCTCAAATCCCCCAAAGTAATGCTAATGTAGCCCGTGCACATGTGCCCTTAGACGGTAAGTTAAATGTGGTTGGTGGTAATTTTCTTGAAAAATTTAGCTCAGCTGGCTCAGTAGCTTCCAGTGTGAACGATATGGCCTTTTGGTTAAAAGCGCAGTTAAATAAAGGGGCTTTTATTGATGGCACGAATAAAGAACAACGACTTTTCTCGGTGAAACAAAACCGTGCAATGTGGCAAGCGCGCACTATATTACCTGTTTCTGAAGCGGCAACTAAACATGACAAAACCCACTTTTCAGCATATGGCTTAGGGTGGTTTTTAAAAGATTATCACGGGGTAAAGTTGATTCATCATAGTGGTGGTATTTTAGGTATGGTGTCAAAGGTGGTACTGGTACCAGAGGAAAACTTAGCTATGGTGATACTCACTAATCAACAATCTGGCTATGCTTTTAATGCTATTTATCTACAAATTTTGAATGAGTACTTAGCGTTGCCAGAAAAAGATTGGGTTACTTATTATCATGACAAACAACAAGCTCGAAAAGCCAAAGAAAAAGTACGGCTAGCCAAGGCTGCAGATGCAGTGGATAAAAACTCACGTCATTCTTTAGCATTAAAGAAATACGCACGAACTTATGCGGATAATTGGTATGGTGATATTGTCATTTCATATCTGAACAATGAACTTAATATGCAATTTGGCAATACCCCTGAACTAACAGGAACATTAGAACATTATCAACACAATACCTTTATTGTGCGTTGGCAAGACCGTAGCCTTGAAGCTGATGCCTTTGTGAATTTTCACTTAAATGAAATGGGTGACATTGAATATGCAACGATGAAAGCCGTGTCGCATGCAACTGACTTTAGTTTTGATTTCCATGACTTAAAATTAATACCTAAGCCATAATCAAGCGGTATAACACGGAAAAAATATCTTATTATGAAGCTAGGAGGCATTAATAGCCTAGTTTCATATCCACATGCGTTGGCATAATATGGTTATTTCGATACTCATTAATATTATGGCTTACAATAGCTATTGCTGAATCCATGCTCGTTTGCGCCGAAATATGAGGCAAAACGGTAATGTTTGCATTGCGCCAAATAGGATCGGTCTCTTTCAACGGTTCTTGTTCGAACACATCTAGTACAGCATGAGCGATGTGGCCATTGTCTAATAGTTGTAATAACGCAGTTGTGTCAATCACAGCACCCCGTGAGAAGTTGATCAGCTTAGCGCCTTGAGGAAGTTCGTTTAACAAGGCTTTATTCAGCAAGTGGTGAGTTTGTGGCGTTAGTGGCAATAAATTTATCAATATATCCGTCTTAGTTAACAGTGTGGTTAACTCAGCATAACCGACATAGTTTGTGACACCTTTGAGTTGTTTGGGCGATCTACTCCAACAGTTGACTTGATAGTCTAATTTTTTAAGTGCGGTTAATGCTGCAATACCAAGCTCACCAGCGCCTAATACACTTACTCTAAGCTCTTTTGAGTTTATACTTGGCAATTGTTGCCATTGATTATTAGTTTGCTGTTTTGCGTACTCAGGCATATTGCGTTGTAAATAAAGTGTCCAAGCGAGAACTGATTCTGCCATGGCTTTACCTAGCTGAGGATCAATGAGCCTCACCAGCTTTATTTGGTCGTTAGGCAGCTCGCTAACCAGCTTTTCTACACCAGCCCATAAGCTTTGTATCCAAACTAAATTAGTAAAACGAATCAGTATTTTAGGATCTGGATTTGCGACTATGGCGATATCAATATTGCTTACCTGTGAATCACTAATTTGCTCAGGCAGTAATACCCTTTCATCAGGTAATTGTGCTTTGATGTTTTCTAACCACAGTAATTGTTTTTGTGAACTAAGACTACTTATAAAAACGATGCTTTTCATGTGGTTAATTCCTTAGCCATTGTTAAAACCCTAGCGCTTCAGTTGGTATAATGTATGAGTTGTGGAGTCAGTAATATTAAGTTTTTGAGAATGCTTTTTTGAATTTAGCTTTGACTGAACGCCAGTGAGTCATGGGGACAGTGGGAGCATTGTTTAATACATGATCAAAATCTTGCTGGGTTAAATTTACCTCTCCACCATGCGCTAGAATGATACTATTGGCATTCAATTTTGCAATTTTCATTAATGAGTTTCGATAGCGCTCAGGATAAAATAGAGGAAACGGCGCAATATAACCTTTCTTAATTGCCACAATTAAATCGGCAATATAAATACGACCACTAGGTAGGTGGTGCAATGATAAATCTCTGTCGGTATGTCCTTGGGTTGCTATGGCTTGCCAGTCATTAAAGCCAGGTAAGTTGTCAGCGTCATTCAGTTTATAGTCTGGCTTTAGTGTGCTTGAGTACCATAACCAGCGTTGTTTTTGTTGTTTTTTACTTGCGACCCAGCGGGTTAATAACAAGTCGGTAATATGCATTAATTTACCATCAAAACCACTGTACCATTGTCCTTCCACATTGGCCGATGCGATTTTACAACCAGTAATTTTTCTTAGCTTATGGGCTGCGCCTGCGTGATCAGGATGCATATGAGTAACCACAATTAACTGTAAATCTGTTAAAGGTCTATGGAGTGTCTTGGTTATAAAATCCTTTATTAACGTTACATCAGCACGGCTGCAACCATCGAGTAATAAAAGTTTATCCTCATATTCAGCAAGTAAAATAACTTGGATGTAGCCGTCTAGTTTATGCAGTTTAATCATGACTTTTTATACCCTTTGGAATAGACGGTAAGCGACTTGTCCGGCAACTTTTTCTTTGATGAGTTGCCAAGTATCCGGCAATTGTTGATTGCTTTCTACCTCCATCTCTACATAAATTAATGCGTTATCAGCTAACCAACCGTTTTCTATCTTTTCAGCTGTTTGGGAAACTAAGTTTTGTCGAAAAGGCGGGTCAATAAAAATAAGATCTAATGGTTGAGAAACAGAAGTTTGTAGAAAATTTAAAACATTATCATTAATGATTGTTAAGTTATTAGCTTTTAGCAATTGCTTATTGGACTCTAGCTGTTTCGCAGCTGATTTATTCAATTCAACTAAAGTAACTTGAGCTGCTCCTCGAGAGAGTGCCTCAAAACCCAAGCTGCCAGCACCGGCAAAACAATCCAAACAATTCGCGTCGTGTATATAGGGCATTAACCAATTGAAAACGGTTTCTTTAACACGGTCAGTCGTCGGTCTTAACCCTTCAGCCGAAAGCACTGGCAGTTTTCTACCTCTATGCTTGCCGGCAATAATACGTATACTGCCCGAAATCGCCTTTTTGTTTTGTTGTTTTCTACCTTGATTCATATCACTGACAGTTATCATTTTAAATGCTAATATATCGGCAATTTTATCCCCATTTGGTTGTAATACCAATACTGTTAGGTCGAAGAAAGTGTCTAAAAAGAAAAAAGGTATGTTTTCCTGGTTAGGTTTGGGACAGGACAAAGAAGAGCACGTTGCAGCAGAAGAGGCCATTTCTGAAGAGAAAATCGTTGCCGAGCAAGAAAAAATTGTTGAGCAAACGGTTGAAACAGCTGAAGCACAACAAGATAATATCCTGCCAGAGCCAGAGCCAGAGCCAGAGCCAGAGCCAGAGCCAGAGCCAGAGCCAGAGCCAGAGCCAGAGCCAGAGCCAGAGCCAGAGCCAGAGCCAGAGCCAGAAATTGAACGAAATGAAGTAAGTGAGCCTTCGAAAGAAGCTAAGCTTGGCCTTTTTGCTCGTTTAAAACAGGGCTTAAGTAAAACACGTCAGAATTTAGGTGGTGGTCTATTTGATTTGTTTCGCGGAAAACAAATAGATGATGACTTGTTTGAAGAATTAGAGACCCATTTACTATTGGCTGATGTTGGTGTTGAAACTACCATGCAAATTATCGAGTCATTAACCCAAAGTGCTAACCGTAAACAATTAAAAGATGCTGAAGCCTTATATGAGCTGTTAAAGATAGAGCTTAAAAAAATTATTGAGCCAGCCTGCCAGCCGCTAAAAATACCTGATGCCGACGGACCTTTTGTAATGCTAATGGTGGGTGTTAACGGTGTTGGAAAAACCACTACTATAGGTAAATTAGCTAAACAATTTCAAGCGCAGGGTAAGTCAGTAATGCTAGCGGCAGGGGATACTTTTAGAGCTGCGGCCGTAGAACAACTTCAAGTATGGGGTGAGCGGAATGATATCCCTGTCATTGCACAGCAAACAGGCGCAGATAGTGCTTCTGTTATTTTTGATGCCATTAGTGCAGCCAAAGCGCGTAAAGTCGATATTATTATTGCGGATACTGCCGGGCGATTACAAAATAAAGCGCACTTAATGGAAGAGCTGAAAAAAGTTGTGCGAGTGATGAAAAAACTTGATGTTAATGCACCTCATGAAGTGATGCTTACCCTTGATGCAGGTACAGGGCAAAATGCGTTAAGTCAGACCAAGTTATTCGATGAAGCGGTAGGCTTAACAGGCTTGACCTTGACCAAGTTAGACGGCACGGCCAAAGGTGGCGTGGTCTTTGCGGTGGCAAATAAATACAATATTCCAATACGTTATTTAGGTGTTGGTGAAGGTATTGATGATCTCAGACCCTTTATCAGTGATGATTTTATTGATGCTTTGTTCACTAAAGAATAGGGTCTGTTGATCTTTCATATTTAAACGAATCCGAAGGACAGCGTTTATTAGTCATGTCTACTGCGCTATCGCTCACTAACGTAACGCTACATGGATGTAGCTTATTAGACAATGCAGGAGCAATTGTCTTGAATGACTACGAAACATAAGCTCTGTCTTGTTTAACAGGCTAATAAACTGCTACAAAAATAATCAGTAAAGTTCAATAGACCCTGATACACTAAAAAAATAGATCTTTTAAAAACAATAACTATGATCAGCTTTAACCACGTTAATAAAACTTACCCAGGCGGGTTTCTTGCCTTAAAACAAGTTAACTTCAGTCTCGAAGCGGGTGAAATGGCTTTTTTAACAGGGCATTCAGGCGCTGGTAAAAGTACCTTGTTGAAGTTGATTTCTATGATGGAAAAGCCAAGCTCTGGCAGTATCTTAGTTAACAATACCGAGCTTGCTAGCATTGCCTATAAACAAATTCCTTATGTTCGTCGTGGTATAGGCATGATTTTTCAAAGCCATAACCTGCTTAAAGACAGAACTATTTTTGATAATGTGGCGTTGCCCCTTATTATTGAAGGAGTGAGTCATAAAGAAATCAAAAAACGGGTTGAAACTGCATTAGAAAAAGTACATTTAAGTGCTAAGCTAAAGTGCTTTCCTCATATGCTGTCGGGTGGGGAACAACAACGTGTTGGTATAGCTCGAGCTATTGTCAATAAGCCGCCTATTCTACTCGCCGATGAACCTACCGGTAATTTAGATCCTAAATTGTCTCTTGATATCATTAGCCTTTTTGAAGAATTCAATGCCGCAGGTGTTACTGTGTTAATCGCTACTCATGATCTTGGCTTAATCGCTCGGATGAAGTATCGCACCTTAACATTGAAAGAAGGCACTATGATTAATGATGGTATTGTAGAGGGCCTGCAAGCTCAAGGAATGACTAATGAGTAGCAATTTGCATTCTAGTGGTTTAAGTCAACGTGACACGTTAATTAGGCGGTTACTGACTTTGCCCATTCGACACTTGCAACAAGCCGTAGGAAGCTTAGGCGACTTATGGCGTACACCGTTTACTTCAGTGATGACAACATTTGTATTAGGTATCAGTTTAGCACTACCAGCAACCTTGCATTTGTTTGTAAAGAATGCTCAACAAGTAAGTGAACAATGGGACAGTGCCTCTCAAATTACCTTGTTTTTAAAACTATCGACCAGTGAAAAAAGTGCGCAAAACTTGGTTAAGCGTATCAAGCTTTATGCAGAGGTTAATGAGGTTCACTATATTTCAGCAGAACAAGCCTTGAATGAATTTAAAATATTATCAGGCTTTGGCCAGTCCCTAGCATATTTAGATAAAAATCCGCTACCCGCAACTATTTTGGTAACACCAACCCAGCGCTCAAGCCAAGCGAGTGCCGCTAATGAGTTACTCGCAAAACTTAAACAAGAGCGGGAAGTTGAGCAAGGTAAGCTTGATTTGGAGTGGCTGACCCGCCTAGAGGCTATGGCCCAGCTAATTGAAGATATTGTACTTGGTGTTGCGCTATTACTATGTATGTCTGTGGTACTAATTGTTGGTAACACTATTCGTTTAGCTATTTTAAATCAAAAAGATGCCATTGCTATTATGAAGTTGGTGGGAGCCACGGACAGTTTTATTCAAAGGCCATTTTTGTACAGTGGTTTTTGGTATGGAATTTTTGGCGGTCTACTCTCTTGGCTTGCCGTGAGTTTGTTGGCTCAATACTTAACCGGGGCAATTAGTAATTTAACGGATTTATATCAAAGTAATTTCCAGCTGCAAGGCTTAGCGTTTAATGAAGCACTGTTATTAATCGCATTTGCAGTGATATTAGGCTTAATGGGCAGTTATATCTCGGTTCGCAAGCATATTCGTGCAATAGAGCCGAATGCAGACTGATCATTTTTTGTATGCTATCTCTTTGTTAGTAAAAAAGAAAAACTCTCGATAACATTCTTTAACAAATCTTTCATTAAATAATTGAAAGATCATCTTGTTTTGCCCTATCTATTAAGCTAATGTTTGTCTTCGCTCATCAGTAGCACATAGCGAGTAAACTTGGTCTGTGCTATGCTATAGAGTCGAAAAACAAGTAAAATTTTCCAAAATAGAGGTTCCCCAATATGAGAAACACAATGCAGCTGAGCGTACCAAATAGTGGCAGTATTGAATCGTACATGCAATCAGCCTATAGCATCCCTATGCTTACCGCTGAAGAAGAACATGATCTTGCGACTCGCCTCTATGAAGAAAATGACTTACAAGCAGCACAAAAACTGATTATGTCTCACCTACGCTTTGTCATTCATGTTGCCAAAGGTTATTCAGGTTATGGCTTAGCACAAGCTGACTTAGTGCAAGAAGGTAACGTTGGTTTAATGAAGGCCGTTAAGCGTTTTAACCCAGAAGTAGGGGTACGTTTGGTTTCATTTGCAGTACATTGGATTAAAGCTGAAATTCACGAATATGTATTGAAGAACTGGCGTATTGTTAAAGTTGCCACCACGAAAGCGCAACGTAAATTATTTTTTAACCTGCGCAAAAACAAAAAGCGTTTAGGTTGGTTTAGTAATGATGAAGTAAACACGGTAGCAGAAACATTGGGTGTAAGTACCAAAGATGTTTTGGAAATGGAAAATCGAATGAGTAGCCATGATCAAGCATTTGAGCTTTCATCTGACGATGATGATAGCGCTAGTGCCGGTAACTTTTCTCCTGCTTTATATCTTGAAGATAAACAATCTGACTTAGCGGTAGAAGTAGAAAATGCTAACTGGGAAAGTCATGCTAATACGCGTTTATCAACAGCATTGGTTGCACTAGATGAGCGTAGCCAAGATATTATAAAGACGCGTTGGTTAACTGAAGATAAATCAACGTTGCAAGATTTGGCCAACAAATATCAAATTTCAGCAGAACGTGTGCGTCAATTAGAGAAGAATGCGTTAAACAAGTTGAAAAACACTATGGTTTTATAAGCCTAGCTTGTAAAAATTATAGTAACTACTAAAACCGGCCCAGGCCGGTTTTTTGCTTTTTGACGCTAAGCGAATATACTTTCTTAGATAAGATTTTAAATACCTTTGGGTATATTCGTATAATGAAGTTTTCTTACAGCGTTGTTACTCCATTAGTGTTCATAACCATACTACTTCATAGTAGTATGGCTCTTGCGGTAAAAATTACGGTACTGACAGAAAACTTTGCGCCATTCCAAATAGTAACACCCACCTCAATTGAAGGTTTATCTACCGAAATAATTAGTGCAACATTAAAAGAATCAGAATTGAAATACACAATAGAGGCTTACCCTTGGTCACTATCGTATAATAGAGCAAAAGAACAAGTAAATACTTGTATCTATTCTATTGCTCGTAGTCCGCAACGTGAAATGTTATTCCAATGGATTGGTCATATTACTACCGACAAGATATCGCTCTATTCCTTGGCTACTAATAATATAATAATTACTAGTTTAGAGGATGCTAAACAATATAAAACAGCGGTGATTAAGGATGATGTCGTGCATCAATATTTTCTATCAGAAGGCTTTATTGAAAATGAGAATTTGTATGCTTTAAGTAATTACGACATGTTGTTAGAGTTTTTAGAAGCACCTAGTCGTCAAATTGACTTTATTGTGACAAATGAATACATAATAAAGAATATGTCTAAAAGTCAGGGAGCTATAGCTAAGTACACAGAAGCACTAACCTTAAACGGGGTGTCGCTAAGTTTATATTTTGCCTGTAGTTTAAAAACAGACAGTAAAGTGATCAATAAGTTATATCAAGCGATGAAAACCCTTGAAAGCAAGGGCGTTTTCAATGAAATAAGAAAGCAATGGCAGGCGAAATGAAGGCCTAGAAAGCTTACTTTGCTAATTGTTGCTGACAACATTGATCGCCATAATAATTATTGCTGTAATTACATTCAATTGTTGTTTTAGTCATGTCTTTTTTACTAAAGATAGCTTTAACATTGTCGATGATAGTTTGCATATTGGTGCACCTGATTGGTTAGAAGTAACACCATATTGCTCGCATAATATCGATTGGTAAATGTAATAAAATCGATAAGATAATTCTATTTTGTTAAACCACACTTTGCTCGGAGTTGCTCAGTAAAAATAGTTTGCAGGATGGTTAACTCCTTGGTTCTAACATAGTTCGGCCTAATGATAAGGGCAATGGTTCGATGAGGACCTGGTTCATTTAAATGGATAGCGCGTAACTCTGATTCATTATAGGTTAATTGATCTAAAGCCATTTGGGGTACGAGTGTAGTACCAAGTTTGCCGGCCACCATTTGAATGAGTGTATGTAAGCTAGCAGAGTCAAAATCTGAATCTTGCTTTTTATTTTGTAATTGACATGCCGCTAGCGCATGTTCTTTTAGGCAGTGGCCATCTTTTAATAGCATAAGTTTGTCTATTGCTAGTTCTTCACTGGTGATTTCTTGCGTTTTACTGGGTAATTCATCTTTGTGACATACCCAATAAAAATCTTCTTGCCAAAAGTCAAAACTCATTAAGCCTTCAATAGGATAAGGCAGCGCCAGTATGGCAGCATCAATATCTCCTGCTCTAACCATATCAATAAGCACATGTGATTGTTCTTCAATAATTTTTAATTTGAAATCAGGGAACTGCTTTCTCACTTCAGGCAATACCTTAGGTAAAAGGTAGGGGCCAATAGTCGGAATTACCCCTAAAGTCATCGGACTGGAAAAAGCCTTGTTATTGGATTGTGATATTTGTACTAGTTCGTCTATTTCTAGCTTCACTTTTCTAGCTTTATCAAGGATTAATTGGCCATGGTTGGTTATCAACACTTGTTTGTTATTACGCTCAAAAATAGTGACACCTAGCTGCTTTTCAAGTTCACTAATGGCCGTGCTGAGCGCTGATTGCGATACGTTGGATGCCTCAGCTGCTTTTTTAAAGTGCAAAGTTTGTTCAACCGCTAAAGCATAATGTAATTGTTTTAATGAAATCATATGGCTAGTAATCGTATAGTTTTATCATAGTTCACTATTTTAGAATATAAACATCAGTTTTATCAAATTTATTAATTAACAACTTATCGTTAATATTTCCTCATCGAAAGCAAACACGCTTTTTAAACCAAGCAGTACATTTAAAATAGAAGAGGAAATACCCATGGCTCAAATAGGCAAATCAATCCCAGAATTCAAAGCACAAGCATTTCATAATGGCGAATTTGTAGAAGTATCAACAGACAGTGTCAAAGGTAAATGGTCTATCTTCTTATTCTACCCTGCAGATTTCACCTTTGTATGTCCGACAGAATTGGAAGACATGGCAAACCAATACGAAGAATTGCAAAAGTTAGGTGTTGAAGTATATGCAGTATCAACTGATACACACTTCTCACATAAAGCATGGCATGACTCTTCAGACGCTATTGGTAAAATTCAATACCCGATGGTTGGCGATCAAACAGGCAACATTACCCGTGGTTTTGACGTGATGATTGAAGAAGATCACATGGCTCATCGCGGTACCTTCCTAGCAGACCCTGACGGTATCATTCAAGTGGCTCATATTCATGCTGGTGGTATTGGCCGCAGCGCAAAAGATATGGTGCGCAATGTTAAGGCAGCACAATATGTGCGTGAAAATGACGGTGAAGTGTGTCCAGCGGCATGGGAGCAAGGCGAAGCAACCTTAACACCAAGTCTAGACTTAGTTGGCAAAATCTAAGCGACATTCTCCAATACAGGCGAGCTTGATAGAACTCTTTCTCGCCTTTTTCATTATTTCAAATAAACCAGTTGTATAGGTGCCCCTATGTTAAATAACGATATTCTAACTGCAGTAAAAAATTATACGGAAAATATGACAAACAAGGTGACACTAGTACTACAAACTGGTGAGCACAAAAAAAGAGCAGAACTACACTCTTTTTTAACACAATTATGTTCAGTTTCTGACAACTTAGTCTTAACTGAGCGAGATGAACAATTACGCAGCCCTATTAGCTTTTTTCTAGAGGTTGAAGGAGAGCGAAATGGTATTTACTTTTCAGGTATTCCCAGTGGCCATGAATTCAATTCACTGATATTAGCCATTTTACAGTCGTCTGGTACCGAGCTTAAGTTAGATAGTACCTTAACCAAAATGGTACAGAAAATAAAAGATAAGCTGCACTTTGAAGTGTTCATATCGCTTAGTTGCCATAATTGTCCCGATGTTGTGCAGTCATTGAATCAATTTTCGCTAGTAAATGAAAATATCAGTGCAGAAATGATTGATGGTGGCTTGTTTAAAACATTAATTGATGAGCGCAATATTCAAGGTGTACCAAGTGTTTACTTGAATGGAGAACTTTTCGCTAACGGAAAAATAGACACGGCACAATTAGTAGACAAGTTAATTGAGCGTTTCCCTTATATAGTCGCTGCTGATGGAAATGAACCATTGGTCTTGCAAGATATCACTGTAATAGGCGCAGGCCCTGCAGGTGTAGCAGCCGCAATTTATGCTGCTCGTAAGGGCTTAAATGTCACTATGGTTGCCGATCGTATCGGTGGGCAAGTGAAAGATACAGTAGGCATTGAAAACCTGATTTCAGTACCTAAAACAACAGGTGCTGAATTAACGGGCAACATGCAAGCACACTTGAGTGACTATGATATTAATATAAAAGAGTTTCTACGTGTAGACAGAATAGAGAAAGGCACGAAGGACAATAACGCTTGGAAAAAATTACATTTATCTAGCGGCGAAGTTATTGAATCCAAGACAGTGATTGTTGCGACTGGGGCAAAATGGCGAGAGTTAGGCATACCTGGAGAAAAAGAAAATATCGGCTCTGGTGTCGCTTTTTGTCCTCATTGTGATGGCCCTTTCTTTAAAGGTAAGGATGTTGCTGTTGTTGGCGGCGGTAATTCGGGTATTGAGGCCGCATTAGATTTGGCTGGTATGGTAAACCATGTCACTGTGTTTGAATTTTTGCCTGAGCTTAAAGCAGATAAAGTATTAGTAGATAAAGCACTAGCCCATGAGAGAATCACCATTATTAAAAACGTAGCGGCTAAAGAGGTTATTGCCGACAGTGGCAAGGTTGTTGCACTTGCTTATGAAAATAGAGCAAGCGGAGAAATAGTAAAACACAATTTATCCGGTATTTTTGTGCAAATTGGTCTTATGCCAAACAGTGATTTTTTACAGGGTATTGCTGAGCGGACTAAACATGGTGAAGTCATCATTGATGAACGATGTCAGACAACTGAGCCTGGGATTTTCGCAGCTGGTGATGTTACTACCGTGCCTTATAAACAAATCGTAATTGCGATGGGTGAAGGAGCTAAAGCGTCACTTTCAGCATTTGATTATATTATCAGAGAGAGTTAACACTAGGATGCGCCCAAACAATTGGGTCAAACCTTAGTTTGGGCGTTTATTCTTCTCGAGACTGTCAATAAACGCTTGGTGGAATCAGGTTTGCTATGCACTAAAATGTATAGCGAGCTGAGAGAAATAACGATCTAGGCTCACCAACAAAATATCGATAACTACCAAAACTATAATCCGCTCTCTCAGCATAATCTTCATCCATGATGTTTAGCAACCTAGCACCCACTGACCAATGATTATCAAGCTCTAGTTTCACTCGAAAGTTCAGTAAGTTATGCCCAGCATATTCAGCGCTATTCTCAGGGTTTAAATAGTAGTTTCCTAAGTGTATCCATTCTAGCTCGACCAACTTACCCTGATCATTTTCCCAACCGAGTTGCGCACTACCCATGTGTTGAGGGGCCGTATCAATTTCATTGCCGTTAATGTTTGCTCTGCTCAAGGTCAACTCAGCATCGTAAGTATGATTAGCAATAGTGCCATTGAGTTTGACATAGAAATTATTAGCTAATTGAAAATTCAACAAAAACTCAAGTCCATGATGAGAGGTCTTGCCATCGCTAATATTGTGTTTATTAGTATCTTGGAAAATAAAGTGATCTTTTTGCATTGAAAAAGCCGTCAGATCATAAAATACATTCGACCATTGCCCTCTATAGCCCAGCTCTACCGCATTAAGCTGCTCTGGCGCTAAATCAGCAAGTGATTGCCCAGCTTGCAATCGAAATAATTCTGTTGCTTGAGGAGCTCTATAGCCGTTAGAAAACTGTGCATAAAGTAGCTGACTATCAGCAAAGGCATAGTTAGCACCTAATTGATAAGACCATTCGTTGTATTTTACTTTAGTATCATCAGGCCGGGTGAATCGGCAATTATCAACACTACTTTCACAGGCACTACCGGCAGATAAGTGATTATTATAATCTAGACGTGTTGCATCGTAACGAATCCCTGCGGTTAACGAAAAATCATCATTAATTGTCCAGTGCACATTAGAGTACGGTGAATAGACAATAGCGTCTACCGTGTAATCGTAATGTTGACCCGCTGGAATTGCAGCAGAAAAATCATTAGCTTGTGTTTCTGTCAAGCGTCCTTCGGTCATGTCGACATCTAAACCAACCATCCAAGTGACATGATCAATTTGTTTTTCTATGCTGGCTTTAATTCCTGCACCTTGTTGGCTATTTTCTTCTAACGATTGCCAAGGTAAATAATGTTGTAAGAAGGCCATATCGGTCCAACGCACGTAAGGGGTAAGTCGATATTGTGTATGGTCATTCGACTGAAGTCGTAAGTCGCTGTAAGCTCTAAATGTCTGGCTATCACGAAAGGCTTCAGGGTTGGGATTTTGTGTTTTTAAAACTGGGTCTTTATACGCTTCATCTCCTTTAATAAAGCCAGCGGTTTGCTGATTAAGATTAGTGGCAGAAACGACACTCTTTATTGACCAATTGTTGCCTTGATATTGATGAATTGCATTGATTTTTTGTTGTTCAAAGCCGCTATCATCTTTATAGCCGCCATCGTGAGCGCCATTGCCATATATCATGAAGGCTTGCGTTTTATTAACGCTCCCTAGCGTAAAATTACTACTGACATAATCATTTGGACCAACACTCATACCTAAAGCCGCTTTATTTTGTTCAAAGGCATTGGGTGTGATGATATTAACGACACCATGTACTGCGTTAGAGCCATATAAGGTACTTGCTGGTCCTCTCAATACTTCAATACGTTCAGCTTGCTCAGTGTTGGCATCAAAAAGTTGATTGGTATTGCAAAAACCCGGCGCCCGTAGTGAGATGCCATCTTGCGCCATAAAAAAAGCGCCACAACCACCAGCACCTGTTAAAACAGGCGACCTGATGGCTGTCAGGTGTTCTTGGCCATTGCCTCGACTAATCCAGGTACCTGGTACTCTTACTAGTGTTTGATTAATATGCTGGGGTGCAATAACGGCAATCTCGTCTTCATTAATAATTGATAAGTTACTACTAAGTTGTGATAGGGCACGTTCATTACCAGAAGCGGTCACGGTAATTTGTTCTATTTGAGCGGTGTGAGTTTGACCAATAGCTATATGGCTTGTCATGATCAAAGCTAAACTTACAAAGTTAATTTTCAACGATATTTTCCTACTTTAGACTGAGTTATTTCTTATAAAACTAAATAGAAATTTGATCGTCTTGCATTATGCTGGCAATCAAACGGTTTAATTATATTATCAAATGAAATTTTGCGTGGAGGTTCAAGTGTAACATTCTATATTTTCCAGCGCATTTATCAGTATTTTCTTTGAAGAACATACGATTATTAATTTTTATCTGATGATACTTAAAAGGTAAAAACGGTTTTTCGCTAAACAATCTAATATTGGACTATGTGCTGAGAGTGTTACTTCTGAGTGATATTCAATAGCAATTATGCAATACTGATTTGGCATTGCTCATTAATAAATATGTATAGGTAAAGTAGAATGAAAAGACATAAGGAAAATCAAAGCAGTAGATTTTTCCTATTTTGTTTTTTGTTGCTTCTGCTTCCTAAAATTTCTCTATCACAAGAGTTTGTTATTGGGGTTGAAGATGTCCCTTATTACCCCTTGTTTGAATTTAAATCGAATCGAAATACCCATACCAAAGAGTTATTGAATAAATTTGCCGCTTCCAAGGGCTATAAGTTTACCTATCTACCTTTGCCCATTAAACGATTCGATACATGGTTGTTAGAAGATAAAATAGATTTTAAGTATCCTGATAATGCCAGATGGTATGGCGATGCTTCTTTAAGAGAAAAGTTTACTTTTAGTCAATCAACCATCAAATTAGTGGCGGGCACTACGGTGTTAAAATCCTCTCTGAAAAAAGACGCTACAGCATTTAAATCTCTTGGTACCTTATTAGGGTTTCATCCTACCACTTGGATTGATAAAATTGAGCAAGGTGAAGTTGAACTGCATGAAGACAGGTCAACTAAAATATTGATTAAACAGTTACTAGAAAAACATATTGATGGCATTGATTTAGAGCCAAGCGTTATCCGAAATTACTTAACTGAATTGGGTAAATCTACAGAAATTGCCGTCATTGATAAGCGGTATAGGTATGATGTTTATGATTATCACTTTTCAACAATAAAATATCCTGAAATCATTAAAGAATTTGATGAATTTTTAAGTGAGAATAAACCGTTGCTTGAAGAAATGAATAAAAAATACAATATTATTGATTATAAGCCTTACCTTCAATAACGACACCTTTTTCTGTAATTCCAATTACCTAGTAAGTCGTGTTCATACCACTGGTTATTTTCGGTTCAAAGAGTGTGTTAGTATGACGCATTATTTCATATTTTATCTTGTTGATAACATAGACTAAAATAAACGAGTTAAGTGGTTACAAAGGGATACATTTTGATAAACACTGATACGTCATATTTCAATGAATTCATTAATATCTACATTCACATAAAAAAACATAAATACTAAACATGAAACAATTTTTTACTTGCCTAATTATTGGCTTATTAACAATTTTCACGACCAAAATATGGGCGAATGAAATTGTACCTACCCTTCTTAACGATAAAGAGCGAAGCGGCGGTCACTTGAAGTTGGGCTTTGGTTACAAAGAAGTGGTCAACCCATACGAAGATAAAAAGAAAGATAGTGGTAAAACACTATTTTTGAATGCCCGTTATCAATGGGAAAGTAGACTATTTGTTGAAGCCTCGTTTTACCGAGTACTCAACACCGGATTAAATGTTGGGTATAACGTATATAACACTGAAAATTGGAATTTTGATGTAACTACGCTCATAGGTCATGGAGAAGTTGAAGCTGGCTTATATGATGAGGGTAAGCTTTTTTACAAAAAATCAGCCATTACGCGTATGGCTGGTTTGAGAGCTACAGGTGCTTTTGATAAAACTACCGTGCAATTTGTGGTTGCACCTATTTCTTCGAATAGCGACTATGATAATCAAATATACGTTTCAGCTTGGTTAGATCGCTCTTTTCAATACAAAAACTGGCTACTATATGGTGCCGTTGGTTTAGAATACCGCTCACAAGAAATGCTTGATTACTATTATGGTATATCAGACGATATGGCAACGAAAAATTTTGCTGCTTACACCCCAAATGCAGGTATTGATGTCACCGCAGAAGTGGGAGCAAGTTATCCTATTAGAAGAAACTGGTTATTTGAGACGTATTATCGGTATACCGATCTGTCTGATGGGGTTACACAAAGCCCAATCATGCAATATGCCAGCTCCTTGAAAAGCAGAACAAAGAATATGTCTGAATTTGGCATCCTTGTTAGTTATGTGTTTTAGTGGCGTATAGAATGAAAAATATTATCAAAAAAATAAATCATAGCAGTTGGTTAATACTCGTTATTCTGTTCTCAACTAAGCTCTATGCATCGGAAAATAAAGTAGTGTTGACCCTTGAGGTTGATCCTGAACAATGCGTTTCAATCGTGCAAGGAGATGATTGTTTTGTTGATGTAACGATTAAATGGCATGCGCAACAAGTCGAAGATTATTGCCTGTTTTCTTCACAACAACTAGCAGCATTGCAGTGCTGGAATAATGACAAACAGGGTCTGCTTCAGAAAGAATTTGTTGCCAATGAAAATATTACCTTTACTTTAAAACGTCCACCCAACGAGGATGCTTTAGCTGAAGAGGTGTTAGAAATGGCATGGGTTTATAAAAATAATGGCCGAGCGCATGCTTCATGGAGGATGTTTTAAATGTCGACACCTGAACTGACAAGTAATTCAACTAATACGCATATATTAGTCGTAGAAGATGACGTTGAATTAGCCCAATGGATGAGTGACTATTTAACCGCGAAAGGCTATCAAGTGACGGTTACCGGTCGAGGCGATGATGCTGTTACGATCATTCAACAAACTAATCCTAATGTGGTTGTACTCGATGGCATGTTACCTGGACTAGACGGTGTTGATGTTTGTAAAGCGGTCAGGCCAGACTTTACTAACGCAATTATTATGGTGACCGCCCGAGATGAAGAAATAGATGAAGTATTGGGTTTAGAAATGGGCGCGGATGAGTATTTAACTAAGCCTGTGAGAGCTAGAGCACTGTTAACCAGAATACGAAAGCATCTTGACCGACAGCAACAGCAGCGTGTGCAGGTAGAAACCAACTCTGCTGAACATAGCAGTGATATTTTACAATTTAATAATCTTATTATTGATAAGCAAGCCATGGTAGTTTCGCTTAATGGTGAGCAGATAAAAATATCAACCAATGAATTTGATGTGCTGTGGCTATTAGCAACACAAGCGGGCCGTGTTATTTCAAGAAATGAGCTTGTAAGCCAATTGAGAGGTTTTGAATATGACGGTTTTGATCGCTCCATCGACTTAAGAATTTCACGATTGCGTAAGAAGCTTGGTGATGATTCTACTCAACCTTTTCGTATCAAAACAATTTGGGGTAAAGGCTACTTCTTTGCTAAAGATGCTTGGTAATGCAGGATTTTAATAAACAATGCGTACGTTAACTGTTTCACTGCTATTCGTTATATTAACCGCTACCATGGGTTTAGGTTGGTTATTTGATCGTGTTTATGAGCAATATTCGGCTACAGAGCAAAAGCAAGGCATACAAACCGTAGATGTATTGAAAAATCTGGGCATGGATCTCGCAATCACCCTAGAGCAGCTACCTAATAAACAAGAGTTTATAGCACTCTGGCCTACTGAGGGGCAATATAAGTTAATGCTCATACCATTGGCTAATTTTCCTTTACCTCAGCAATTACTTACCCAGTTAAAGTTAGGTGAGCCTTTATTATTAACAACAGATAATCATGTCGCTTTTCACTATTATTTAGCTAGCAGCGAGGAGCTGCTTATTGTGAAATCGCCACTATTTAATGCCGCTGATGAAGTTCAACCTCAAAATTATATATTTACCGCCTTGTTTTATCTTGCCCTGCTCTTATTACTTTTACTCTGGCTAGCACCGCTTGTTAATCGATTGATAAAATTGAGAAATACTGCAAAGTCTTTTGGAGAGGGGAATTTCAGTCAAAGACTAAAAATTACTTCTGTTTCATATATTCGTGATATCGAAATAGAGTTTAATCAAATGGCTCAACAGATTGAAAACTTGATCGCCGATGTTAAATTACTCAGTAGTGCCGTGTCTCATGACTTAAGGACTCCTTTAGCCAGAATTCGATTTGGTATTGATACACTTCAAGAAGAAGATGATCCGGTATTACGTCGTCGTTTCGAGCAAAAAATCAGTAACAATGTTGATGAGATGACTTCGCTCGTTGAAACTTTGCTCAGCTATGCGCGTTTAGATCAGGCGAGACTTGAATTAAAAAAAGACCGCGTTGAATTGTCTCAATTAATAGCAAATTGCTTGCAAAACAAAAACGCAGACGACGTTACTTTTAATTTTGTTAATCCCTCTGAAGGGGTTTTTGTGACCGGGGATCAATCATATTTATCGATGTTGATAAACAATTTACTGCAAAATGCCATTGTTTATGGGCAGGGGCAAGTGAATGTGAGCTTATTAGTCATTAAGAATAAGGTAACAATCACTATAGAAGACAATGGCTCGGGTATCGAAGCAGCACAAAGAGCAGATATTCTTAAGCCTTTTGTACGTGGTAGTGCCCAGCATAAAACAATCAAAGGTCATGGCATTGGCTTGGCAATTGTTAAACGCATTCTAGATTGGCATCAAGGCAGTATTGATATCAGTGATTCATCTCAATTATCTGGTGCACAATTTACTATTACCTTACCCACCAGAAGTTAACAGGTAGCATATAAACAATCAGCCAACGCACTGTTACTGCTTCAGATACAGTTTGGTACATTTCGAAAATATTTGGTACGTCTATTCATTATTTTCTTCCGTATAGTTCGTTTCATTAGCAATAGGAAAACAACTAAAGGAAGAAATCAATGAACACAATTAACCAACTAAAAGTTTCACTAATCTGCACTTCAATGAGTATATTATTAACAGCTTGTGGCGGCTCTGGTGGTAACGATCCACAGCCCGTTCTACCCGTAGAGCCAACACCGATTGTTGTCGATTATCAAAAATTAATTGATGAAACGGTTACTGATACAATCCCTGGCATCGTGTTATTAGTCGAAACACCGGATAATAAATTTCTTGGTAGCGCAGGCGTAGAGAATATAGCGGATCAAAACCCAATGCAGAGTTACCACACAATGCCAACGGCAAGTGCTGGCAAACCCATGATAGCGTTGCTGGCAACTATACTAGCGGATGACAATTTATTAAATCTAGATGAGTCCATTAGCACTTGGTTGTCTGATGATATCCTTACTCAAATAGCACACAGCGAGGTAATGACCTTACGCCAACTGCTAAACCACACCAGTGGTATTTACAATTATGTTGATAATGATGACTACATCCATGTATTCCTAGATGAGCCGGAAAAATTAAAAACGGATATTGATTTCTTATCGCTAGGGTTGAATCAACAGGCATACTTCAAGCCGGGAGAAGGTCAAAAGTATTCGAATACTGGTTATTTATTGGCGGGACTAATCCTTGATAACGTAATAGGGGAGCACCACTCTGCTGCATTAAGGGAACGCATTTTGGTACCACTGGGTATGAATGCAACTTATTACAGAGGTATAGAAAAAGAGCAAGGTGATTTTATTTCAGGTTATCATATAGATGAAGGCGAAACCTATGAGACTAAGCCCTACTTGGAAAATGTTGCCCAAGCAAGTGCGCCAGTAGTGTCTAGTGTTGAAGATATGGCATTATTTTTAAAAAGAGTTGTCGTTGACCAGAGTTTTATCAATAGCGATATAAGAAATGATTATTTTGGTTCTGAATCTCTAAATGGTTTTATTGGTAAAGAGAGTCTTTCCGGCAATACCGCCTATGGTCATTCTGGACTAACTTACGGCTACCATACTCAAAATATCTATCTAGAAGAAAAAGAGTTAAGTATCACCGCTTTTATTAATTGCAGTACGCAGCCTCTTTGCGAAAATACCATGGACAGTTTAGTTAAAGAAGTCTTAGCGAATGAACTTGATTAGTTAATCTTTGTTTTAAACATCAGCTGATGCAGTAATGTATTGGCTGATGTTTACTTGAGAGCGACATGAAAATAAGCCACCTACCTACTATCAGAAATTCCCATAGTATCTAAAGATTTGAAACCAAGTTTAGTGATGAAAATTGTTTAATGAAACAGAAAAGTCTATGCTTAAGTTGTGCACAACACTCCATGCGTACATGGATTTTTCAATTTGTTGAAACCACCTTTTTATCGTTATATTTTAACACTCGCTTGTTAGAGTTCTAAAACTTTAAGCTCCCTTTAAGCCTTGTTAAACTTTTATTTATAGGGAACTTAGTCATGAAAGCATTCATCCAGTCTTTGCCTAAAGTAGAATTACATCTTCATATCGAGGGTACGCTTGAGCCCGAGTTAATGTTTGATCTGGCCAAACGAAACAATGTACCTATCCCATTTAATTCAATTGATGAGGTCAAGGCAGCTTATAATTTTCACAATTTACAGTCATTTTTAGATATTTATTTTCAAGGAACTGACGTACTCATTAAAGAGCAAGATTTTTTCGACTTAACATGGGCATATTTATTACGTTGTAAAGAAGATAATGTGCACCACACTGAAGTGTTTTTTGACCCACAAGCCCATACCGAGCGTGGTGTTAATTTTGATACCGTGATTAATGGCATTCATGAGGCATTAGTAAAAGCGAATAATGAGTTGGGTATTAGTAGTAAGCTTATAATGTGTTTTTTACGTCATCTAGATGAAGAGGCCGCTTTTCATACCTTAGAGAGTGCACTAAAACATAAAGATAAAATAATCGCTGTTGGCTTAGATTCTACCGAAGTAGGTAATCCTGCAAGTAAATTTGAAAGAGTGTTTGCACAAGCAATAGAACAGGGTTTTTTAACCGTTGCCCATGCTGGAGAAGAAGGCTCAGCCAGCAATATTGTCGAAGCATTAAATTTACTAAAAATTACTCGCATTGATCATGGTGTACGCTGCTCTGACGACGAAATATTAGTCGAACAGCTAGCTAAAGACCGTATTCCACTTACTGTTTGCCCACTATCGAACATTAAATTAAAAGTATTTGAGCAAATGGAACAACACAATATTGTATCGCTACTGCGAAAAGGCGTTTGTGTGACTATTAATTCTGATGATCCAGCCTATTTTGGTGGCTACATGACCGATAATTTTATGGCGGTACACAATGCTCACTCGATGGAAAAATCTGAGATTGTTCAATTTACCTTAAATGCCATTGAGGCAAGTTTTATCTCTAATTATGAGAAAAAAAGATTAAGAGGTGTAGTTGAAGACTATGTCTCATTGGCTTAGTCGCATTATTATTTTCAGGCTTGCAGACACTTAACAGCACTGCATGAAGCTACGTAATTGATACTGTTTTATTGAAGGGCACAATATTTCAGTTAATTTTGTTCGATATCTACTTCTGATTGTGGCAAGAGAGTAGTTACTTTGTGCAACTATGTTAAAAGTAGTTTAGTGATCTATATTCTAATAGAGTTTTCTTTTATAAGAGTTTAGCTATTTGGAGTGTGGAGAAGGCCAACATGAATAACATTATAAATTGTCGAAGTGTTGGTGGATTAATCCTTTTGGTTATTAGTTCAATTACATTCAGCAAAGCGAATGCTGTCGACTTAAAGGCGAGTCTTGCTATCTTGCCTATTCACTCACAAATAAATGAAAACTCTCAACCAAAAGGTGGATTTGTAGAGTTAGTGCAGGCTATCGATGATGAATATAAAGAAGGAGTAATTACAATTAAGCTCTACCCTTTTGCCCGTTCACTGCAAAATGTCATTTCTGGAAGAGCTGATTTCCATGCCCCTCTTATTAAATTACCTCATATTTCAGAAGACACGCTGCCCTATACATATGCCTCTGAAAAAATCACCGAGGTGGCTTTTGTATTGTATACAAATACGGCTAAACCAAATTTAGATAGAAAAAACCTAAGTAAGTACGTAATAGCAACTATGATGGGCCATTCTCACTTCTTTCCCTTTTTGGTACGAGAAAAAACATCCATTGCAGGTGGGATTAAAATGCTATCAGTGGGCAGAATTGATGGCTATATAATGGAGCAAGAAGCGACAGATAACTTTATTCGAGAAAATAAAATCAAAAATATAAGAAGGGAATTATACTTTCAACTGGACTCCTCAATTGTCATTCCTAAAGGTAAAAGAAATAAAGAAATTGATGACATTATTTCAGTCGCTTTACGTAAACTAAAGGCCTCTGGAAAGTTGCAAAAAATAACGAACAAAATACACCTACCATATAAAGAATGGCAACCTAGTGACATGAATTGGTAAAGTGATGCAGCAATATCGACAAACCATTTTTGTATGTAGATACTGCCAATAACGGGTGGCATACCGTCTTCAGGCACTTCTTTATAGCGAATGCTGTTTTTATTTTGTTTTTCAAATTCAAATTTCACTTTTTTTTCAGACATTGATTTTACCTATATTTGGCTTGATATAATTTAAGCTAATTATCTAACTTTTCTTTAATTTTAGTATAACGTGTTCTACTAGCAGGCAGTGGCTTACTACCCGTTAATGCTAAGATATATTTAGCATTGTCTGGGAGTAAGTTATGGGTAAGGCGTTTTCAATTTGTGTATGAAGTGGTTGCGTCATCATAATCACGTGAACTTTCGATAATTGAGTTAATGTTATTTTAGTCAAAACAGAATCAAGCACCAATTGGGGAGCTTCGACCTGAGGATAGTGCCCAACATCCTGCAAGCAAATAACATCCGCATTTGGTATCAGTTGTTTATAGCGCTCTACTACATGAGCGCCAGAGATGGGGTCGAGCATGCCATTGGTTAATCGCAACGGGACATTGCTACATTGTAATGAACCCACCCAACGGCTACGATTTTCACGACGTTCAACCATATAATGAATAAGGCGGTGCATTACTAGGTGACCATCATTGTGATTGATCAAATGCCAGAACTCATCGATTTCTTGCTCACTGGGTGGGGTACTAGGGCCAAAAATCTTGTGTAGGTTTTTGGCTAATGTCTTTTTATTAATCAATCTCACTAATAGGCCGCCTAACGAACTCAATAGTAATTTTTGCATCAGCACAGGGCGGTGTGTTTCAGGAAACAAGCCGCCATTGAGTAAGTTAAGTGAACAAACCTTAAAAGCGAGAGAGTTTTCATTGTGCCGGGCTAAAATTTCTTGAGCAACGGTATCTCCGTAGTCGTGGCTAATAATATGGCAAGCCTTGACTCCCTGTTGTTCAAGTAACTTACAGCAGATATCTGTTTGTGTAAAAATACTGTAAGCTTGTTTTGGCTTTGCGCTATAGCCAAAGCCAAGCATATCCAAAGTAATACATTGAAATTTCTCTGTTAATTGACTCCATATTTTTATCCAGTCCCAACTGGCGGTTGGGTAACCATGAATCAACAGCAAAGGCGGTCCGCTACCTTCAATGCGGTAGAAAATTTGATGACCGTTAAAGTCAAAGTAGTTGCCTGTATCGTGCCATTGCTGCAAATTCATCGCTTTACTTCCTGTTATTATTCCTTAAATGACGGGTCGATTCGATCTAGTTTTCTTAATAACCCTGGCCATGCTAGGTTGCCGCCCATGCCTTTAGTTACCTGACTGGCCTGCGCTTTAATCCCCGCTAAAATTGGTTGTGGAATACTGATTGTTGAGGCATTGCCACTTTGTGCCATCACTTGAATTTCACACGCCCGTTGTAGCGTAAATATAAAGAGGAATGCGTCAGCGATTGTTGGGCCTGCTACCAATAAGCCATGATTGCGCAAAATCATAAAGGAAGCATCACCTAGGTCTGTTTGTAAACGCTGCTTTTCATCAATGTTAAGAGCAACACCTTCATAGTCATGATAGCTCAAGCTAGATAAGGCAAATAACGATTGTTGCGAAAGTGGTAATAACCCTTGCTGTTGCGCAGAAACTGCAACACCTGCAGCACTATGCGTATGCAATACGCATTGCACATCTTCACGAGCTTCATGAACTGCACTATGAATATTAAAGCCTGCAGGATTTATCGGAAATGGTGAGTCGTCAATTTTATTACCCTGCAAGTCAACTTTCACCAAACTAGAGGCAGTTATTTCTTCAAACATCATACCGTAGGGGTTGATTAGAAAGTGATGTTCAGACCCGGGAACACGAGCAGATATGTGGGTAAATACTAGATCATCCCAGCCATATACAGCGATCAGCCGGTAGGCGGCAGCTAAATCAACTCTTAACTGCCATTCTGCTGGGGATACCTTGTCTTTCATCGATGGAATATTACTCGCTAAATCTGCCATTATCTTGTTCCTCAACTACTAAAGAATTTAACTATTGCTTAAGAGTATATGCACAAGATATCATCAGAACTGTCAATTAGTTTACAGTTTAAGTATGTTTATGAAGCAGCATGATATTCTCCCTACCTTACAAACAAACAGCTGGTTTAACGAACTTCCCGCTGCAATTCGTCTGAGGTTGATGGAAAATGCAACCCGTGTCCCTTTTACTCACAAAGAAATCATTCATTGGCAAAATGATGATGATAATTGTGCACTTTATTGTGTACTAAGTGGCGCAATAAAAGTAAGTTCTTGTTCATGGGCAGGCAAAGAAGCGGTGTTAGCTTACTTATCGCCAGGAAATTGGTTTGGTGAAATAGCCATGCTTGATGGACTACATAGAACGCATACCATACAAGCCCACCAAGATAGCTTTTTATTGAAAGTCTTGAAAAGTGACATAATGGAGATTATCGCTGAGTACCCTAAGTTTTATGAGCATTTAATCAAGCTTTTATGTGAAAAAATACGATTGCTCATGATGGTCATTGAAGAAACAACACTGCAGCCGTTACCTATCCGCTTAGCGGGTCGATTACTGATGTTAGCCGACTCCTTTGGCGTTGACACACCACAAGGTGTTGAGATTTCCATTCACTTGCCTCAGGAAGAGCTTGGCCAAATGCTTGGCACTTCTCGTCAAAGTACAAATAAACTGCTAAAAAGATTCCAGCAACAAGGGCTAATTGAAACAAAATATCGACACGTTATTTTGAAAGATCTCACGAGAATTAAAGCAATGGTGCAAGATAGTTGAGTTTTTTACTCACGTAAAGCTTGTTCCCAATTCACTGGCTCTCCTCCTAACAAATGAAAGTGCAAATGAGCAACTGTTTGGCCACCGTGATGTCCACTATTTGTCATCAGACTAAAACCATCTTTTGTTAACCCCATTGCTTTGGCTATTTTCCCCATTGCTCTCACTATCGCCAATATTTCTTGGTCAGTTGCTTTACTTGAAAAATCAACCAAGGAGCGATACTTTCCTTTTGGAATGATAAGTACATGTACCGGCCTTATGGGGTTAATGTCCTCGAACGCAAGCACATACTCATTTTCGAAAACGACTTTCGCTGGAAGTTTATTTTGTAATATTTTGGCAAAAACATTATTGTCGTCATATTTACCAATGCCTGAGACTGTTTCACTACTTGCCAGACTGTCAGTTGCAAACATCAGTAATAAAAAAGGCACAAAGAGTATATTTATCATTATAGTAAATCGTATTATTCTTAAGTTAAGCATTATGATGAACAGTTATTAAGATGAAAGGAAGTAGTAAATGAGCCAATTGAATATTACCCGTAGAAGAATACTAAAAGGAACTTTGCTTTCGGCAGCGACAATATCACACGGTGGCTTTGCTATGTCTAACCTTGCACAGGGAATTAGCACAAAGAACATTAAGGTACCTTCACTGAAGAAAGGTGACACCATAGGCTTTTTTTCTCCTTCAACACCAGCAACAAGTTTTGCATTTAAACGATTTGAACGAGCCAAGCTATTTTTAAAATCAAAAGGCTATCAGCTTCAAGCTGGCAGTTTAACTGGCATGTCAGATCATTATCGCTCAGGCACAATACAAGCGCGAGTTGAAGAGTTAAATACCCTAATTAGAGACCCTAAAGTACGGTGTATTATGGCAACAATGGGCGGCATGGTTTCAAATTCTATGTTGCCTTATATCGATTATGAGGCATTAAGAAATGATCCTAAAATAATAATCGGCTACTCCGACGTTACCGCCTTACTTTTTGGTATTTACGCACAAACGGGCATTACTACCTACTATGGCCCAGCGCTTGTGTCATCTTTTGGTGAGATAGGATATTTTTTGGAAAAAACATATCAGTACTTCCACGATATTGTTGTGCATCCTAAGTTGCCGTACGTCATCAAAAATCCAGAATTTTGGACAGAAGAATATGTTGATTGGCAAGCTCAAACAGCAGAAAAAGAAAAAACCCCCAATAAGTTAATAACACTTAATGCAGGTAGCGCTACGGGTAGGCTGATCGTCGGAAACTTAGATACTTTTGCCGGTATATTTGCAAGCCCTTACATGCCCGCTATAAATCGTGGAGATATATTACTCATCGAAGATAGTTTTAAAAACGCAGCAACAGTGGAACGGTCATTTTCCCATCTGAAATTAAGCGGCATATTTGACCGTATTGGTGGATTAGTTTTGGGCAAACATGAACAGTTTGACGACCAAGGAACAGGAAGAAAGCCGTATCAAATATTGATGGAGATAATCGGCGAACCCAATATCCCAATTTTGGCAGAATATGATTGTTGTCATACCCACCCTATGATTACTTTGCCTATTGGCTCTATGGTGACTTTAGATGCAAATAAGCAGAATATTACCATAGAATCACTCTCTTAAAATGTTCGGTTTTTAGGCTGCAGTGGAGTGGAAATCTATAAACATGAGTCTAGTTCGCAGTGGCTGAGTAAATGTATAAGATTGTATATTCATATGTGATGAGTCTTGGTTTGGTGTGGTTAAAAAATGAGCTATAATATGTTTAGTTTGTTAGCTCGTTTGACTTGGCTATAGCTCAGTCAACCGTTCGGAGAAGTGCAATGATTACTGTGAGTTCTATGGTGCAGAATAAGAACGGCTTTTTTCAGTTACAAAAAAGTCAGCAGGCGCTATTCGATAGTAGTGTTAAGTTGGCTTCTGGCAAACGCATTAATTCAAGCAAAGATGATCCAGCCGGCCTTGCAATTGCCAATTTAATCACTTCACAAATTCGTGGCGCTAACCAATCTATTCGTAATGCTAATGACGGAATATCACTCACCCAAGTAACAGATGGCGCTCTTCAGGGAGCCAACGATGTTTTACAAAGAATGAGAGAATTAGCCGTGCAAGCGAGCAATGGTACCTTAAATGAGTCTAATCGTAATACTATTCAAACTGAAATTAATCACTTAACCGAACAACTTGGTGATATTGGTGAAAACACCAAATTTAACGGTATTAGTGTGTTTAATCATAATCAAGTACTCAGTATTCACGTGGGTTTTAATCAAGGCATTAACTTGCCGCTGAGCAGCTTAGGCGCAAACACTCTTACTGGTGGCTTAAATGTACAATCAGGAGGTTTGAATAGTGGCCGCGTTGATGTTGCATCATCTGGTATTAACGCCAACAGTATCAGTATTAACGGTATTGGGCTGGGTGGGTTAGCGGCTACCACGTCAGGGCAAGCAAATGTTAAGGCTGATTTGATCAACCAAGCTTCCGGTCAAACAGGGGTTACTGCTAGTGCCAGTAACCTTATTCAAGGCGGGCACAATAATATTAATCAACCGGTAACGGCAGGCATTAGCGTTACCATAGACGGCAACACGACAACCCTAGGCAGTTCAGCTAATGTGAAGGATTTTATCAAAGACTTTAACCTAAATGTTGCTGGCGCCGAAGCGCGGCTCGACAGTAATGGCGCAGTACAAATATTCAATGATACCGGCAAAGATATTACTTTATCAGACACTACAGTAGCAGGGCTTGGCAGCCTCGGCCTTAGTGCCGGTACTTTCACTGGCAGTATTAGTTTAGCTAGTGCTAACAATGAAGATATAACAATTGCTACCACCGATACTGGCGGTATTGAAGACTTAAAAGCGTTTGGTTTTAATCAACAACAGGGCCGTTCATCACTTACTGGCGGTCAAATTAATGGGCAAAATGTTACTAGCGCTGATGGTATTCAAATCAACGGGGTAAATCTTGGTAATATTGGTCAAGCTGGTACCACTATTAATGCCAATGATATTAGCTTAGCAATCAATTCTATCAGTGGACAAACAAGGGTAACAGCCAGCGCAAATACTGATATGGAATTAACCGTTGACGTATCGGCCTTGCAAAACAATAACCTTACTATTAATGGTCAGGCTATTTTTAGCGGTTTTACGGGTAGTACTTTAAATGATGTTATTAGCCAAATAAATGCCGCTAATATTGGCGATATTACTGCGAGTAGTAATGTTGATGGGCAATTGCAGTTAACGTCAAATTCGGGCCAAACAATAAACATCGACAATGGCGCATCGGCATTTAGCCAAAATGGTGTTGCTATTGCTAATAGTGTTAGCGAGCAAGGCGAATTAAGTCTTATCGCTAACGATGGTGGTGCAATTAACATAAAATCAACTGCGGCTATTTCAGTACAAACGGTAGCTTTAAATAAGCTTGGGTTGAGCGATGTTGGCGGCTTTAATCAAGCGAGTGCTGCAAATGTTGTCACGGCTGATAATGCCAGTAACTTAATTGATAATATAGACAATATTATCAATCAAATTGGTGAGACCCGCAGTCATTTAGGCGCAACGCAGTCGAGATTGCTGTCAACCATTAATAACCTGTCTGCAACTATGGTCCAATCGGCAAGTTCACGATCTAGAATTGAAGATGCCGATTATGCCAGCACTATCTCTGAATTTATTAAAGCCCGTTTAGCGTTAGAAACCGGTAACATTGTCTTTGTCAAACAACAAGAAGCGGAAAGAGCATTTATCAATCAATTAATTGGTCGTTAAAGTAAGTAACTTTAGCTTAGCTTAACAAATTAATATAGTTTATATATCTACCAATGTATCCGTGGATTTAAAACGAAGACAAACATAAATTATTGCTATTTATTAAGAACGACGAATAGTCAGATATACGCCAAATATCATTAAGGCCAATCCAGCTACACGTTGAATGGAAATTGTATGTTTTAGTGTACCCAGAAGACCATAGTGATCGATAACCGTCATAGATATCATCTGGCCTAGCAGCACCATAGATATCGCGTTACCCACGCCAAATTTTGGTGCGGCCCAAGTTATACTAAGAATATAAAATATAACGAACACCCCTCCAAGATAAGAGGTTATCGGAATGGGCCCTTTAATGGGCCCTTTAATGGGCGACTTGGGTATTCCGCCTGATAAAAGTAAGTATGCCAGTGAAACGACACCGCCAACCATAAATAATATCGTTGTAGCTAGCGCAGGACTGTTAAGCTTACTACCCAAGTTGCCATTTAATGCGGCCATAATAGGTATTCCTATCCCCGCGACACACATCAATAACGCATAAAAACCAGGTTGTTGGAATGGATTCATTACGCCGCCACCTTATTTTATTAATAAACCCTAGCAACTCATTCAGTTGCAGACGTTAACGTTTGTTTACGTAGCTCAGTCACCTGATCATAACCGATACCCCAGTTGTCAGTGTTAATTTCATCTATAACCACAAAAGTCGTTGCTGGGCTTTTATTTAAAATCTCAACCATTAACTGAGTACAGCCTTTGATAATGGCTTGTTTTTGCTCGTTGCTTACACCTTCGTCGGTAATTTTAACGTTTATATAGGGCATGATTTTTCCTTTTTTATGTTTATGACTTAAAAATAAATTGTGTTGAATTAAAGTTTAAGCGGCCATCTTATGCCGCGGTTGATTGTTCGATGTATTTTGACAAGATATCCTGGAAATATTCCACCGAATTTGAACCAGAAATAAGGGTATTTCCATTGATAATAAACGCAGGAATACTCTTAATTTCAAATGTTTTGTAACGGGAAACTTTTCTGTCTAATTTTTGACTGCTCTGGGCTGAAGTCAATGCTGTATAGGTTTTTTGTCGATCAAAACCTAATTCTTCTCCAATGGTTAACAATACTGTCAAGTTGCCAATATCCAAGCCTTCGTTAAAGTAGGCTTTAATCAAGCGTCCATTAAGCTCGGTTTGCTTATTAAATTGCTCTGCCCAATGCATTAATAGATGTGCATTTCGGGTGTTGTAGTAATGTGTTCTTTTCGAAAAATCGACACTAACACCTGCTTTGGCTGCCGTGGTAACCAATGACTGTTGATAAGCAAGTAACTTATCTTCACTCCAGCCCATTTGACGATTAAAATAACTGGCTATTGTTTCGCCTTCTTCAGCCATATTGGGGTTTAATTGAAAAGGCAAAAAATGAAAATCAACGTCGATATTTAAATTATTAATGGCGGTCTTAATGTTGTTATAACCAATGGGGCACCAAGAACAAACAATGTCGTGCACCATTTCTATTTTTAGTTTGTTGCTACTTAATGTCGTCATTATTGTTGCTCCTTAGTATTGCTGGTATTAATATCGGTATACATTTTTGTGACTATTCGCCATTGGCCGTCTTCTTTAAGTAGTCCAAGAAAATCAATATAGTGAAAATCAAACAAAGGGCAGTAAATTTTCGCCATCGCTTGGTCTTGCACCACATCAAGGGCTAGTACTTTAAACTCAAATGGCTTGTTTAGTTGTGCCGGAACTGGCCTATTCTCTACACCGCTAAACCACTGTGTTAATGAGCGTCGAACCCCCGGCGCTTTTAACCAAGCATCTGGGTGAAATATAGATTTTAGTTTGGTTACATCGCCATGATGAAGACCGTCAAAATAACTATGTAAAATGGTCGAGATAGCGGCAAAGTCACTTGTTGACTCATTTAAGACCGTTTGAGCATTACTCATATTTATACTCCAAAATTAAGAGGGGAAAATACAAGCGCCGTGAGAGCTTTAAGTCTCCTTTTCGACGCTTATTGTTCCAAATTTTACTTCGCTGATGTGAGCTGTTCGGCTTCGTCTGTCTTGATAAAATTAGGCATAGCTTGCACGGCCTTTAGCATCTTTGTAGTTTTATCACCAATGACAATGTCTACTGGAAAATATATGCCCCAACGAGAATAAACGGTCAGCATAATGTCTGCGACTGAAGGACTGTCACCGCCTAAGAAGCCTTTATTAGATAGTTTATTCTCAACAATCTTCCATAGTTGATTGATACTTTCAGCGGCTGCATTTAACGTCTCTTGTTTTACTTTTTCATCACTGATGTTTTGTGTCAGAAAAAATAATCTGCCGTAAGCGGGATGCATAGTGGCATTAGCAAACATAATGTCTTGAATTACTTGTAGGCGGTCATCTTCATTTTCAGGGAAAAATGAGCTTTTATGCTTATTAAGAATGTGAAGCATAATCGCCGCACCCTCGGTCAAAGTCTTATCACCATCAACCAATGCTGGTACTGCGCCAACGGGGTTTATTGTTTTAAAGTTGTCATCTTGTTGTGCATCAATAATTCTTACGTCTTGACCTAGCTCGCGTAAAACAACTTGAGTAGCTACAGAGCAAGCACCTTGTGAATAATAAAGTGTATACATGGTATTCTCCTAAAAAATAAAATTGGCTTAGATTGTTAATTCACATGTTCGGTGCCTAGTGGCTGCCTCGATGCGATGTAAGAATATTAAACCCATTGTTTGTTTTCATATATAGCGGTAATGCGTATATACTGTTCCCATATTGGAGACAATTAGGGTGGCGCAAAGTAATGGACTTGAGAGCAGCTAGACTAGAAGTAAGATTAAGAGGGTTAGAGAATGGATAAACTAAGAGCTATTCAGCTGTTTGTGCGCTTAGCAGATTTAGGCAGCTTTACTCGCGTAGCTGAGCAGGTTAATTCATCCAAATCCATGATCAGCAAGGAAATAGCGAGGCTTGAAACTGATTTGGGTGCACGTTTATTGCACCGTTCTACCCGTAATGTACAGCTAACACATGTTGGTGAAGGTTATTTGCAGCGAGCACGAGATATTTTAGCCAAACTGGATGATGCCGATAACTTTGTTCAAGATTTACAACAGAATCTTCGTGGTAAACTTAAAATAAACGCACCTATGGCACTTGGTATTACTGATTTGTCGCATTTGTTTGCCGACTTTATGAAGGCCAATCCAGAGATTGAACTCGATATTCATTTAGGCGATGAAAGTATTGACTTAGTAGAGCAAGGTTTTGATTTAGGATTCCGCGCGTCAAGCAAGCCTATAGATTCTAATTATGTCGGTAGACCATTGACACGGTTTAATTATAAAGTTTGTGCCTCCCCTGAATATCTTGAGCAACATCCGACAATTTCGCTGCCCAAAGATCTTAAAGACCATAATTGTTTTATCTATAGCTACTTTCAAGGAAAAAATGTTTGGCCAATTGAGGATGGTGTTACAGTTAAGGGCAGCTTGCGAGTGAATAATACCATGTTCATGATGGAGTCAATCAAACAAGGACTTGGACTGGGTTTTATCCCAGATTTTGTTTGTCAACATGCAATAGACAGTGGTCAAATAATTGAAGTGTTAGCCGATGCAAAAAAGCCTATGTTAACGTTATACGCTTTATATCCAGTGCGGTATCATGTTTCAGCAAAATTAGTGCAATGCATTGAATATCTAGAACAGTGGTTTGCTGATAAAAAATAGATCCTGTTGCTAACTAAGCAGTGGACTTAATATAGTAGCGAAGGCAATCTTTCCCGATAACTTATAATATGTTATCGGTTTTATTTAAAAGTTTGTTTATGGCCTAGTGCAGGTTCTTTAACAGAGCAAATTGAAGCACAGTCTTTAATGAGTTAGACGTGACATTCAGAAAAAACGAGTGCCAAATATATGCTGAAGATGGTACTCGAAATATGGCGTTGTTAAAGAAGAGTCTATTGAACTTATACCATTTCCATTAAATATGTGATCTTGTTGTACTAAGGAATTAAACCGCTTGTCCACAAGCAATACCACTAGACCAAGCAAATTGAAAATTGTAGCCACCCAACCAGCCGGTTACATCTATCACTTCACCGATAAAGAATAAGCCTGAGGCTTTTTTTGCTTCGAAGGTTTTTGACGATAGCTCATTTGTGTCTACGCCGCCCAAGGTGACTTCGGCTGTTCTATAACCTTCAGTTCCGTTTGGTTTTATCGACCAAGCATGAATAAAATCACTTAGCGTACTTACTTCTTGGTTGCTCAGCTGATTAATTGCTTTATCAGGAATGTGATTATTATCTGCGAGCATTTCGATGAAGCGTTTAGGAAGTATGGTAGATAATTGGTTTTTAATTGATTTTTGTTTGTGGTCTATTCGCCATTGAGCAATGGTTTCTATAAGGCACTGCTCTGGCAGTAGGTTAATATTTATTGACTGTCCGGCTTGCCAAAAAGAGGATATTTGTAAAATAGCGGGGCCTGATAGCCCTCTGTGGGTAAATAAAATATTTTCTTTAAAACAGGTGCCATCTTCACTGGTGATTTCAGTAAAAATACTGATGCCAGATAACCCGTCAAACCGTTGCTTGTCATGATCATGCAAAGTTAAAGGAACCAAAGCGGCAGTGGTTGGTAACACCTTTAAGCCAAATTGTTCTGCTATTTTATAGCCAATAGGACTTGCGCCTAACTTAGGCATGGTTAAGCCGCCAGAGGCTATAACCAATGACTGACATTGATATTGTTGCTCTGTTGTTTTAACAAGATAGCTACCATCACTATGCTGGCTAATATCGAGCACTTCATTTCTCAAGTGAATGTCTACACCTGCCCAATCACACTCGGTCATCAAAATGTCTACAATGTCTTGAGCACTGTTATCACAAAAAAGTTGGCCCAGAGTTTTGTGGTGATAATTCAAGCCATGGCGATCAACTAATTCTATGAAATCTTGCGCACTATAACGTTTTAATGCAGATTTGACGAAATGGGGATTCAGGCATAGGAAATTTTCAGCAGCGGCGTTTTCATTGGTAAAATTACAACGACCGCCGCCACTTATTAATATTTTTCTACCTGGCTTTTTGCCCATATCAACCACAGTGACACTTCTACCTCTATAGCCAGCCGTTGCTGCGCACATTAAACCTGCAGCACCCGCGCCAATAATTAATACATCGGTGGTCGTTAGCGTCATTGTTTATGCTTTTGCTTCTGTCATTATACTGCCAGCGCTTGTTTTAGCCATTTCCGCTAAATCTTTATCGACAAAAAACAATGCATGGCCATCGTGACCCACTAAGTTAATTTTATCTAAAATGCTTTTGAATAACGTCTCTTCTTCGTGTTGTTCAGCCACATACCACTGTAAGAAGTTGAAGGTAGAATAGTCTTGGTTAGTAAAAGCCTGATGTGCCAACTTATTGATACGCTCTGTAATTTGGCACTCATGTTCATAGGTTTTTTGAAAAACATCCGCTAATGATTCAAATTCATGTGGCGGGGCATCAATCGCACCTAAAATGGGTAAAGCGCCAGTTTCACTTACATAGGTAAAAATGCGTGTCATGTGATCCATTTCTTCAGAAGCATGTTTACGCATAAATGAAGCCGCGCCTTCAAAGCCTTTTTCTTCGCACCAAGCACTCATTTGTAGGTAAAGATTAGAAGAATAGAATTCTAAGTTAATTTGGATATTTAGCTGGGTAACCATTTCAGACTTGAGCATTGAAAAATCTCTGTAATTGAATAAGGTTTGGATCTTGCCTCGAACGATAACAATATTCAACCAATTTAACTAAAAACAGTGTATTTAATAGATATTTTTGCTGGAATAACAATAAGAATAATTATTGTTATTAATCAATTGCTTCAGACGCTAAAGCAGAAGTTCAAAACCTAAATATATCGTGGCATTGTAAAGATATATGACGGAATTCTAGAGTAAGAGTTTAACGTTTTAATTGAGTATGTAACTGAAACCGCTAAATAGAAATTTACTATCTTTTTACTTTTTCATATTAGAACTTGTAATGTGTAAATATCTACTATACTTGAATTTTATCTTCTTTAATAAATCAGGAATTTAACGTGGCCGGAACTTTATTTGAATTATATGGTGGCTTTGCAACATTTAGCGCTGTGGTGAACAGCTTCTATCAAAAAGTACTAGACAGTGATGAGCTTGCTCCTTATTTTGACAATGTAAATATGGAAAGGTTGATGTCTCATCAAACTAACTTCATAGCAACAGCTTTAGGTGGTCCAGATAATTACGAAGGAAGAGATTTAAAGCAAGTGCATGCTCGTTACAATATTACGGTACCGCATTTTCAAGAAGTCGGCGAGCTATTATCTGAGTCGCTTGAAGAGGCAGGTGTTAAAGATGAGGATGTTGCAACCATTATGAATTTAATTTCTGGTTTAATGGATCAAATAGTCTCAAGTAAATAATAGTGGTAGTTATGAAACTATGAGCACAGCTGACATGCCCAGCCATCAGAATGCTAGTCAACTATTGAGTGAGCTAGTACACAATATTGACCAAGGCATGGCACTTTGTGACATTGAAAACCTCAATGTCATTGAATTTAATCAAACATTTGCAAGTTGGTTCGGAATTACAGGGGATAACCCGGCCTTAAAATTAATTTTTGCTGATGACATCCTTAAACGTATAAATAATGCTATTACTAAAAATCGCATTTATCGTTTCAAACATATCACCACCGTAAATAGGCGTGAACAACACTTAGATTTAAATGCCAAAGTTATTGTGTTAGCGAATGGCCAATCTTATTTATTCATTCAAGGCATTGTTAATAACAATGAACAACAAATGATTAAGATGGTTAAAGATCATAGTGTGTTTATTGAGCATGGTAAACAGTTGCTAGAAGAGGCAGTAGTAAAAGCTGAGTCTGCCAATAATGCCAAAAGCATGTTTTTAGCATCAATGAGTCATGAATTGCGTACCCCAATGAATGGTATTTTAGGCATGGTGCAGCAATTATTTAAAGGTGAACTCTCTGAAGAACAAGCCGAATATCTCACCACAATACAACACTCAGGTGATCAACTATTAGCCATTATTAATCAGGTGCTCGATTTTTCGAAAATCGAAGCTCATAAAGTTGAATTACACCCTGAAAGTGTTGACATGAAACAGGTAATTCACAACATAGTTTCACTTTGTTCTGGCGCGCAAGAAGATAAAGGTACTACTATTGCTGCTGTGGTACCTGAGCAAACCCTTCCCTTTTTGCTTGTTGATGATGTTCGTTTGAAGCAAGTGTTAATAAATTTGCTTAATAACGCCATTAAGTTCACACAACAAGGTGAAATTAGTCTCGAATTGGTTCTTATTAATACCGACAAGAGTCATTGCCAATTACAGTTTACTGTGAATGATACGGGCATAGGTATTCATCCTGATAGAATTGAACATTTATTTGAACCCTTCGCACAAAATGATGCTTCAACAACGCGGAATTTTGGCGGTACAGGCCTAGGTTTAACCATTAGTAACCAATTAGTTGGCTTAATGGGTGGCAAAATAAAGGTTGAAAGCGAGTTAGATAAAGGCAGTAACTTTAGTTTTACCCTTTCCTTGCCAATAAGCCATCAGGTTGAGCCTGAAGTTATGGCGAAAGCGCCGGAATTAACGAAAGCCTTTTTTAAAAATAAAAAAATTCTAGTGGTTGATGATACAAGAATAAACATAAAAATTATGTCGATGGTGATTAGTGATACTGAGGCTGAAATTATAGTCGCCACTAATGGTCAAGAAGCAGTGGAAGCCTTTAAAAGTAATAATATTGATTTAATCTTAATGGACTGCTTAATGCCGGTGATGGATGGCTTTGAAGCAACGGCTGCCATACGAGCCATAGAGCCAGCAGCTGAACATACTATTATTTTAGCGGTCACCGCTAGTGCTTCTGAAGAAATAGCTGTGCAGTGTAAAGCTTCAGGCATGGATGATATTATTTTAAAACCCTTTAAATTTGATGACCTACTGGCAAAGTTACAATCAGCATTAATGCTCAATCATCAAATTTAATCAATATTCTCTGCGTATTCAGATGGCGTTGTTTATAGTTTTGGAATAGCTTGATTCACATAAACATCAAAGCGGTTCTTTTTCATCTTGATACTGGTACTTGGCTTTTTGTTATTGAGTGGTGGCGCGTAACTAGGGCGTTTCACCACTACACGGTATTTTGCCAACGCAAGCGCGGGTGATAGTAAGTCATCAGCATCTAAGTCTTCGCCAACCAATGATTGAAAAACGCGCATTTCTTTTTTAACCGCAGCCGATTTTTCACGGTGTGGGTACATGGGGTCGAGGTACACAACATCGACCTGTTGGGCTAAGGTCATGCTGTCAATTGAAGAGGCATGAACTAGCTGCATATTTTGTGTTATCTCATTGACTTCGCTATTGAGTTGAGCACGCGATAAACCATCATCCAACAATGCAGCAACCACGGGCATACGCTCCATTAAGGTAACATGGCAGCCAAGACTTGCTAATACAAAAGCATCGCGGCCAAGCCCCGCAGTTGCATCAAGCACATGGGGTTTAAAACCATGCTTTAAGCCTATTGCCTTGGCGATGTCTTGCCCTCGACCACCGCCAAACTTGCGCCGGTGGGCACTAGCACCTTCAATGAAGTCAACCTTAATGCCGCCCAGCTTTGGTTCGTCTAATGTTAACAGCTCGAGGTTTTGCTGGTTTAATTGCAATAAAAATTTTAGCTGAGGATATTTACTCGCCGACGCGGCATCGCCTACATAGTTAAATTGCCATTTTTTAGCGATTTTTTTAGCCGCATCACTATCAACACTATCTACATAAGCTACGGCAATTTCATCTTTAAGCACATCGGTCATTATGCGGGTTCTACCTGTACATAATTATCGCCACTGGCAAGCGCAATTAAACGGCTAAGTTGCGTTAAACTATAAGCAGATTCTTGTTGCAACTGATTAAAATAATCTTGAATGGCGGTTAAACTCTTTTTACTCTGTAAGCCACCGTCTATTATTTTTTGCGCTCTAAGGTAGGCTTCAACATCTGAGCTTAAAATGAAAGTGTCTTTACCCAACAATCTTAAGGCATAAGGGCCTGTGTTACCGCCGAGACGTTGGCCATGTTTTTTTAAATACGCCCAAAGACCGATAATATCGCTGCTAGGCCAATTGGCAATGAACTCGGCAAAACTAGTGTACTGATCGCTTTTACCCTCGTAGATCATTTGCGCATTGGCTTTGATGGTTTTGACTTTATTGTAATTACGAATAATTTTAGGATCTGCTGCTTTTCGCTCTAGCATTTCCTCTGGCATCATTAATACTTTTTCAATGTCAAAATTGAAAAAGCTGTCTTCAAAGTCTGGCCATTTATTTTCAACAACTCGCCAAACAAAACCTGATTTAAATATTTGTTTGGTAAATGCAGACAAAATTCGATCATCACTTAAGTTGGCAACACTTTCTTGAGCAGCGCTGTCGTCGTGCAAGCGTTTACCGATAATTTTTTTGCCAAGCAGCAACTCTAACGATTTTTTTCCACCTTTTCGCTGGGCTGCTCGATGATAAATATCAGCAAATTTTTCTCTTGAATGCTCAGCCATAATCTATGCTTCGATGCCGCTATGACGTAATAGTGCGTCTATTTCAGGTGCTCTACCTCGGAAGCTTTTAAACAGTTCACTTGGCTCTTCACTACCCCCTTTTTCTAGAATATTGTTCAAGAATGACTTCCCTGTATTTTTATTAAATACACCTTCTTGTTCGAATAAGCTAAAAGCATCGGCCGACAATACTTCAGCCCATTTATAACTGTAGTAACCAGCCGCATAACCGCCACCAAATATATGACTGAAGCCATGTTGAAAGCGGTTAAACTCAGGGGCTTTAACTACAGCATATTGCTCGCGCACTTGGTCTAATACCAATTGGATATGATTATCTGCAGCCTCGTTGTTGTAGCTTGCGTGCATAGTAAAATCAAAAATGCTGAATTCTAATTGACGTAACATTTGCATTGCTGATTGGAAATTTTTCGCGGCTAGCATTTTATCTAATAACGCTTGCGGTAATGATTCACCCGTTTCAAAGTGGTTAGAAATGAATGCTAATGCTTCAGCTTGCCAGCACCAGTTTTCTAAAAATTGGCTTGGTAACTCTACAGCATCCCAAGGTACAGCATTGATACCAGCAACGGCACTTTCATCAACTTGCGTTAACATATGATGTAGGCCATGACCAAATTCATGAAATAAAGTGACGACTTCATCGTGGGTGAATAGGGCAGGTTTATCGCCCACTGGGCCATTAAAATTACAGGTTAAATAAGCGACGGGATGTTGAATATTACCCGTGCTTAATTTACTACGACCAACACAGTCATCCATCCAAGCGCCACCGCGCTTTTTCTCACGCGCGTATAAATCAAGATAAAAACTACCGCGTAATGCGCCATTACTGTCAAAAACATCGTAAAATTTTACATCGTCATGCCAAACGTCTACTGCATCACGGTGTTTAATGGTTAGGCCAAAGACTCGGTTTACTACTTCAAATAAGCCATTTACCACATTGTCTTTAGGGAAGTAAGGGCGTAGCTCTTCATCTGAAATACTGTATCGGCTTTGTTTGAGCTTTTCGCTGTAATAAGCAAGATCCCAGGCATTAAGTGTTGTTTGTGAGTATTCACTTAGCGCAAAGCCGTTCAATTCTTTATAGTCTTGCTCACCCTGGTGCTTAGACTTAACCGCTAGGTCTTCCAAAAATTCCATAACTTCAGCAGGCGAATTTGCCATTTTTGTCGCTAAAGAGTGTTCAGCATAACTGTCAAAATCTAATAGTTGTGCCAGCTCATGACGTAGCGCCAATAATTCATTCATTATGATGCTATTGTCAAATTCACCAGCATTTGGCCCTTGATCAGAAGCACGGGTCACGAACGCACTATATAATTGTTCGCGTAATGCTTGGTTGTCACAGTACATCATTACCGGTAAGTAACTTGGTATATCGAGGGTAAAAGTGTAACCCTGTTGCTCTTTACTTTCTGCCAATGCTTGAGCGGCAGCAAGTGAACTTTCCGGCAAACCAGCCAAGTCATTTTTTTCTGTAATATTGACACTAAAGGCATGAGTTGCATCAAGCACGTTGTTGCTGAAACCTGAACTTAACTCAGAAAGACGAGTAACTATTTCACCATAGCGCTTTTTATCATTATCATTTAACGCAATACCGGAAAGCTTAAAATCTCGCAATGCATTGGTGATAACTTTCTTTTGTGCCGTATTTAGCTCAGTAAATTCATCGCTGTCTTTTAAGCTCTGATAGGCTTGGAAAAGCGCTTGGTGTTGGCCAACAAAAGTACCGTACTCAGACAATAAAGGTAAGCATGACTCATAAGCTTCACGAAGTTCATCACTACTCACTACTGAGTTCATATGTGAAACAGGCGACCATAATTTTGAAAGCACATCATCTACTTCATCTATTGGCATGACTAAACTTGCCCATGTGAAAGTACTATTTTGTGACAAAACGGCATCAATAGTTTTTTTACAATCAGCTATGGCTTGCTCTACAGCGGGTTTAACATGCTCTGGTCTAATTTTGGAAAAAGCGGGTAAGTCTAGATTTTTTACTGTTTTTGGTAGTAAAGGATTAGTCATAATAGGCATGAAGTAAAATAAATGATACTTCATTATGTGATGACAAATAGCCAATATTCAAGAGAGCTTATGCAAGCAGCGTAAATTAATTTTGGAATATCATAATAGATGCTTTTATAGCTGTTATAATTATTAAATCAATTTCCCAGAACTATCTCTTAAAGCCCTTAGCACTGTAAGGTTGTAATAGGTTGAAATTTATATCTTTTAAAGAAATATTGTTGCCTATAATCTTGATGATTATGTTGAGCTTTGGTTTGCAGGCAAATGAGCAGGCTAGCGTTCAAAATTTATACCTAAAACAACTTTCTGTTAATGATGGTTTATCGCAAGGTACGGTTAATTCTATTTTAACCAGCGACAGTGGTTTTGTTTGGCTGGCAACAGATAGCGGCATAAACCTTTATGATGGTTACTCGGTTAAACAATTACCCGGCCCAGACAAACGATTTATTGATTCGGCTATTTATCTAGTTAAACAAGACAGTCAAGGTTTAGTGTGGATCAATGTAGATAGTGGTCTATATCGATACCAGCCTAAAGAAAACCACTATCAATTAATTTCTGAAAGTAAACCGGAACATTTCATGGTTGACTTTATTGAGGGAAAAAACGTCAGTGATCAGGTCGGTTTTTGGTTAGCAAGTAGTAAAACCATCAGCTTTTATCATGAAAAAACAAAAACGCTTAAACTAGAGTTAGATTTATCCGCAGAGTTGCCCGGCAAAAATAATATTTTCCAAATAAAATATCACGAGAAAATTTTGTATATTTCTACGCGTGTGGGTATGTACGCTTACCATATTGAGTCTAAACAATGGCGTAAGCTACCTAGTTTAGCGTCAATACAGACGCAAGATAACTTCAATTTAATGCAGGCAACCAAAAACTTTGCAATATTTATCAGTGAGCAGGGTGATTTATATATTGGCTCAAATGATGGTGTTTATAGTGTCAATACTATGGAAGTTGCTGATTTTTTTGATGGAAAAATAACTAAGCTAACGTATAAACAAGTGTTAGCGCATGTGTCTGTTTGGCAAATGCTATTCACCAATGAACACCTGCATATAGCCAGTAATAAAGGGCTTCATAAAGTAAATACTGTAACGCAACAAGCACAGTATTTGTTCAGTTTTAGTGACTATTTTGATCATGTTTCTAACAACGCTATCATTTCATTGGCGGTCGATAAGAGCGGTATTTTTTGGTTGGGCTCTGAGTCAACGGGTGTTTATTTATGGGACCCTAATTTAGAGCTAGTGAATAACTATCGTTATCAAAAAAATAACAAAAGAACTTTAACGCACAATGAAGTATGGACATTTCAGCAGCATAGTAGTGATCAGCAACAATTTTGGGTGGGCACTAGCAGTGGCTTGAATTTGATCGACAACGCCAAGCAAACTGTAAAGCGGTTCATGGTATCACCGGATGAAGAGAGCCAGTTTAGTCGAAACTACATTTACCAAATATATAACTACGAAGAAGACATTTTATTATTATCGACCTCTAAAGGCATTGTTTTATACAATACTCAGTTAGAAAAATCCTACTCGTTACCTAGCAATGAACAAGTTAGTGAGATTTTAAGTAAAGACCATTATTCAGTCTACTTTCAAGAACAACGTTATTTATGGCTTGTTTATGCAGAGCGCGCTGTAGTCGTAGATTTAGTAACAGGTTTAGTCGATGAGTTATCAGCTATTGCTGAAATAGTACCCCATAATAAAATATTTAAATTCTTAGGTGAGCTACCTAATAGTAAAATGATGTTGTTTTCTACAAACGATACCTTGTGGGGGTACAACTTAGTAAATAAACAAGTGCACAAGTTATATCAACACCCCAATGTGCTAGCCAGTGAGTGGATCTCCTATGATGGCTGGGTGATAGATAAAAACAATATTCTTTGGCTAAGTTATCCAACCAAAGGTTTACTTGGTTTAGAGTTATCTACTTTCAATTTGAAGTATTTCTATCACAACAAAAATAGCCTCATTGATAATAATGTCTATAGCTTGATGACTGATGAAGACGGCGATTTATGGTTTTCAACGCATAAAGGTTTGTTTGTATTACATATAGACACGCAGCATATTAGGCAATTTACCGTTGCTGATGGCTTATCTGCAATGGAGTTTAATTCAAGTGCAAGTCTAAAATTAGCCAATGGTAAGCTCGTTTACGGCTCCATGGAAGGCGTGAGTATTTTTTCTCCTGAAGAGTTAAAAAATAAGTTTATTAATCAGCAGATTAAAGTTTATACAACAGGTGTTGATGTTATTTCTAGACAGCTCGACTTACCTTTACTTATCAACCAAAAGCATGACATTTTGCTAGAATATGATGATGTTGGTATACGCTTTGATTTTTCAACCTTATCTTTTAGTGATAATCAAGGTGTAACTTTTGAATATCAGTTAACAGGTGATAGTCGAGTTAATTATCCTGCAACTACAGACAATAGAATTACCTTTCCTAGCTTGCCCTCAGGTTCTCACACTTTACATGTTAAGGCTAAATCACCTATAACAGGTGAATATTCTCAAACCCGAAAAATAAATATTCTTGTTAGCTATGCGCCGTGGAAATCGCCATTTGCTTATTTTATTTACTTCTTCATTTTCAGTGCCTTATTAGCTCTATGGATACGACATCGGACTAAACAAAAACAACAGTTACTAATTGCTCACGAAGAGGTCACTTTTAGAGAAAATCGATTGCAACTCGCGTTAACCGGTAGTAATTCTGAGGTATGGGACTGGCAAGCCGATGGTAACTTAATGTTTGGCAAACGAATTGCTCAAGAGTTAGCCTATGTCGATCTTGCCACTGCACACAGCTTTACCCAGCATGTTGATTTGATTCATCCGGACGATAAAGAAGGCTTTATCTCTAAATGGCGTTTATTTATTGAGAATAACGATGTTGCAGACACTTTTTCGTGCACATATCGACTCAAACATGCAGAGGGAAATTGGCTATGGTACAAAGATTTAGGCAAAATCGTTACTTTAGATCATAACGAAAAGCCTAGCCGTATTACTGGCTCTTATACCAATATTACTGAAACACGTGCTGAGGAAGTGCGCAGCCAATATTATGGCGAAGCCTTTAGACAAACTAATGACTGGGTGCTGATTATTAACGATGATTTTAGCCAGATTACCGCTAACCAGTCGTTGCGAAGTGTATTTGAGCTGCCAAATGAAACCTTTGGTTTTAGTGATAATTTTATGGGACTTAATGAGCGCCGCTGGCAATTCTTTAAGCAATTATTCCCTTCTTTGGCTGAAGGAGAACATTGGCGAGGCGAAGAGTTGGTTGTCACCGCTTCAGGAGAAGAGTTTCATGTGGTGGTTAATATCAATGTAGGGCGAAACGAGACCACTAACAATCTACACTATGTATGTGTTTTCACTGATATTAGTGCCCAAAAATCGGCTGAAAAAGAATTGCGCTATTTGGCTAATTATGATCACTTAACTGACCTACCTAACCGAAGTTTGTTGTTAGAGCGAATAAAGCATGCGATGGAGTCTTCACAACGACAAAAAAAATCAATCGCTGTATTTTTTATTGATTTAGATAGATTTAAACAAGTAAATGACTCGTTAGGGCATGATTGTGGTGACTTGCTGTTAGTCGAAGTTTCTAGACGTTTGTCAGAGTTACTGCGGGTTGACGATACGGTTGCACGTATTGGCGGCGATGAATTTGTGGTGTTGGTTGAGACGTTTAGAGGGCCTACGCATTTAGGACAAGTAGCACAAAAAATAATTGCAGCTGTGGAAAAACCCGTATTACTACAAGAAAACGAGGTGTGTATCGGCGCGAGTATTGGTATTGCTTTATATCCTGATGATGCTAGTGATTCGAGCGCTTTATTAAGACATGCCGATGTTGCTATGTATCATGCCAAACAGTTAGGCCGAAACACCTTTCAGTTTTTCACGCCACGCATGAATGCTGAGGCAACAGAACGTTTAACGCAAGAATCTAAAATAAAGTTAGCTTATAGTAACGACGAGTTTTTTAATCATTATCAACCGATTATTGATTCTAAAACAGGCAAAGCCGCTGGTTTTGAACTGTTGATGCGTTGGCAAAGTCAAAATAAAGTAATTGCACCAGCGGGTTTTATTAGTATAGCTGAGGAGTTAGGGTTAATAATACCAATGACAGAAGCTGCGTTAGAGCGTGGTTTGGAAGATTTGAAAGCTTGGCATAAACAACGGCCGTCTTTATATCTGTCGGTTAACTTGTCAGCACAACATTTTGCTAAAGAAAGTTTAGTTATTTATATTTCTCGTTTATTAAAGCTACATGATTTACCAGCACATTTATTAAAAATTGAAGTAACCGAAAGTGCGTTAATTACGGAACCAGAAAAAGCCATACGAACTATGAATGCTTTATCAGATTTGGGTGTTATTCTAGCACTTGATGATTTCGGTACTGGTTTTTCCTCTTTGTCTTATTTGAAACGCTTACCTCTTGATATTATTAAAGTTGACCGTAGTTTTATTGCTGGCATAGGCGTAGAAAAAACCGATGAAGCCATTGTAGATGCCACCATAGTGTTAGCTAGAAGATTAAATATGCACTGTATTGCAGAAGGGGTGGAAACGACACAGCAACTGGATTATTTAACAAAACGAAATTGTTATTTTGTACAGGGTTATTTGTACAGTAAACCTGTAGATGCACAAACAATAAGCGATCATTTATCGGCAAATGTTGTCGAATTAAAGGCAAATTAATCACTTACCGCAACGATGTTCGATTGATTAGTCGGCTTTTGTCCCCATATGTAAAATATCAACACATTCAATGGAAACCATTATGACTGAACATTTTGATTATTTAGCAATAGGCGCTGGTAGCGGCGGTATTGCTTCGGCTAATAGAGCGGCTCGACTTGGTAAAAAGGCAGCGGTAATTGAAGCGAAGCATATTGGTGGTACTTGCGTTAATGTTGGCTGTGTACCTAAAAAAGCGATGTGGTATGCAGGACAAATTAGTGATGCCCTTAAATACGCCAACGACTATGGCTTTAACTTAGGCCAGTTTAAACTAGAACAGAATGGTTTTGATTGGGGTCGCTTAGTTGCCAATAGAGAAGCTTATATTGAACGAATTCATGCTGCCTATCAGCGTGGTTTTGATGCGAATGATGTTACGGTAATTCAAGGATTTGCCAAGTTTGTTAATAAGAATACCGTAGAGGTAGATGGCACCTTATACACTGCAGATCATATTACTATTGCCACTGGTGGTAGGCCATCAATTCCCGTGATTGAGGGCGCAGAACATGGTATGGACTCAGATGGATTTTTTGCTTTAACAGAACAACCTAAATCTGTGGCTGTGATTGGTGCGGGCTATATTGCTGTTGAGCTAGCAGGCGTATTTCATGGTTTAGGAACACAAACCCATTTGTTAGTACGCAATGAAAAGCCATTACGCAGTTTTGACGATATGTTAAGTAACACCTTAGTTGAGCAAATGGCTAAGCATGGCCCAACGCTGCACAACCATAGTACGCCAGAGCGAATTGAAAAGCTTACTGATGGTAATTTAATAGTACACCTCACAAATGGCAAGTCTATTGGTCCAGTGGAAAAACTGGTGTGGGCTATCGGGCGTGAACCTGCTACCGATAACATCAACTTAGATTTAGCCGGTGTGGCACTTGATGAGAGAGGTTTTATTGTTACCGACAAATATCAAAACACTAATGTTGATGGTATATATGCGGTTGGCGATAACACCGGTCGAGCACAATTAACTCCAGTTGCTGTTGCCGCTGGTCGTCGTTTATGTGAAAGGTTATTTAACAATAAGCCGGAAGAGCATTTAGACTATTCTGGTATTGCTACTGTAGTCTTTAGTCATCCAGTCATTGGTACTGTCGGGTTAACTGAGGCTGAGGCTGTTGCCGAATACGGGGAAGATAATATTAGTGTCTATAATTCACAATTTACTGCTCTCTATCAAGCCATTACAGAAGATTATCGTGACCCGACGCGCATGAAACTAATTTGCGCAGGTAAGGATGAAAAAGTTGTCGGCTTACATAGCATTGGTTTTGGTAGTGATGAGTTACTGCAAGGCTTTGCCGTAGCGATGAAAATGGGTGCAACTAAAGCTGACTTCGATAACACCATTGCTATTCACCCTACTTCAGCCGAAGAGTTTGTCACTCTATAGATGATACTCTGACAACGTACAACTGTAGATATTTGAATATCTGAGCCTATTGAAGTAGGCCAGATTTCATTATTTATACCAGAGCTATATTTTGTTGCATTAGGCTGATTACAAAGTCTGACTAAGATCATTGATCGAAAACCAACGAAGATAAAGCTGCCCCGTGTTGTTATATTAAATTTATCGATATTGTTTACGATACATAAAACAAAGGGGGTATTATCAGCAATCAATATCTCTAATTCGGTTATTGCTAGCCTACTGATATTGAATTCCACTTCTGCCGTAGAAAACCTACCTGACTCGACCATCACTTTATATATTCTTAGTAACCTAATATGGGTATAACCTAATTGTTTGGGCAGTATGTTTTTACTCTTTTCATTTGTAAAACACCTTATGTAAGTAAATACTTAACTTAAGTTTTTAAAGTATAAATTTAATAACCTATTAAAACATTGATAATAGGGGTAAGTAGTTAAATATACGCTTCGCTCAAAAATTGAAGAGTAAGGTGAAATAATGAATAAGAATATAAATGAAAATCACGGCTTACCTCAAGCGCAACTCAATGCGTACTGGATGCCATTTACCGGTAACCGCCAATTTAAAAAAGGTTCTCGTATTATTGTCAGTGCAGCAGGAAAGTTTTAACCGACTCACAAGGCCGTAATACATTTGATGGTCTGTCAGGATTATGGTGCATGCTGTCAAGTGGTGTTCGCGAAGGGATAAGCTTCGTTTTCCCTAGCTAATGTGATTTAACCACTTTTAAGTTTTGACCAGCGTGAAAGTGTCCTAATTATCACACTATTGACACCTCCATATTGAACAGAAAATATAGCCGAAGAATAATGTAAGGGCATATCATGTCAGATAATAAAATAATTAGATTAAGCCAAGCTCCTGCTAAATTTGGTGACTCACCTGATGAACTAGAACCGTCAATGTTTGTTTCAGACTTGCCCGTTCAAAATAGCCATAGCTATTATGAAGATGATGAGCAAGGGCTATATGTTGGTGTTTGGGATACTGACGATATGATAGAGGCAGCTAATCCTTATCCTTGTGATGAGTTTATGGTGCTCATCGAAGGCGCGGTAGAAATTAAAAATACTCAAACCGGTTTGAGTGAAACCGTGCTTGCTGGCGAGAGTTTTGTTATCCCTAAAGGCTATGATTGTCAGTGGCATCAACAAGGATATTTGCGTAAATTTTATGTGATATCTGAGCATCCCGATGAAGTTATTCCACTACGCCCTACTTTAACGGGCATTGCTAAAATAAATATCGAGACACAAAAAGGTAAAAATTATTGTTACCAAGATAATAACAAACGTTTTACTGCTGGAATTAGGGAAAATGCAATAGGTGAAATGCCACTTACCATGAATATTAATAGCCATTTCATTTACCTTAAAAAAGGTAGTGTGACGATAAAAGAGTCCACAGGTACTGAACATACATTTCGATCAGGTGAGGCTTTTTATATTCCTGCGAATGTTACTTGTAGTTGGTCTATTACTGAAAACACGCTACAACATTATGTTGAAATTTCCCCTCTATTAGCTGATTAAAAGAGTGTCAATAATATGAATACTAAATCTATAAAAATAATTGCCCAATTATCTGAAGGTGGATCTATGAGAGCAAAGCACTTTATTAATGGTCAATGGCTTGATGCAGAATCGAGTAAAACATTTACCGTTACTAACCCTGCAACGGAGGAAGTGATTGAGCATTTACCTGCTGGTAATAAACTCGATATTGACAATGCCGTATCTGCAGCTAAAACGGCATTTGAACAAGGCGTTTGGCCAACACTAACTGGCAAAGAGCGTGGACAATACTTACGTAAAATAGCTGAAATTATTACTCGTCGTCTTGATGAATTGTCGGCGCTTGAAGTATTAGACAATGGTAAACCTTACCCAGAAGCTCTTTGGGATATTGAAGATACCGCAGGTACTTTTGAGTTTTACGCTAATCTTGCTGAAGAGTTAGATGAAAAGAGTGAAGTTGGAATAACTTTAGCTGAAGAAGGTTTCAGTTCAAAAGCTATCAAGGAACCCATAGGAGTTGCTGGGGCCATTATACCTTGGAACTTTCCAATGCTAATGGCCGCTTGGAAAGTTGCTCCCGCACTTGCTGCAGGCTGTACTATGGTATTAAAACCTTCAGAAGTAACTCCTTTAACGGCACTGGCTTTAGCCGAAATTTGTCAAGAAGCAGAGTTGCCAGCTGGTGTGTTAAATATTGTCACAGGTTTGGGTGCTGATGCAGGACAAGCCCTAGTTGAGCATCCTGATGTCGACAAATTAGCCTTTACTGGCTCAGTACCTACCGGCTCAAAAATCATGGCGATGGCAGCTAATAATATCAAAAATGTTAGCTTAGAGTTAGGTGGGAAATCACCGCTAGTTGTTTTTGAAGATACCGATATTGAAAAAGCCGTAGAATGGATAATGTTTGGTATTTTTTGGAATCAAGGCCAAGTTTGTTCAGCTACCTCTCGAGTGTTAGTTGCGCAAGAAATTTATCCTCAATTATTAAAAAGGCTAACTGAAGAAGCTAACAAAATCATTATTGGCAGTGGTGACACTCATGGGGTGTTATTAGGACCTTTAGTAAATGCTGCTCAATATGACAAAGTGCTCTCGGCAATTACACGTGGTGTTGATGAAGGCGCAACGTTAGTTTGTGGCGGCGAGCGACCGAGTACTTTTGAAAGTGGCTATTACCTTAAGCCAACAATATTGACAGATATGGCAGAAAATAGCTGGATTTGGCAAGAAGAAATTTTTGGCCCCGTTGTTTGTATCAAGCCATTTGAAAGTGAAGAACAAGCGATAAAAATGGCGAATAACTCTAGATTTGGTTTAGCGGCGGCAGTAATGTCTAAAGACTTAAAACGTTGTGACCGAGTAGCAAAAGCATTTCGCGCAGGTATTGTTTGGGTGAATTGTTCACAACCTACTTTTGTTGAGGCTCCTTGGGGAGGCTATAAACAATCAGGTATTGGCCGAGAGCTTGGTGAATGGGGATTAAATAATTACCTCGAAACTAAGCAAATTACTCGCTACGAAAGTGACGAACCTTGGGGTTGGTATCTCAAATAGTGTCTACTTGAAGTATCAATATACCTAATAAATATTCTTAGTGTTATTAATAAAAGAACACTGACAGTAGTAAACGATTCAGCAGCTAGCGCGTAATACCTTAAGCAAAAGTCGAATCATGATAATAAAGAGAAGTTTATGCAACAACACGTTGAAGCGTTAAAAGATTCTAAATTTTGCCCTCTTTGGCATGATCAAGATATTCGTCCGGAAATTTTGCCTGCACTTAATGCAGATACTTCTTGTGAATTATTGATTGTCGGAGGAGGGTTTACCGGGCTTTGGGGCGCTTTGCAGGTTAAAGAACGCCAACCTGAAGTTGATGTTATTTTAATTGAAAAAACCTTTATCTCTGATGGTTCATCAGGGCGTAATGGTGGATTTTTACATGGCACCTTGGCGCATGGAGAAAGTAATACTGATCATCATTTTCCCGGTGAAGCCGATAAATTACATCAACTAGGTGAACAAAATATTGCTGAATTATTAGCAACATTTGAGCGTTATAATATTGATGCGCGCTATGAAGAGGTAGGTGAAACTGAAGTGGCGACTAACCAAGGATCAGTTGACGCTATTCGCAAAGATTACGAAGAAGAAAAAGCCGCAGGTGATGACGTTACTTGGTATAACCAAACAGAGATGCAGGAACAAGTTAATTCACCGACTTTTCTCGCTGGACTTTGTCGAAGAAATGGTCAAGATGGCATTGTTGATCCTGCTCGTATTTGTTGGGGCTTAAAACGTGTATTACTGGAACTTGGCGTACGCATTTTTGAAAACACGCCATTGGATGAATGTCATCCTTTAGGTAAAGATAAAATGCAGTCACAAAGCCTAGGTTTTACCATCACCAGTGATAAAGTGCTGATGGCAACTAATGCTTATAAAAATCCGATATCACAAGTTAATCGAGCCACAATTCCTGTTTGGGATTATCAAATAGCGACTGAACCTTTAAATCAAGAACAGCTTGATGCCATTGGCTGGCACAAGTCCCGTCATGCGCTGGGTAATCACGCGAACATGTTTCATTATTATCGCTTCACGCAAGATAATCGTATTACTTGGGGCGGCGGCGGTGCGGTTCGTTACTATTTTAATAAAAATACCGATTTTACCACTTGCGCAGATATACCTGAACGGTTCGAACAACTATCAAAAGAATTTTTTGAAACTTTCCCACAGCTCAAAGGTTTAAAATTTAGCCATAGATGGAGTGGAATTATTGCGACATCCACTCGTTTCTGTATGGTGCCTGGAGCAACTTATAACGGGCGTTTGGCATGGGCTGTTGGTTATACCGGGCTAGGTGTTGGGGCGACACGTTTTGGTGCTCGTGTTGGTATCGAGCTCTTAGGTTATCAACCGAGCGATATATTAAAAATGCAGTTTATTACTAAAAAACCAATGCCTTGGGCACCAGAGCCGTTTCGTTGGTTTGGGGTTAAGTTTACCCAAAATGCCCTAGTAAAAGCAGACAATAATAATGGCAAACGGGGCTTATGGTTAAAAATGCTTGATGCGATGAATCTAGGTTTTACCTGCTAGTTTGGTAATCACTTTTTAAAGAGGCTAGGTTAGCCTCTTAATTCTAAGCGATTCTTATTCTTAACATGCTAAAGTGTAGCTCATTACTTATCTCATTTTAGGCTTTTCCCAATGTCTATCTCATCGTTAAACATGCCCGAAGGCGCTTTAGAAGGGATCAAAGTTATTGATCTTAGCCGAATATTGGCAGGTCCATGGGCATCACAAGCGTTAGCTGATTTAGGTGCAGAAGTCATAAAAATAGAACGCCCAAAAATTGGTGATGATACCCGGTTTTGGGGCCCTCCATTTATTAAAACTGCAACGATTGAACACCCCCCGCAAGCCGCTTATTTTCACTGTGCCAACCGCAATAAAAAATCTATCGCTATCGATATAACTTGCCAAGAGGGTCAGCAAGTCGTTAAAGATTTAATCAGTCAAGCTGATGTGTTAATTGAAAACTTTAAAGTCGGTGGCTTGGCAAAATATGCTTTAGATTACCAACAGCTAAAAAAGATCAATCCGAAACTAATCTATTGCTCTATCACTGGTTTTGGTCAAACTGGACCTTATGCCCATAAGGCAGGTTATGATGCGATGATCCAAGGAGAAGGCGGTTTAATGAGTCTAACAGGAGAGCCAAAAGGAGAACCAATGAAAGTTGGTGTGGCGTTAGTCGATATAATGACAGGTTTGTACAGCAGTAATGCCATTTTAGCGGCATTGATGGCACGAACCAGGACCATGCTAGGACAGTATATTGATATCTCACTACTTGATGTGCAATTAGCTTCATTGGCTAATCAAGGCATGAATTACCTCGCAACAGGAAAGAACCCGAATCGTCTTGGTAATGGTCATCCCAATATAGTGCCTTATCAAACGTTTACCACTCGAGATGGTAGTCTTATTTTAGCGATTGGTAATGATCAACAATTTGCTAAATTTTGCCAACTTTGCGAGTTAACATCACTTGCTGAAGATGCCAATTACCAAACCAATGAACAAAGAGTAAACAATAGAGAAACGCTTATTCCGCTTATCGCGAAGAAAATAGCCAAACATGATACTTATTGGTGGGTTGAGCAATTGGAAAAAATACAGGTACCTTGTGGGCCGGTAAACACTTTAGAACAAGTATTTAACCATCCGCAAATCAAGCATCGTCAGATGGTAAAACAACTGCCTGATAACAATAACCAACTTATTGATACGGTAGTATCACCGATAAATTTATCAGCAACGCCATTGCAATATAAAAGTGCCGCACCAGAGCTTGGGCAGCATAGTCGTGACATTTTAAAGATTGATCTCTGTTACGATGATGAGCATATTGCGATGTTATTTAATCAAGACGTAGTGGCTTAGCCCTTTTTATAAAATAGATTTTTGAGCTTAAGCTAACTTCGATTAAGCCTAAAGCTCAATACTCTTTGCAATACCCTGCCATAGGGTGTTTAACGATTTCATCATTAAAACTCCGTCTTGTTCTGGATAAGATCCCATGCCAACAATCATTAGTTCTCGTTGTAAGTCAAACCAAGCAAATTGCCCATGAATACCTAGCATGGTAAATTGTTGTAGCTCGGCATTAAGTACCCAAAATTGGTTGTTATATTGGCCATGAGGAAAGACGGTGTCTTTTACTGACGCCTGATAAGCATGCTGGTATTGCAGACTAGGTTTGACTAAATTAGTTATAAATTGTGCAGGAATAACTTGTTGGCCTTGAGCGTTTTTCCCTTGATTGATTAATAGCGCACTTACGCGAGCAAAGTCTCGTAAACGTAAGTTCAGTTGACCTTCGGTGATCGGAAATCCTTGAGGATCGGTATTAAAGTAACCAGAACCTTCCGTACCTACATGATTAAATAACAATTCTTCAAAGATGTTAGCAAGACCTTGCTGATAAACTTTTTCTAAGACCATGCCTAAAATATTTGCCAAGCATGAGTTATAAACAAAGTTTGTTCCTGGCTCATGACTTCGACTGTTTAAATTTTCAATCATCCATGCTTTTGCCCCAATCGCCTGTTCTCCAGCTTTGGGTGGGTAATAACCAGCGGCACGCGCATAATGCCAATAATGCGCATCGGGATCGCTATAATCTTCGCTATATTCAATGCCTGCTTGCATGTCTAACACCTGTTGAATAGTTACCCCTTGCCAAGCTTGATGTTGAGAAAATTCAGGTAAATATGAAGTGATTGCGGCATCTATTTTTACTAAGTCTTGTTCGATAGCAATAGCTATTTGCATAGCACATAAAGACTTAGTGCAAGAATGGATAACGTGGCGATCGGTTGCTGTCATGCCATTTCGATATGATTCATGCAGCACTTCGCCTTTGTGCATGACTAATAACCCATCGTTAAAAATTCGACGATTAAGTAATTGTTCACCTGATATTTTTCTATTTGTCATTAATGGGTCGTCAAACTGCATTGATTCAACATCTAGTTGATAATTGCCTTGTTTAAGTACTGTTATCGGTGGTTTAGCTTCAATTTCCACGGTTTTAAACAATTTTTCCATTGATAATTGACCTAGACCTAAGTGAGCAGGTAAGTCCCAATTATCCTGACATATGGCTAAACTCTTATCAATAATATAACTGGGTTCACTGACTACTTGCTTCATGAAGTTATACCATCACTGTTAAGTGAGTCAGCCGAGTTATTGGCTTTATTTTGCGTAATTTCTTCACTCCATTGGAAAATATTCATTTCAATAAACCAAAAGGCGACTAGCCATAAGAAGGCATCTCTAAAATCAAGGAAGCCTCCTTTTATTCCCCAGTAACCGGCAACTAAAAATAAAACACAATAAAGTACAGATTTTATCCATTTACTGAATTTAATTTTACGTTCGCTAAGTGCCCCTTTTAACTGCAAGAAAACCTCTATTTCCAAAACCAGCACCACTAACAGCCAAGTAATGGAATTAGTCACCTCAACTGTCGATAAGCGTTGGGTTTCGGTTAGCATGTTTTGTTCGGTAATAATGTCAGTCCCGACAATTTGTATTAAGGGGGTATTAACAAAGCCCTGACAAATTTCTTTCGATAACGGTAGATATTGGTCAATTTCTTTAATGTAGGTAAAGCTAGTGCCGATGAGTGAACAAACATCTTTCGTAATAAAGGGAACCGTAGCGTGTAATAAATTAAATTTGGAGATGAATCCGTAAAGGGAATAAACGATAAAGCAATAGCATAAAATCCTTACGGTATTCATAGTCCACTTAACTTTTCCTTTGATTTGTTCATCTTCAAGAATATAAGTTTCAAGCTCAAATAATAGTAATAATACTAGCCAAGCAATGGTGTCGATTGTCGCGGTAAATGCTTCAATAATTTCATTGGCAGAAATTCCTTTGGCAAAAGTTTGTGTGCTTGCCGCGTAATCTTCAAGAAAAAAATGATAGATATCTAACATTAACAAACAGTAAATAGTATATTTAAATAGCTGAAATGCTACTGCTTTGTTTATCAATGGCTTCTTTTTTTGTTCTATTATCGACATTCTATTCATCCATTTTCTTTTTGTTTTAAGTAAGGATTTTATGTGATTATTATTAATGTATTGCTACAGGCCTAACTTGTCGCGTAAACCGTAGTACCATGCGCCCATCATCACTGCTGGTACTCTAAATAAGCGTCCACCAGGAAAGTTGTAATGAGGTAGTTGGGCAAAAACATCAAATCGAGAGCTGTCGCCATGAATAGCCTCTGCTAATAACTTTCCTGCAAGATGGCTGGTATTAACCCCATGGCCACTATAGCCTTGGGTGTAATAAATATTCTCTCCGATACGTCCTAATTGCGGTAAACGATTTAGCGTTAATAAAAAGTCACCACCCCAAGCATAATCAATTTTATAATCTTTCATTGCCGGAAATATTTTATCCATATGGGGTTTTAGGAAGTTTTTAATACTGGTTGGATCGCCACCGCCATAAGTAACTCCACCGCCAAATAATAAGCGGTTATCAGCAGTTACTCGGTAGTAATCAAGCTTGTAATTAACGTCTTCGACACAATATTGAGAAGGAATAAGTGACTCTGCTAATGCTTGTGGTAATACCTCGGTTGTAACAATTTGCGTACCACAAGGCATTGATTTCTTTGCTAGTTCTGGCTGTAAATTGCCCATATAGGCGTTACCCGCTAAAACGAGCTTTTTGGCAGTGACTTGCCCCTGCGCCGTTTTTACGACTACCGTTTTATCTTCATTCGCTTTGAGTTGCTCAATATTAATAACTTTTGATTGTTCAAATACTTGACCGCCAAGTTTTGCAAATGCTGCGGCTTCACCTAACGCTAATTTTAGTGGATGAATATGGCCACAGTGCTCATCAATTAAACCTCCAACATAAGCGTCAGTATTTACAATATCCTTAATTGAAGACTTATCAACCATGGATAACTTATTATTACCGTAGCGTTGCCAAAGTTTTTGTTTTTGTTCTAATTCTTGTAATTGTTTTTCCGTAAAAGCGGCAAAAAAACCACCTTTTTTATAATCACAGTTAATGTCGTAACGGTTAATTAAATCACGAATGCAATCAGCACCTTCAAAAGCCATATCTCCTAGAGATTTTGCAGTATCCAGCCCATAATGTTTTTCAATATGATCAATGTCTCGGCTGAAACTGTTTACCAACTGGCCTCCATTGCGGCCCGAAGCACCAAAACCTATATTAGCGCCTTCAAGCAGTACCACTTGATAGCCTTTTTCTTGTAAGGCTATTGCGGTAGCTAAACCACTGTATCCACCACCAACCACACATATATCTGCATTTATTGATTCTGTTAATGCAGGGTAATCAACTTGTCGTTCGGCAGAAGCGGCATAGTATGAGTCTGGATAAGCAATCATTATTAATTCTCTTAGGTGTTTTATATATTGAACGTTTTGGCAGTTTATGACATAAAAAATTCAATTGATAGTCTATTTAGTACTAAATGTTCAATATAAACGATAAAGTGTAAAATATATTGAATGTTTGGCTGCTATTGGTTAATTTAGTTGCACGAGTTATATATCCCACATTTTAGGAGTCTGTGATGAGCAAACAAGATTTGGCTTACTGGCAGCAGCGAGCAGAAACATTAACAATAGAAGGTCGAGCATTTATTAATGGACAGTATGTTGATGCAGTGAACAAGCAAACTTTCGACTGTATTAGTCCTATTGATAACCGAAAATTAACCGATGTAGCTTATTGCGAACAGGCGGACGCTGATCTAGCTGTTACTGCCGCCCGTCAATCATTTGATAGTGGGGTTTGGTCAAAAGCAGCACCAGCAAAACGTAAAGCAGTGATGTTAGCTTTTGCTGATTTAATCGAGTTACATAAAGAAGAACTTGCCTTATTAGAAACCATAGATATGGGTAAACCTATCGCAGATTCCTTAGCGGTTGATTTAGGCGGAACGTTGCGTTGTATCCGTTGGAGCGCAGAAGCGATTGATAAAATTTATGATGAAGTTGCGCCAACGCCAGATAACGAATTAGGCATGGTGACACATGAACCTTGCGGTGTTGTTGCAGCCATTGTTCCGTGGAATTTTCCTTTGCAAATGGCAAGTTGGAAGCTAGGTCCGGCTCTAGCTGCAGGTAATAGTGTCATTTTAAAACCCTCTGAAAAGTCTCCTTTAACGGCAATTAAATTAGCGGCTTTAGCAAAAGAAGCAGGGATCCCTGATGGAGTCATAAATGTTTTACCTGGTTATGGTCATGTTATCGGTAAAGCGCTGGCACTGCATATGGATATTGATACCTTGGTTTTCACTGGCTCTACGGCAATCGCTAAACAATTAATGATTTATGCTGGCGAGTCAAACTTGAAGCGGGTTTGGAGTGAAGCTGGCGGGAAAAGTCCAAATATTGTTTTTGCCGACGCGCCGAATTTAGACGATGCTGCACAATCTGCGGCGGGGGCGTTTTGCTTTAATCAAGGGGAGGTATGTACCGCTGGAACACGTTTATTGATTGAAGAGAGTATAAAAGATGAATTTATCGCTAAGGTGATAAATGCAGTTAAAACCTGGGTACCGGGTAACCCGTTAGATCCGAAAACTAATGTTGGGGCGATTGTTGATCAAACTCAATATGAACGAATATTAGGTTATATTTCTGCAGGTAAAGAGCAGGGGGCCACACTTAGTACTGGTGGTGAAGCGGTTGAGCCAGTAAAAAACGGCTACTATATTAGCCCAACTGTTTTCTCTGATGTTGATAACAAAATGGATATTGCCCAAGAAGAAATTTTTGGTTCGGTTTTATCAGTGCTCACTTTTAAGGATGAAGCTGAAGCAGTCGCTATCGCTAATGATACGCCTTATGGCTTAGCTGCGGGGATTTGGACATCAAACTTCTCCCGCGCTCATAAAATGGCAAAAGCCGTTCGTGCTGGTTCTGTATGGGTTAATCAATGGGATGGTGGTGATATGACCGCGCCTTTTGGTGGCTTTAAACAATCAGGGAATGGTCGAGATAAATCTCATCATGCTTTTAGTAAATATACCGAAATAAAAGCAACTTGGATGAAGTTATAAAAACATATCACCTATTATGGTTAATTTTTATAAAAGTGCTCACTGGAATTTACTAGTAAGCATTTTTCATAAATGTAAATAAAATCAAACGAACAGCTATTCAAAAGATAACGATGCATTTCAATTGTTCTCTTTTCGTTAAGTTGCATTAATTCCTTTAAAATCAACGGTAAAATTGTTTTAGATTGTTTGTTTGTTTATGTAAAGTCAATTATTTCAAACATTGCGACGAATAAAAATTACACAAAAACACGAAATTTGTTTGATTTATTTTACATGGTATGTATTATCGAGAGTAACAAAATAATAAAAACACCTAAGTTCAATTGTGCTTAAGGTGCAATAAAAATCATCAAGAGGGGAAGTAGAAGTCTATGAATTATCCTAAATCATTACTCGCGCTAACGGTGTCATCAATTTTAGCAAGTTCTACGTCAATGGCGGCGGAACAAATAACAGATGAAAACTCAATAGAAAAAAAAGCTAAAAATGATTATGAAGTTATTGTCGTAACTCAAAAAAGAGTACAAACCTTAAAAGAAGTTCCTGTATCAGTAAGTGCTTTTGGTGAAGAATTTCTTGACGACTTTAATGTAACTAATGCAGTTGATCTTGCTAAATATACACCCGGTTTAAACGGTGGCAGCGACAACGATAGTTATATCGACTCAATTGGTATTCGTGGTATCACCACAGCTGATTACGGTATTGGTGGCGATGCTTCTATTGGTTTATACCTTGATGGTGTGTATCAAGGCCGTAGTGGTGGTTCACTTTCGAGTTTCTTTGATATGTCGCGAGTAGAAGTGGCAAAAGGTCCACAAGGCACATTGTTTGGTCGTAATGCTGCGTCTGGCGCCATTAGCATGTATACCAATGAAGCGATTGATGAAACGGAAGGTAGTATCGATTTTGGTATCGGCAGCGATAACATGCAGGAAGTCACAGGTGTTTACAATACCACCTTAAGTGACAATGCTTTTATCCGTATTGCTGGTTATCACCAAACACAAGACAGTTACGTTGATAACCTACTAGGTGGGACGTTGCGTGATAAAGAAGTTGATGCTTTACGTGTTAATTTTACCTACGATGGCTGGCAAGACAGTTTATTAAAAATCAGCGTCAATTACGAAGATCGTGATATGGACGGTGGTGTTTGGCGCTCAATTTGGACGGAAGGTGATAAACGTGCTGTTGCCAGTGATTTAGGCGACGAAGGGCATGATATTGCCGAAGTGTTCGCTACAACAGTAGATTTCACTCATGAATTTGACGGTTTTACTTTCCTATCTCAAAGCGCGATTAAAAACAACGAATGGAATTACCTAGAAGATTATGATGGCACCGCTATGCCATTAGGTAACTATTCACAAAATGATGATAACGACTACGTTAGCCAAGAATTCAGAATTACTTCAAATACTGACTCTGATGTTTTTTGGTTTATTGGTGTTAGTGCTTACGAAGAAAACGTTGAATCCTATTTTTACAATGGTTATGACGACGATGCTTTTTGTGCACAATTGCCTAATTTAGAAGAATGGGATCAGCCGCTTGATTCTCATACCAGTCAACCAGAAAATTATTATGCTGATTGTCACGAATTTATGGTTGATGGTTGGTATGGCTTAGACCCAGTTGATGATGCTGATGAAATTGCTGGATTGGTTGATGATGAAGAAATACCAGCATCAGGTGATGGCGTAAATGGCGTACGTGAAGAAGTATTCGTTCGTGGTACTAACTCAGGTTATGGCATTTATGGTGACATTACTTGGTCAATGTCTAAAGCAACAGAGATCACTATTGGTGGACGTTACTCTTATGATAAAAAACAATTTTCTCTAAATTTACCTGAGCCAGATGGTTGGTTAGGTCATTACTGGTTAGTGGGTGGTCACACTGACGGAGAGTGGTTAGATGCTGAGCAAGATTGGTCTGAATTTACTCCGCGTGTGGCACTTAATCATCAGCTAAATGAAGACGTAAATATTTACGCTAACTATTCACGCGGCTACAAAGCCGGTGGTTATAATACTTTCGCCTTTAATCTTGATTATAAAGATTGGACTGGGTGGGATGAAGATGAAGAGTGGTTTGATGAAGAGCCTGATGGTGTGATTGATGAAACGGATGAAGAATATTGGTCGTCAGAGCTTTACGGTGGTGCAATCCCTGAAGGCTCTCAGTTAGCTAGCTTTGAACCAGAAATTGTTGATAGTTATGAAATTGGACTTAAAGGTGACTTTTTTGATAATTCAGTAAAAGTAAATATTGGCGCTTATTTTTACGATTACCAAGACTTCCAAGGACAGTTCGCTCAAAACGGTGGCGCGGTCATTAAAAATATTGGTCAAGCCGAAGGTAAAGGTGTGGAGTTTGACATTACCTACTTGCCAACTGACAGCTTAAGGTTATTTGTTGCTACAGCCATACAAGACTCTGAAGTTAAAGAAGGTGAAGGCTTAGGTGGAGAATCACTAGTTGGTAAAAAGCTCAATGCACCTGATGTAACCTTTAGCTTTTTAGGTAGCTATTATTGGTCTACAGAGAGTGATTACGACTTCACTGCACAAGTTTCTTATACTTGGCAAAGTGAAACCATGGGTGATGAGTTCATGAGTGGTAATGATGTTTATGCTCTCGATTCTTTTGGTTTAGTTGGCGCACAGTTTAGTGTTGAAAAAAATAGTTGGAAATTATCAGCCTACGTCGACAACTTAACCGATGAAGAATATTACGATTCAAGTGTTGCCGATACCGGTCTTAGTCACTTTGGAATTGGACGAGGAGTTAATGGCGGTATAAACGTAAAATACTCTTTCTAAGTAATTTTTGAGTAGGCACCTCCCACTGCTCAAAAACAAGGCCTTTATCTAATAGATAAAGGCCTTTTTGTTTATATAAAATAGCGGTAATCTTCTAGTTTTTCAGCTAAAGCGTATTAGAAATTTGCAGGTGTTGTTGCGCTGATAATCTTACAGACTTTTTTGAACGGATTTCTAAAGCGATGCTGTTTATTATTATCAAAATAATAACTATCGCCTTTACTTAATACAAAGACTTCATTGCCGACAGTTAGCTCAATTTTTCCTTCTAAAATATAACCACCTTCTTCAGCATCATTTTCTAGCATCTCAGTGCCAGTGTCTGCTTCAGAGGGATAGGTTTCTACCAGAAAGGTCAATTGCCTATTAGGGAAGGCTTTACCAACTAAGTGCATTTGCACATCATCAGTGCCAATATTTACTAATTCATCAGGAGAATAAGTTATTTGTTGAGAAAGTTCAGACTCTTCTACTTCAGCGAAAAAATCCACTAGTGAAATAGGAATACCGTTAAGCACTTTCTTGAGTGAACTGATTGAAGGGCTGACACTATTTTTTTCAATCATTGAAATTGTACTGTTAGTGACTCCTGCTCTTTTGGCTAATTCACGTTGCGACAAATTATTCAAAAGTCGTACAGTTTTTAGTCGGGCACCTACGTCCAAATCAATATCCTTAAAAAGTATTTGCTAGCTAATTAACGTCAATATATCTGTGTAAGGTAAATAAAGCAATTGTGTTCAATATTTTGTTCATTTGGCTAGACATTTGTATGAAATTTGTTATTGTTGTTCGATATAATTTACATTTGAGTGTTATATTTTACAAGGAAATATTGATGTCCGCAATTCATACTGACAGTTATCCAGATTCTTATTACTTCTCAACCATAAATGATACGCAGGAATATCCGCAATTGTCTGAATCTATTGAGGCGGATGTTTGCATTGTTGGTGGTGGTTTTAGTGGTATTGCCAGTGCGGTTGAATTAGCTGAACGTGGTTTAAACGTTGTGGTGCTAGAAGCGAAAAAAATAGCATGGGGAGCATCAGGTCGAAATGGCGGGCAAATGATTCGAGGAATAGGGCATGACTTATCTGTTTTTAAAAAGCAAATAGGTCAAGAAGGCATCGATGCTATTAGCCAAATGGGTTTTGAAGCTAATCAAGTGGTTATTGATCGCGTTAAAAAATATAACATCGAATGTGACTTAACCATGGGCTATTGTGATTTAGCGACACGAACTAAAGATATGCGTGCCTTAGAGCAAGATTATGAATTATTGGCACAAGGTAGTTATGGTGAAAAAGTAAAATTACTTGATCAAAATCAGTTACATCAGCAAGTCGTAGGCTCAAATAGCTTCATTGGCGGTCTTGAAGATTCAGGCAGTGGTCATTTGCATCCATTAAACTTGTGCTTAGGTGAAGCTACTGTTGCACAACAATTAGGTGTACAGATATTTGAGCGCTCTAAAGTAATAAAAATAGATAAAGGTGAAACCGTAGTTGTTCACACCGAAGATGGACAAGTTAAAGCTAAACAATTGATATTGGCAGGTAATGCTTATTTAGAAAATTTGGTACCTAAAATTTCTGGGAAAATACTACCTGCAGGTAGTTATATTATTGCAACAGAGCAACTGCCAGAAGATGTTTATCAAGCTATTTTACCGAATAATCATGCGGTTTGTGATATGAAAATAGACTTAGATTATTTTCGCTTGTCGGCGGATAAACGCTTACTTTTTGGTGGTATGTGTAATTATTCAGGTCGGAATCCTAAAGATATTAAAGCGGCACTTCATCCAAAAATGCTTAGTGTTTTTCCTAAGTTAGCAGGCATTAATATAGATTATCAGTGGGGAGGAATGATAGGTATTGGCGCCAATCGTTTGCCACAAATTGGTCGCTTAACGCCAAACATCTATTATGCCCAGGCCTACTCAGGTCATGGTGTTAATGTTACTCATATGGCGGCAAAGCTATTAGCAGAGGCAATAAGTGGAGACTCTAAGGGGATTAATCATTTTAATGCCGTAAAACATATAACCTTTCCAGGCGGAAAATATATGCGTTCGCCATTACTTGCTTTAGGCATGATGTACCACAAAATGTTAGATGCTTTTTAATTAACTTTAAAAACACATCATTTCTTAAAAAATAGTAACTATAAAAAAAATAAAGAGCACATCATGAAAAAATATCAATCTATCGTCACTACCATTTTACTTACCTTATTCTTATTATCATGTACAAAATCAGAGTTACCGAAAAGTGCCGATTTAATATTATTTAATGGAGTGGTTTATACGGTAAATGAACAACAGCCTTGGGCTGAAGCAGTCGCTATTAAAAACGGTAATATTATTGCTGTTGGTAGCACCAAAGAAATACAGCAATGGCGTGGAGAAAATACTAAACAGCAAGACCTTACAGGAAAAATGCTATTGCCCGGATTCATTGATTCTCATGCTCATCCTGTTATGGGTGGTGCTTATGTGCGAAGTTTGTCATTAGATAGTTTTGCGACTCCTAAGCATTGGTTTAATCAAATCAGTGATTACGCAAAACAAAACCCAAAAATGAAAGTGCTTTTTGGTTATGGTTTTCTTGCTAGTGCTTTTGGCTCTCAAGGCCCAACGAGTGCAATGCTAGATAAAATTGTAGACGACCGTCCTGTTTATCTTATGGATGAAGGTTTTCATGGTGCATGGGCAAATACCGAAGCCATGAAGTTGCTGGGGGTCAATAAAGAAACAACGGATCCTGAGCCAGGTTTTAGTTATTACAAGCGTGATCAGCAAGGTAACCCAACAGGGTACTTATTAGAAGGCACGGCAACGGCCGCTATCGATAAACTGGATATTATTACCGCCGATAGTGTTGCGCAGGGAACGAGTGATGTTATCGATATTATGAACAGTTTTGGCATTACCGCCGTTTTTGATGCCGGAGCGCTTGATGTTGATGCGTTGCAATTAACCGTATTAGATAAAATATCAAAACAAGGAAATATGACCATTCGAATGGTGGCTTCTCACATGATAGGTACCAGTGAAGCAGCAAAAGATGCCTTAGCTATTGCCATTCAAAAAAGAGCGATCAGTAAACACGATATGTACCATATAAATACCTTAAAAATAATGAATGACGGTACCATTGAAGGTAAAACAGCCGGAATGTTTGAAGACTATCAAGGTGAGCCAGGTAATAAAGGCGTCAATGTTTTTAGTCAGAAACAAATGAATACACTTATCTCGCAAGCGAGCCATGAAAATATGGATGTACATATTCATGCCTTGGGTGAGCGAGCCATTTCTGAAACATTAAATGCCATTGAATTAGTGAGAAGCGATGCGGATCATGATTCAAGTTCCAGTCGCTATACCATTTGCCATATTCAAGTAATGACTGATGATGATATAAAACGCTTTGCGCAGTTAAATGTTATCGCCCAAAGCACGCCGTTGTGGGCTTCGTATGATGAGTTTGGTAAAGCTTTTGTTAGTGATGACCAATTCAATCGCTACTTTCGTTTTAACAGTCTTAAAGAAGCAGGGGTGAAAATGTCTTTTGGCAGTGATTTCCCTGCAACAGGCGCAGGTACATTAGGTATGTCGCCCATTTTTAATATGGAAATAGGTCGTACAAGGCAGACACCAGATCAAGAAAATGCCCCAATTCAACCGGGAAAAAATGAACGGATTGATATCGCTACGCTTATTAAAGGTTACACCCTTGATGGTGCTTACCAGCTACATATGGAAGACAAAATAGGCTCGCTTGAAGTAGGAAAAAAAGCAGACTTTGTTGTGCTTGATAAAAACCTATTTGAAGTTGATAAATACGAAATTCATGAGGTGCAGGTTTTGCAAACCATATTAGGTGGTAAAACCATTTATAGACAAGCAGAGTCACTGGCTAAGTAATATTTAACCTAACTTGCTAGAACTTAATACTATTAGTAAATAAATAACCGTTATAGAGGAAGAAAACATGCCAATCATTGAAGCTTCTATAGCGAATAATATTACCGAACGTTCGAGCGTAATTGAAACGCCGATATTAACTAAAATGGCGATCCATCCGTTACGTGAAAAACTCTACAACGAGTTGCACAATCGTCCTTTTCAGTCGATATCAAATCCTGCTCAAATCACCCATATTGCGATTCAACACGATGGAGAACTAAAACAAGCTGAGCATCAGTTTTTAGCTTTATTATGTAACCGATTCCAAGTAAATACACCCGCTGAAACCATGCCCTGTTTCTATCAAAACTTCGGGTTATTTAGTTTGCGATGGGAGCGACATATGGAATATTCAACTTATACCATTATTCATGAAGCGCCATTAACGAATCAACCCTTTATTAAAAATGCTATTGACTATGTGCCAAGTGATTGGCTTGAACATTTGCCCGGAGAAGTTGTTGCAGCATTGCATATCGTTGTTGAGGCTAAAGTTAGTGAACAAGATAAAGATATCAGTCATTACTTCGATAGTATGCGTCTTACGGCAAGCTCTCCTTATCATGGTTTAGCGCAGGTTTGGACATCTTATAAATTACATAGCGATGGTTTTGGCCGATTTTTAGTCTTTGAAAAAACGCTATCTGCGGAACAGTTAGGGCGATTAATACAACAACTATTGCAACTTGATACTTACCGCCTGATGGCAACATTAGGTTTACCGTTAGCGCAAGCCATTAATAGCGAGCTAAGTCAGCTAGATTTACAGTTAAAGCAAGTCACCGCTTGTATCGCGCAAGACAATACCCGTGATGATGGAGCACTGCTTGCGCAAGTATCAGCTATTGCCGCCAAAGTAGAAGATTTTCGCAGTCAAAGCAATTATCGTTTTTCTGCCACCAATGCTTATTATGATGTGGTATTACAGCGAATGGATGAACTTAAAGAGCATGAAATTTCAGGTCATATGACATTGCAGGAATTTCTTATGCGCAGAATAACTCCCGCAGTAAAAACCTGCCGAACAGCGGCCAATCACTTAGAAGATATTTCACGTCGAGTCAGTCGTGCAAGTGACTTATTAAGAACCCGTGTGGAAATGATGCTGCAAGAACAAAATCAAAAACTGCTTAAATCAATGAACCGTCGTGCGCATGTACAAATGCGTTTGCAACAAACGGTTGAAGGCCTTTCTGTTGCTGCAATTAGCTATTATGGTATTCAGTTATTTGAAACGGCCTTAAACTCATTTAGCGCTTTTGGCGTAAAAATTAACCATGAACTTGTCACCGGTATCGCAGTGCCGATAGTCGTCGTGGGTGTATTTCTTGGTACAAGACTTATTCATCGAAAATTAATGAGGAATATTGATGAATAGGTTTTGGAATTACCCATTTTCAAGAGTTTACTAAGCCACTGCAGTTTCAAATAGTAGTTATTGATTCTCTAGTATTTCACGTAGTTCAGCTACTTCAATTCTTATATCAAAGTTACGCGAAAATGAGTACGATGCATAATCAAACTTTGTTGACCCTAGAGGTTTGTCATCTACTAACGTTACGTGTTTCTCTTCCATTTTATGCCTTATTATCAACAGCTAAGCAATGCCATTTACAAACCATTTTGTTAAGTAAATATTTTATAAATTTGCACTGCTTGTATTGGCTTAATTAGTAAATATAGTGATGTTTCTAGGGAATCATTTATTAGTTATAGCCATAAAGAAGGAATATTTAAGCTGTATTATAAGGTAAAGTGAGGTTGGCGTTAAACCGTCTTAGAAAATAAATGAATAACAACAACACCTGCGATAATTAGGCTCATACCAATTATCGCGGGGAGGTCTGGGGTTTGTTGGTAAAGAAAGATGCCTGTGATGGCGACTAACACAATACCAACACCCGACCAAATAGCATATGTAATGCCAACAGGTAATGTTCTTAGCACCAGCATCATAAAGTAAAATGACACCACATAACCGATAATTACGAATAAGCTAGGCCAAAATCTTGTGAACTCTTCTGCTGATTTTAACGCACTGGTTGCAATTACTTCAGTGATAATCGCAACCAGTAAATACCAATAATTTAGTGGCATTATATCTGACTGCTTTTTCTATTTCGTTCAGCGACTTCGGCTTGCCATTCGAACATATTCATTTCAATTAAGACAAAGGCAACTATCCATAAAAAAGCATCCCAGAATTCAAGAAAATTACCGGTTACTCCCCAGTAAACAGCCGCCATAAAAAGCACACTGTAAACTGTTATTTTTACAAAACGATTATACTTATTCCAAAGCTTACTCGAAATGTTACCCAGTTGAGTATGGACATCGACTTCTAACATTAATACCACAGTTACCCATGCGGAAGCGTTAATAACGTCAACCCAAGCTAGCCCGTTTGTATTTGAAAGTGATTTAGCATTAGTAATGATTTTATATTTTTCATGGGAAAAAAATTCGGTGCCCGTTGTCGATAATGCCTTACATGTATCTCTGGTAAACTCGTTATAAACATTGAGGGTTTCCATAAACTTCCAGTCGGATGGCAAAGTGCAGAGGTCGGTAATTGGATGCGGAGAAAATTGAGCGATTAGGCCAATTTTAGTCATGTAACCATATAGTGAATAGATGATAAATATATAACAAAATGCACGTATGCTATGCAATGACCATTTAACTTTACCTTTTAAGTACTCATCATCAATCACAGAAGTTTCTAATTCAAACAGCAGTAATAAAACTAACCAGGCAGCCGTATCAATAGTTGATGAAAATGCTTCTATAATGGTGTCTAAATTAATACCAGCAGCAAAGATAACCTTACTCGCTAACCATTCTTCACTAAAAAACAAATAAACATTGAACGCTAATAATATATAAATAAGGTATTTAAACCCCTGATAGCCCCATGAGTGAAAATGCTTCATGAACGTTTGATTCATTGATAACTCCGCCATAATATTTCTTCTTTTATTTATAGTTTCATCGTTACTAAAACCCTTAAACCACTATAATAGTGGCCTAAGGGTCTTTTATATTTACATTAAATTATAATGTTTAGCAGTTTCATCTAAAGTTTTTACTGCTTTCTCCATTAATTCATCAACCTCTTCACGAGTTATTACCAATGGTGGAGAAATGATCATGGTATCGCCACAAGGTCGCATAATTAAACCATTTGCCATTGATAAATCACGACATACACCGCCAGCTTTACTCTCCGGTACTATGCGTTCATTGCTGATTTTATTTCTAACTAATTCAAGGCCCGCCACCATACCTAAACCGCGAGTTTCACCAACGATGGGGTGGGTAGCTAATTCTTGCCACCTTTTTTGTAAATAAGGCGATATATCGTTTTTAACACGCTCTACGATACCTTCAGACTCTAATAACTCAATGTTCTTAAGCGCTACCGCAGCTGCAACAGGGTGTCCTGAATAAGTAAAACCGTGATTAAAATCGCCGCCTTTTTCAATTAAAGTTTCTGCAACTCGGTCGCCAACAATAACACCACCAATAGGTAAATAACCTGACGATAAACCTTTGGCAATTGGTATTAGATCAGGCTTTAAATCGTAATATTGGCTCGCAAACCATTCGCCTGTTCGGCCAAAGCCAGAAATAACTTCATCCACTACAAGTAAAATATCGTATTTTGCTAGAATTCTTTTAATTTCTGGCCAGTAGCTTTCCGGTGGAATAATAACACCGCCAGCACCTTGAAAAGGTTCAGCAATAAATGCTGCTACATTTTCTTCACCTAGTTCAATAATTTTGGCTTCCAATGATTGTGCCGTTTTAATACCAAATTCTTCAGGATTTAATTCGCCACCTTCTTTAAAGTGATAAGGCTGCTTAACATGAGAAATACCTTCAATAGGTAAATCACCTTGCTCATGCATATAACCCATACCACCGAGACTTGCGCCGACAACGGTTGAGCCATGGTAAGCATTTTCACGGCTGATAAATTGTTTCTTAGTTGGATTACCTTTAAGGTCCCAATAACGACGTACCATTCTAAAAACAGTATCATTTGCTTCTGAACCAGAGCCGGTGAAAAACACCTTATTCATATGTGCAGGTGCAAGGGAGGTAATTTTTGCCGCTAATTTAGCTACAGGTGCATGAGTGGTTTTAAAAAATAAGTTGTAATAAGGTAATTCTGACATTTGCGTAGTTGCAACATCGACTAACTCTTGACGACCGTAACCTATATTAACGCACCAAAGGCCCGCCATTGCGTCTAATAATTTATTGCCATTGTCATCGTAAATATAAACACCTTGCGCTTTACTAATCACACGAGAGCCGTTTTCTGCTAGCTCTTTATTATCACTAAAAGGTGAAAAATGATGTTTTATATCTTTTGTTTGAATATCGCTAAAGCTTACAGCTTTATTATTTGAAGTAGCGTTCATGCTAGCAGCACTCCCAGTTACACTGTTGTTAATAAATAATGGCGTTCCCACGAGGTGACTACGCTTTTAAAATTGTTATATTCCGCTTGTCTGGTAGCTAGAAAACCATCAACAAAGTTTGCACCTAAGTATTCTCTTATGACTTCACTATTTTTCATCAACTCAATTGATGTTTCTATGTTGCGCGGTATATGATCATTACGTTCTTTATTGGCTTTATGAGTAGTTTCTGTTGACGGTTGCGTTTTTTCCATCATGCCGATATAGCCACAAATTAAAGTTGCGGCAATAGCTAAATACGGATTAGCATCAGAGCCTGGCAAACGATTCTCCACGCGTTTTGCTATTGGTGGAGCATCAGGAATTCGTAAGCCAACGGTACGATTTTCAATACCCCAATGTAGGTTGGTTGGTGTTGCTTGGTCAGCTAGAAAACGACGATATGAATTAACATTAGGCGCAAACATTGGCATAACTTGTTCGGTATACTTTTGTAGGCCTCCAAGGTAATGATAAAACGCTTCACTAAAGCCTGATTCACGACTTTCATCTGCGAAAATATTGTTGTCTGTAGCTATATCAACAATACTTTGATGGACGTGCATCGCACTACCTGGTTGATCTGAGATGGGTTTAGCCATAAAGGTTGCCGTTATTCCATGCTTTTCAGCCGCAGCCTTTACCGTGCGTTTAAATACAAAAACTTGATCCGCTAAGTTTATTGGGTCACCATGATTAAAGTTAAATTCAAACTGTGCACGACCTTCTTCATGCACAACAATATCAAGCTCTAAACCTTGCTCATTAGCCCATTGATAAATATCCTTTAATAATGGGTCAAATTCACTAATCGCATCAATACCGAATGATTGACGGCCAATTTCTTCTCGTCCGGACTTACCTAAAGGGGCTTCCAATACTTGGTTTGGATCGGTTATTGTTTTGGTTAAATATAACTCCATTTCTGGTGCTACTACAGCTTTCCATCCTTTATTTGCATAAAGTTCAACAACTTTTTTTAGTAAATTTCGGGGGGATAATTCAATACTTTTATCTTGATGGTCAACACAGTCATGAATGATCATTGCGGTTGGTTCATCTGTCCACGGCAACATATAACAAGCATTTACATCTGGCTTTAATATCATGTCAATATCGCGCTCATCGGCTAAACTATAGAGATATTTACTTTCAGCTAAGTCGCCTGTTGCTCCTTGCAATAATATCGTTTCACCTAAACGGCAACCACCATCTTCAATAAATTTATCTACAGGAAAAACTTTTCCTCGAGCAATACCGGTGTGATCACTTATCAGACATTGCACGTGTTTAACGTTATGTTCTGCTAGCCATTGCTTTATTTTATCCATTGTTTTTTCTCGCTGTTTGTCTTGCCTTACATGCGGTGCCAAAAGCTGCAAAGAGCTCGCCATTGTGCTTATTGTTCTTTACTTTCCATTCAGGATGCCACTGTACTGCCATTGAAAATGCTTTGGCGTTAATAACCGAAAAAGCTTCACATAAACCATCTTCGCTCATTGCTTCAACCGCTAAATTATCAGCTAATTTATCAACTCCTTGTGTATGTAAAGAGTTCACCTTCATTGTTGGACTATTAATTATTTTTGATAGTTGACCTGTTGGTATTAAATTGACTTGATGACTATCTGCATATTGCTCATTTAAAGAGAGACTCTTATTTTCTCTGTGCTCTTGATATATATTTTTCTTATGAAGTTCTTGATGCAAAGTACCTCCAAAAGCAACATTCATTTCTTGAAAGCCACGACAAATAGCTAAGATGGGAACACCGTTTTTGGTTGCTTGCTTAATTAGACCAAAACTTGTTTTATCTCGATCTATATCTAACTTTGTACCTTCGATAGCTTCTTCTTTTTGATAATTCAAAGGGTCTACCATTGAATAGCCACCAGGTAATAATATGCCGTCGATAAATGTTAATAAGTATTCAAAATGTGTTTGCTCTGCCATCGCAGGAATGAGAATAGGAATACAGCCAGCAGCATCAATAACCGCTTGAATATATTTATTACCAGCAATATGAAAAGGGTGTGGTCCAATTTGTTCAAGGTCACATAAAATGCCAACAATTGGTAAATTTGTTTTTCCCATAAAATGCTTCATAATCATTAAGTGTTCGTTTTAATGAACAGTAGCACACTAAAATATTGAACGTCTAATGAAATTTATCATTTTAAAGTACTATTTGTCTGATAACGAACTGTCGTTTTCATTTTTTGTATATAAATCAATAGGGTATTCAGTAAAATAAAACAAACAGCTTAAACATCTATCTAGGGAGAATTTGCTTCTCCTTAAATGTATTTACCATTGAAAAGTTGGAATTCAAAATTATTAAGCATAACTCGTGCAACAATAAGTGTTCATATGCCTAATTTAGAAACTGGGATGAACCTAAAACTATGCTTAACACGGTAGGGAGGCTCTTACAGAAGATGGCCACTTGTTAATCGAGCAGTTATCGATTTATCAGGTTCGCTCAATAATTTGCCCAAGTGATCGAGTTGGTTTATGAAAAACCCTCAAGTTTACACATTATTTTAGATGGTGATTCAATGTCAAATATTGAAAATTTATTACTTAAAGATAAAGCTTTTATCGGTATGTTTTCAGGTTAATCAACTAATTTAAGGGTTGCATTATGTCTTGTTATTCACATGTACTCTTTAGAACGATATCTGAAAAAGCTACCAGCCCATTTCTATATACCCTTGAAATGAGAAGAGCTGGTGGCTTTTTCAATTTAATGCCTCTTTTATTCCCGTAATAACTTAGTTATTATTTGATAAAAACGGGTAAGATGTTTTCCGCCATTAGCTGCATAGTGTTATTTTCTCTAGCATGAGCAGTAAATACGACGACTAAGTCAAGTTGCTCGACAGTTAAAATGTATTGCTCGCCGCCACCCCAAGCAAATCTTGCTGTATAGCTTTTATTGTCGACTTTCATCTCCGTTTGATACCAAAAATACCCATATAAGAAACTATCAGGTATCCACTCTTCCGTAGGTTTAGTTTCACCATTAGTCGCTTTGGTTATAAATGCTTCAGAAATTAGTTGCTCTCCTTTCCATTTACCCTTGTTGAGGATTAATTGTCCAAACTTAATCATATCGCGTGAGGTCATATTCGAGGTGCTTTCAGGTATAGGTAAACCGTTAATATCATTTTTCCAGTCATAATGAGTAATGCCAATTTTAGCTAACACTTCGTTCTTAATGAAGTCTTTAGCAGAGCCTGGAACGACGCTATTAAGCACTTGCATGGTCATACGTGGATCTGCATCTTGGTATTTAAACGTTTGAGCAGTAGGTGAAATAGCCTTGGTGTGTTGTAAAAGTTCTTGCGTGATATTAGTGCCTGTTATTTTGCTACTGCTATCCATGATTAATTTTAACTTATCATCACTGACACGTACGCCTGAGCTCATACGCATTGCTTGATGCAGAGTGATTTTTTCTGCACCATCGGCTAGCTTCTCAAGAGCAATATTGTTAATAAAACTAACCAAAGGTTTGTTTAAATCTGCCATGGTCAGATAGCCAAGCTGAATTGCTCGCCCAATTGCTATTGATACGTAAGCTTTGGTCACAGAGGCTTGAAAATGAGGTAGGTCAACACGACCTCTCTTGTAATACGATTCAAAAATGAGATTGTCTTTATAGGAAATAAGCATGCTATCGAATTTGCCTTCTCTATTGTTGGCAATTTCATTTGCTACTTTTATAAGATGGCTTTTATCTTTGCCTTCAAGTCTCAATTTACCTACAGAAAGTCCATCTTTTCTTTTGTCAGGCACAGTGTCGATAAAAGCTTCTTCAAGATAAGGCATATCCCAAAATGATAATTTAGCATCGGCGGCTGACACTTCTGGTGCTTGGGCGTGTTCATCGGTACTCGCTACAACCAGAGTGGTAAAACTGCTTAATAGCGCAGCGGCCATAAGCCTTTTTAAGTTTAAATTGATGTTCATTGGTATTCTCATTATTTTGTTAGTGATCAGTACTTAAATTGAATCGGAATAGTGCATTTTATATCTGCGTTTGGAGGTTCATTTCATCGCTCATGAGGTAGGCCTGAAGTCTTCGATAATGTCGGCATCAACCCAAAATATATCTATATCGGCATAGGGATCTTCAGCTGTTGATGCTACTACTCTCACAAAGAAAAGGTATTTTCCGTCTGGCGTAATCTTTGCCCCAGCTTCGTAGGCATCTGTGTTTATTTTGTCACCCAGATTAATTGCAGAGCCCCATGAGCCATCATGTAATCGAAAACTGATATAGAGATCAACACTGCCAAATCCGCTGTCTTTTATACCGTCCCAGATCATATAGGATTCATCTGGTGCGATGAAGGGATGGGCGTTTCTTGTTCCGCTGTTAATCTCTTTATTGAACAGTTTTGGTGCTTCACGCTTGCCATCAACCAGCCTTGAATATCGGAGCATTCCATCGTCGTCTGCACTTCTTTCATCAAAAGCATAGGTACCTTTTAATGAGGTAGAAAGGCTCATAATAGCTATCTCTTCGAACGGAGAACCAAGGTTTTTTAGCTCTGACCAGCCGGTGTTTGTACGCTCCTTATATCGCTTGCCCACATGCATAGTCTTACCATCGGGTGCGAAGAAAGGGTAGAAAGGCCGCTCGTCTGCTGAGCTAGCAACTTCAAGCCATTGATTATCTTTTTGTTGATAAATGACAGATTCCATCTTTTTATTATCTTGGCGTTCTCTAACAAAATGAAACTCATTCATGTCAGGTGAAAAAACGCCACCATCATCATAACCCTTGGTTGAAACAATGCCTGGCGCAAAAGGCTCTGGTATTTTTCCTGGTGGCTTTTGACCAAGATAAGGGCCTTCGAGTACAGGCAATTTATCTTGTTTATCGATTTTTCCACTCATTGTTGGCATAGAGTTTTTAATAAAAGCCGGTAGAATTCTCTCTGCGGTTTTTTGCAAAGAGCTGTTATCGTTATTACGATCTGTCAGTACAACTAACAAATCAAGCGCCTCTATCAAAATGATGTACTGGCCACCACCACCCTGAGCAGAAGAGCTGAAATAACTTGTATTGCCAACTTTTAGGGTCGCATTCCACCAGTAATAACCATAGCCTTGATTAGATACATCTTTGCCGCCGCCGTAAACATCATCATCGCCGGTAACGAGGATTCTGCTGATTGATTTGTCGATAAATATTTCTGGAACTAATTGTTCTCCATGCCATTTACCTTTGTTTATCGACAAGGTGCCCCACTTGACCATATCGCGTGAAGTCATACTCGAGCCATAAGGCGCTGTCAGCAGACCGCTTACGTCAGTTCGCCAGCGATAGTTATTGATGCCCATTTTGTCGAGCAGTTCTTTTTTAATAAAGTCATTGGCCGTCCCCGGCACGACAGCATCAATGACTTGCATGACCAGCGTAGGATCGGTGCTTTGATATTTAAAACTCTGGGACTCTGCGGTAATAGGCGCACTATGCTCGAGGTACGCTTGAACTTGTTTTTGGCCTTTTAACAAAGCAGGCATTTTCTCGAATTTTTCTCTTTGTTCTTCACTGATGCGAATGCCTGAGCGCATAGTCATCGCTTGGTGTAGTGTGATTTTTTCCACACCATCAACAAATTTTGTTGGGTCGAGATCTTTAAGAAAGCTGATCACCGGCTTGTCTAAATCGGCCATGGTTAGGTAACCCAACTGAATTGCACGACCAAGCGCCATGCTAGTGTACGCTTTAGTTGCTGATGCTTGAAAATGAGGTAGGTTGCCACGACCGCGTGAATAGTAAGACTCAAAGATGAGTTTGTCTTTGTGGGCAATGAGCAGACTGTCGTACGGACCATGTTGGCTATTAGCAATCTCCTGCGCTAGCTCAACAATCATTGTTTTATTGCCGCCATCGATGCCCAGCTTACCTACTGATATGCCGTCTTTCATGTCAGTTGGGGTCGAATCTATAAAGGCTTTCTTAAGAGCAGGTATATCCCTGTAGGATAGCTTGGCTTCGACAGCGGTAGCTACTGGTGCAAGTCTATTATCATCTTCGCCACTTTGGGCGGCAAAGCTAGTCATAACGCCCAAGACAGTGGTAGCGATTAAGTTTTTGAAATTCAAGTTAATGTTCATAAGTAATATTCCAGATTTTAAATGTCTCTACGTAAGGCAAACTGATGATCTACAGCTTAGGCATAAGCGTTTCAATAATTTGCGCATCCACCCAATAAATATCTATATTACCTTTGTCATCTATAGTTCTATTGAAGAGTATGTACTTACCATCAGGGGTAACGCTCGCATAAAATTCCGCTTTGTCAGAATTTACTTTGTCGCCCATATTAATTGCAGGTCCCCATGAGCCATCCTTTTGTTTAAAGCGAATATAGAGATCTGTGTCCCCTAAACCACCTTCTCGCTCACTATCCCAAATTAGATAGCTTTCGTCTGGTGCAATGAAAGGGTGGGCTGTCCATTTGCCAGTATTGACCACGGAATCCATTTTTATTGGCGCTTGGCGCTTGCCGTCCTTAATAGTTGATATGCGAATGACATCGTTGCTCATATAATCGTCAAATACATAGGTACCGTTGGCGGATGCTGACAGGCGCATAATCCCCCAATCTTTACGGTCAAACATTGGCCCAAGGCTTTTGAGTTCTGACCAGCCATTACCGATGCGGTCTTTATATCTTTTCGCCATATGCATGCGCTTGCCATCTGGCGAGAATACAATTTCACCGGTTCTAGGAAATTCTATGTACTTGGTCCAGATATTATTTTCTTGGCGGAAGCCCATGACGGTGGCGCGTTTTCGGTTGGTAGTGAAGTAAAATTCTTTCATGCCGGGCGCAAAAACCCCTTCAAGCTCCCAGCCTTCTTTAGATATAATGCCTGGTGCAAATGGCTCTGCGATTAAGCCTGCCGGTTTTTGTCCCATATAAGGGCCTTTCAGAGTTGGAAATTCATTGTGAGCATAACTAGTGCTGCTTATCATCAGAAGAGAAAGCAACAGAAGCCTTAGTAAAGTATTTGGTCTCATGATTTATCCTTTTTTGTTTGCAAACTTGATAACCATTTCACACTATGAACACCCAACATAGGGAACGAGTCGCTATGACCTGAAGATTCAATCACTATTTGCTTGACTGTTGATAATCCTTGATACTTTTTATCTTGTAGTTTGCTAACAAAACCTTCGATATGCGGGCTCAACTCTTTCTCTAATTCGCCATATGAAATAAAAACGTTAACGGCAGACGCTTTGTTTTTTAATGCTGCGTGTTCTTGGGCAAAAAGCTCGGCAGCATCACCTCGTATGCTTGGACTACCGAGAATGTAATTTTTAAATGTATCGGGTTGAGTCAACAGTGCATAGGTGCCAAAAAGGCCACCGGCAGAAAAACCGAAATAAGTGCGATTATTCGGATTGGTTCGGTAGTTGCCTTCTATCATTTTAAATACATCTTTGCGTATAAAATCCAGATGATTTTTGGCCTGCCCAAATTTGTATTTAGCTTGCCTTTCTAGGTTGGATGATTTTTTGAAAGAGTAATCTCTATATCGACTAACATGTGCGCCATGTTCTTTCTTTAACTCTTTTTCAACGTCTTGTTGCCAGGAGATACCAACTAAAATTGCGTCTTCCATTAAGAAAGACGTAGCAGAAGATAATAATTCGATATGCCAAACGGCATCAGTAAAATAAATAACCGGATATCTTTTGTCCTTTTCTTCAGCGTATTTATCTGGCAGCTTAATATATAGTTCGTAATGCTTGTCAGACTGTGTATCCTTAATAGGGATTACTTTTGTTCCAGGCATTTTGTATGACTTGTGTTCACTTGCTTCAAGCTTCAAAAAAGGCAACAAAACTAAAAGGGTTAAAACTAAACTCTTCTTAATATTCATTTATTTATCTCTACGTATAAAGGTATGCATCTATTCACGTTCGCTCATGCAAATATCATGGCGAAATTGAATTTATACGAATCGAACTTAAAAGACTTGAAGTTAAGATGATTTCTAGCTGACGTCTTGCTGATAATAAATAAAAACCAATATTATTATATAGTTAAATAATTTGGTTTAGCTGTGCTCAGGGGTGTGCTAAGGTAATTCATCTATTGTAAACTCACTTTTAAACACACATTTCACCCTGAATTAGAGGTTATATGGCAGAGCAATATTGGATTGGTGGTTTTTATATCGATTTATCCAGAAATCAAATCACTCAAAATAAACAATCTCAAACAATTGCCCCTAAAGCTTTGGCCGTACTAACTTACTTGGCTGAAAACCAAGGAAAAGTGGTGAGTCATGACGCATTATTAGCACATGTCTGGCAAGATACCGTGGTATCACCCAATACATTGCAAAGAAGCATCGCTCAATTAAGAAAAGCATTGGGTGACGATGGCAAAGTGCAAATCCATATTAAGACTCACGCTAAACAAGGCTATAGTCTGGAATGTAACGTAAGGTGGCATGATAATGCCAGCTCGTTAAATACTGAATCGGCTAGCCTCAAGCAAAATGTAATCAACGAGTCTCGTATTGATGAAGCCAATAGCGATATTGATGATGAAGTAAAGGATAAAACAAAACCTTCGAAATCGCATTTAGTCTTCTTTGCTATCATCTTTGGTATCATGATGCTGACATTAATTGGATATCAGTACCTCGCCCCCCAACAACCTTTGAAATTATCTTTTGGCGAATTGCATTTACTAACATCTAGTGACAACAAAGAACACTCGGGCATCTATTCGCCTGACGGTGATTACATTGTTTTTAACCGTTATTCAGAGGAGTTCTGTAATAGCAGTAATATCTGGGCAAAAAATACTAAAACACAAAAAGAAACCCAACTCACTAAAAACATGGGACGATACGACAGCCATAGTTTTTCAAAAGACGGGAAAAAGCTGGTATTTATTAAAACTGAAAATTGTGAGCAACCCATCAATCAAAAAGATTGTTATAAATTAATGACTTTAGATTTTGATAAAGCGCTTGCAGCACCTCAATCTCCAAGGCTACTCATGGAGTGCAAAAATTCTAGAATAGCTAAGGCAACATGGATAAATAATAATAACATCGTTTTATTACAGGAGATCTCGAATCGCTGGGTGCTAACCAGTTATTCGATAGCAGAGAACAAAAGTAAGCCTATATACTCTCTGGAAAACGGAAACTTTTTTGATTATGACTATTCAGTCACAGATGACCTTATCGCATTGACAAGTATCCATAGTGATGGCCAAAACTATATTGAAATACTGACATCTGATGGCCAGCTTTTATCAAGTCACCAAATAGAATACCCGCCAGAAATTACGAATTTAAGGTATATTTACCCAAATTTTACGCCATTCGATAATCAGTTGATTTTTAGTACGGGGAGACAACTTTTTACTTTATCTTATCAAGGCAAAATAACCAATATTAGTTTACCACTTGATCAACCAATGGGCTCACCGGTATTTCACCCTGACGGTAAACGAGCGCTGACAATAAAAGGAAATTGGGATAGCGATATCGCCACGCTCTCACTATCTCAGATAGCTAAACTACAATCTAACCATACTCAAGCAGAGCAATCTCACATTCGAGAAAATAACAATAGCTCAATTTCCACTCCTGTTACACATGCACCGGTAATACTGGAACGATCAACACTTGAAGAAGACAACGCCATTTACCAACCTTATGGCGACTTAATCGCTTTTAAATCCTATCGTTCTGGCGAAGATCAAGTTTGGATAACTGATGGTCATGACACACATCAACTTTCACAATTTCCAATAGACTCTAATATTTCGGGGATGGATTGGGCGGCTGATGGTCAAAGTATTTTAGTCAATGTTAATAATACACTTACTCAGCTGGCTTTGGATTCAAGCCAAAAAACCTTTAGATTCGATCACCGTGTCGAAAAGCTTTTTCAATGGGATAGTGAAGGCAATACTGCGCTCTTGATTGCGCGAATAGAAGGGTTGTTAACTTTTGGCGAATTCAATCTGAATAACGCGACGTTTAACGTAATAACAGATAAGAAAATAAACTGGGCGTTTAAAAGTGAAGATGGTCGAGTGATTTACACCGATAAAATGGACCGGTATTGGCAGCCAGGCCCTGCAGAAGATCAACTGATTGAAGCACTAAACAACCAAGGAAGCGATAAACAATTCATAATAAAAGATAATGTGGTTTATGGTATCAATGAGGAGTTTCAATTGTGGTCTTATGATCTCAACCAAAATGTATTTGAGACTCTCGGTAATTTACCTAAGAATGTTGATAACTTAACCGATATAAATCAAATGAATATTCTACTGACACTGCGTATAAATGCTAAAAAAGAAGTGGCAGAACTTTATGTGAGAGAATAGCATCACTGGAAATAATCAACTGCCACCAGACTATCAAAATATGAGCTACTCTCTACTGGCGAAATAGTACTCATAGGACTTGTCTAAAAGCGCCTTATCAAAAGCCGTATTGATTAAGTTGAAAGTACTTATGGGTAATGCATTTGAAACCGCAATGTGTATTGGTGTTGCATAACCGTGAAAATATGAACAGGCAAGTTCTTTATATAATGGATTATTTCGATGGTAAACTTTATGCGGGCTGGGGTGGTAGAAAGCATCAAACCGTGCTCGTTGTGTCATTTCTAACCCTCGATTTATGGCATTTCTTCCTTTGATTAATACTATTTTTGCACTGGAATCAGTTAATGCCGGTACTAAAGGGGAATTTACCGGTGCACCAATGGTTAAATTAGCTAATCGGTGCGTAGCACTTAGAATGGGTATAAAATTTTCTTTTTTAAAACAAAGCCCTGGAACTGAATGAAATAAAGGTGAAGGAAGAACCTTCATGGTTTTATTGTCAATCGTAGTGGTGGTTGGTAACAATAAATCTATGTTTCCTTTTGTTAACTCAAGAAGGGCACGTTCTCTTGGTAATTTCATAAAGGTTACGGTAAAACCAGCAGGTGCTAGCATATTATTAATATATTGATATAAAGGGCTTTGCTCAATATCATCATCAAAATCAATGTGAGGCGGGTAATCTATTAAGCCAATGTTTAATGGTTGAGTTTTGGCTACCAATGAAGACAAAACAAGTATTAGCAGGCAAAATATTTTTATCATGGTGTTAATGACACTCAAACTTGATTCCTTGGATTAATGCTGTTCTAAAAACGACTTTTCGATGGAAATGCTCACGCCGCCACCAAAATCATTGATAGTCCAATTTTCCATTTTAAAGCCAGAAATGTCTATATCTGTCCATTGAGGTTTATTTTTATTAGCATTTAATGGATTATCGGCGGGCGTGCCGTGGCAAGTTAAGCAAACAGGAGTCATTGGCAAAGGGGTGAACTGTCTTATTGCAGGTTTACCATTAAGTAGTGCATTCTCATCATAATAAATTTGAGGCGCATTTATTATTTCTTGCATGATACTTTTCTCCCATACATCAGGACTATTTAATTTATTCCTTATACTTTCCGCTGTTCTGGTAAATCTAATTTTTAAGCCAATACCTTTTGTCGCTAATTTAGCGGATATTTGGAAGGCATATGTAGCAGGAATAATTCCTTTAAAACCAATGTCATCATCATAAATTAGCGCTTTGTTGTCTTCCATCACTTCAACCATTGCTTGCAGCAATATCTTCTTGGCAAAATGGTTATCTTTTGGAAACTCTTCATTATATTTAGCGCGATAAGTTAGCTTGATATTATCAATAAATTTTTGACTAAAAAGGTTGGTTTTATCTTTTGCTTGCTGATTGATTAACGCTTGATTAAGAAAAATATAAGTCATTGAAGACATGTATATTTTAGTTATGTCGTTTATAACTGCTTTCATTTTTATGTTTTCGGCAGCGGCTTGAAAGCTCATCACAAGATATAAAATTAATAACACCCACCGCTTTTTTGGATAGACCATACTCAAATCCTGTCACTATATTTCTTCTGAAATCGCATTAGTACTTGTAACTTTAAGTAGGATAACCACTACTTACTTGCATTGCCATAACTTTGTCAATGCACTGCAATTGAATATATTTGGAAAACTTAAACGCTATAGTAAAGGAGGATTGTTAAAATAGTTGGCCAACAAGAGTTTATTGACCAATTTAGGTGTTAAAGAAAATTACATTTACTTAACAGTGACAGTGATTTTTTTTGACACTATAGCTGGGCTATGAGGCATGTGTCTATGATCACCAAGAATGAGCTGTAAAGTATGTTCACCTTTCGCTAAAGTCACGTCAGTTTGCGTTTGACCACCACCAAAGTGTTTCACTTCACTACCCATTGGTCTATCAAATGCAGGTAATTTTTTGCCATCAACTAATAAGTGGTGGTGACCGGTATTTTTTTTGTCAAAACCTGCAGGAGAAACACCCATCCCTTGTAATCCAAATGTGATGGTGAAGGTTTCAGAAACCGTAGCACCATCTTGTGGTGAAATAATGTAAGCGCTGGCGTTCTCAGGTGCAGGTGTTGCTTTGATTGTTTGCTTATCGCTGTGATCATGGGCAAAACTAGAATTTAGTGTAAAAGTACCCAAAGCAATCGCAAGCAAAGAGAGTGTAGCGGATTTTTTCATAATTGAACCTTAATTGTTTAAATTACAATGACTAAAGGTAGCACATAATTGGTTATTTTATTAAGGTTTTTAATATTTTCAATAATGTTTTGGGCTATAGGTGACCCTGTTTGATGATCTAATCTTTCTCTTCTTTTAGCAGAGTGATGACTTTTTCACGCATATCATCGAGCTCCATTTGTTCAAGACTTAAAAACTCTAATATTTGATCTTCCACTAACAGCCACTCACTGGTATTTTCATCACCGCGTAAAATGCCATCAACCGCTGAACGCGCTAATTTTAATATGGCCAATAAATACAGACTAATTTTATTCAATTCTCCCGATTCGAAAATTCCTTCAGTATCATGAAAGTAATAGATAACTTCAACCATGGGCTTCGCTAAATTCCATTGCTGAGCTAACAATGCACCAAGCGTACTATGAGTAGTCTGAAATTGATTACGTTCAAGTTCAGTTATATCTTGCCAACCTTCATTAATGCCTTTTTTTAATACCTCATGGTAATTATCAAAAGCTTGCAACATTATAGGCACGCCAGCATTATGAAATAATCCCAACATGTACACGGTATCTGCTAGTTCGGGCTTATTTATTAATTTACTGAAATGGGTGCAAGCCGAAGCAACCATAGCAGAGCTTTGCCAAAACTCTTTTAAATCATCATTTTCGGGTAAAGCACTTCGCAGTGCGACGGCTTTGACTAAAGGAAAAATGCGCTTAATGCCTAAAGTCATTACTGCTTGATGTATAGAACTAATTTCGTTAACTCGTCTAAAAGCCGCGGAATTTACAACCTGCAGTACGGCTGCAGAAACTGCAGCATCTTCTGCGATAGCATCGGCAATAACTTGTACATTTGGCTCAGGTTGTTTTGCTTCTTGAGATATCTTCATCAATGCTTGGGGACGGGGCGGAATAGATACTTTTGCCAGCAGTTGTTTTTCTTGGGCAGTGATGGATATACTCATATTACTTACCTCTATTAAAGCGTTTTGTATAAAGGGCATAAGTTAAATATATCCATTAATTTTACATTTGTATATTTTTTGGCTGATATCGTGTTACAAATTGACACTGCATTTTTATGGTGAACTTTGGTAAACTGCCCTTGTTCCTTTACTAACCAGAACAATTTACCAGAGCTTTACTATTGAAAGTCGTCACTTATTTAATGATCATCATGATTACGTTACAACCAGTATTAGCACTTGCTGATACTGCTAGCGCGCATCAAGATATTCATATGGATATGCATAGTGAACGTGACCATCATGGCGAAGCAGAATTGGCGTTATTGTCTGGCCATATGTTAGCTAGCGACAATAGCACTTTAGCAAACTCAACGTTAATTGAAGATCATGCGGGTGCTGAACACCCTGATTGTCATCAAAGCCACTGCCATCACACGGCCATAGTTTACCTTGAAATAAATACTGCAACGTTATGTGCCATACGTACTTTTATTGCAGCCACTAACCTTGAAGATTCGTTCAACTCAACTTTAGTTAGCCCTAGTTTACGCCCTCCTATCGTTTAATAACTCAGGTTTACCTTTTTGCCGTAACGGCATAATTTTTATTATTAAACGAGAACACTATGACATTTTTGAAAGTATCTAGCATGCTGGCGGCTATTTGTTTGCCAGTCGTTTTTTGCAGCGCTGTTTTAGCAGCATCAGAAGAACATCATGAAGGAGTTGCACAAACATTATCCTTTTCGGCGGAGCAAATACGCTTAGCCAATATTACCACTGAGAAAATTAGTACCATTAAAATGACCGATCAGCTTTATGCGCCGGGTGAAATTAAAGCGAACGGTTATACCAGTTATTTGGTGTCACCTAGAGTTGAGTCAGTGATTGTTCGTCGTCATGCAGTACTAGGTGAGCACGTAGAACAAGGACAAGTTTTAGTTACCTTATTTAGTGAGCAAGTAGCGCAGGCGCAAGCGGCATATCGCATCGCTTTTGCTGACTGGCAACGAGCACGAAAAGTGGCGACAAAGGCTCTGAGCGAAAGCCAAGTTTTAAATGCACAAACTAACTATATTGCTAGCTTTAGTCGACTTAAAGCTTATGGTTTAACCGAACAGGCCATAGAAAAAATTGCTCAGGATAATAGCTCACTATTAGGGGAGTATACATTACAAGCAGAAAGCTCAGGCTCAGTATTGGCTGATAATTTTCAGCAAGGTCAGCGTGTTGATGCGGGCGATAGCATTATGACAATCGTCAATGAGACTGAGTTGTGGGTAGAGGCCCGTTTAGCAGCCAATAACCAAGATAATTTACCTCGTGGTACTAAAGCGCAAATTCTCATTGGCAAGAAAAGCTATCAAGGAAAGGTTATTCAAGAGGCACATACTATAGATGCCTATACTCGTACACGGGTGGTACGCTTACTGGTGCAAAATGATGATCATCAATTACATCCTGGATTATTTGTTGATGTCTACTTCAATCTACCTATAAATGAGCCGGTTGTAGTGGTGCCAGAAACGGCGTTGCTACGAGGTGCTGACGGTGACTGGATGCTTTATATCTCGGAACAGCATCAAGAAAACGAGCACAATAAAACCACTCACCCCGCTGACGAAGCAGTTAACTTTATTGCTAAAGAAGTGACTTTAGGCCGTAGTTTCCGTAATTTTTCAAATGAGCAACAACGGTGGCTGACCTGGCGAGAAATAACGGGATTAGCTTTGAATAGTGAAGTCGTGATATCAGGCGCTTTCTTTATCGCTTCACAAAGTGCTAAAAGCGGCTTTGATACGCATAACCACTAGGAGAGGCTGAATGTTAAATCGATTGATAGATTGGTCATTAACCAATCGCTTGCTCGTTGTTATAGCACTAATCGTGTTGATAATAAGTAGTGTTTTTATTATACCTAAACTTAATTTAGATGCTTTTCCAGATGTGACGAATGTACAGGTTGCCATCAATACCCAAGCGCCCGGCCTTGCCGCAGAAGAGGTCGAACAATTAATTACTTTTCCTATTGAAGCCGTAATGTATGCATTGCCAGATGTTGAACAAGTGAGGTCCATTTCTAAAACAGGTTTATCAGGTATTACTGTGGTGTTTAAAGAAGGTACCGATATCTATTTTGCCCGTCAATTGGTCTTTGAACGTTTACAAGCAGCAAAGGAATTAATTCCACAAGGTGTTGGCTTACCCGAAATAGGACCGAATACTTCTGGTTTGGGGCAAGTGTATCAGTATTTATTAAAAGCTGAGCCCAGCTCTGGTTTGGATACCATGGCCTTGCGCAGCCTAAATGATTGGCTAGTAAAGCTCTTGTTAATGCCGATAGATGGCGTGACTGAGGTATTGTCATTTGGTGGTCAAGTTAAACAGTACCAAGTCAATGTAAATCCGTCCCAGTTATTGGCCTATCAACTTTCACAGCAGCAAGTTATAGCTGCTATTGAAGCAAATAATCAAAATGCTGGTGGTTGGTATTTAAATAGGGGCCAAGAGCAACTAGTTATACGCGGCATGGGCTGGCTTGCTGCTGGTGAAGATGGCTTGCTGCAGATAGGCCAAATACCGCTAAAAACTGTTGATGGCGTTGTGGTTACTGTGTCTGATGTGGCAAAAGTCAGTGTTGGTAGCGAGATCCGCCAAGGAGCGGTTACTATGAGTAGACGAAATGAAAATGGCTCTGTTGCTGTTTTAGGCGAAGTTGTTACCGGTATTATCTTAAAACGTATGGCTGCAAATACCAAAACTACCATTGACGGTATTAACGCTAAAACTGAGATGATCAACCAAGCATTACCAACGGGCGTACAATTTGAAGTGCTGTATGATCAAGGACAGTTAATTGAGCAAGCAGTAAATACTGTGGTTAAAGCACTGTTCTTAGCCTTCATCTTTATTATTGTGGTACTGGCCTTGTTTTTAATGAACTTGTCAGCAACTTTTCTGGTGCTTATTTCCATTCCTATAGCAATAGGGATTGCTCTAATGGTGATGGCTTGGTTAGGACTGTCGGCCAATTTAATGTCTTTGGGGGGGCTAGCTATTGCTATTGGTATGCTAGTCGATGGCTCTGTGGTAATGGTTGAAAGTATCTTTAAACGCTTGAGCATTGAGTCTGCACAATTAAAACAAAAACAGCTTAGGCAAGTTATTAGTGAGGCGGCCAAAACGGTGGCAAGACCAATATTTTTTGCTACGGCAATAATTTTAGTGGTGTTTATGCCAATGTTCAGTTTTGAAGGGGTTGAAGCAAAGCTCTTTCAGCCAATGGCACTTAGTATCATGATTGCTATGGTTGCCGCTTTATTAGTTGCCTTAATTGTAGTGCCTGCTTTAGCAACGGTATTGTTCAAACGTGGCATAAAACGTCGGGCAAGCATTATTGTTAGACCACTTGAAAGAGCCTATCAAACTGGCCTGTTGTTAGCATTCAAGTGGCGAAAGTCTGTGGTCCTTATAGCAGGGGTCTTAATGGTCGCAAGCTTGGTATTAGTATCTCATATTGGTACTGAGTTTGTTCCTGAATTAGAAGAGGGCACAATCAATTTGCGAGTAACATTGGCACCTTCTGCGAGTTTAGAAACAGCACTGATGGTTGCGCCCAAATTAGAGCAATTGTTACTCGAATTTCCTGAGGTTAATTATGCGCTTAGCCGCATTGGTCGTCCTGAAATTGGCGGTGATCCTGAGCCTGTCAATAATATAGAAATATATTTAGGATTGCAGCCTATCAGTCAATGGCAGAGCGCCAGTAATCGCATTGAATTACAACGATTAATGACCGAAAAACTAGCGCAGTTTCCAGGTTTGTTATTCAATTTTTCACAACCCATTGCCACGCGCGTTGATGAATTACTTTCGGGTGTGAAAGCGCAACTAGCAATAAAACTGTTTGGGGGTGATTTGCAACTGTTAGCCAGTAAAGCGCAAGAAATAGTACAAGTGATTAAAAATATAGACGGGGCGAAAGATGTTGCTATGGAGCAAGTTGCTGGTGAATCTCAATTAGTGATAACACCCAAACGCCGCCAGCTATCTCGTTACGGCTTATCGGTTGGTGATGTGATGAAAGTCATACAGGATGGCATAGGAGGTAGTGCCGCAGGTCAAATTATTAATGGTAATGAACGCTATGATATTTATGTGCGTTTAGCTAAAGCTTATCGTCAAGATATTACCGCTATTAGTGAATTACGGCTACTGTCTGCAAATGGCGCTTGGTTAAGGCTAGCAGATGTCGCTGACATTAACATTGAATCAGGGCCTCCCCAAGTCAGAAGAGACGATGTACAAAGGCGAGTAGTTATTCAGGCCAATGTGCAAGGACGAGACATGGGCAGTGTGGTTAATGACATTCAAGCAATGATTAATGAGAAAGTGAATCTACCTAGTGGATATAGCATAAAAATAGGTGGTCAATTTGAGTCGCAACAACGTGCACAAAAACGACTGGTATTAGTGGTACCAGCCTCTCTGGCTTTAATCGCTTTGTTACTTTACTTTGCTTTTGGCAGCGTTACGCAAGCATTACTTATTTTAGTGAACGTGCCTTTAGCTACTATTGGAGGCATTGTCGCCTTGTACTTTTCGGGGCAATATCTATCGGTGCCAAGCTCTGTTGGTTTTATCACCTTGTTTGGTGTCGCCGTACTAAACGGCGTTGTCATGGTTGAAAGCATTAATACTGAGGTAAAGCTGCAGCTAGGGTTAGGGTTAAGTACAAACAAGGCCATAGAAATCGCCGTATTTGCAGGAGCTAAGTCACGACTAAGGCCAGTTTTGATGACCGCAATTACTTCAATGCTAGGTTTGTTACCTATGCTGATATCAACAGGAGTGGGCGCTGAAATTCAAAAGCCCTTAGCGACTGTGATTGTAGGAGGCTTATTTAGCGCCACGCTATTAACCTTATTTATATTGCCGGTGCTGTATCCCATTTTTTATCAAAAGAATATTGAAAACGGTTAATTATAAATACTGCAATAATTGCTTGAATTGAATTATTTTTACCGCATGCGAATAATTAATAATAATTATTCGCATTATTTTTTCCTATATTTTTGGTAATGACACTGGTTGAACAGTTGATAGGTCACGTCATTAAAGGCTTATGTTTTTTTGTTATCTTAAGCAGTAAAAAATCTTTAAAAAAAGTTTAATAATGTACTGGTAATGCGATGAAATTCTGATAATCTCTTGTCACGTTATTTTCTTGGTTGTCATTTGTACAACGAAAAAGTAACGGTGATAAATTTATTTATCCACAAAAATAAAAATAAAAAAAGTTGTGTGCTAAAAGGATTTTGATCTTACCTTTTTTCAATAAAATCATACATATGAATAAAAGTACCAGAACAGCGAAGTTTCCTGTTCTGGCGTTTTTCTGTGCTTATTAACAAAGTTATCCACATTCACTTACCGACATTTATCATAGGGTGGTAGAGCTAAGGCTCGCTTTGTGGCATGCTAAGCGCATCTTAATGCTTAGACTCAAATCTTATGACCACATCGGCTGAAAATTCTACACAATCACCGGAAAAAATTAATCAACCGCTCATTCTAGTGGATGGTTCTTCTTATTTATTTCGTGCCTACCATGTGCCTTACTTACAAGCATTATCAACGGCTGATGGACAACCAACTGGGGCAATTACCGGCGTATTAAACATGCTGCGCAGTTTGAAAAAAGATTTTCCCAATGGCAACGTAGTCGTTATTTTTGATGCCAAAGGCAAAACTTTTCGTAACGATTTATATCCTGAATATAAAGCGAATCGACCGCCGATGCCTGATGATTTACGCAGCCAAATTGCACCTTTGCATAATATTATTGCTGCCATGGGCTTACCTTTATTAGTTATTTCAGGTGTAGAAGCCGATGATGTTATTGGTACCTTAGCAAAACAGGCTGATGAGCAAGGTATAGAAACCGTTATTTCTACTGGCGATAAAGATATGGCGCAATTGGTAACGCCTCATGTACGCTTAATTAACACTATGACAGATGTGGAAATGGATGAAGCAGGGGTAGTCGAAAAGTTTGGTGTTCGTCCCGATCAAATTATCGATTACCTTGCCCTAATGGGCGACAAAGTTGACAACATTCCTGGTGTGGTAAAATGTGGTCCAAAAACCGCAGTAAAATGGTTGGCAGAACATGGCACTTTAGCAGAGGTTATGGCCAATGCTGGTGCTGTGAAAGGAAAAATTGGTGAATATTTACGTGATGCCCTTGAGCAGCTACCATTGTCATATGAACTTGCGACAATAAAATGTGATGTTGAATTGGAACAAAGTGCCCAACAATTAAAACCAATAACACCCGATGTAGACGCGTTAGCCGCCCTTTATAAAGAATTTGAATTAAAGCGTTTACTAGCGGACCTAGAAAAAGGCAATACAAGCGAGCAAAGTTCGAGTAATGCAGTTTCATCTAAGGTTGGAGCAAGCAAAGCAGATGTTGTTGATGTTGCGCCAGTAGAAGTTGACAACAGTCAGTACGATATCATTTTTGATCAAGCAAGTTTTTCTGCTTGGTTGGATAAACTGAAAACGAGTAAAGTGTTTGCTTTTGACACCGAAACAACTAGCGTTGACTACATGAAAGCTGAATTAGTCGGCTTATCTTTTGCAACAGAAGTTGGTAAAGCAGCTTACGTACCTTTAATGCATGATTACGTTGATGCACCAGAACAACTCGATAGAGATTGGGTACTAACCCAATTAAAACCTTTACTCGAAAGTAATGAAATCAAAAAAATTGGCCAAAACCTTAAGTATGACGCCAATGTTTTAAGTCACTATAATATTGCACTGGCGGGTGTTGATTTTGACACTATGATTGAGTCGTACTGTTTCAATAGTGTTGCTACTCGCCATAATATGGATGCTTTAGCACTGAAATACCTTGATTATAAAACAGTACATTTTGAAGATATTGCTGGCAAAGGTGCAAAACAATTAACTTTTAATCAAATTGAAATAGAAAAAGCGGGGCATTATGCCGCTGAAGATGCCGATATTACCCTGCGTTTACATCAAGCTATTTTTCCTGCATTAGAACAGTTACCAGAGCAGCTAAGTGTGTTTAAAGAGATTGAAATGCCATTAATGCCGGTATTGGCACAAATGGAGCAAAGTGGAGTTTTGATTGATTGTGACTTACTTGATCAACAAAGTCATATAATTGGTCAGCGTTTAGACGAGTTAGAAATAGAAGCGCATAACCTTGCCGGAAAAAGTTTTAATCTGGCCTCTCCTAAGCAGTTACAGCAAATTTTATTTGAAGAGCTAAAGATTCCTGTTATTAAAAAAACTCCCAAAGGTGCTCCATCTACCGCTGAAGAAGTATTGCAAGAGTTAGCGTTGGATTATCCATTACCGAAAATAATTTTAGAAAACCGTGGTTTGAGCAAGCTGAAATCGACCTATACTGATAAATTACCGTTAATGGTGAGTAGTAAAACAGGCCGAGTACATACTTCATATCATCAAGCTGTGACAGCAACAGGGCGTTTATCATCAACTGATCCAAATCTTCAAAATATCCCAATTCGCTCAGAGCAAGGTCGTAAAATTCGCCAAGCGTTTATTGCGCCTAAAGATCATAAAATTGTTGCTATAGATTATTCACAAATTGAACTACGTATTATGGCTCACTTGTCTAGGGATAAAGGCTTAGTCTCGGCGTTTAGTGAAGGCAAAGATATTCATCGTGCTACTGCGGCAGAAATTTTTGCTGTTGAACTTGATGAAGTGACAACAGATCAGCGTCGTAGTGCTAAAGCGATTAATTTTGGGTTGATCTATGGCATGTCAGCTTTTGGTTTGGCCAAGCAGCTCAATATTGGCCGTGCTCAAGCACAAGAATATCAAGATAAATACTTCCAACGTTATCCAGGGGTATTAACTTATATGGAAGATACCCGTCAACAGGCGAGTGAACAAGGTTATGTTGAAACCTTGTTTGGTCGTCGGCTATTTTTACCTGATATCAATGCTAAGAATGGTATGCGTAAAAAAGCGGCTGAACGTGCGGCGATCAACGCGCCAATGCAAGGTACAGCAGCTGACATCATCAAAAAGGCCATGCTAGCAGTTGCGAACTGGCTGAACGAACAAAATGATGAACGTATCACTATGACCATGCAAGTACACGATGAATTAATCTTTGAAATTCATCAAGATATCGTTGAAAAAACTACGCAAAAGCTAGTGGAACTAATGAACAATGCTGTTGAACTTAGCGTACCGCTAATTGCTGAAGCAGGGATTGGTGATAACTGGGATGAGGCCCATTAAGCTGGTAATCTAAAAATCGATGGTGCAACCGCTACCCATATCGATTGGCCGTTTTGTTTCACCACTTTGTTGAAACTCTATGAGGGCTAAATTGATATCGTCTAGTAGTGTGCGCCATTTAAGATACTGATTACTAGTAGCCAAATAAAGGTGATTATATTTCAGTGCCGGTTGCACCTGTTCCGCACCATCCAATAACGCCTGTTTGTTTACATTAGATAAATTTGAATAATTGACGCTTGCCAAATTTATTCAATTCATCGAAATTATTTTCTCTATTGACTGTTCATATTAAGTAGACACAATATATCCCTTTGTATTGTGCTGTGTGTTTCATGTTTTTTGCTCCCTTTCTGTCGTCAGTTAGGGAGTTTTTTTTGGGAAAAAACAGTGGTCAAACTTGAGAATAGTGTTCTTTATTGCCTAACCACCGTTGAATAAGAGCTTGGGCACATTGTGGATGTTGACGGGAGAGTAAATAGGCTTTTTGTTTTATCTCGGCGATGAGGTAACCGTCGCGAATTAAGTCAGCAATTTTCAATTCAGCTAAACCTGTCTGGCGAGTGCCAAGTAATTCGCCTGGCCCTCTAATCTCGAGATCTTTTTCTGCAATAACAAAGCCGTCGTTACTTTCTCTAAGCACAGCTAAACGTTTAGTCGCCGTTTTAGACAGCGGCGCTTTATATAATAAGACACAGTGAGAAGCAACAGAGCCTCGCCCGACACGGCCACGCAATTGGTGCAATTGGGCTAACCCCAATCGTTCAGGATTTTCAATGACCATTAAACTCGCGTTAGGAACGTCCACGCCTACTTCTATTACAGTGGTAGCAATAAGTAAGTGGAGCACGCCAGCTTTAAATTCGTCCATAACCTCTTGCTTTTCATTAGCTTTCATTCTGCCATGCACCAAGCCAACTTTTAATTCGGGCAACTGTTCTTGTAGATACTGAGCGGTGTCTTCAGCAGCTTGACATTGAAGCACTTCAGATTCTTCGATTAAGGTACAAACCCAATAAGCTTGTCGGTTGTCATTAGTGCAGCCTTCTCTGATACGCTCAACAACGTTGTCGCGCCGTGAGTCAGGTAAGGCTATGGTATTTATGGGAGTACGCCCAGGCGGTAATTCGTCAATAACAGAAGTGTCTAAGTCCGCATAAGCTGTCATGGCTAAGGTACGAGGTATAGGGGTTGCCGTCATAATTAACTGATGAGGATAATTTTCTTCAAAGACACCTTTTTCACGTAAAGACAGTCTTTGATGAACGCCGAATTTATGCTGTTCATCTATAATTATGAGGGTGAGTTTATTGAATATAACCTCGGCTTGGAATAATGCATGAGTACCGATAACCATTTGCATTTCACCACTGGCAATATGCGCTAACGCCAACCTTCGGGCCTTAGCTTTGGTTTTACCTGCAAGCCAACCGACACTTATATCGAGTTCAGTAAACCAGTTGGCAAAATTGATGGCATGCTGTTCAGCTAATATTTCGGTCGGTGCCATTAGCGCTACTTGATAGCCTTGGCTAATAGCGCTCAGCGCCGCCAACGCCGCTACTAATGTTTTTCCTGAGCCAACATCGCCTTGGACAAGACGCATCATCGGCTGACTTTTAGCTAAATCACCTTTGATTTCAGTAACGACACGACTCTGTGCATTAGTTGGTGTAAAAGGTAAGCTTTGCAAGAATCTATTTTCAATGACAGTGTTAGGTGAAATCGAAACAGCTTGATGAATATCACTACTTTGTCGCAGCTTTAACATGCTTAAATTGTGTGCGAGTAACTCTTCTTTTATTAATCGTACCTGTGCGGGGTGTTTACCATTTTCAAGTTGGCTAGTTGACGCTTCTGGTGGTGGTCGGTGTATTATGGCGAGCGCTTGTGCTAATGAATAACTTTCATCAAATAGTGTATTAGGGAGAAGCTCTTCTACGTGTCCACGTTGCAGCCGTATCAACGCTTGATCGGTTAAGTTTCGTAATGATATTTGTTTTAAACCGTCAGTCGTGGGGTAAACCGGCGTTAAGGTTTCTTCAACAGGGGTGAGTGCTCGGTCATCATCTAGCGCTTTATACTCAGGGTGAACTATTTGAAAACCACGAGGGCCCCGTTTTATTTCACCATAACAGCGAATAGTGCGGCCAACACTTAAGCTATTTTTTTGGCTAGCAGAAAAGCTAAAAAAGCATAATTGTACATTGCCCGTGCCATCATTCAAATCAACCACTAGCATGCGGCGTTTGCCATGAGTAATTTGATTATTGGTAATTTCACCAATAATATTGGTGTGGGTACCGGGCAAGCAATCTCTAAGGGTGGTAACGCGAGTTCTGTCTTCGTAGCGAAGTGGTAAATGAAACAACAAGTCTTGTACTGAGACTAAGCCAATTTTAGCAAGTTTCGTCGCCATACTGGGACCAACACCTTTAAGTGTTGTTAGTGCGACTTGAGATAACTTGGTCAGTGCTTCCATGGTACTGTCTATTTCAAATGGTTAGTCATCAAGGTGCTGCCAAGCGCTTTTATCCATTTGCATTTTTTGCCACCAGCTATCATCTGCGACAATTTGTCCCTCATCATCTATAGCAGGATAAGGTAGGCCTTTACGTTGGCAAGCTTCAGCAAAAATAGGATGACCACCTTCAAATAATACCCGTTGGCGGCGTTCATGGCTCAAGGTGGCTTTATTATACATGCCAGCAAGTTGTCGTTGGCGCTGTGCTTCATATAACACCACAGAGCAAGCAACAGAAACATTTAACGATTGCACCATACCAACCATAGGAATGACTATATCTTGATCAGCTAATTCTAAGGCGACATTAGAGGCGCCAAATTTTTCTTGTCCGAGTATGATTGCCGTTGGTTTAGTGTAATCTATTTCACGAAAATCTACGGCAGTATCAGATAAGTTAGTAACTAAGACTTGCATACCTTGTGCTTTAAGTTGAGTAATAGCGTCGGCGGTATTATGGTGGCCATGAACATCTATCCAGTTTTGACTACCGGCAGCACTACCACCACGTACTTCTGCTTCTTCACTTTTCCAGATAGCATGAACATCACTCACACCGATAGCATCACAGGTGCGAACAACTGCAGCTAAATTATGCGTTTTATGTACGCCTTCCATACAAACAGTCAGGTCAGGCTGGCGTGTATCGAGCATAGAATTTATGCGTTGTAGTCTTTCAGGAGTCATAATTAATTAACGTTTGGTAATTCCATTACGCCGTCAATTTCAATATCGACGTTTTTTGGTAACTTTGATATTTGAATCGCGGCGCGGGCAGGGTAAGGTTGTTTAAAGTATTTAGCCATTATTTCATTAACCGTGGCGAAATTACTTAAGTCGGTCATAAATATATTTACTTTAACCATATCGTTTATGGAGCCACCAGCAGCTTGACAAACTGCCGAAATATTTTTAAATACCTGTTCAGTTTGCTCAGCAAAGCCACCCTCTATAACTTCCATCGTTTCGGGAATTAACGGGATTTGGCCTGATAAGTAAACGGTATTGTTCACTTTAACCGCTTGGCTATAAGTCCCAATTGCACTTGGAGCTTGGTCTGTGGTGATAATACTCTTCATTATATTTCCTTTTCTATTGTCAGTTTTACTTATTTCGGATAACCCGCTGAACATCAATCATAACTTTAATTTTACGAATGATATCAGCTAGATGTATTCTATCTCGGCAGGTTATTTCCATTTCGATGGAATACAAACCGGCTTCTTTTTCACCTGAATTTAAACTGTGTACATTTGAACCACATTTAGCAACAACATTCGTTAACATGGCGAGTGCACCTTGGTGATTAATGATTTCAATGCGCAGTTTAGCGATAAATTCTTTATCAATATCGGTATCCCATTTTACTGGGAACAAGGCACCTTGTTCGTGGCCTTTTATATTACGGCAACCTTGCTGATGCACCATTAAACCTTTGCCAGGGCTTAGGTAAGCTAAAATGGAGTCGCCAGGTATAGGACGACAACATTTACCATAATTAACCAGCATACCTTCGGTACCTTTGATGGGCATTTTGGTCTTATTGTTTGACGGAGTTAGTTCATTTTCTTCAGTGAACTCATCTGTTAGCCGTCTTGCTATGCCTATACTTAGTGCGTTACCCAACCCTATGTTAGTCAATAATTCATCAAAGCTTTGGTTGCCACATTGTTGTACCACTTCAGCTATTTTTGCTTCGGCAATATCTTCAAGTTTAACTTTTCCTAAAGCGTGGCTTAACAACCGTAGTCCTAGCGCTTTAGATTCGGTTTGTTCACGACCTCGCAAATAGGTTCTAATTTGTAATCTGGCTTTTGAAGTCACCACAAAGTTCAACCAAGTCGCATTTGGTCTAGCCGCGGCAGAGGTGACCACTTCTAAGGTTTGACCTGAATCAAGCGGTTGGCTCATCGGGTATGGTTTTCTGTCAACTTTTACGCCAACACATGAGTTCCCAACATCAGTATGTACTGCATAAGCAAAATCGACGGCAGTGGCACCCATAGGTAATTCAATAATTCGCCCTTCAGGGGTGAAAACGTAAATTTCTTCAGGGAACAGATCCGATTTTACATTTTCAATAAATTCAAAGGAACTACCGGCACTTTGTTGCAATTCTAACAAGCTCTGCATCCATCGACGTGCTTTCATTTGCGCCGTGGTATCAGAATTACCGCCACCTTCTTTATAAAGCCAATGGGCAGCAACACCTTTATCAGCCATTTGATCCATGTCATTGGTTCTAATTTGAATTTCGACTGGAATGCCGTGTGGGCCAATGAGTGAGGTATGGAGCGAACGATAGCCATTAGTTTTTGGAATGGCAATATAATCTTTGAAACGGCTTTCAATGGGTTTAAATAGATTATGCGCTGCACCTAAGGCGCGATAACAGTCATCAATTTTATCACCAACAATGACACGGAAAGCATAAATATCCATAACTTCATTGAACATCAATTCTTTATTAAGCATTTTACGATAAATCGAATAGAGATGTTTCTCTCGACCTATAACTTGCGCAGTAATGTTACTTTCTTTCAACCGAGATATAATTTCTTCTTGGATATTATCAACAATGGCCTTGCGATTACCGCGGGCACTCTTAACTGCAGATTTCAGTGCCCTTGAACGCATAGGGTATAGCGCTTCAAAGCCAAGTAACTCTAATTCGTTTTTAACATCATGAATACCTAAGCGGTTAGCTATTGGTGCGTATATTTCTAAGGTTTCACGTGCTATGCGACGGCGCTTATCGGGTCTCAAGGAGCCCAGAGTACGCATGTTATGGGTTCTATCTGCAAGTTTGATCAAAATAACACGAATATCTTGCACCATGGCTAACACCATTTTACGAAAATTTTCCGCTTGCATTTCTTCTTTGTTATCAAACTTTAATTTGTCTAGCTTACTCACGCCTTCAACTAATTCAGCGACGGTATGGCCAAATAATTCAGCCAACTCATCTTTGGTGACTGAAGTATCTTCTATAACGTCATGCAGCAGTGCCGCCATTAAAGTTTCATGATCTAAATGCATTTTGGCTAAATTAAGCGCAACAGCAACAGGGTGAGTAATATATGGATCGCCACTAGAGCGCATTTGGCCATCATGTGCTTCTCTTGCCACAACATAGGCATGTTTGAGTAAATCAACTTGCACTTTTGATAGATAGGTAGCGCTTAATTCTTTTAAGGGTTCAAATAGATACACCTATCACTCCAAACTGACAGAAAATAAGAATAAGTAATGTGATTATAAGGGTAGAATACGTGGCTTTGCGCGAAATGCAAAGTAAATTGTCAACCTTGCACTTGTGGTACAAGGCGCAATAAAAAACGCGTAATTCTTTTGTATATAAATACAGAAAAATTTACGCGCTTTTAGGTTGATTTTTAAACTAAAATTAACCTAATTCTTGTGTTTGACCACCAACAATTGCTGCCACAGCATCTAATTCAGCCGTATCTTGCTGAATTTGCTCTTGACGATCAGAGGTGTCCATCACTGAGGTAGTAATTAAACCAGCTTCAATTTCACGTAAAGCTAATACGGTTGGCTTGTCATTTTCGACTTCAACCAAAGCATCTTTGCCGCCGGTTGCAATTTGACGAGCACGACGTGATGCAACTAACACCAAATCAAAACGATTACCGATTTTTTCTACGGCATCTTCAACAGTTACGCGAGCCATTTGGTCACTCCAACGTTAATTCATAAAATAGCGCTGCATTTTACGCAGAGCCGTTAAAATTAGCAAGTAAAAGCCTTAATGGAATGAAAAATCTTTCATTCCATTATCTATTCTAGCGCAAGATCAACAAATCAACTCATCTAAAAGTACTTTATGGGTCGCAATTTGTTGATTACGTTTTAAACGTTGATTTTCTACTATGGTGGTTAAATCAGCCAGAGCTTGCTCAAAATTATCATTAATAACAATGTAATCAAATTCTTGAAAGTGTGAACATTCATCTTGTGCTTGTGCCATACGACTGGCAATAGTTTCCTCGCTGTCTTGTCCTCGACCCCGTAAACGATTTTCTAGTTCGGCACGAGAGGGTGGGCTAATAAAGACTGTGGTCACCGATGGTTTTTTCATGCGTACTTGCTGTGCACCTTGCCAATCAATATCAAGAAAAACATCAATACCTTGAGCGAGTTGCTCATCAATAGAAGCTTCGGAAGTGCCATAGTAATTACCAAACACTTCAGCGTATTCGTAAAAAGCCTTCTTCTTAATTTGTTTTTTGAAATTTTCAATGGAAACAAAGTGATAATGTTCACCGTTATTCTCACCAGGGCGAGGATCACGCGTTGTATGCGAAACGGAAACTTGCATTGCTCTGCTTGATTCTTGCTTTAAAAGCGCATTAATTAAGCTAGATTTACCTGCACCACTAGGCGCAGAAAGAATAAATAAATTACCGGGAGCAGACACAAGTATTTCCTTAAGGGGTAAAGTTGGGCAATAAAAAAGGCTAAGCCATATTTTACTCTATTAAAGTAAAAAAAGCCTAGCCCTTATTGTTAAACGTTATCTGCTAACGCTTAATGTAGAGTCTTACAATACTTTGGCAATGGACTTCGCTAAGTAATCTACATTACTGTTAGCAATACCAGCGATACTCATGCGACTTGAGCCGACCATATAAATACTGAATTCATCTTGCAAACGTTGTACTTGCTCAGGGGTAATGCCTAAGAAAGAGAACATACCTGCTTGACGAGTGATGAAACTAAAGTCACGAGTGACGCCATTCTCAACTAATTTATCAACAATAAGCTGGCGATTGCCGTTTATGCGGTTACGCATTTGTGCTAATTCAGAATGCCATTCATTGCGTAATTCATCTGAAGATAAAATAGTTTCAACCAATGCAGCACCATGTGCTGGCGGCATAGAGTAAATAACACGAACTACAGATAATAATACCGAGTTAGCAATATCTACTTTTAGGCTTGTTTCGCCAATAATAGTGCAAGCACCGATACGTTCGCGATACAAACCGAAGTTCTTTGAACATGAACTACAAACTATCATTTCTTGTACAGAATCCGCCATTAAGCGCAAACCGAAAGCATCTTGGTCTAGTCCTTGACCAAAACCTTGATAGGCCATATCAACAACAGGGGTAAAGCCAATTGATTTTGCCACGTCAGCAACTTGCTGCCATTGCTCTTGGTTTAAATCCATACCACTTGGATTATGACAACAAGCATGTAATAACACCGCATCATCGCTAGACACTTGTTTAAGGGCCGCTAACATACCATCAAAATCTAGGTTTTTGTTTTCGTGATCATAATAAGGGTAAGTTTTTACGGTTAAGCCTGCCGCTTCAAATAAGCCAGTATGGTTTGCCCAAGTAGGACTGCTCACCCAAATAGTGGCGCCAGCTTTACATGATTTAATAAATTCAGCGGCAACGCGTAAGGCACCAGTTCCGCCTGGCGTTGAAACCGTACGTGCACGATTTTCAGCTAATACTTTATGGTCTTGACCAAAAATAAGATTAGCCATTTCACTATTAAAAAGGCTTGAGCCTGTTGGACCAATATAAACTTTACTGGTCTCTGTATCTGTACGATGCTGCTCGGCTTTTTTTACACAATTAAGCACGGTGGTTTCACCGGCTTCATTTTTATAAACGCCAACACCCAGATCAATTTTATGAGGGTTAGTATCTTCTCGGTATTTAGCTAATAGGCCTAATATAGGATCGGCTGGCAAAGCTTTTAAGCTAGCAAACATGACTGAATTTTACCTTATGTTTTTGGGGTTAATTGTTTTGAATTAAACCCGTTTTATTTAAAGAAATAGTGAAAGGCAAGCATAGCTCAAAAGAGCAGCAAAATTAAGGTTTATTACGCATAATTTAAGACTAATTTTTCCAGTATATGGATTAATTATGCATAAGCAGCCTAAATTGATTATTGTTAGTAAGGCATTTAGTAAAGCATAGAAATATTTGGCAACAATGACAGTATTGAAAAGTTGAATTGCCTTATGACAAAATGGCTTGTTTTACTGAAATTTTAATTAAATGGAATAGTAATATGAAAAGAATAACAATTTTAAGCACAGTGCTCTTGGTATGCCTGAGCGTCAACGTCGCTTTTGCCAAACCAACGAGTCAGAGTGAATATCAACAGGTGTTGAGCTCGTATATAGATGAAAACGGTCCGGGGGCTGCCGTCATTGTAAGCCAGCATGGCAAAGTGCTCTTTAAAAGTGCACTTGGGCAAGCAAACATAGAACACCAAATCCCTTTAACGGCAGACAGTGTGTTTCGTTTAGGCTCTATCACTAAGCAGTTTACTGCTGCAGCTATCATGATGCTAGCTGAGCAAGGCAAGCTTTCTCTCCATGACGATATTCATAAGTTTGTACCTAATTTCCCCACAGAAGGACAAAAAGTCACGGTAGAGCATTTGTTAACTCATACTTCTGGCATAGCAAATTACACTGAAGATGAACATATATGGGATAACTTACTGCCTACGCCTACCACGATGGATGACATGTTAACCGAGTTCGCTAAACATCCTATGCCTTTAAAAACGGGTGAGGCGATGCGATATTCAAATACCGGTTATGTGTTATTAGGCAAAATTATTGAGGTAGCGAGTAAAGAGAATTATGCAGACTTTATTGAACAGCATATTTTTGCAAAATTAGGTATGAAAAACAGTCAGTACGGTGGCAGACAAATTATTGCTAATCGAGCCAGTGGTTATGTTCAAACGGAAACTGGCGTTGAAAATTCAGGACCGGTGAATATGATGTGGCCACATGCGGCGGGCTCATTACTGTCAACCGTTGCAGATTTGAACATTTGGTTTAAGGCGCTGAGAAGTGGCACTTTGATTTCTAAAGAAAGCTATAAAAAAATGACATCGCCTTTTGTACTTAATGATAAATCAACATCAGATTATGGCTACGGCTTAGGTAGGTTTGAAATCAATAAGTATGACGCTATTGGTCACAGTGGTGGTATTCATGGCTTTGTTACTAACGCATTTTACATTCCTGAAGAAGACTTATATGTTGCAGTACTTAATAACTCTGAGTCAGGAAACCCTAGAGATATAGGTTTGTTACTTGCTGCCAAAGCACTGAATATAGATATTCCAGAATTCAAAGCCGTTGAGGTTGATGAAAATAAAATAGCCGCCATGATGGGCACTTACTGGGTAAATGAAGAGTCAAAACGCACATTGACCTTTGAAGATGGTAGTGTTTATTCACAACGTGATGGTGGTCATAAGTGGCTAATAAAACCGATGTCTGATAACAGCTTTTATTTTGAAGGCAGTCTTTCTTACTTTGCAATCGAGAAAAATGAGCAAGGTGAACAAGTGATGAATTTTTATAGTGGTTTAAATACCAAGCCTGACGCTGCCGTTATGAAAAAATAACCATTTTTATGTTATAAGCGCTGCTTGATATAAGGCAGCGCTTTTCTCGCACTGGTTATTAAAAATTATTGGTTAATGCCGCTATTAAACCAATAATGCCACCAAAAATACCACCCCAAACGACTAACCAGCCAAGGTGCTTTTTAATCATGGTTTGCACTATTTCTTTTACTAATTGCGGCGTTAATTCATTCAAGCGCTTTTCAATAATGTCACTGACCTTTTCTTGCATGTTGGCAATTATGTCTGGTTGTTCTAACTCGTCACGCAATATTGTATTAAACTCTTCACTTTGACTTATTTCTTGAATGGATATTTTCATCTTTTCGATAAAAGGTTCTTTCATTGGTTGTATTGCTTCGCTGCCACCGACCATGGCAAGCATAGGCCCGAAAGAAGAGTTTTCAATGACCGTAACTAAGCTATTAAATGCCGGCGTTAAATCAACTTTTTCAATGACGGGTGTCAAATCTAAAGTGCTAGCGGCGCCAGCGCTATTTGATAAAAAACGGTCGATGTTTTCTTTGGTGAAAAATTGCTCCATCATAAGTTGTTTTATGGCGACTTTAAATTCTTCAAAACGTGCCGGAATTACGCCTGAGCCATATAAAAACGGTACTTTTTCAAAAAGCATATGCACCGCAAGCCAGTTAGTTATTGCACCAGATAAGGCAAACAGGCCAACGGTATAGACAATATGGTTGGCAAAAACATAACCTAATAACGTACATATTAAGGCAAGAAAATTTGTAGCAAGACTTTTGTTCACAATAACTCCGCAATTTGTGTTCTATTTAGCGCTTTGATGACGGCTATGATAGCATTGAATCTACTTTGCTAAAACGATGATAACTATGATTTATTCAATACATAAAAAATTATTAGCTTTGTGTTTATTCGCTTTCATTGGTACGTGCAATGCAAACAATGCAGATAAACCATGGCGAATGTTAGATATAAATAATACCGTTTTACTTGCTTTACCTCACGGCAAAGTTGTTATTGAGCTAGCACCGCAATTCTCACCTAAACATGTAGCGCAATTTTCTGCACTATTGAAAAATTCTTTTTACGATGGCACTAAGTTTTACCGAGTTATCGATGGTTTCGTTGCCCAAGCAGGCCCAGCAGAAGACAGTGAAAAAGATAGCCTAGTGGCAACGCTGGCGATAGAAGGGGAGTTTTCTATGGATGACAACTGGTCTTTCACTCAGGTGCAGCGCAAGGATCTATTTGCCAAGTACACTGGTTTTCAGCAAGGTTTTGCTTTAGCAAAAAATAATAACAGTGCTTGGCTAACGCATTGCCCGGGTACCTTAGCGATGGCAAGAGGTAATGAAGCCGACTCAGCATCTAGCCATTTTTATTTTGTTATTGGTCAAGCACCCCGTTACCTTGATAGAATTATGACCATATTTGGTCGTGTAGTTTATGGCATGGAACATATTCAGTCGATACAAAGAACTTCGGTCATTGAAGGTGAAGCGAGTATTGATGCAGGTATGTATACGCCAATTGTGAGCATGAAATTAATGGCAGATGTGCCTATTGCCGAACGTATTATTATTGAAGTTGAGAATACGGAGGCAAAGGCATTTGCTAAACGTATTGAGGAACGACGTGCCAGAAAGGACGCATTCTTCTATAAAAAACCACCTCCAGTGCTTGATGTATGCCAAGTACCTATTAGAAGTCGACTAATAACAACAGAGTCATAATGAAAACAAATTTAATTACCCGTGCAGGCTTTGAACTCTTACAAAAAGAACTGACACATTTATGGAAAGTTGAACGCCCAGAAACGACAAAAAAGGTGTCTTGGGCGGCAAGCTTAGGTGATCGCAGTGAAAATGCAGATTATCAATATAATAAAAAGCGTCTTAGAGAAATAGACCGCCGAGTTCGTTATTTAACCAAGCGATTAGAAGATATTAAAGTCATTGATTATAACCCACAACAAGCAGGTAAAGTATTCTTTGGTGCTTGGGTACAGCTTGAAAATGATGACGGTGAACAGCTTAAATTTAAAATAGTAGGACCAGATGAAATATTTGGTCGCAATGATTATATTTCTATAGACTCCCCCATGGCTCGAGCTTTATTGAAAAAAGAAGTTGATGATGAAGCGGTAGTATCTACGCCTTCCGGTGAAAAATATTGGACAGTACTGAGCATTAATTATCAGGATTAATGCTCAGCAATAAGTCAAAAAATTTCTACTGAACTAAAGTAGCATTGTAAACATCATTTGAACTCAGTCATTATCAGCACAACTATACGATTGGATAAATGATTTATGCAGATACAAAAATTACTTGTTACCGCTTTGTTTACATCCGCTTTGAGCTTTTCTGCGCTGGCGAATTTTACTAAATTACCGCAGTTTGGTGAAAATCCGGGCGATTTGAACGCCAGTTACTTTTCAGCACAAACTAAAGCTGCTTCGGTGGTTGTGCTGCTGCATGGCTGTGCACAAGAAGGAGAAGCACTTGCTCGTCAAAGTGGCTTTTTGGGCTTAGCAAAAAAGCATAGCTTTGCTCTATTAATACCTCAACAAAGCCTGAAAAATAACATTAAACGTTGTTTTAATTGGTATTCTTCTGATGATTTCAGCAAAAATAAGGGCGAAACTCTGTCAATAAAAAATATGATTAGCACGTTGCAAAAACAATTAAGTGCTGAACATATTTATATCGTTGGCCTTTCTGCTGGTGGTGCAATGGCAAGCAGTATGCTGGTTAATTACCCGCAATTATTTAAAGCGGGCGCTGTCGTAGCAGGTATACCTTTTCCCTGTGCTGATGGTTTAATTACCGGAATCTCTTGCATGAAAAATGGACCTTCACAATCTATTCATCAATTGGTAGAGCTCACCAAAGGTCTTAATCCTACCCAGCAGTCTTGGCCTAAATTGTCTGTGTGGACTGGTGCGAAGGACAATATTGTTAATCCGTTGAATTCAACTTCTCTTGCACAGTACTGGGCAAGTTTATTCACGATAGAGAGTAGTCCTAGGGTGAACAAATCTGCTGCTTACACCAAAACACAATGGCAGGCTTCTAATGGTGAAGTGCAAGTTGAGCTTTTTGAAGTGTCAGAGCTTGGGCATGGCATTATGGTCAACCCAAATATTGAAAATGGCGGTGAGTTATCAGATTACCTTTTAAATTCTGAGGTAAGTACTGCGAAGAGTTTAACTGATTTTTGGCAGATTCAAGGGTGAAATAATAAAATAACCATAAAAAACAACAAGATGTTTATGGCACCATAGTGCTAAATATTTTTTCAAATAGATCGGATAGAGTGTTATTAGTTGGCAAAACAGCTTCACAAACAAAATAAAAATGTACTAACGAATAACACAATACTATTATTATTATTAAGGGTTCACCATGAAACAACATAGCACAAATAAAAGTTATCTCGCTTTAGCTATTGCTGCTGCCTTAGCTAGTAGCATGGCTTTAGCCGAAGAAACAGACACGTCGCCTGCCGCAGAAGATAAAGGTCTTGAGCGTATTGAAGTGACGGCACGTAAAACGATAGAAAATCTTCAAACCGTACCTGTATCTCTAACATCTATTGGTGCTGCTGAACTTGCTGAAAATGGCATCTCAGTAATGACTGAAGTACAAAGGTTCTCACCTAACACTACCTTACAAACTAGTCGTGGTACTAACTCTACACTAACAGCCTTTATTCGTGGTGTTGGTCAGCAAGACCCGCTTTGGGGTTATGAGCCGGGTGTTGGTATTTATGTTGATGACGTCTATATAGCTCGACCTCAAGGAGCGGTATTGGACTTATTAGACGTAGAACGTATTGAAGTACTTCGCGGTCCTCAAGGTACACTTTATGGAAAAAACACCATTGGCGGTGCTGTTAAATATGTGACTAAACCCATGTCAGGTGATAAAGAGTTTAATACCGAAGCAACCTTGGGTAGCTATGGCCAAAAAGATCTTAAATTAACGGGGCAAATACCACTAATAGACGATCAACTCTATATTGGCTTTGGTCATGCTGAGCTTAACAGAGATGGTTATGGAAAATTTTTAACCTCTGCATTGGCAGATCAAGATACAGAAAATTACAACAAAGATTTATCAGCATCGCGTTTAACATTGGAATACCATGCTTCTGAAGATTTGTTTATGCGCTTAGCCTGGGATAGAACAAATGATGATTCGAATGCAAAAGGTGGCTATCGTTTATTGCCAAGTTTATTAACTGATGCACCTGTACCGGATAGCGTTTATGATTCTTACACCAGTATGCCAACACGTAATAACGTCGAACTTGAAGGCTTCAGCTTTTTAGCTGAATGGCATGTTACCGAAGCTTTATCATTAAAATATGTAGCAACGTCTAGAGAAGGTTATTCAGAAACCAACATTGATTTCGATAATACCTCGTTAGATATTTTTGATGTTCCAGCCATTTACGATGATGAGAATACCAGTCACGAATTACAAGCAAACTTCTCAGGCAAAGGTTACACCATTGTCGGCGGTATTTATGCTTATGATGGCGAATCATGTGGTCATTTTGATGCAATTTTAGGCTTCTTAGGTAGAGCCGCTTTTGGGACGCCTGGATTAACACGTGAAGTTACAGGTTGTAACAACAGCAAGAGTACCGCTGCATATATCCAAAGCAGTATTGATATTTCTGAGCAACTTTCATTAACCGTTGGGGCTCGTTATACCAAAGAAGAAAAAGCAGCTTATGTTAATAACGGCTTGGCATTTAGTAACGTATATCCAAGCGATGAATGGGTTCCTGGCTATGCTCGAGGCGACGTTGCTTTTCCTCAGGTATTAGGTACTGATTCTAATGGTGATGGTATTTTAGACGCGCCTAAGAAAGAAGATTGGTCACGCTTTACGCCACGTCTAGGGCTAGAATATCAAATTGATGATAACACCATGGTGTTTGCTAGTTATTCACAAGGTTTTAAGTCAGGTACCTTTAATCCTCGTGCGACTGTCAACGAAACTGCTGCGAATCCAGAAATTGTTGACTCAATTGAGTTAGGCATAAAGAAAGATTGGAATGATGTTTTACGTACTAACGTGACCATATTCTCTTTAGATCACAAAGATCGTCAGTATATTACGGTAACACCTGATCCAGATGACTTAACCGTATTAAATCAAAACCTCGGTAATATTAAAGGTTCAATGGTACAAGGTGTTGAAGCTGAAATTACCTGGGCAGCTACCGAAAACTTAAGAGTAGACTTTTCCATTGGTCTGTTAGATGCAGAGATAGAAGACGATCCATCAATTGCAGCACCATTGGTGGGCTTATCAAATACACCTGATTACACCATGAACTTAGCCGCAAATTACACCATGGATACTGATATGGGTTACTTTGTCTTTAGTGGTGGCTACTACTATCGCGATGATTACTTATTATTTGAAGATAGTGAATCATTACTGCAAGAAGGGTACGGTACGCTAAACGCCAGTGTAACTTGGGAAGGTATTGAAGGTAACTGGTATGGTGGCCTTCACTTTAAAAACTTAACTGACGAAGAAGCTATGGTCGGCGGTTATAATTTTGCAGCAGAAAATGAAGATGGTACCTATAGCCCTGGTTTAGGTGGCGATACTACTTTAATTGGTTATTTCAACGACCCTAGAACAGTGCACTTAACGGTAGGCTATCGTTTCTAAGGTGAGTAAACGATATTTAGTTTCAATCTGATTCATCAGTAAATAGGCGGCGTAAGTCGCCTTTTTTATTGTTTCTAAGGTCTACTGTTTTAAGATTGCCATGCTAATTTTTGTGCGTTATGTGGAAAATTTTAATAACTATTTGTTATAGTTACCTTAGCGCCATAGTATTTAATCAAGAGTACAATATGAATCAAGCGAAAGTTGTTATTGCTGATGACCATCCGTTATTTCGAACAGCATTAAAGCAAGCGGTGATCGACTGTTTGCCTGATGCAGGCATTAAAGAGGCTTCAAGCTTTAGTGATTTGTTGCTGGTAATTGAACAATCACCCGCATTAGAAATAATCTTTTTAGATTTACATATGCCCGGCAATGATGGTTTTACCGGCTTAACCCAGTTACAGAATAATCATCCAGATCTAATTGTCATCATGGTGTCATCGGACGAACACCCTGATATTATGCAAAAAGCGATTAATTTTGGCGCAGCGGCTTTTATTCCAAAATCTGTCGACTTAACCACTATAGCTCAAGCGATAAATACTGTGCTTGAAGGTGACACTTGGTTACCTGAACATATGCCTATTAATAATGATGAAAAGTTAGCCCAAGAACATAAAAAGCTGGCTCAACAGTTAGCGCAACTAACCCCGCAGCAATACACAGTATTATCACTTGTCGCTGATGGTCAGTTGAATAAACAAATTGCCGGTATTCTCGATATTAAAGAAAATACGGTGAAAAAACATGTCTCAGCGATATTATTGCAATTAGGTGTGTATAACCGCACACAGGCGGGTTTAGCCTATCAACAATTAATGTTAGCGCCACAAGAAAATCCCTCTCTTTAGCTGTGAAAAAGCCAAGCTATGATTAGTTCTGTGATTTGCCATTTATATTATTGGTCTAATTGCTTTTCTCTTCAGGTTTTGATTGGCAAACATTTAAAGCTAGGCTAGTAATTGCCGCATTAATTTCTTCAACGCTAAAGCTTTAATCGGCTTACGCATAAAATAGAATTTAGCTTTACTGGTGCTCTCACGTACTTGCTCAGAAGGATCGGCAGAGCAAATAATGACCGGCACTTGCCAGCCATATTGAGCCATACTTTGTTGAATTACCGACACACCGTTTTCATCATCATCTAAGTGGTAGTCAGAGATAATAAATGAAGGCGTAAATTGTTGCTGATTAATAGCTTCATTCAAACTCGCTTGATCTCTTACTGCAACCACCAGACATCCCCAATCTTCTAACTGGGTTTTCATTGCGGTCAGCATCAATGCTTCATTGTCAATGAGTACAACGGCTAAATCATCAAATTCCGAAACACTGGAAGCGATGGTACTTTTACTAGTAGCAATGCTTGATGGAATTGCAGCGTAACTTCTAGGTAAGGTAATACTAAAACAAGTGCCTTTATCTATTGTGGATTTTACTAAAATTGATGAGTCTAATAATTTAGCTATTCGCTCTGAAATCGCTAACCCTAACCCCAAGCCAGAAGCCGATTGAGTTGGGTTTAAACGCTCAAATTCCTTAAAAATAGTTGCTTGCTTGTCTACTGGTATACCGGGTCCATTATCCCAAACTTCAATCACTACCTCATTGACTTTATGTCTAATACCGACGACGACTTTGCCAAGCTTCCCTTCTTGTGGGCAATAGTTTATGGCATTTGAGATGAAATTTTGGATTATTCGCCGCAATAATCGTTGATCTGTTTTTACCTTGCAACTTGATTTGATGTAACGAAAACTCACTTGTGCTTGCTGAGCTAATAACGAAAACTCATTACTTAAAGGGGTTAATAAGTCATTAATTGAAAACGCTTGTACATCTAATTGTTGCGAGCTGTTGTCTAAGCGAGAAATTTCGACTAAATCGGAAAGTAAAGATTCTGCCGCAACAAGCGAGTTTTGAATGTTGCTTGCCAATTCTTGCAAGTCAGTGCCTTTAGCTTTTTTATTAAGCATATTGGTAAAAAGCGACATAGCATTGAAGGGCTGCATGAGGTCATGACTAGCGGCCGCTAAAAATCGCGTTTTACTACTGTTGGCTGCTTCGGCTTCAGCTTTAGCCTTAGTTAATTCAGTGGTGCGCTCTATCACACGCTGTTCAAGGCTTTCATTAGCTTTTTGTAGTGCTTTCTCTGCAGCGATATGAGCAGTAATATCAGAAAAAGTACTGACAAAGCCACCCCCAGGCATCGCTTGACCGCGAATTTCTAATACGATCCCACTGGGCATTTCACGTTGAAAATAGTGGCTGTTACCTTGGCGCATGTGTTCAATTCTGCGAGTAATAAAGTCGTCACCATTGCTGGGATCATTAGTAATTACGCCTTGTTCGGCATTATATCGAATAAGGTCAGCAATGGGTTTACCCACGGTGACCAATTCAGTTGGGTAATCTAGCAGTTCTATATAACGTTGATTCCAGGCAACTAAACGCATATCGGCATCCACAACACTGATGCCTTGCTCAATATTTTCTACGCCGGCTTGCAAAAGTTCACGGTTAAACTGAAAGAGATCATTTGCTTCATCCACTATGCTTACCACATCTTCTAACGGCATAGCTTGTTGCTTACTTGCCGCTTTCATCACCATGCGAGTAGAGGCTGATCCCAAAACACTGGCGAGTTGTAAGCGGGTATAGTTGTTTAACTCTTTACTGGCAGCATTATGCTTGGCGCTTTCGTGGTAATATTGCTTAAATTTATCCGCGGCTTCATTATTGACAAAACGTTGTAATAGTTTGTACAGGTCTTTATGGCTAAGATTTTGTTCTAAAGTGCTTTGTTGCTTATTGATAAATAGCTCTGCTTGGAGCTTCTCGCCAACACTACGGTGGGTAAATAATGAGATACCAATAAAACAGCACAGGTTGGCAAGTAGACTAAAAAATAGACCGTGACTAATATTATCTAGTGCGGTTAAACCAAACAAAGCATAAGGCTTTAACCAAGTTACGCCAAAGGGTCCAGACTCGAGCCAGCTTGCTTGCGGAAATAAGCTAGGTATTAATAACGTGTATAGCCAAATCAAACTTCCGGCGATTAAAGCGATTAGCGCGGCTTTACTCGTGGCTTGTCGCCAATAAAGTGCGCCAATAACCAGTGGCGCAACCTGGGCAATTAACACAAACGATAATAAACCAATTCCAGCAAGATGACTTTGTTGTGCAATAGTTCGTTCAAAAATAAACGCGAGTATTAACAATAAGGCAATGGCGATACGGCGTAAGTTTAATAATAAGCCTGAAAGTTGATTTTTTTGCTTATCTAGAAGGTTTTTATGGCGTAATAGTAAAGGCGTGATGATTTCTGTAGTGACCATAGTACTGAGTACTACCGAGGCAATTATCACCATACTGGTTGCAGCAGCAAGACCACCAATGTACACCAAACCACCTAACCATGCTTGCTGAAAAAATAACGGAATGGTGATCACATAGGTATCGGCATCAACGCCGCCACCAGGAAAAAGAATTTGTCCGGCTAAGGCAATTGGTAGAATGAAAAGATTAATTAACAGCAAATAAAGCGGATAAAGCCACCTTGCGGTTTTCAATTCTTTTTCATGATGGTTTTCTATCATCAGCAGGTGATATTGCTGTGGCAGAATAAAAATAGTTATCATGCCTAAAATGGCTTGGGAAATGGCAAAGTAAACGCCGCCCGCGGCTGGTTCTACCGCCGTTTTTTCTATCATTTCAGTTTGATTAAATAAGTCATTAACCCCATCAAAGACAAAAAATGTTGCAAAAATACCAACCGCGGTTAAGGCAAATAATTTCACCACCGAGCTAAAGGCGATGGCAAGTAATAGGCCTTGATTCTGTTTATTAACAACAACTTGTCTTGCACCAAACAAGATACTAAAAACAATGAGGACGATAGTGACCAAAAAAGTAGTGCTGATGCCTGATTGATATGAGCCAGTGACAAGGTCGAAACTCGTACTGATAGCGCGAAGTTGCAGGGCAATATAAGGAATAGTACCCAACAAGGCCACTAAGGTAACTGCTGCGGCAATAAGTGGAGAGCGGTCGTATCGACAAGCAATAAAATCAGCTATTGAAGTCAAATTTTGCTGTTTAGTTATGCGCAAAATTCTTAACAGCATTGGCCAAGCAATAACGAGGATAAAAATAGAACCAAAATAAACCGGAGCTAACCATGCACCGGTTGCAGCTGCTTGGCCAACTGTGCCGTAAAAAGCCCAAGAAGTACAACTAACGCCTAACGATAAACTATAAACCCATGGATGTTTTAACCACTGGCTATTACCTTGTTTTTGTCCCCAATAAGCAACAATAAAAAGCAACATTAAGTAAGCAATAGAAAGGAGAGAAATAAGCCAAGTATCAAGCGAAAGCCAAACTAACAAGAGTATTCCTTGAAAAATGAGTTGTTATTGTTGAAGTCTACTCAAGCATATCATGAGTTAAAACTAAACGCAGGGAACTAAGGTAGTACATCATTGTGCTAATGAGTGCAGTAAGCTGAATAAAAATACTATTGCAAGACCGAAATAATCACTATGAAATTTACCCTGATCAATAACAAGTATCTTGTTGCACTATTAGTTTTTGCTAGTTATACCTTGTTTGCCATGGCTTGGGTTGGTGGCACAGCAAGTATGAATCAAATTATGGCGGCCATGAATATTGACAGTTTAGCATCTGCTAGCTTTATTAGTGGCGCTGTAACCTTAGCAAAAATAGTGGGTACTTTTATCGCTGCGTGGTTGGCGTTGAAACTCGGGATAAAAAAAGCTTTTTTCATCTCAGGATTATTGATTTCAGTGGGTTTGCTAACCCCGTTAGCGCCCAATTATGAATTGTTATTGATCAGTCGCTTTTTAATGGGTCTGGGCGGTGCATTTATGATTGTTTATTTTAATCCGATAGTAATGGCATGGTTTGAGCCAGAAGAACGGCCTACGATTAATGGCATCAATGCCGTTGCCTTCAATGTGGGTACCGGTATTATTTTATGGCAAATGACCAATTTCAATAACCTAACTGGTAGCTGGCAAAATACTTTATTAATTTTTTCAATCGCCACTATTGTGCTTAGTTTGGCTTGGTTGCTTACTACAGACAAAGAACAGCATAGTAATAATCACAGTTCACAAAAAAAAGTAGCCGATTATTCATATGTTGATGGCTTAAAAGATAAATTTAATTGGATTTATGCATTAACTTATTCGGGTATTCTTGCTTTTTATATTTGCTTGTTTACCTTTTATCCTAAAGCAGGTATTAGCCAAAGCGCCTTAATTATCGGCTTTGGTATTGTCGGCACGCTAGCAGGCATTCTCTACAGTAAAAAATTTAGCCAGCGTGTACCTGTTATTCGGTGGTCGGGTTTAGTTATTGTGCTAACAGTTTGTGGGGTCTCCTTTAGTGGCTCGCCCACAGTGCAAACTATATCGGCAATGGTGTTAGGCTTCTTTATCTTTTTCCCGATAACTGCATTAGTCAGTATTCCACATGAATTGCCCAACATGACAGGGCAAAGAGTCACCATAGTTTTTAGCTTGTTTTACTCTATCAGTTATCTAATTGCGACTATGGTCTTGTGGATATTTGGCAAGCTGGTTGATATGAATAATGGCGATTTTACCACGGCATTTATCTTGATTTCTGTGTTAAGCAGTACTTTTTTCTTTGGCAGTTTCTTTTTGCCAGAAACCGCTCGACAAGCAAATACTCCAATGAACGAAAAGGAATCACCATGCGAGGCGTAATCTCCCCAAAATTAGCTGACTTTATTGCGCAAGTGAATATAGCGGCTGAACAAGCAAAATCGACTGGTATACTTTTTAGTCCGAGTTTAGTCAGAGGAAACCTAGATAAACTTGTTGATTTTATAGGTCCAGGTCCAGATTTGGCTTATACGAGCGAAGATGCTTTCGAAACCTCAACACATAACATACCTGTTCGAGTGTATAGCCCAGCACCAGATGAAGCCTTACCGGTGGTAATGCATTTTCATGGTGGCGGGCACATGTGTGGCAGTATCGAATTATATGATACCGTTAGTCGGAAAATCGCTAAAGCAGGTCATTGTATTGTTATCGCTGTTGATTATCGCTTAGCACCCGAACATCCCTATCCTGCAGGCATTGATGATTGCCAATACGCCTTAGAGAACTATCCAGCAGTGCTGGGCGAATTAAAGTCTAACCAGCAATTAATGATTATTGGTGATAGTGCTGGAGGGGCAATTTGTACAACATTGGCCAGTAAAAACATTGACCATGAAACGGTAAATATTGCTAAACAACTCTTAATTTATCCCAGTGTTGATTACACCTTGAGTTGTCCTTCAATTGAAGAAAATGGCACGGGATTTTTATTAGAAACTAATAAAGTTGAATGGTATTTTGACAACTACTTCCAACACCATGAACCCAGAGTTAATGTCTCTCCCCTATTTATGACAATGGCTGAGAGCATGCCAGAAACACTGATCATTAACGCAAGTTGCGATCCTTTAAGAGATGAAGCTTTTGCGTACGGTCAAGCGCTCAAAAACTTAGGCGTTTCGGTGGAGCAACATACTTTTGACGGTATGATTCATGCCTATATGTTGCTCGATAGTCTAGTCACTGAAGAATGTAATAAAACCTATCAAATGGTTGGTGATTTCATCCAAAAATAGCAACTTTGTTTAATTGAAAGGTTGTCGACTATAGTTAGCATTACAGTTTAACTTTTTAACCGTGCTTGAAATATATGCCAACACTCGTTTTTTCAAAGCTACTTATTATGGTGATCTTCTTCACGAGTGTTTCATATGCTCGATCATCACAAGAATTAGTACTTGGTTATATTGAATTTCCACCTTTTACTTATACCAATCAACATGGCAGTGCAGATGGAACCTTGCTTAAAGAAGCACAAAAAATCATTGAGCAGGCAGGCTTTCAAGTAAATACTATTCATTTACCGGCTGCTAGGCTTAAAAAACATCTCGAAATTGGCGAAGTAGATCTGTGGCTTGGGATAAAGCCACCAAAAGATCTAGAAGATAAAGTCTTACTTGGCAAACAGAAGCTCAGTACTATTCGGCTTAACTTATATTCGTTGCTTGCGAAAGAAGCGATCGATATTGCTGATTTAAAGGGTCAAGAAGTTATTGTCATTAGAGGATACAGTTATGGTGGAGTAATTGACTACCTTAACGACAGCAAAAACAATATAAAGATACATGAAACGCATGATCATGCTGCAGCATTCAAAATGTTAGCAAAGAAAAGAGCGAATTATTTGTTAGCGTATCAAAAACCCTCTGATTTAGCGTTACAACAGCTAACCATTGATAAGCTTAGGGTGAATAATCTTTCTACTTTACCTATTTACTTTATCGTTTCAAAACACGACTCAAATGCTAAAGCAGTGTTGGCTACTTTAGAACACCTGCTGATTGAGGATATAGAATAACCAAAGCGCCGCGTAAGTACGTGGCGCTTGTATTGTGTGACTAATGTTAGTTATTTGTGTTGAAACTTTATTTAATTAAGTCAACTTGCTTACTCGCTGTATTGGTTTGTAAACCAAAATGACCAAGCACATAGCTATAACTCGCCTCTTCGTTTGGTATTTGACTAGAGTGTACCCCACCGACGGTACATACCCCACTACCGCAGACAATTTGATCGCTCCAGCTTTTTATCGAGTAAACGCGATTTGCAATAGCTTTGTCATCAAGCCAATCGAGAAATGGACTTGAGATCGATAAACCATTTACGCCACAAGTTGGAGTCCAAACGTTCCAAGGGTAAGCACCACATGTCCACAAACCACGATAGGCACCAGCAACGCCGACAAATACATCAACTTGACTGCTTTGATTGAGTTTAATTATTTGTTGAGCGGCTAAGGTCACCCCCATCGAGTGTCCAATGACATCAATTTTTCCGGTACAAGAGCTACTTAGTGCAGAGTTTATAGCGTTTCTTACCGGGGTTTCTTCTGAACCACTGTGGTTATTATTTGCGGCATAACTACTACCCCACGAAGGGCGATGTATTTGGCTACTGTTATAGCCTTCTGAAATCAATAAGTCGTAAGTATTATCCCAGTCTGACGGTGAGCCAGCATTACCGTGTACAAGGACAACACTATCTATGCAATTGGCATGAGCTGTATGGACGGTCATGACTAAACTCAAAGCGAGCAAAGTGTTTCTTAGTAAAATTAATAAGTTATCGGTCATAATTGTTCTCTAATTATTTAAGTATTTGTGTTCACTTAACCGCGAGGAAAAGTGAACAATAATGTGTTTCTGGCGCTTTACTTAAGGACAACTTCCCACTTCAAAGTAATTATCAGAGGTTTCAGCTAGCGTGGAAGTGTAGAACAAATTGTATAATCCTAGGCTATCACCTGAGCCAACGGCATAAGCGTAAAGACCATTGGTAGTCGCTCGGTTTGCTTGCACATGGGCGTAATTGCTTGCGGTTGTTTCCGAGCATTCACTGATAGGGTCTGGGGTACTGTCGCAAACATTACCAATGCCATCGTTGTCATTATCGGCCTGATCAGCATTAGCTATGTTAGGACAATTATCGTTACTATCTTCAATGCCGTCGTGTATCGATAATGCTACCATCAGGAGTACTGTCGCAAACATTACCAATGCCATCGTTGTCATTATCGGCCTGATCAGCATTAGCTATGTTAGGACAATTATCGTTGCTATCTTCAATGCCATCGTTATCGGTATCAGTAATGCCGCCATTTGGGGTACTGTCACAGACATTGCCCATGCCATCGTTGTCATTATCGGCTTGATCGGCGTTACTATCATTAGGGCAGTTATCTAAACTATCAGCGATGCCATCATTATCACTATCAGGATCACCACCTATGCTAGAGCAGGCTTGATTTGGGCCAGCACAGCTTGGCGCACCATCGGCAACCCATTGACACTGATTTGTGCCAGCAGCATATTCACGCATAGTAAAATCATCGGTACCAAAAGCTAGGTAACAGGCAGAATAACCAACGCCCCAGGTAATATGGCCCTCACTAATATGTAAGTTGTAATCACCGGTAACGCCAGCATCAACGGTAAATTGTATGTTATCAGTACTCGATAGAGCGGTGTCATCGCTAGCGGTTACCGTAGCGGAGTTGCTACCACCGGGTAAATTACATTGTTCGGCTGAATATTGATTAATGGTTATTGCAGCGCTTACGTCACCATTGGCAAAACTAACGATGACAGAGCTTAGGTTTTGGTTACTGTCAATAACGGTACCTGTTACTGTGGCACATTGACCCGAAACGGCAGCATTGATACCGGATAAAATCGGAGCTGTTGCTGGTGGCTCAGGACCTACTCTAGGAATAATAGAAACTTCATCGCCAGCCTTGCCTTCATTATCGGTCGCTATGGCCGTGATCTGGTATAAACCATCACTTAACGGACTTGATAATTTGCTGTACGCCACGTCACTGGTATTTGCACTAATGTTAAGTGTTTCAACTAAAATTGGCGAACCTGAATCTAAAGCATAAATAGATAAACTAATGTTATTAACCGTGCCTTCAGCGTCAACGGCATTGCCAGTAATTAATAAGGTACTGTCATTATTTGCAATAACATTATGATTATTAATGACAGGACCTGCGTTACGATCAACACGTTGGTTGTTTTGTGCGAAAAATTCACCCAAATAGCTGGCGAAGTTGATGCTGTTATCGTCAATATAATCACCAGATGCCCCGGTTCCACCAGACCAAGAATGATCTAAATTATCAAACCAAAGCATACTGACTCGATTATTTTCCCACAAGCTTTCTGAAGCCGTATGACCACTACCATGGCTAATGTTATTGGTGCCTGATAATTGATTAACGCCATAGACGGCGGCAAAACCATTGGCATTTTGTTGGTTATAACAAGTATTTACCGTGGTATCAGCAGTACCATGACCTATGGCAGCTATTTGCGTGGCAAAGTGAGTTTTAGCGCTACCAGCATAGCTTTCACACCGAGCAACAAAGGTGGACTCAGTCACTGTTTCACACGTAGTAATGGCACCATTTGAACTAGTTCCTATGGTTGGACCTGCGCTAGGTGCTACACCAGCAAAAACATCAGGAGCCAAACAAGCTGCTTGTGCAGACATGGCTGCACCTGAAGAAAGGCCAGCAATATACACTTGTTCAGGATCAATGTTTCTAGCACTGTCACCACTCATGGTATTGGCAAGGCCAATTAAATTTTTATAATCGCCTGATGTTCGAGCAATAGCTCCTTGCCAATATGACCAGCAACTATAACCTGCTTTATTCATAGCATCTGGAACAGCGATTACCATGCCATGAGCTTCTGCAGCATCTTCTAAATTGGCGGATAAGTAATTATTGATGGGTTGTACGCAACCATGCAGCACTATGAGCAGTGATTTTCCTGTGCCAATGCTTGATTTGGTATCTGGGGTGTAAATATGCACTTTGCTAAATCCACCGATATTGACATTTTGCTGCCAACTGCCAGCGTGCGTTATAGTTGAAAAAAGCATGAAAGCAAAGGCAAAAGTCTTTGTTGTGATTTTTTTTGGGTATTGTAATATTCGAGCGTTGAATAAAATGTTCATAAAAAGCCTATTATAATTTTTGGTTGACTTGTCCTAGTGTTAGTACTCCATTGCTAAATTTTAGTTGTATGAAATTTAGACAAGTTTAGAGTAGCTAATAATCAGCTAAAAATAAGTGGCTCTTTAGTGGTATATGGAGGAAGGGGGTACTGCAAAAAGATTATAAGTTTAATTGCCAATAGCCTGTATCTAACCATTGATCAAACTTTTTACCTATTTGTTTGAAATGAGCAACTTTAGTCATTCCCAATTTTTCGTGCAAGGCTACGCTGGCGGGGTTTGGCAAAGTAATACCGCCCATCACGGAATGTATAGGTAAGCTTTTTAACTCAGCTAATAGTGCCGTATATAGTTGCAAGCCTAAGCCTTGTCCTAAGCTATTAGCTGCGCAGTACACGGTAGACTCGACAGAGTAACGATAGGCGCTTCTTTCTTTCCAAGGGGTAGCATAGGCATAAGCTAAGATTTTATTATCTACTACGAGTACTAACCACGGCAAGTTTAGCTTGGTTACCTTCTCTATTCGCTTAAGCATTTCATTAGCATCAATACATTCTTCTTCAAATGTTGCCGTAGAATGCTCAACATAATGGTTGTAGATATTTTTTATCTCATCAGCGTCTTGAATGTCAACTGGGCGTATCATTGCTATACCTTTACTTTGAAGAATTTAAGTCATCATCTTGTACAAACCTATTTTATAACCGTTCCTTTGCTGATAGCAATTCTTAGGGAGTTATGGTTGTGTTAAGGTAAATAACGGCTGCTCTTGTTCAAAGTTTAACAACCAGGCTTTTCTGTCTAAACCACCCGCATAACCTGTTAAAGCGCCATTTTTACCGATCACACGATGACAAGGAATAACAATGGCAATAGGGTTGGCTCCATTGGCAGCGCCAACTGCGCGTACGGCTTTTTTATTATTCATCAATTCGGCTTGTTGAGCGTAATAGCGAGTTTCACCATAAGGTATTTGCAGTAACGCTTGCCACGTTTGTTGCCTAAAATGGGTACCCTGAGGCGCTAATGGCAAATCAAATACTTGCCTTTGCTTTGAAAAATATTGTTCAAGCTGTTGTTTTCCCGTTTTTGTTAATGAACTTTCATTAAGTGATTTTGATGCGGGTAAGCTATTGTCACCAAGAAATTCAATACAATAAATACTCTCTTCATTGGCAAAAATGCCTAGTTGACCAATAGGGGTCTTTACAAAACTTGCGAAGCTGTTGTTCATGGGCTAGCATCTTTGGGCGTTAATGTTATTTGATGTTGATTTAAGGCATTTTTCACGCCTAAATCACCACCGAGCCAGATATTGGGGTTGCTCAAACCGCGCATTTTTGCGTAATCAATGGTCCAAGGGCCAATGCCTTTGAGTGTCAGCCAGTCATCAGGCGAAGTTTGTGGGTTGTCTGCCATAAATTCGGCAAGGTTTAGCACGGTTTTCTTGCGTGCCCCCGGCATTTTCAATGCGTTTAAATCACTACCCAGTAAATCATTGGGCGTTGGAAATAAAACTAAATCATCTTGTTGTCTACCATAATGCTGCACTAAAGTTGCGACAAGCTTTAGCGCGCCAGTAACTGAGATTTGTTGTCCTAAAATAGCTCGGATACCCGCCTCGAATAGTCCCCAAGTGCCAGGTAAGCGTAAACCTGTACATAGCTGGTCATTGATACCCGGTAGGGCTTGCAATTGATGCTCGATAGTTTCAATGGCGGCATCTAAATCTAGTATACGGCGGATATTTCGAACTACAGGCATTAAGTAGTTAATGTCACTGATGCTGATAGTTACTTCAAAACCATTTTTATCTGGCAGGTGAACTGCATTGAATTGACCATGAACTTCAGTACCTGTGTTTGCTGGCCAAGTAAAACTTCTGCCATAGCTATTGGCTGTTAATTTCTCGATAGGTGCAATAGCGCGATGTTTTAAAAAATCTCGCAATTGTGCCCAAGCATAAGGCGGACGGTAGCTGAGGAACAATTTAATACTGTTGCTGGTATCACTTTTATTCTTGCGTAAGCTAGAGGGTGTTAGTTTAAGCTTCGTTTGAAAGCAATCATTGAACCTACGCACGCTGTTAAATCCTGAGGCAAAGGCTATTTGCGTTATATCCATGGATGTTTGCTGCAATAACGATTTTGCGAACATTAATTGTTGATGTTGAGCATAATTTTTTGCGCTAGTGCCTAGATTTTCTTGAAACAGCTTATTAAGGTAACGACTTGTTATGCCTAATCTTTCGCTCAGCTGACTAATGTTACGGGAAGATAGTTCGCTTTGGTTTATTAATGCTAATGCTCGTTCAAATGAGGTGTTTTTTCCATTCCATGCACAAGAGTCTGGCGCGGCATCGGGCCGACAACGTAAGCAAGGTCTAAAACCACTACTGGCTGCAGCAACTGAGGTTAGAAAATATTCAATATTGCTTTCTTTAGGAGCGGGCGCGGGGCAAATTGGTCGACAGAATATTCCTGTGGTTTTTACTGCAACAAAGAACTGGCCATCAAAGCGCGCATCGCGAGACAACCTTGCTTGTTGAAATAGTGCCTTATCCATTTTGTTTTAGTTACCTGCGGGAGATTTTCTTTAGTGTAACGACTATTAATAATCAACACTAGCCAGATTCGGAACTGATAGTTATTGAATAACCTTGCTGGGTTCTTTTTTATATGGAAATCTAGGCGCGACAACTTTGAAAAATAGCGGCTTTGTTCGAAATAGTTAGCGAGGAGGGTAAGCCAATTAATAGCGAAAATTTAACTGGCTGCATTTTGACAGTTACACCTTAAGTAAGTACTTCCTTTGCCGCTCTAAAAGCTTCTTGCGCTGCTGGCGCACCACAATAAACAGCGCTATGTAAAAGTACCTCAAGAATTTCTTCTTTACTGGCACCATTATTTAAAGCACCGCGGACATGCCCTTTTAATTCTTGTGGCGCTTTTAGTGCCGCTAACATGGCAATAGTGACTAAGCTCCGTGTTTTACGGTCTATTCCGTCACGCTGCCAAGTAGATCCCCAACCATGTTCATTTATGTAGTCTTGCATAGGTTGAGTAAAGTCGTCGGCATTGGCTAGTGCTTGATCAACAAAGTTATCACCCATTACTTGGCGTCTAATTTTTTCACCATTGTTTATTGTCATACTTTAATCCTAAAAAGTTTATTGCGCTGTCCAAGCGCCATCCATTGGTAAAGCAGTACCCGTAATGCTTCGAGCACTGTCACTACACAAGAATAAAATAAACTCGCCAATTTGGCGAGGGTCCATCATTTCTGGTAAAGGCTGCTTGGCAGTAACTAGGTTATATTTAGCTTGGTCAAATTCAACCCCTTTTTTTTGTGCCATTTCATTAATTTGATTGTTAATTAATGGTGTATCAACCCAACCCGGACAAATTGAATTAGCCGTAATCCCTTTTTCGGCACATTCTAAAGCAACGACTTTTGTTAAGCCGACAATACCGTGCTTGGCGGCCACATAGGCAGATTTATGCAAAGAAGCCACTAAACCATGCACAGAAGCAATATTGATAATGCGTCCCCAGCCATTACTTGTCATACCGGGCAATGATTTTTGAATGGTATGAAAAGCAGCGGTTAAGTTAATAGCAATTATTGAATTCCAGATGTTTTCTGGAAAAGTAGCAATACTTTCTGTGTGTTGAATGCCAGCATTATTAACTAAAATATCAATTGAACCCATCTCATTTATCGCTTTATCCATAAAGGTGGCAATGGCTGCAGAGTCCATGAGATTAGCACCATCAAAGAGCGTCTTTATGCTATATTTTTTGGCAAACTCAGCTGCTAAAGCATTACCTTCTGCTGCATTCATTAACCCATGCATTACTAAATTTATACCTTGCTCGGCAAGCACATGAGCCGTTGCTAGGCCAATGCCACTGGTTGATCCTGTTATAAGGGCAGTTTTACCTATTAACATCATATTCTCCAATTCTTTTGCTAAATGTTGAGAATACTATTTTCAAGATCGGTGGATAATAAGCGAAACACGACTCATTTTAAGCAAGCGTATTTTTTATGCCTGACTACAGCAAAAAAGCGCAGCATATCCTTATGCTGCACACTAAGGAAGAAGTCACATCTTGAATCAATAATATTCAGTAATTAAATTTTTAATTACCTAGCGTAGCGTAAATGAATGCTTTTAGATTTAGCACCTTAGTACTACATCGCCAAGCACAGAAAGTGGCAGAAATGAATTTATCAACCATACTTAGGTCGTCTTTGTTTCTTATGGAAAAGTCACTCAAATGAAAACTCTTGTTGTTGAACCCTCCAAGACCTATCGTTTACTGCTAAATGAATTCCTTCATGGTTTTGCAATCAATCCAGAAGAAGTTTGTGATGGGACATCCGCTATTACGCATATCCAGGAACATCAATATGATTTGATCTGTATCGCAATGCATTTGCCAGATATGCAAGGTGTTGACTTGGCGAAGGAAGTAAAAGGTATTAAAGGTTTTGAACATACCATTATCATTCTTTTTTCAAGTGAACAAAGCGAAGAGAAGCTAGCCAAAGCGAAAACAGCACAAGTCAATTATATTTGTCAGAAAATGGCACTGGATAAACTGAAAACCTTATTTGCCCATTTAACGCAAGATGAGCTCATTGCTTTTGATGGTACCGGTCATATTCTCTACATCGAAGATCATTTAACGCAAGCCAAAGTAACGATGGCGATGCTAGAAGAAATGGGACTAACCTTTGAACATTTCACCAATGCCGAAGCCGGGCTAGAAGCACTAAAAACTTCAAAATTCGATTTAGTCTTACTTGATATTGTCCTAGCAGGAAAAAAGGACGGCATTGATATGATTGAAGATATTAGGGCAAGACAAGGGGATAAAATGTTTACGCCCATTTTAGCCATTTCTGCATCGCTCAGTGACAGCCAGCGTATTCATGCCTTAAAAGTTGGCGCCAATGATTTTATTAACAAGCCTTTTATTCAAGCAGAGTTAGCCGCACGTTTAAAAAACATGTTATTAACACAGCAGCTTTATCAGCAAGTGTCGGCGCAAAAGCAAGCCTTAGAACAAATGGCGATGACAGATCAATTAACAGGTTTGTATAATAGACACTTTTTATTGCCCTACATAAAAAAAGCACTCAGTTCAGCAGAGCGCTATGGTTATCCATTATCAATGGTGATGATTGATTTAGATAAATTTAAGTTAATTAATGACGAGCTAGGTCATGCGGCGGGCGATAAATTGCTGTGTGATATAGCAAAGATTCTACAAAAGAACTGCCGAAATGAAGATGCTGCTATTCGGCTTGGCGGAGACGAGTTTTTAATCGTGTTACCTCATTGCTCTCTAGAGCAAGCCAACTACAAAACAGAAACATTAAGACTAGCAATCACAGCATTACCACTTGCGAGTCACCAAACATCAGCCAGTTTTGGTATTAGTTCTACTGAACAAGGCAACTTCATTTTTGAACAGCTGTTTACCGTGGCCGATGATGCTGCTTATCAAGCTAAAATGAAAGGTGGCAATACAATTTCATTTTAGTGGTTATTCGCCTTAGCCACTTTCTGGTATGATTCGACTACTCTTAAGAAAACTTGTTTAATTAAAGTTGGAACTGTAAATCCATGTCTGCTACTGCCACACAAATCTCTGAGCAAATTGCTCAAGAACTCAATGTAAACGTTTCGCAAGTTAATGCGGCTATTTTGTTATTAGATGATGGTGCTACCGTGCCATTTATTGCCCGTTATCGAAAAGAAGCTACTCAAGGATTAGATGACAATCATTTACGTGATTTAGTGTCTCGATTAACTTATTTGCGCGATTTAGAAGCGCGCCGACAGGTGATTTTAACCAGCATAAAACAGCAAGATAAGTTAACAGCTGAGCTTGCCAAGCAAATTAATAATGCAGATAACAAAACGCGATTAGAAGATCTATATCTCCCTTATAAGCCTAAACGTCGCACCAAAGGGCAAATTGCCATTGCTGCGGGTATAGCGCCACTCGCCAATAGTTTATTTAATAACTGGCAGCTTGAACCAGAGCATGAAGCACAAGCTTATCTTAATAGTGCTGATGGCTTTGCTGATGTTAAAGCAGTGCTTGAAGGCGCGAGTTCCATTCTAGCTGAGCGATTTAGTGAAGATGCTAATCTTTTGCAAAAGTTGCGTAGTCATATGCTTAAGCAAGCTCACCTCACCAGTAAAGTGATAAAAGGCCAAGAGAAAGCAGCGGTAAAGTTTCGCGACTATTTCGAACATAGTGAGCAATTAAAAACGGTACCTTCACACCGAATGTTGGCTATGTTGCGAGGCCGTAATGAAGGCTTTTTACAATTGAAAATTGATGTGGATCCAAGCCAAGAGAAATCCGCAGTATCTAGTGCTGAACAAATAATCAGTGAACATTTAACCTTACGGCTGACCAAACAAGCGGCGGCGAGTTTTTTAACCAGTACCGTGCGGTTAGCCTGGAAAACAAAATTAGGGGTGAGTTTAACTAATGAGCTGATCACGCAATTACGTGACCAAGCTGAATTACAAGCCATTAAGGTGTTTGCTCAAAACTTAACTGATTTACTTATGGCAGCGCCAGCAGGGGCCAAAGTTACGCTTGGTTTAGATCCAGGTCTGCGCACCGGTTGTAAAATTGCGATCGTTGATAATACTGGTAAGCTTTTACATACCACAACAATCTTTCCTCATGCACCTCAAAATCATTGGGATAAATCGGTTCGTACCTTAGTTAATATTTGTCGCCAACATAAAGTTGAATTGATCGCTATTGGTAATGGTACCGGCTCTAGAGAGAGCGATAAATTAGTCAGTGATGTTATTGCCCAATTTGATGCAGATACTAGCTTAGCAAAACCAAAGAAAATGATAGTGTCAGAAGCAGGGGCTTCGGTTTACTCTGCTTCGGAATTTGCGGCCAATGAATTTCCTGAGCTTGATGTTTCATTACGCGGTGCGGTGTCTATTGCCAGACGTTTGCAAGATCCATTAGCTGAGTTAGTAAAAATCGATCCAAAGGCTATCGGTGTAGGCCAATACCAACATGATGTTAGTCAAAGCCAACTAAGTCAGAGTCTTGATGATGTCGTTGAAGATTGTGTGAATGCCATAGGCGTTGATTTGAACTCAGCATCAGCGGCGTTATTGACCCGTGTTGCCGGCTTAAATAAAACCATGGCCAATAATATAGTGGCCTTTCGTGATGAGCAGGGCGCATTTACCAATCGTAAGCAATTGAAAAAAGTTGCCCGTCTTGGCCCTAAAGCCTTTGAACAAGCGGCTGGCTTTTTACGTATAACGGGCGGTGATAACCCGCTAGACCAATGTGCAGTGCATCCAGAAACTTATCCTGTTGTTGAGAATATTATTAAACAACTCAATGTTGATAGTGCAAGTTTACTTAATAATGCCAAGCAGTTACAGCAAGTAAATATTAACGACTTGACCAATGATCAGTTTGGTGAAGTGACTATTAAAGACATCATTAGCGAATTAATGAAGCCTAACCGTGACCCAAGACCAGAATTTAAAACGGCAAGCTTTGCCGAAGGGGTCAATACTATTTCAGACTTACAGGTAGGCATGATATTAGAAGGCGTTGTCTCAAATGTCGCTAATTTTGGTGCATTTATTGATATTGGTGTCCATCAAGATGGGCTAGTCCATATTTCATCAATGACAAATAAGTTTATTAAAGATCCACGTGAATTAGTTAAAGCAGGTGAAGTCGTTAAAGTGAAGGTGACGGAAGTTGATGCGGCACGTAAGCGTATCAGTTTAACCATGCGTTTAGAGGACAAAGTGAATGAATCTAACGTAAAAGCTAATCCTCAAGCAGAACAGACTAGAAAAGAAAAGCCTTCCGGCCATAGAAAACAACACAACAAGACAAAACCTAAGCCGATCGAAAATGCGGCTATGGGCAATGCTTTTGCAGATGCTTTTGCTAAATTGAAAAAATAATTTAATTAATTGTAAAAAACAGTTGACGACACGAATGAGAATGATTATCATTTGTTTATTGGTTGAGGCAAGTGAATGCTCTCTCATAAGCTTTAACCAATAGCAAGGCTGGTAGCTTAGTGATTATGCTTCAGGACACATGATCACTAAGTTCCTTCTTGTCACGTTGATGTCGGCTTCCCCAAGTCAATCGATTAAAAATTTTGATGGTTTAGCCAGTCGTTGTTTTTCAACGATTGGCTTTTTTTTGGCCGTCAATAAAGTAAAAAAGGGGAAGCAAAAGCTTCCCCAAACAGCAAAAATGCATCCTACAATTACTGAACACTGCCCGTCCATGGGCATAAAAGAACCCCGGGAGGGGGTTAACTAACGCAAAATTGTTGCACGAGTACCTTGCAAAAGAGGCCTGTCTTATAAAACATATTTAGCAGAAAACTGTAGGTAATCTGATGACTTACTTATTTCATCCATTTCAAAATTGCCAATTTCAATGCCAAAAGAAAGTTGCTTGGTGTAATTTTTAAAAAGATTAAGAGCGACATGGTTACGTTTAGTATTAGCTAGGTCAGCATCGGTACTACCGTAAAAGACGGTAGAGCGCATATCATCAGTCCAAAAATGACGGTATGCCACCATAAATGACGTTGTTTCTTCTGCTTCTTCGCCTACTAAATCTCTAGCGGCAACAACGCCAACATAGCGACCCGTATTGCCGCCATGGACTTGAAAGCGGAAGTCATCTTTACCAAAGGTTTTAATGCGACCAGCAACGCCAAAGCCAATTGCAGATTCTGTATTGCCGCCCACTGTGTTTAATTGTCTCGCTAAACCTGAGACAGAAACATTGCCCCAATCGCCTTTAAAGGTGTATTTAGCGATAACATCTGGGATAGAGTCTTGGCTGCTGTCGCCTTTATCTGAGTTGGGGTTTTCTAGAGAGAGTTGTAAGCCACCATTGGTGTAGCGAATTTGACCTTGTCTGATAAACGCAGAAGCATTTAGTGGCCCACCAAAATCTGCAGCTTCTGCCAGTGAACTGGTGTTTTGAAAAGTCGTCCAGGTTTGCCCAACTAAAAAGTTATTATATTTAATGAAGGCATGACGCAATCTTGGATGCGATGAGTTAGAGACAATTTGGTTACCGCCTCCGCCTAAAAAATCCATCTCAATAAAACCAGTGACATCACCATGCACATATTTGGCATTAAAGCGGGTTTCGTTTACTGAAAACTTTGTGGTTGAAATATCATCCACCACAGCGCCATGGCCAATCCAATAATCATCATTGGTAACAGGAGAGCTAACATCGCCACTAATGGTACGCACGTCAGCCTTAATATAGCCACCGAAAGTAATTTTGTCATTATTAGATAAATCGAAGGTATAACCAGCATTTGCAATACTTGCAATTGATAGTAATCCAGTTGCGAGTAAGCCTTTGCTTCTTTTATAGTTGAACATTTTCAATCCCCATTTTATGTGCCGAAGGCACTGTAATATTTATTGTTTATTCAATTTTTCATAAGACAGAGTTCTATGGCCTCTTTTGTCTTTCACTGCATTGTTCGCAGATAATGCTTGTTTATTATTCAGTTAATAAAGTAAATTTATTGGGGTGATAAAGGAATTAGACCTAAGTCTAAAAAAGGGGTTTTTGGGGTTAGACTTTAGTCTATTGATTTGATATTAAATTAATACTTAGTCAATACCACAGGTATAAACTGGTAGTGGCAGCTTTTACCTGTGGTCAAAAAAGGTAGTTATTTTGGCAGTACTAAACGTGCACAATATGCAGATGAATTCATGCATTATGATCAGCGTATTGAATTATTCAGGAGTTTTGCGAATTGGTGCAGATTTACTACATCAATGAAGTCTTTGCAAAATAATTAAAGGGGCAGAAAGTGTATATAAGGTCACTCTATTAAACTATGCTTTAGTTGTTTTATATCTATTTGAGGAAAGTCGGTTTGGGTAAAAACCAATTGATTATGCTCAGCAATATAAGCCATTGATGAATGTCGATCTAAGGTTCTCATGGGCAGCTTTAGCTTAATATCGATTTTTTTAGACGCAAAGTCATAATAGTTAATACTATGTTGCTGTTTACTATCATGTTGATAATAAATCCCTGTTGGGGTTACCGTCCAATTATAGTCAATGCTGAATTGCTGTTTATTTAATACGGGCTGAATAACAGGTGTTGATTGCTGTTTGCTTTTTTGTGCATCTAGCAACCATAAACCATCTTTCTTATTGGTGGTAAACCAAATGTTTTCATTGGCATCTTGTACTGCTTGTAGCACGTCTCTAGCTAATAATACTTGAGCAGGCTCACCTGACAATGGCAGTTTAACCAGGGTAGATTGATGCTCTTTCAACACGTTAACAATAATGGCACTATCATCAAATGACCAATTAGGGCGAAAATGAGCGTGATAGTTACTTTCCAATTTGTTTACTCTTTGTGTGCTGATATCAAGAATATAGATATTGTTTCCTAACGATTTTTCTTTTGCGGCAAGAAAAACGATTCTCGAACCGTCATGAGACCAGCGAGGAAAAGATAACTGGCTTTGCAATTGGGTTAATTGTTGATGCTGTTTACCTTGATTACTGGCGCGCCAAATTTCACTATGTCCTGATTCATTGCTGATAAAAGTAAGTTGTTGGCTAATAGCGTTATAGTCTGGAGAATGGTAATCAAATTGAGACTGTAATAATGGAAAAGGCGCAGAAGCGCTTGTATCGGACAAGTTGATTTGTGATAAAAAACTGCGAACTTGCCACTGATGGAAAGCAATGCTATTTGAATAAGCAATATAGCTGGGATAACTAAAGCCCGGCACGTTAAGTGCCGTGATTTCTTTGCTGGTAATATCAACGATATAACCCTCTCTACGGCCTGAACTAGCTGAAGCATAGACGATTTTTTTACCATTGGGTTGCCAAACTAAGCCTTTAATATCTCCTGCGCCAAAGGTGAGTTGCTGTGAAGTATTATTGGCGATATCAACGAGGAAGATATTCTCAACTAAACGCCCTGTTCTTCTAGTAACGGCTAAATATTTATTATTAGGGGAAAAAGCAAACTTTCTATCTTGGTATTTACATTCACTGCCACATGAAAAACGTTGTGGTTTTGCTTGTTTATTATCTAAAGCGAGGAAGTAGATACCGGGTAGCGGTTCAGATTTACTTTGGTGAGTAAAAGCCAGCGTTTTACCATCTTGAGACAGGGCTATTTCGGCCTTAACTTTGGTGGCGCAATTAGTGATCACCTTGCGACTAGCATTGGCTAGATTTAACTCTACTATATGACAATAACTATTGTCATTGGCTCTACTCGTAAAGTAAATTTTTTCGCCATCATTGTGCCATATGGGCGAGTTTTCTATTTCATCACTAAAAGTTAATTGTTTAGCAGGCAAATCAGGCTGAGTTAGATCTTTTAGATAAACATCTGATTTATTATCCATTTTACGCCAGACATAAATTAAATATTTACCATTAGGAGAAACACTGGGAAATAATTCTCGACCTGGCTCTGTGGTAAGGTTGCTAATATTCACGGTCACTTTGTTATCAGCGCTGACATAAAAGAAACTGATGATAACGACTAAGCAGACACTAATCAGAATTGGCCAATTCGACAAAAACTGTTTACTGGCATTCGCTAGGCGTGGTTTTGATAATGGATTACTGGCTTCGGCATGAATATGTTCAGGTTGTAATAACAGCCGATAACCGCCCTTGCGCACAGTTTTAATCAGCGATTCATCACCTTGCTTTAGTACTTGTCTTAATCGCCAAATGGCATTGGTAAGGGTTTTTTCACCCACAGGATAGTTACCTTGCCAAATAGTATCTATTAGCTCTTTTCGAGTAACTAGTCTTGGGTAGTTATTAGCTAAATAAACCAGCACTTCCATAATTTTAGCTTGTAATAGCGTTGCCTCACCTTGTTCAGCTTCAATGCTGTTTTCACTGGGATTAACAGTGTAGTGAGCAATTTTGAAAGAAGGTTGAATTGTCATACTGCTGATTTTATCTCTAGTGATGAAATGCCACTAACTAAATTTAAATTGGTTGAGTCATATTACTGGCTTGAAAAATGTCAGTCAATTGCCCTGCCGTTAACAGTCCTTCTTTTTTAACCAGATCTGCTACCGGTATGCCTGTGCTTAAAGCTTGCTGGGCTATTTTGCTAGTAACGTCGTAACCCAAATAAGGGGTCAGCGCAGTAACAAGGCCCAAGCTATTATCGAGTAAATCTTTACAGCGATTTTGGTTAGCATTGATATCAACAACACACAAGTTAGCAAACATAATACTTGCCTTAGTGAGCAGGCTCATCGACTCTAAAATATTAACTATAATAACGGGTTCCATCGCATTAAGTTGTAGTTGACCTGCTTCTGCAGCCATCACCACGGCCATATCATTTCCCACAACTTGGTAGGCACATTGGCTAACAGCTTCTGGAATCACGGGGTTAACCTTGCCGGGCATAATAGAGCTGCCAGGTTGCCTAGCAGGTAAGCTAATTTCACTTAATCCAGCTCTTGGTCCCATACTTAATAGACGCAAATCATTAGCTATTTTAGATAATTTCAACGCTAAGCGCTTTAGTGTTGCCGAGTAAATAACAAGAGCGCCCATATCTGAACTCGCTTCTATTAGATCACTGGCGAGACTAAAGTCAATTGACGTTAATTTGTTCAGGGCCTTAACGGCCAATTGGCCGTATCCTTTTTGAGTATTAATGCCGGTACCAACAGCTGTGCCACCCAAATTAACTTCAGTTAGCAGTTTGCCCATATTCTTAATGAGCTTTACATCTTCTTGCAAAGTTGAAGCGAAACCTTGGAACTCTTGCCCTAACGTCATGGGTACAGCGTCTTGTAGCTGTGTTCTAGCTAGCTTGATAACGGGGTTAAATTCTTTGGCTTTACTCTCAAAAGCACTAGCTAATTGGCTAATGGCCGACAATAATGGTTGCTGTTTCAGCAAAATTGCAAGTCTTAATGAGCTAGGGTAAACATCATTGGTTGACTGAGACATATTAACATCAGTATTAGGATGCAGGTGCTGATATTGCCCTTTTTTATAGCCTAGTAAGGTTAAGCCAATGTTAGCAAGCACCTCATTGATGTTCATATTACTTGAAGTGCCAGCCCCCCCTTGAATCATATCGATAGGGAAACTGGAGTTATGTTTTCCATCGCTAACTTGCTCGGCTGCCTGAATAATGACGTTAGCTTTGTCTGGACTTAATAGCCCTTGTTGTAAGTTGGCTATAGTGCAGGCCGATTTAACTATGGCTAACGCTTTGATCAGCTCAGGATAATTTTGTAATTGCTGTTTAGATAGCTGAAAATTATTAATTGCTCTTTGAGTTTGAATGCCATAATACAAATTGTCATCTAGCTTCATCGAACCCAGTAAGTCGTGTTCAGTTCTAAAGTTTACTGCTGCACTTATCATTATCAATAGGTCCTAAGTCTTAATTATCAATACTTTTCAAATTACTAGCATGAGGCAGTTGGTGCTCTGGCATGGTTTTACCGTCGTGCTTTAAGTAGTTGTCCATCCAGCGCATTAAACGCAAGCTGTAGTCATATTTTGCACCAGCACGTTTATTACCGTGACCTTCGCCGGGGTAATACACTAAACGCACCGCTTTACCATGTGCTTTCATATAACGGTATAGCTCCATTGACTGGCTCGGGTGTACTCTTGGATCGTCTTTGCCATGCATAATTAATAGCGGTGTTTTTGACTGTTCAGCCCAGTAAATTGGGCTACGCTCTAAATACCATAGCCATTTCTGCCATGGATATGAGCGAGCATGTACTAGGTGCATTTCGTTTGAAATATCTGTGGTACCAAATTTCGACAGCTGATTTGAAATACCAACAAACATAACGCTAGCAGCAAAATGCTTAGTTAATTTTGTCGCACCCCAAGCAGAAGCATATCCACCATAAGAGCCACCAGTGATTCCTACTTTATGCTTGTTGACTAAACCGATATTGACCAAGTGTTCTTTAAAATCAACAAGATCATTAAATTCTTTACCGGCATAATCATTTTGACCTAGTTTTGAATAAGTCACGCCCTTGCCAGTACTGCCGCGATAATTAGGGTAAAGTACTGCGTAACCTTGCGCTGCTGCAAGCTGCCCAGGACGAGAATAATTAGTTAACCAGCCATCTTTATCATGACTTTCAGGACCACCATGAACAGACATAATAAGTGGGTATTGCTGACCTTGTTGGTAATTTAGCGGATAAACTAAAATGCCATCAATTACCACACCATCACGCGCCTTAATACTCATCGTTGTTTGTGTAGCTAAACGAGTGTTTTGTAACCAAGCATTGGAATGAGTTAAGCGCTTTGCGTTACTTTTATTGCCGCGCAGCATAAATACTTCATTGGGATGTTGTGCGGTATTGGCTTTAACTAATAAGGTTTTATCTGAGCTGGAAAGGCTTAAATTAGTGGCAATAAGTTTTCCGCCCTTTATTAAAGTTTGGTATTTTTTCTGCTTAGGTTTTATCTTAGCAACGATAGATTGCGTGCCAATATAGGCAGTAAAATAAAGTTGATTGCTTTTATTTGCCCACTGAAAGTCACTAACATGACCAGGGAAGTTTGTTAACCATTTGCTTACTTTACCTGTACTTACTTTTGCTAAAAATAAACGGCCAGTGGCTGGGTCGTGTTGATCTTGCGCGCCAAGTATTGCCACAAATTCACCATCAAAAGAAAATTCAGCATCGCCTAATTTTCCCTGAGTTAGCAATGAAGTTGTAATGGCTTTGCTCTTAACATCAACAAGGTGCCATTGTGATTGCATGTACTTGTCGTCAGTTAGTGCACTTGCTTGAGTTTTTACTAATAAGCGACCGCCGTTTGGAGAAAAATGCACATCGCTGACATAGCCTTGTACAGCCCATGGCATTAAATCAAGTGCTTGTTCATTTGTTTTCATGTCAGTGACAAACAAAAATTGGTTTGTGAGTTCTTCTTCAAAAACTTGTGCTTTAAAGCCAAATCCCTGCAATTTTTTAACTGACTTATCTTTAGGCTTTTTAGCTAACAGCGCAACTTGCTCGTTGTTCTTACTTAACGCATAATCTCGAATGTTGGTCTCTTTTAAAGACAATACTTTTTGTGCTTGACCACCATTTAGTGCAATCTGATATAGCGCTGTGAATTTATCTTTTTTCATCTTGGCAAGAAAGTATATTTTAGCGCCATCGAACGACCATTGAATATTTTTAATATTAACTTCACCGGTAATATAAGGGCGCTCAGCTCCTTTATCGTCTACTAAATATAACTCACTCCAATTTAAACCATCTTTATCCACATATATTTTTCGAGGTATTGAGCGAGTAAAAGCAACTTGCTCACCATTAGGGCTCACCTGTACTTCAATAACGCTTTGCAAGGTTGCCAAGTTTTCAGCAGTAAGCGTTTGTTTGACTGAAGCACTGGCAAATGTAATGGCGCTTATTACGGTAAAACCAAGTGCTAACAGTCGAGTGATAAATCTGATGGGTAATTTCATTGATCTCATTCCTTACTACTGCTCAATGGCTAAGTAGCATTTATAAATTAGTGCCGCAGTTTTAACAGCTAATATGACCTTAGCGCCAGTCAATTCGGCGAATAGAGAAAGAAAGGATATTAAAGAGATAAAGAAAGGATATTAAATCGAGATAGCGAGGCTGTCATGTCAGTTTGGGATGAAATAGCATAATTTGGCGATAAAACTTTATTCTACAAATTTAAAGAGAGAGATGATGACCCTAATAAAAACGGATTCGAGTGCGACTAAACAAAAAGCGCTCTTAGGTGGATTTCCAAAAAACTTTTGGGCTGCTAATGGCGTGGAGTTATTAGAACGAGCGGCTTATTATGGCGTGTTTGTCGTTATAACTTTGTATCTATCGCGCATTTTAGGGTTTGATGACATTGAAGCGGCTTGGATTTCAGGCTCATTCTCTGCGGGTTTATATTTTCTACCTACTTTTACTGGCGCTTTGGCTGATAAAATGGGTTTTCGGTCATCGTTACTGTTCGCTTTTGCTTTGTTAACAATAGGTTATGCGTGTTTGGCTTTGTTTCCTGTTTTGCTTGAAGCACAAGGTCTCGTGCAATACGGCAAGCAGGTCGTTTATAGCGGATTGCTTGATGATGATATTCGTTGGGCGATAGTGCCAATAATGCTGTTAATCATGATTGGTGGTTCATTTATAAAAGCCGTCATTACCGGCACTGTGGCGAGATCAACGACCGCAGCTAATAGAGCAAAGGGCTTTTCTATTTTTTACATGATGGTGAATATTGGTGCCTTTTCAGGTAAAACTATTGTTAAACCATTACGTGAGTCTATGGGGGATTTAGGATTAATTAACCTCAATTATTTTGCCGCAGCTATGACATTAATAGCCTTCTTTAGTGTGTTACTCTTTTTTAAAGATGTGGGCACAAATACAAATACTAAAAGCCTTAAGCAAGTTTGGTCAGCTTTAGTCAAGGTGTTATCTAATGGCCGTTTAGTGAGTCTTATTTTAATTATTACTGGTTTTTGGATGGTACAGCATCAGTTGTATGCCACTATGCCTAAGTATGTATTACGTATGGCAGGCGAAGGAGCATCGCCTTCTTGGTATGCTAATGTTAATCCATTGATAGTGGTGTTAACGGTTAGCTTTGTTACTTCAATGATGAGAAACAAAAGTGCGTTGTTTTCTATGACCACTGGCATGTTTATTATGCCATTCTCTGCGTTGTTAATGGCTTCTGGCAATATGTTTACCGGTGATATTGATCTTGGTTTTATGCAAGTGCACCCCATCGCCTTTATGATGATTTTAGGCATTGTTTTTCAGGGCTTAGCTGAATCATTTATTTCCCCACGCTTTTTAGAGTATTTTTCATTGCAAGCACCTAAAGGTGAAGAGGGCTTGTATCTAGGCTTTTCACATTTACATTCTTTTATTAGTTCGTTATTAGGTTTTGGTCTGTCTGGTTATTTGCTTAACGCGTATTGCCCAGATCCTCGTAAGTTTTCGAGCCATCAAGCCTGGCAAGAGGCGGCAGTTAATGCTCACTATATTTGGTATGTTTTCGCCGCTATCGCCACAGTTTCAGCAGTTTCCTTGATTATTTATGGTCGCATTATTAGCAATATTGACAACAAAGCCAGCGAATGCTCGCTGCCGTCTAACGACGAGCAACTCGCTTAATAATGCCAAATTAAGGAAAACTATGATTATATTTTTAAAGTCATTGGTAGTTGCGCTTAGTTTTTTGCTTGTCGCCAACACCAGTTTTGCACAAGCTTTGCCGATTGAGTTTTTCGCTAAAAAGTCACAATTTAATAGCATTAAGTTGTCGCCTGATGGCGAGCACTTTGCAGCGACAGTGCCTAATGAGAATACTACCCAATTGGTCGTTTTCAATAGGAAGACGATGAAGCCAGTGATTAACTATGGCTTTGGTGAGCATGAACATATCGGTAAATTTTATTGGTTAAACGATCAGCGTTTGGTTTATACCAAGAGTTATCAAACAGGAGCAAAAGAGCAAAAGACAAATAAAGGCGAAATATTTTCTGCCAATATTGACGGCAGCAAAAGAGTGCAACTATTTGGCAGAAACTCGAGCAATAGCAAATTAAAAAGCAAACGTTCACTTAATGCTTACGGCAAAATATTGCATATGTTACCTGATGATAAACAGCATATTTTAGTCGAGGCTAGTGGTTATAATGATGATAGTGATACCAGTAAAAAAATCTATAAAATTAATGCCTATAATCAAAAAAGAAAGCTGATTACAAAAACTCCCTTAGGCAATTTTAAGTTAGTTTTAACTCGGGATGGTCAGGTTTTTGCGGGCAGTGGCAAAGACAGAAAAGGGAAAAAACACAGTTATTTTTTTAATGATAATCAGTGGCGAGAAATGCCTAAGCAGCACCAGCTCAATAAATATAGCTTATTGTCGCTAAATTATGATGAATCTACTTTGTACCTTAAAAAATCGATTAACAAAGGAACTAATGGCTTATTTGCCTATGACATTGCTCGCCAAGAAATATCCTTGTTGTTTAACGATGCCACCGTTGATATTGCTGAGCTCATTCGCGAGCCAGGCAATGGCACTATTGTTGGTGTAGAAACTATGCTTGATGGGGTGAAATATACTTATCTTGATGAAGACAATGCTTTTGGCAACATGCACCGTCAACTTGCAGAGGCGTTTAAACATCATGACATTATGCTTTTTGCCAACTCCTTAGCTGATAACGTGGTGGTGCTCAGAGTCAGTAGCGATAGAATACCAGGAGACTATTACCTTTATAACCGAGACAAACAGCAGGTAGACTTTTTACTAAGCAAAAAGCCTTGGCTAGATCCGAACGTGATGATGCCGCGCAAAGCAATAAGTTTTACTGCTCGTGATGGCAAAACTATTTATGGTTATTTAACCCTGCCTCATGACACAACACCGCCATATAAACTTATTGTTGATGTGCATGGCGGCCCTTATGGCGTACAAGATAAGTGGCACTTTAATACAGATGCACAAATGTTTGCTAATCAAGGCTATGCGGTACTGCAAATAAACTTTCGAGGTTCAGGAGGTTATGGCCTAGATTACAAAAAGATTGCTTACCTAAAACGTAACAGCTTAATTCAACACGATATTATTGATGGTACTCGCTGGGCACTAGGTCTAAATGAGATTGATGATGAGAAAGTTTGTATTATTGGCGGCAGTTTTGGCGGCTATTCAGCGCTAATGGCACCACTTGTTGAACCTGAGCTATATAAATGTGCAATTCCACGTTACGGCCCATATGATTTGGTCTATCAAATGCAGCATGCTGATTACATGAGTAAAGACTCTGTGTCGGTGGGTGCAATGGATAAATATGGTGACAATGAACAGATTTGGCGTGAGCAATCACCCTTAACTTACCTTGAGCAATTACAAACCCCTTTACTTATTGTCACCGGTGGTAAAGATACACGTGTGCCACCACAAAGTGCTCATAACCTAAGAGCGGAATTGGACAAACGCAACATAGCTTATCAATGGCTTTATAAAGCCAAAGAAGGCCATGGTTTTACTAACGTTGATAATAAAACTGAGCTGTATAAGAAAAGTTTAGTTTTTATTGAAGAACATATTAATGAGTAAAAAGAGGGGAGCCTTAGGCTCCCTCTTTTTGATTGTTACTTGCTATATCGCTCTTGCAAATAATCAAATACCGCGCGAATACCAAAAGCTTCACCGCCTAGTGGCCGGCCTGATAAGGCCCGAACATTAAACGCCATTACATCAAAATGTACCCAGTCTATGTCTTGGTCTACAAATTTTTGCAAATACAATGCCGCGGTAATTGCCCCGCCAAAAGGTCCAGCAGAGCAGTTGGTCATATCGGCAATGGTGCTTTTAAATAAATCATTGTAGGGCGAGTAAAGTGGCATGCGCCATACCGGATCAGTTATTTTACTTCCTGCTTCAATAATACCTTGGGCAACGTCGTCACTGGTTGAGAAAAATCCGGGTAACTCAGTACCCAAAGCCACACGCATCGCGCCTGTTAAAGTAGCAAAATCAATGATCAGTTCAGGCTTATCTTGGCTGGCTTCACACAAGGCATCACCCAAAACGAGTCGACCTTCGGCATCGGTATTGTCTATTTCTACGGTTAAACCTTTGCGGGTAGTAATGACATCGCCCGGGCGCAGTGCATTACTTGAAACGGCATTTTCCACGGCGGGAATCAACACGCGAAGGTTAATGGGTAAATTATGAGACATAATAAGTTGCGCTAGGCCTAAAACATGAGCTGAGCCCCCCATATCTTTTTTCATATTACGCATACCAGCAGCCGGTTTTAAATCTAAACCACCACTATCAAAACAAACGCCTTTACCGACCAAGGTCACCAAAGGGTTATTGGTATCACCCCAAGTTATGTCAATTAAGCGGGGCTGATTAACACTCGCTCTACCTACTGCATGAATAGTTGGGTAGTTTTCTACGAGTAAATCATCGCCAATGACTTGTTTTACATCGCCGCCATAGCTATCAACTAAATATTGCGCGGTATCGGCCAAGTTTACTGGCATCATATCGCTGGCCGGCGTGTTAACAAGGTCTCTTACTAGGGCAGTCGCTTGAGCATATTTGACGGCATTATCAACTAAGTCTTGCTCGCTCACTGATAAAGTCGCTCGCGGTTTGTCAGCATAATTGGTTTTATAACCGGAAAATTTATATGCACCAACTAGCCAAGCAAAACATATTGCTTGTTGATGTTCAGGCGCAGCATCAAGCTGATACTGGCACGCCGGTAACTTGCTAATTAAGTCACCACAAGCAAAGTAATGAGTGGCATTATCTACGACAAATAATGCTTGGCTTAAGGTGCCGTCTTCTTGGTTTGAGAAATTCGGAATTAAGGCTAAACCTTCACCACTATAATCAATTTGTGTTAACCATTGTTGTACTGTCTGGTTTTGTGCTGCTAGCCAGTTTGTGTAAGACGCTTTTTCGATAATAACAAGGGGTGTGCCAGTATTTTCTGCATTGAGAAGTGTATTCATGAGGTGCCTTTAATATGACTGATGATGAAGATTTTTGTGAATATGGTTAGATTGTAACGCAAGTGAAAAAAAGCGAAAGGTTCGCCAGTTCATTCTTTGTCAATTTTGTCTCAATTATCATAAAATAATGCTTATCGATAGTGTTTTGCTTGATTGTTTTGATATTTACTTGTCGAATAAGTGTCAATAAAGTAGCAATGGTAGCTACTATTTGGCTAGGCATAAGGGCTAGTCAACTGAATATTGACTACTATAGACTAAAGTTGCACTTGAATGAAAAGTACGCTTGCAAGCCTTGCTATAACTGACTACTGAAAATGAGTTGTGAAGATATAACGTTGATAAAAAGGCTATCTAGACTAAAGTTTAATACCCGCTTGAAAAAAAGCTTGTTAAATTTATTAATAGTGAAAGCTGCATAGGGATTTTTACCATCCAAGCGTGTAAATGCGGGTATAAATCGTTATTCATACTTTGGCTAAAATTATTACTTAAAAGCCTAATAAAAATACACAAATCAATGTGCAATAAAGGCTATAACGTCGCTAGGAGACTATTGTGGAAAATAAAGAAACGTATTGGTCGGAAAATCTTCGCCTAATCTTTATATGTCTTGCAATCTGGTTTGTAGTTTCATTTGGTTTAGGTTTACTACTTGTAGAGCCGCTAAATGCAATTCGTCTAGGTGGGTACAAACTTGGTTTTTGGTTTGCACAGCAAGGTTCTATTTACTCATTTCTTGGTTTAATCTTTTGGTATGGCGCCAAAATGAATAAGCTTGATCAAAAATATCACGTGGAGGATTAAGCATGGATGAGTTAAAGCTATATACATACATTGCAGTATTCGGCACCTTTGCCGTCTATTTTGGTATCGCTTGGTGGGCACGTGCAGCTTCAACGAGTGACTTCTATGTTGCAGGTGGCGGTATTACGCCAATGCAAAATGGTATGGCAATTGGTGCCGATTGGATGAGTGCAGCGTCATTCATTTCAATGGCGGGTTTAATTGCTTTCTTAGGTTACGGTGGTTCAGTTTTCTTAATGGGTTGGACTGGTGGTTATGTGCTGCTAGCCATGCTTCTTGCTCCATACATGCGTAAGCATGGTAAGTTCACCGTGCCTGAGTTTATTTCTGATAGATATTATTCAAAAGCAGCGCGTATTGTTGCGGTAGTTTGTTTAATTATTGCTTCATTAACTTATATCATAGGTCAAATGAAAGGTGTTGGTGTTGCCTTCTCTCGCTTCTTAGAAGTTGAATATGACAATGGTTTATACATTGGTATGTTCGTTGTTTGGGTATATGCAGTACTAGGTGGCATGAAAGGTATTACCTATACGCAAATCGCACAATATGTGGTAATGATTTTTGCTTATACGATTCCTGCGGTATTTATATCATTACAGTTGACTGGTAACCCCATTCCACAGTTAGGATTAGGCAGTACCTTAGCAGACGGTAGCGGTGTTTACTTGCTTGATAAGTTAGATATGGTTGTGACTGATCTTGGTTTTAAAGAATACACCACAGCCAATTTAGGCGGCACATTGAATATGTTTGCTTACACCATGTCATTGATGATTGGTACTGCGGGTCTTCCACATGTAATAATGCGCTTCTTCACGGTACCTTCAGTACAAGCAGCACGTCAATCAGCAGGCTATGCGCTTGTTTTCATCGGTTTGCTTTATACGGTTGCTCCAGCAGTTGGCGCTATGGCTCGTCTTAATTTGATGAATACTATTGAACCAGCAGCGGGCCAAAACCTTGAGTATGCTGAACGTCCACAATGGTTTAAAGACTGGGAAAAAACTGGTTTATTAAAGTATGAAGACAAAAATGGCGATGGCAAAGTACAGTACACTGCAGATAAAGCCACCAATGAAATGGTTAAAGTTGACCGTGACATTATGGTACTCGCTAACCCGGCTATTGCGAACTTACCAAATTGGGTTATTGCACTGGTTGCCGCCGGTGGCTTAGCCGCAGCACTATCAACAGCCGCAGGTTTATTGCTAGCAATATCCTCATCCATCTCTCATGATTTAATGAAAGGGGTATTAACGCCGGATCTGTCAGAGAAAAATGAATTGTTGGCTGGTCGTGTTGTTATGACTATTGCCATTCTGGTGTCCGGTTACTTAGGACTGAATCCGCCAGGATTTGCCGCAGGTACGGTGGCGCTAGCCTTTGGATTAGCAGCATCAAGTATCTTCCCAGCATTAATGATGGGTATTTTCTCTAGAAAAATGAGTGGTACAGCTGCCATTGCAGGCATGTGTTCTGGTATCGGTATCACCATGTTGTACGTGTTCCAACATAAAGGAATTATGTTCATCCCAGGTACTTCGTTCTTAGGTGACATGGGTCCTAATTGGTTCATGGGTATTTCTCCTAACGCATTTGGTGCGGTTGGTGCATTAGTTAACTTTGGTGTGGCTTTCGCTGTGCTTAAAGCAACAGGTCCTGCTCCAGTACATATCCAAGATATGGTTGACAATATGCGCTTACCTGGAAAAGCTAGTGCAGCACACGCTCACTAGGGTTAAATAGCTTCGAAACTTGAGTGTTGAGTTTCGAAGGTAAATTTAAATAAATAAAAGGCTAGCCGACCATATCAAAAGAGTCGACTAGCCTTTTCTGTTAAATTGATTGTTTATGAAATTACCGTGTTAATTAAAATTTATTAAGAAGAAATACATATGAATAGACACCTCAAAATCGCTTTTATGGTTGCGCCATTCCTTGGTATTTTAGGTTACATTGGCGCCGACTTTTATAATGAAAATGAAGCCAATAAAACAAAGATAATCCAATTAGTACCAGAAGGACACTGCGATATTATCAATCACAGTTGTGTACTTAAATCAGGCGAATTCAAAGTCAATGTGTCAGACAAAGAAGGGCTCACTGAGGTTAATTCTACTTTTCCACTTGATAGTGCCACCATATTTTTGGTGAATGCTAAAAATGAAATGACACCCTATCCTTTAGGTATGCAAAAAAGTCCTTATTACTGGCGAAGTAATACCGACTTAAGAAGTTTTGTAGGCAATAAAGGTGAAAGCTACAAATTACGCCTGATTGCGAAAATTAAGGGTGGTCAATATATCTCTGAATTTTACACTCAAACAACCAAATAGTAACGTTTCCTTGTGGATTACGAGTGGTCAGCAGTGCTCTTACAGATTGACCTGTGTGGCCAAGTCTCTGTTGAGTAATTTGTCACTAAAGCTATACTTAAAGTTCGTAAGGTTAACCTGAATTATAGTGATGTTACAAAAGTGTGTTTTTGTTGTTACAGTTTTTATAAGCCTCTCTTTATTCGCTAATGAAAAAACTGCTGATGAGCAAGAAACAATTTATTGGCAAACTTACCATCGTCCACCAGGCGTTATTTTAACGGGCCCAAGTCAAGGCAAAGGTTTTATTCAACAAGTCTTACAGCTAATTATTAACAAGTTACCTGAATATGACCATCAAATGCCGTTAACAACACTGGCGCGTGCGATTGAAGACATCAAGCATGAAAAATATTCCTGTCACCCTGCATTGTTTAAAACAGTCGAACGAGAGAAATATATGTATTTCTCTTCAGCCGCAGTGGTTAACCCAACTAATCGCGTTATCACTAAAAAAGGTTTGTTTGATAACTATTTGCGAAATGGCAGGATAGATTTAAGAGAGATCGCTGAATCTCAAAAGTTTACTTTTACGTTAGTTAAAAGTCGTTCATTTACCGCGGAAATTGATGTAGTCATAGCGCAGTATATGCGTGAAGAGGGAGTGTTTTTAATGTCAAACACCGATCTTAGCCCCACGTTTCAAATGATTGAGTTAGGCAGAGTGGATGCTACTATTGCCTATCCTTTTGAATTAAATTATTACGCTCAAAATTACGCGTTATCTTTAGCGAAATTCGATATTTATCCAATAGTAGGCGTGCCATTATTTTCCGTCGGTCATGTAGCATGCCCTAGAAATGAATGGGGGAAATCGGTCATAGCAAAAATCGACGTTATTTTAGCCGAATTAAAATCGACCAAAAGGTATAAATATGCCTTAACTTCTGGCTGGCAATATGAACGAAACAATCCTTTATTTAACGATTTTTATCAACATGAATTCTTAACACGATAATGTTTACAATAGCTTGTAGGAAATAACCAGAATCAATGGCGAGTAATAGTTAGACAAGCTTTACCCTCAAACAAGCTAGTAATATTTTCATTATATTTGATGCTACTGACACCACGTTGTCAGTAGGGGTGTTTTATCCTAGGTTTCGATAATTAATTAAATATAAAACCTAAAAGGAAAAATACATGTCAAACTCAAATGTGGTAGAAATCGTAAACTTTAAACTTGCAAGTGGCTTCACGTCACAAGACTTTCTTTCGTCAAATGAACAAATGGAGCTTTTTTTAAAAGAGCAACAGGGCTTGTTATACCGTTCTTTATGTGAAAAAGAAGACGGTTCATATATAGATATTGTTTATTGGGAAAACATGGAATTGGCAAAACAAGCACAACAAGCTTTTTTTGCCTCATCATTGTGTCAGACATTCGCTCAATGCATAGAGAAAGAAAGCGTTCAACTTGAACATGTAACGGTGTTAGCATGTCAAGGTTGTGATGGTTAAACGAGCCTATATCTAACTTACGGAACTTACTATGCGCAAGGCAGAAAGATTATTTCAATTGATCACTTTATTGAGAGGTCGTCGCCTTGCCATTACGGCAAATAGACTTGCTGAAATGTTAGAGGTTTCTGACCGAACCATCTATCGTGATATTCAAGCACTAATTCTCTCGGGTGTACCCATCGAAGGTGAGGCAGGAGTAGGGTATATACTCGATGCTAAATTTGAGCTACCGCCACTCATGTTTACCAGTGAAGAGTTATTAGCCCTGCTCGTTGGCTCTAAAATGGTACAGTCATGGGCAGATAATGCGCTGGCAAACGGTGCTAGTTCAGCCCTAGATAAAATAACTGCCATCCTACCTGACAAGTTAAAGCAGCAAAGTGAGTACTCACCTTTTGTTATTCCTAATTACTTTAGAAATGAAAAGAATATAGAACTAAGCCATGAAGTAAGGGAGGCAATTACCAATAACCAGTTGTTGCTTATAAACTATCGCGATGCAAAAGAGCAAGTATCTCAGCGAAAAATAGAGCCGTTAGGGCTGATATTTTGGGGCGGGAAATGGACCATTGTCGCTTTTTGTTGCTTGCGCAATGACTATCGAGAGTTTCGCTTAGACCGCGTGATTAATTGCCAAACCTTGGCCGATAAATTTGAGACAAACGATAATAAAAGCTTACAACATTACTTACGAGAAATGGAAGCTAAAAACATGGGGTATTTTAACTAATAAAAGTGAAGCTTACCTTGTTGGCTCGCTTCATTTTGACAAAAAATTAAACGCCTAACGCTAAGCAATTTTCAGGTATGACTGAATAATTTTAGCACCATTATTAGCTTGAATTGGTTTAAAGATGAAACCAGAAACGCCGTCTTGTTCACATTGATTTATTAATGCTTGATCGGTAACCGACGACAACATAACCACAGGTACATCATGGCCTTTTGCCCGGATGGTTTTTAATGCTTGGTCGCCATTCATTTTATCCATGACCACATCCATAAACATAAAGTCAGGAGCTTCATTTTCTACCATACTAACTGCAGTTGAACCATCATTTGCCTCAATGATATTGTCGTAGCCTAATTGATTTAGATAACGTTTAATTGCTTTACGTATCATAGCACTATCATCAACAAGTAGTACTTTACTGTCGGTAGTTAATGGCTTGCTATGTGGGTTGGAAATACCGGTACTTTCTTCGCGCTTAACCCCGCTTGCTTGGAAGTTAACATCGCGCACAAGCAGGTTGAAATAATAACGACCAACACCTTCAACGGTAATTGGTACGGTAACTATTTCTTTAACGTCAGTTAAATGCTTTTCCATGTCGTCAAAGTTGTGAACAAAATAAGGACTGGAGAAATTAAACTCTAAATTATGGCGGCTTAATAAGTCGGTCGAACGACCTACAATAGTATTACCCCACTCCGCTAGGGCATTGCTTAACTCTTCATTGATTTCAGTGTAATCATATTTTTCATCAAACATGGTTTCACAAACAGAATTACCGATAGCAACAGCAGTTTCTGGATAATGGTGCATCATTATCACACCATTAATACAGCCGCTTACTTCTGAACATACGGCATAACCTTTGAATCGAAAATCGTCAACTTGATCCATAAATACATCAGCAGATGAACCAGAAAGGTTCGTCATGGCTTTTAAGCTAGCGATAGATTCGTTAATAAAGGGGTGCAAAGCGACTTTGTAAATAGTTTCTACAGACATAAAAAATCCTATATTTATTGTTTTTGTGATTAGAATCGTCAGTAAAACTACTAGAACTGAAAAAGCTTTGCAAGGTGTTCGTACCGCTCTTGTTCTAAGGATATACTAGAAATAAGCTTTTCCCATTGCTGTTTGTGTAAAGGTTTAAATGATGGATTTTGTTGGTTTTTGCTACCGCCATAAAACCATAGGCTGTTGATAAAATAAGAAAAACAAAGGTAGTCTTTTAGTTTTTGATGGGAGACTATTTTAAGGGGAAGCAAGGATTGGTATTGATGGATAATAGCCGGTATTTTATTATCGTCAATATTATTTATTGCGATGAACATTGCTAAATCATATTCTGCAGGCGCGAGGCAGCTGCATTCATAGTCAATTAAATATGCATGGTTGTTGTTATCAATGAGTACGTTACTAAAATTGATATCGCCATGACAACAAACGTCATTCTTGTCATCGTTATCTAACGGTATTATCTGCTGCGCAAGCTGCATCAAGGTTACTTTTTGCATTGACGAAAAGTGGTTTTCATCAATCAATTCGCCGATAATATCCTTGGGCATTAACCTAGCAATTTTGGCATTTAATTGATGGCAACTGACCATCATTTTTAATGCCTCAGTTATTTTTTGATTTGTGGTCATTGTGCTAAGAGATAAGTTTGTACTTTCAATGTAGTCAGTAATTAACCATTGCGAATCATAATAGACTACGGCAGGACTAAAATTATGTTTAGCGGCGTTTAAAGCAACAGTAACTTCAGTATTGCTTTGAATTGTTTTGGCAAAGTATGTTTTACCATTGGCACTCACCTTAAAACAGTGTTGGCTTAATCCTGAGGTAATTTCACTAATATTATCAATATGATTAAAGCAGGGTAAGTTATTTAATAAAACTTTCACCTTGTTTACTCAACGATAGGTTGTACTAAATTAATCGAGTTGTTTTTGTAGATGTGCAGCCATTTGAAATAACCATAAGTCGCAATAACGATATATATGATAAAGAGTACGGCGGTAGGCATAAGGTCTTTCTCTATATACAAATAGATAGAAACCGCATCAATGATGAGCCAGTAAAGCCAGTTTTCTAATACTCTTTGCGCCACTAAATAGGTCGCGAATACCGCAAAAACTGTAGTAAAAGTATCAATGTAAGGAAAATCGGCAGGGGTATAATTGGCCATAATATAGCCCAAAGCTAATGAGACTACTGACAAAATACTGCAAGCTTTTATGTGCCAATTTATTTTCCAAGAAACAATGCTAAATTGACTCTTTTCTGACTCAATATTTTCTGCCGTGTTATCCACCCCGCTTTTTTGCCAAGCCCAATAACCGTACACTGCCATCAACAAATAGTAAGCATTGAGTGCGCTATCCATTAATAACAATACATCATAAAAGATATAGCTATAAATGGCAGTACTAACAAAGGCGGCAGGCCAACACCAAAGCGAGCCCCGAGCGGCCAAAATAACATAAGCCAAAGACAACAACATGGCGATGAGTTCAAGCCAAGGTAGTGTTACTAGGTATTGAATAAAATCCGTTAACATGTCAATCGCTCGTTTTCATCTTCTACCTGTGAGCGATCACCATTAATAAATTTACAGACAAATACAGCAGCGCCTGTGGTGCTGTGTACATGCTTAATTTCACGCATGACGTTTGCTACGGCTAAGTCATAATCACCAAACACTTGTGTACTCATACCATTGGTGACAACGTTTAAACCTTCAACTTGACGAAGACGCTTAATAAAAGCCCAAATTTCACTTTTGTATGCTTGTTCAGCAAGTGGATATAAACTCAATTCAATCGATATTTTCATGATTGCTTCCTCGAATAATTGGAGGGTATATTTACCCTCCAACAAACACAGTTAGAATTGATAATCTAGTGAGAGGCCAAAAACGAGTGGCTCTGCTAATTGCGTATATTGCTTAGCAGTATAACCATCTCTTGGGTCGTTACCAAAATAAAAACCTCGGCTGGCGTAATCTTTGTCCGTAAGATTGCGCGCCCAAACCTTCACCTGATAACTGTCTGCTAGATAGCTTACAGATGCGTTGACCAATGCCATTGATTTAGATTTTTCATCATGGCTATCAGAGAAATAATATTCATCTTTTCCATCAACAGAAAGGTTTACTAACCAATATTCATTAGGTTGATAATTAACTCCCACATTGAATTGATAACTTGGTGCATGAGCTTGCTCTCTACCACTTAACGATACACCGTCGGCATTAATAAAGTCATTGAATTTAGTATCCAATAAACCCAATGATGCATACAATTCCACCATGTCATTAGCTTGCCAACTTGATTCAATCTCTATGCCCTTATTTGAGCCAGAAGCAGCATTACCTAAATAAGCAATAAATTCAGAGCTACCGTCATCTCTAACAATTGTTTGTGAACTTTTTACTTGTACATCGTCTCTGTCCATATAAAACACAGCGGTGCGAATAAAGGCAGCATTATCAAGTAGTGAGACTTTATAGCCCAATTCATAATTAACTAAATATTCTGGCTCAAAGGTACGTAATTCATTTGGTAAGGTACCATCAGTGTTGGCGCCGCCCGCTTTGAAGCCGCGATTAATAGAGCCGTACCAAAAGCTGTCTTCATCCTGTTGGTAACTAAGTACTAACTTTCCACCAACCATAGTGTCTTTTGAACTATCGACAAAAGCACCTGAGTTTATATAGTCGGCGCTGCGTTGTTCAAGGCGAAGGCCAGTAGTAAGAGACCAATGTTGATTTAGTTGGCTGTCAAGTTGACCATAAATGGCCATTGATTGGGTATCAAAGCTTGAGCTGAAATCATTGTCTAAATAGGTATATTGTCTTGTTAAGTCTTCATCATCTTGTTTAAAGTAAATACCTGCTACCCAATCAGTCGAGCCATCAAATAATTCACTACCATTGTTTGATAATGCTCTTACTTCAACAGTTTGAGTTGATTTATCACGGAAATAATGGTCGGTAGACGAATATTCCCAGTAAGCGAAATCTTGATTTTCAATAATTGATGGATCCGAAATACCAACAAATGCCCAGTCTTCATCATAACCATAAGCAAGATCAGAGTTACTGGTACTGATTAACGTTTGTAAGGTGAACTTTTCAAAACCGTGATAAGTGATATTTGCGGAAATAGCCGAGGTTTCTTGTTGGTCGAAGCCTGGTTCATCTGAAAGTGTTTCACGAGTATTATCCAATGAGAACGCATCATAGCCATTATTAAAATCAAAATAAAAAGCAGCTAAATCAACCGTTAAATCGTTGCTAACTTCTATTGATAACTTTCCTCTAAGGCTGGTTTCATCACGATTGTTGGTGTCAGACTTATTTAAGTAGGTATTTTCAATAAAGCCATCGCTCTGATATTGATTTGCGGCAATACGATAATTTACTGAATCAGAAGCTGGTCCTGATAACGCTAAGCCTAACCCTAAACTGTCATAATTACCGGCATCTAATTTGATAGCACCTTCAAATTCATCTGTTGGGGCTTTAGTGGTAATATTTATCATACCAGCGAGGGCGTTTGCACCAAAGCGTGTGCCTTGCGGGCCACGGAATATCTCTGTTTGTTGCACATCAAACAAGTTAGCTATGCTACCAATACCGGTGAAGTCTACACCGTCGATTATCATGCCGACAGAAGGGTTAATCGGTTCGTTAAATTGGCTACGTTCGCCAATACCACGAATTTGATAATAACGCGCCCGTTGTGAACCACTGGCAAAATTTACATTGGGGCTAATGGCCACTAATTCTTCAAGATGTTGCGCATTACGTTGCTGTATTTCTACCTCGGTTAATACCGACAGAGATGCGGGTGTTGTTAATAAATTTTGCTGACGAAAGTCACTATTTACAGTGATGACTTCAATATTTTCAGTTGCATTAGTGTCAGCAGCGTAACTGGCAAAGCTGGAAATTAGCAACGATGATATAGCGAAAGAGAGTGTTGATTTTGTTTGGTTCATAAAGATCTCATAAGTAAAAAATACTATGGGATCCGGCACTGGGAGGTCTCTAGATTTAGAAAATATTAACCATTCCTACGCCGGATAATTTATTAAATAATTAATAAACTCCCGTCCAGGTTCAAAGAGTTCGCCAAAACTAATTGTTCTATAGCATCTCAGCGATAATATTTGCACAAAATTCTCTGACAAATAGACCGCTCCCCTTGGTTGGCGCGCAGTGTAACAAATTTTACGATGATTTACTTGCCTACCGTTAAAATTAGCTAAAAGTCGTATATATGAAGATGTTACTATTTAGCTATTATTGCTATGGTTATAAACTTATTTAGTACAAGAGAGTTGTTATGTTCCCTAACTGGCAATTAGTCAGCATCAGTTTGATTTATATTGGCTTATTGTTTTTAATTGCTTTTTTAGGTGATAAATATAAGCATCAGTTAGCCAGAAAAGGCCAAGGCATTATTTATGCGTTGACCTTGGGTGTTTATTGTACTTCTTGGAGTTTTCTTGGCACAACAGGGCAAGCCGCGAGTAATTTTCTCTCGCATATACCTATTTATTTAGGGCCTATATTATTATTTGTTTTTGCTTGGCCTTTCATTCAGCGCATTATTAGGGTGAGCTTAAAGCTCAATTTAACCTCGATTGCCGATTTACTCGCTGCGCGCTTTGGCAAATCACATAACCTCGCCATAATAGTTACATTGGTGGCGTTTGTTGGCACCATGCCTTATATCGCATTGCAGTTAAAAGCCATGGTCTACACGTTCCAACAACTGCAGATAGACCAAAGCTTTAGTGGTTGGCATATCGGATTGGTTATCAGTGTAGTACTGGTAGGCTTTACCATATTATTTGGCATTCGCAATATTGATGTTACTGAGCGTCACCCTGGAGTAATGCTCGCTATTGCATTCGAGTCGCTGATTAAAATCGCGGCATTTCTAGCGGTAGGCTTGTTTGTCTGTTTTTCTCTTTTTGATTCACCTGTTGATATTTGGCAGCAATCAGGTGCCAATTTGAAACTAGAACAGCAACTAAATGGTGACAATCTTAGCGCCATGCTTGCTATGTTAGTTATTGTTATGGCCGCATTTTTGTCTTTGCCTAGGCAGTTTCAAGTAATGGTGGTTGAGTTAAGAGACCAAAAAGATACTTGGTTAGGCAGGCGTATATTCCCGCTTTATCTACTTGTTTTTGCCTTTTTTGCGGCACCACTTGGCTTGGCCGGTCAATTACTGCTGGGTGACACTGTACCTTCGGATACCTATGTTTTATTTTTACCCGGTATAACTGACCAAACGTGGCTTACTTTATTTACCTTTCTTGGTGCCGTTTCTGCCGCTAGTTCCATGGTCATTATTTCGGCCATTGCACTAAGCACCATGCTCAGTAATGAAATTATTTTCCCTTTCCTTTATAGGCAGCAAAAAGTTGCTCAAACAAATTATGATACCTTCAGGCAACGATTACTAAATATACGTAAAGTACTAGTATTGTTCGTAATAATGTCTGGTTTTGGTGTTTTTGTTATGGCCTCCCCAGACACATTGTCTTCTTTAGGAGAGGTGGCTTTTGGTGCCTTTGCGCAGCTAACCCCCGCGTTAGTAGTCGCATTTTATTGGCGCAGAGCCAGTTTAATGGGGGTTTATGCTGGCATCTTGGTTGGTTTTATTTTATGGCTGACATTGAATTTACTACCGCAATTTGGCTTGTATGCCTCACCTTTTGCGGAAGGGCTTTTACCGGCAAAGTCGACCGCAACTTTATTCAGTTTAGCAGCCAATATTTTTGTAATGTGGGCTTTGTCGCAAATTAGTAGGCAAAGTGTACAAGAACGCGTGCAAGCCTCACTCTTTTTAGAGTGGCAATCGCCATCAATTATTAAAATAGAGAAAAAGCGTCAATTAGATGTTCAAGAATTAGAGTTATTAGCTTCAAGGTTTGTTGGTGAGAAAAAAGCAGTCTCAAGTTTTAGTTTGTTTCAGTCGTCAAACGATAAAAAACTACTGGGCAATGCTACCTATAATCAACTGTTGTTACAGCATACAGAAAATACTTTGGCTATGGTAATGGGGGCGTCATCCGCTCGTTTGGTACTCTCTTCTGCCTTAGATGGCCGTGATATCGCACTGGATGAGTTAGCGGTATTGGTTGAAGACGCTTCTAGTCAAAAACAGGCGTTCTCACAAAACCTCTTACAAAGTGCAATAGAAAATGCCGGTGAAGGAATTTCCATCGTTGATGAAGAATTGAAGCTAGTCGCATGGAATAAAAAGTACTTAGACTTGTTTGAATATCCAACTGAACTTATTTACGTCGGTAGTCCAGTTGAATCATTGATTCGCCATAATGTTAAACGGGGCTTATGTGGCGCAGGTGATGTTGATAACCAAGTCTTTAGGCGCCTGGAATATTTACGTAAAGGTAGCTCGCACAGTTCAGAGCGACAGCAAGCTAATGGACAAACTATTCGTATTGAAGGTAATCCATTACCTGGAGGTGGCTTTGTTATGTTGTTTTCAGATATCACCGCTTACAAACAAGCAGAGCAGGTACTTAAAGAAGCCAATGTAGATTTAGAAACACGGGTCTATGAGCGTACCTTAACCTTGGCGAAAACCAATGAAGCTTTAGCTAAGGCTCATGAGAAAGCAGAACAAGCCAATAGAACTAAAAGTCAGTACCTAAAAGCCTGCAGTCATGACTTAATGCAACCATTAGAAGCCGCAAGACTGTTTACTTCTGCATTAAATGAACAAAAAGGCTTAACCACGGAGCAGCAACGACAGGTTGATAATATTGATAAATCGTTAAGGGCGGCAAATGATTTGTTAGCTGATTTAGCCGAAATAGCACGTTTAGAAAGTGGTAATATCAAACCCCAAGTAGAAATATTTTCATTGAGTGAATTATTCGAAGATTTAGCACAAGAGTTTTCGGCATTAGCCCTTGAGCAGCAGGTTGAATTTAGATTAGTCGACACTCAGGCATGGATAAAGTCAGATAGATACTTACTTAGGCGTATTATCCAAAACTTGGTTGGCAATGCTTTGCGTTATGCTAGTCCCGGTAAAGTCTTACTCGGGGCACGAGTCTTTAATCATCAGGTAATTATTCAAATTCTTGATAATGGTCCGGGTATTGCGGTTGACCAACAAGCACTCGTTTTCGAACAATTTACCCAGTTAGATACGCCAACCAATCGGACTGGCCAAGGGTTAGGATTAGGGCTTAATATCACCCAGTCGCTTGTTCGCTTATTAGGGCACTCTTTGAGTTTGCAATCGAGCGCAGGACAAGGTTGTAAATTTTCAATACAGCTCGAGCAAGCTCAGCAATTAACCACGGTACCTAAAATAGTAGCTCCTGTGAACACTGTGGGCTTAAAAGGTATTACCGTATTATGTATTGACAATGATCCTGATGTCTTGAGTGGTATGGTTGAGCTATTGTCTGCGTGGCAATGTAACATTCTTGCTGCGGATTCACGTGAAAGCGCACTAAAAGAATTTAAAAACCATCAAAGTGATATTGATATTTTACTGGTAGATTACCAATTAGGTTATCAAGCTGAATTGCCAGAAGGTGAGCAGGCCGATGGTTTAACGCTAATTGCGGATATGCGTAAGGTATGTAGTAATTATATTCCAGCAATATTAATCACAGCGACGACAGAGAGTGGTATTGAAAATAAAGCGAAAGTCGCAGATGTTGGCTTTATGCGTAAATTAGTGAAGCCTGCATCGCTTAGAGCAATGATGAGTGCCAAGCTCGCGCAAAAGTTACAAGCAGATTATGGTAATCAATAAAAAAATAAAAGTAGTACTCTATATTTTAAGGATAAACTTGTAGCAGAGCGTCTTTCATTGAGGGTCTACTTACTTATTCATGTTTAATATTAAAGCAACAAACATTACTTCGGTTCAAAACTCGCTTCAGTTAAATCTAACTGACTAATAGCAATTACGGCTTGAGTACGATTTCTCACCTCTAGCTTACGAAATATTGCGGTAGCATGCGCCTTAATGGTTGCTTCCGAAACATTGAGATCATAAGCAATTTGTTTATTAAGCAAGCCCTGTGCAAACATCATTAAAATACGGTATTGCTGTTGCGTTAAACTGGCAATATGATCGGAAATGTCACTATTATCCCCTGCAATTTGCTTGTTCTGATAGGTCTCTGGCAGCCAAATTTCACCAGATAAAATAGCGACAATTGCGGTAAAAATATCATCTACGGGTGTAGATTTTGGCACAAAACCAGCTGCTCCGTACCCCATAGCTTTGCTAATAGTCTTTTGATCTTCGTGCGCGGAGACAACCACAACAGGAATTTGAGGGAAGTGATTCCGTACATGAATTAAAGTACTAAAACCATGCGCACCAGGAATATTTAAGTCTAATAATAATAAATCGCTTTCGCTATTATCTTGTAATTGTTGCTCTAATTCTGCAATAGTTTGTGCTTCAAGCCACTGTGTTTCAGTAAGTTTGCTTTTCAAAGTCCCCAGTAATGCTTGTCTAAATAGGGGGTGATCATCAGCTATTATTATTTTTTCTGGCTGGATCATTGGTGATTCCTCTTAAAATAGGAGTTTTCATGCTAACGAAGAAAACTAATCGCACATATTAGACTTTAGTCTAGTTGCCATTTAAGTCACTGTCTTAACTTATAAAAAATTAAGGAAGTAAGTAATGTTGCTTTAGCTAGTAAAGGCAATAAAATCATGCTCTTTAATCTCTAAGGCTAATTGTTCACCTATAACAAATAGCTCATTGGCATAAAAGCTTAAGTTATCAAAAGCTAACGCTTTACTATCATTTAAACTACTCAATAAGTAGTGATAACCCTGTTCAGTAACCGATATGTTATCAACTCGCACATTAGACTCCGCTGAGGAACAAAGCTTGATAAACTGCGGTTTTAATAGTAATTGCATTTGGTTATGCTGAGCTGAATCAGGGAAGTCAACATCACCTAGCGCACTTTGGTAACGATTATTCGATTTCAGGCTTATAGGTAACCAGCTTCCTAATTGGAGGAAATCAGCCACTTGCCAACTATTGGGTTGTTGGCAAACTTTATCAGGGCTGGCAATTTGCAATAGCTGACCTTGGTGCATCACCGCCATTTTATCGGCAAAAGTAAATACTTCGTCTTTATTATGGGTGACAAATATAGCGGTGATATTTAATTTTTTCAGTAAGTTACGCATTTCTAACATAAGTTCATTGCGTAACCTTGCATCAATATTAGAAAAGGGTTCATCAAGTAATAGCAATTTAGGCTGAGGAGCTAATGCCCTAGCAATCGCCACTCGCTGTTGTTGTCCGCCTGATAATTGATGAGGAAATCGCTTTTCAAAACTTTTTAGCTCTAGCAATGCTAATAACTGCGTTAATCTTTCTTGTTGCTCTGTTGCCGTCAGCTTATCAATACCAAAGCAAATGTTTTGCTCAACAGTCAAATGAGGGAATAGGGCGTAATCTTGAAAAATCATGCCGATATTACGATGTTCAGGTGGAATAATATACTCAGGTGAAATAGTGCTATTACCGTCTATGTGGATTTGACCTTTATCTTGTTCAATAAAACCAGCGAGCGTGTTTAATAAGGTGGTTTTACCACAACCGCTAGGTCCCACTAAGCCGAGAATGTCACCAGTGGGTAAGTTTAGGCAAATGTCAGATAAGATTTGTTTACTTTGTAATTCAACCGAAAGCTCAGTGATAGTTAATAAATCGGTCACGCTAGTTCCTTAGTTGTCTGTTTTTTGCCGTCGCTATTATTTCGATTCAGCCAAATAATAGGTAATAAACCCAGTAGCACAATTAGGATTGCCCCTAAGGCGCCTTGTTCTAACATTTCATCAGAAATTAATTGATAAATTTGTGTGCTTAATGTTTCAAAGTTGAAAGGTCGAAGTAATAAAACAGCCGGCAACTCTTTCATTGCCTCCACAAAAACTAACAGCCACGCTACCCAAATAGACGATTTCAATAAAGGTAAATGTACTTTCGTTAATGTTTTCGTTAGGCCCGCGCCTAAGCTTGCCGGGGCAAAATCGAGAGATTTTGGAATTTGTTTGATACCACTGTCAATAGCGCCATTAGCGATGGCGGCAAACCGTACAAGGTAGGCAAAAATAATAGCGAAAATTGAGCCAGATAATAATAAACCGGGTTGCGTTAAGCCCAAGAATTTAGCAACGTCATTTATGAAGTAATCTATGGGCGCGAAAGTTGACATCATTGCCATGGCCAATACAGTGCCGGGAATGGCATAACCAAATCCAGAAATTTGCACTGGTAGCGTACGCCACCTACTTTTGTCTAGACGTTTAAATAGCACAAAAATCAGTGCCAAAATGGTAGTTAAGCTAGCCGCCCAAACGGCAACTTTTATACTGTTTATCCCTGTTGGCACTAATGTCCAAAATTGTTCACTGCTGCTGTATTGCCATGCCATATTAATCAAAAGTAAAAAGGGCAAAATAAAACCCGCAATAACCAATAGCCAACAAAAGCTGCCGGCAAAAAATTGTGCTGACGAAGACAGCTGAATGATTTGATGGGTTTTGTTAATGCGATTTGATTGGTGTGCTTGACCTGCGCGCGCACGCTGTTCTGCAACTAAGGTAAACAATATAAATAACATTAACACGCTCGCTAAGGCATTGGCTGTGGCCAAGTCACCGTAGCCTAACCAAGTGTCATAAATTGCTGTGGTTAGCGTATTAACGGCAAAGTATTGCACGGTAGCAAAATCAGCCAAGGTTTCCATTAATACTAAGCTTGCGCCAACCGCAATGGCAGGGCGAGCCAAAGGTAAGGCAATTTTATAGAAGCTTTGCTTAGCATTTAGGCCGAGTGTTCGGCTTGCCCTAAGTAGATTTTGATCTTGTTGTTCAAAAGCTGTTCTTGCCAGCATATAAATGTAAGGAAAAAGTACCAAAGCAATAATGATACTGGCACCACCAAGTGTGCGAATATCAAAAAAAATATAATCATTGGGTGATTGCCAGTTAAACCATGCACGTAAGCTGCGTTGAACTGGCCCTGCGTAATCAAACAAATCAGTGTATAGATAGGCAACTAAATAAGCAGGCATAGCAAGTGGTAGCATTAATAGCCAGCGTAACACTGCTTTGCCTTTGATATTGGTATGAACAATTAGAGCGGCACTAATTACCCCAAAAACTAAGGATAATAACACCACAAAAACACCTAATAACAAGGTATTTGCTATGTAATCTGGTAAGACAGTTTGCCAAAGGTGGGAAAATAAATCTGTGGATGCACTAAGACCAGCTAATAACATCACCAACACAGGTATCATAAGTGTTAGTGATGTTGAATAAACTGTACTTCTAAAAAATGTTGAGCGCCAAGTTACCTGTTTTGCTTTTGCTATCACAAAATAAAATCTAAACTACAATCACTGGTTAAATTAGAGGTCAAACCGCGCTTTATCTATTAATTTCAATGCCAATTTTCTGTTTTTAGCAATGGTTACTAACGATAAATTATCCGTTTTAAACTCACCCCATGATGCAACTAATTCTGATGGCGCTACACCAAGGCGTACAGGATACTCCATATTAGTTTGAGCATAAAGCTCTTGTGCGGGCTCTGAAACTAAAAATTCCATTAATGCTTTAGCATTTTTACTATTAGGTGAATATTTAGCTAGGGCTACACCTGAAATATTTACATGAGCACCACGATTTGCTTGGTTTGGAAAGTTAATGTTCACGGCATCAGCCCAAGCTTTCTGTTTTTCATCTTTTAACATTTTGCCAAAATAATAACTATTGCCTAGAGAAATATCGCAAAGATTTTGATGTATGGCTTGCACTTGGCCACGGTCATTGCCTTGTGGTTTACGTGCTAAATTATCTTTGAAATCTTCTAACCAAGTTAAGGTTTTCTCTTCACCATGCTCTGCGACCATAGATGCAACCAATGCCACTGTGTAGGCATGTTTACCGCTACGAGTACAAATACGGCCTTTATATTTGCTATCAGCTAAATCTTCATAGTTAAACTGAATGTTACCTAAGCGCTTAGCTGAGTATATATTACGAACACGGGTAGTAAGGGCAAACCAGGTATTATCGGTAGCGCGATATTGGCTTGGAATAGCTGCTTGCAATATTTTTGAATTATTAGCTTGTAGTAAATCGCGATCTTGTAGTTCAATTAATCGGCTAATATCTGTGGTGAGTAAAATATCGGCAGGGCTATATTCGCCTTCTCTTGCTAGGCGTTCAGCCATACCTTTTTTAGCAAAAACAACGTTTACTTTAATACCAGATTGCTTAGTAAACATATCAAACAAAGGCTTAACCAAGAATGGTTGACGGTATGAGTAAACACTTACTTCTTCGTTAGCCAAGCTTGAAAAGGCACTGAGGGTTAATGTAATGGTGATTAAAAAACCACTGACTATCTTGCTTGTTTTTAAAAACATGGAACCTACTTATATAATAAAGGTATCAAATGAGTGCGAAATAATATAAAAGGAAGAGTAATTAAAAGTAAGAAGAGTGTCAAGATTAATGAGAACAGTTCTTGTTTAGATTGTAAGAAAATGAAACAAACGAGGGAGAAATAGTTCCCTCGCTTGGTAGCATTACTATTTTGTAGGTACTTTGGCTAGTACAGCGACTAAAAGTTGCCAGTATTGCGCAACAGTAGCAATCTCAATTTTCTCATCAGGAGAGTGTGGAAACTTAATAGTTGGTCCAATAGAAACCATGTCCCAATGCGGATAGGCAGTTTTAAATAAACCACACTCCAAACCTGCATGAATCACCATAACGGCAGGAACTTTATCGAACAAATCTTGATAGGTCTTACTAACAATTTTCATAATGGCAGAATCAGTGTTGGGTTTCCAGCCAGGGTAAGCACCGGAAAATGCAATTTTTGCACCCGCTAATTCAAACACTGATTGCACAGTACGCTGTGTTTCTAGACTGCCATCATCATGTAAACTACGAATTAATACTAAGGCGTTTAGTTTTTTACCACGCGTATGTATTACACCAAGGTTTAATGAGCTTTCCACTATGCCTTCAATATCATCACTCATGCGGATCACACCATTAGGACAAGCATTTAAGCCACGTAAGATATTGCTTTGAGTTGCTTTGCTCCAACATTGCTCAAAATCTTCTGGCGAAATGAGTAACATGTCAATATCAGTTTCAATAGCACTTAGGTTAGCTTTGATGGTTGATAGATATAAAGCTAAAGCGGCTTTTAAAGAGGTTACTTGGCTAGTCGCAACAACAAAGCTTGCATTGGCCTCTCGCGGTATGGCATTACGTAAACTACCGCCATTAAACTCGGTTAATCGAATGTCAAAATCATTGCTGGCATCGAGTAAAAAGCGAATCAGTAATTTGTTAGCATTTGCTCGACCCGTGTGAATATCTACCCCAGAATGACCACCTTTTAAACCAGAAATAGATAAGTTAAATGCCTGGCTATCCGCGGGAACATCGTCAAAATCTAAAGTAAACGTGGCCGAGCCGTCAATACCACCAGCACAACCCATGTAAACTTCGCCTTCTTGTTCTGAGTCGGTGTTAATTAGAATATCACCGTCAAGCCAGCCTGCTTCTAAACCGAAAGCACCACTCATACCCGCTTCTTCATCAATAGTTACTAATACTTCTAATGGGCCATGAGCAATGTCATCACTGGCTAAAACTGCCAATGCTGATGCTAGACCGACACCATTATCAGCACCTAAAGTTGTTCCTTCTGCAGTTACCCAATCACCATCACTCTCAGTGACAATATAAGGGCGAATCGGGTCGGTTAAAAAATCGTGTTCAGTATCATTATTTTTTTGCGGCACCATATCCATATGCGCTTGTAAAATAACGCCCTTTCTATCTTCCATCCCTTGAGTTGCGGGCTTTTTGATAAAAAGATTACCAACGGCGTCTTCTTTAACAGATAAGCCTAACTCTTTAGCCCATGATTGAATCCAAAGTGATATTGCTTGTTCATGCTTAGAAGGGTGCGGGATGCTACAAATTTTTTCAAATAGTTGCCATAAACTGTTAGGTTTAAGTTGTGACAATTTACTCATGGGTTTTCCTTGGGAAAGTGTTAAATTAAAGTTTTATGCGGTATGAACATAGAACTTATTGTTTTATGTCGCTTTATTTACTCGCCATTAAAAATTGCCATTGTTCATTAAAGTCGTTACTTGGTTTTTTCTCAAATCCAGAACGAACATACTGGCTAATTTTTCCTTCAGCAAATGACACTAAAATATTGGCAAGGGCTAATTCATTAATGGTAAAGGTTTTGCCTTCGCGTAATTTTCGCTCGCGTAAGACTTGTTTGAATTGCGATTCAAGTTTTTCAAAAAACTGATGCACTCTCGTTCTTAAACGCTCATTCTCTCCCATCAATGCATCACCAGATAATATCCGACACATGCCGGGATTACGCTCAGCGAACACAAGCAACACATGCAACACGTGATGACAACGCACTAACGTTTCTTTGTGATCCGTTAATATTAAATTAATACGAGAAAAAATGGATTCTTCAATAAAGTCAATTAAGCCTTCAAACATCCGAGCTTTAGAAGGGAAGTGACGATACAGAGCCGCTTCTGAAACACCAACTTCTGCAGCTAATTTTGCTGTAGTGATTCGTTGGCCAGGGCTAGATTGTAACATCAAAGCTAAGCATTCTAATATTTGTTGTTTTCTACTTATTTTTTGCGTACTTTTCGGGCTAACTGGCATAGTAAGATTTTCTCTATTATAGGTGTTGTTGTTTGGTTTGATGTAATGCGTTTGCGCTAGTTGTGCTTAGCTAAGTAATGCTGATTAATTAAAGCAACTAACTGTTGTGCAATAATTTGCTTATTGGCTAAAGGAATCTCAGTTTTATCAATAGCACTAAATAAAGTTAACGCATTATCGTCACTATTAAAGCCTTGGCCAGATTTAGCCACATCATTTGCGGCAATTAAATCTAGATTTTTGCGCATTAACTTACCACGCGCATAATGCTCTACATTTTGCGTTTCAGCAGCAAAACCAACAATAAATGGTTTTGTACTTAAACTGGCAACATCGGCAACAATATCGTGATTTCTAATTAATTCTAACTGCATGGCATCGTTGGTTTTTTTAATTTTATGATCAGCAATTTTTGCAACACGATAATCTGCAACCGCAGCACAAGCAATAAAAGTAGTACATTTTGGTGCAAACTTTAAGGCCTGTTGATGCATTTCTTCAGCACTATTGACAGAGATTAACTGGCAGCCTATTGGCGCGTTTATAGTGACAGGACCAGATATTAGCGTCACTTTGGCGCCTGCACGTAAAGCAGCATGAGCAATAGCGTAACCCATTTTTCCTGAACTATGGTTAGAAATGTAACGCACAGGATCAATAGCTTCCCTTGTAGGGCCTGCCGTAATCACCCAGTGCTGATCTTCTAAGTATTTATCAGCAAAAAAATCGCTGCTTAGACTAACTAACTCATCTACCTCTAACATTCTGCCTAAACCAATATCTCCACAAGCTTGTTCACCACTTCCGGGGCCCCAAATCTGATTACCTCGTTCGTTTAGGGTTTTTATATTAGCTTGGGTTGCTTGCGCGTGCCACATTTGCTGATTCATTGCTGGCGCTAATGCTATAGTGGCACTGGTTGCTAAGCATAAGGTGGTAAGTAAATCATTCGCCATTCCACAAGCGATACGCGCAATAATTTCAGCTGTTGCAGGGGCAATTAATACTAAGTCAGCCCATTTTGCTAATTCAATATGTCCCATAGCCAATTCGGCTTGGGTATCTAGTAAACTGTCTGCTACAGCATTACCTGATAATGCTTGCAAGGTAAGAGGAGTGGTAAATGCTTTAGCGCTTTGAGTCATCACCACGCGAACATCTGCACCTTGCTCTTTCAGTCGACGTACTAATTCTGGTGTTTTATAAGCGGCAATGCCGCCACTGATACCGAGAACAATTTTTTTGTCCTGTAGAATTTGCATAATCTGCTAATCTTAAACTGACTAATATTGCTCATACGATAGCATTTATTCACATAATTTGAAAAAAGAGTTAGAAAATAATCGCCAATAAAATCAGCAAGGAAGCCGACTATGTGTAAAGTAAAAATAGCACAAGAGTGTGAACCTAATGCACAGACATTAAAAAGCTGGCCTATTTCAGAGCGACCGAGGGAAAAATTACTAATACTTGGCGCTCAAAGTTTAAGTGATGCTGAATTACTCGCGATATTTCTAAGAACCGGTGTTAAGGGTTGTAATGTTGTTGAATTATCGAGAAAGTTACTCTCAAATTTTGGTTGTTTAGCGAATGTTTTCCGAGCCAATATAGATGAGTTTTGTCAGCATCATGGTTTAGGTAGTGCTAAATATGTTCAACTTCAAGCTTGTCTAGAAATGAGCAAGCGTTACTTAGCTGAACAGTTAAAACAACAAGGCAGTGCACTTACTTCTTCTTTAGCAACCAAAAACTATTTAATTAGCGAACTTCGCCTAGAAACGCGAGAAGTCTTTGCGGTGTTATTTTTAGATAACCAACACCAAGTGCTAGCATTTGAAAAATTGTTTTATGGCACCCTAAATGCCGCTACGGTATATCCGAGAATAGTCGTGGAACAGGTCTTAAAGCATCGTGCGGCGGCCGTTATCATCACGCATAATCATCCCTCTGGGGTTGCGGAGCCAAGCATGGCAGATAAACATATAACTCATAAGTTAGCGCAAGCTTTGCAATTAATCGATGTGCGGGTGCTAGACCATATGATAATTGCTGGCAACCTATGCTATTCGTTTGCCGAACATGGAGAAATAGTATCGGTATGATTTAGCTTGATAAATCACTCAATGCCAGTTACTTTTAGGGTATTGTATGCATTTAGTGTAGTAATAAAGGATCCTCTTATGGCAGATAGTAGTGATGATGACCTAGAACGTAGAAGTTCTTTTCGTCTAGATATGGAAAAAGAAATTGTTGATATTATCTGGACAGATGAGAATGGTCAGGAAAGAACAAAAAAGATAGCCTGTTTAGATTTTGCACGAGGTGGCTTAAAGCTTGATTGTGATATTTCCTTACCGGTGCAAACATCGGTAACTGTAATGTTTAAATCAGCAAATGCGAACCATCAAAAATTATGCGGCAAAGTCTTACGCAGTATCAAACAAGACAATGGTTGGTTTGAAATCGCCTTAACATTGGATAAGGATTAATAGTCTAAAGAGCTTTTAGCAATATTGGACTATAATTAGCACTGACCTAGTGGTTTTGGGTTAATTTAACAACTAGGTGGTATTTAGGATGAATAAGATATGATGATATTAGTGGGTGGTGAAAAAGGTGGTAGCGGAAAAAGCTGCTTGGCACAAAACTTAGCAGTACACTTTGCCCGAAATAAAAATGCGATAGTGCTAATGGTTGACTGTGATCCGCAGCGGACAACCTCAGATTGGATTCAAGCGCGTAATAGTGACCCTTCCCTTCCCGCCATCAATTGTATTCAGCTATATGGTAAAATACGCAATGACCTATTGAGTCTCGGGCAACACTATGATTATGTAATTGTGGATTGTGGTGGTCAAGACAACTTAGCGCTACGTGCTGCTATGTCTGTGGCTGATCATGTTATCATTCCGCTTCGCCCCAAAAGACGCGATTTAAAGACTGTTCCGCATATGGAAGATATGTTGAGTACTTGCAAAATGGTAAACCCAAAAATGATAGCGTCTTTTGTTATAACACAGTGTCCTTCGTTACCTAATCAAGCAGGCAGAATACTTGAAGCGAAAGAAGTCTGTAGTTCTTATGGTATAAATGTACTAAGTGCCGTGACATTTAATCGCAATATTTATGATGATAGTGAAGAGCAAGGCTCGTCAGTTATTGAAATAGATCCTAGCGGTAAAGCCGCAGCCGAAATGATCGCCATTGCTGAAGAGTTAATGGCCATGAAACCGGATAATGCCCATGAGTTTAACTGATCTAAAGAAAAGCAAGGATAGACCTCATTCAAAGGAAAATGTAAAAGAGCAATTTACTATTGATGAATTTATTGCTGATGCGGATAATTATGCCAAAGGCTCACCGCAAATCGTAAGCAATGAAAATCATGGTAAAATGAATCTGAAGCAAGCGATACATGATGCTAAGTTGCTTATCGATCGTAAAAAAGCGGCAAATGCGCAAGGGAAGCCCTTTCGACGAGCAACATTTACGTTAAGTGAAAATACCATTGAACAATTACAACAATTGTCTGTAGGTACTGATTTAGCTAAATCACACATTATTCGTATATTAATTGATGAACTATCAAAAAAAGAGCAAGAAGATCAGATCAAAAAACTGTTTGAATCAGGCGTTGACTAATTAAAGTCGTACATTTTCACTATAATTGCGGCGAATAAAGTTAGCAAATAATTCCAGTTAAAGCGGATTTGCGTGCTAATTGTCGACAGAATAAACAGAAAAGTATTAAAAAACTATCAAAAACCCATCTTCAAAACGCGTTTTTATTTACATAAAACAATATAGTTCCTTGATTAATATGAAGTAAATTTACTATATTGTCTTTTTGTTAGCTTTTTACGCTTAGGGCTAGCTTTCATAATTCAGTTTCACTATAATATGCCACCTTTTTCAGGATCCTAAGGCGACGGTCTTGGGGAAATATAGCTCGAGCTGAAATTAATATTGGAGTGACTCAAATGTCTAAAGTTTCGTCGTTTTTTACCTAACCTTCAATCTCACCGTTTTTGGGTTGAGAGTGAAAATCGTTTCGTTAAATTACGTTTAACTCCGAAAGGAATGCGTATTATCGATAAAAAAGGTATTGATGCAGTTTTAACTGATATCCGTGCCCGTGGCGAAAAAGTTTAATTACTTTTTAAGAGGATAGTATTATGCGCGATAAAATTCGTTTAGTGTCTAGTGCTGGTACAGGTCATTTTTATACTACAGATAAAAATAAAAAGACTATGCCAGAAAAAATGGAAATCAAAAAATTTGATCCTAAAGCACGCAAGCACGTTATGTACAAAGAAGCGAAAATTAAATAATTTTTTACTTCTAAAAGTATATTGATAAAAAGTCCAGTTTTACTGGGCTTTTTTTTGTCTAAAAAATGTGTTTTTTCAATTCTGTACTACACTCAAGTTTACGCCGAGTTGGGTAACTAAAGGTTATCCACTTAAATGAAGGAGTCATTTCCACTCATTGGACGAGGTAGTTAAGTCAATGAATATATTTATAGTTGATGATGATCAAATAGATAGAGCTCATATAAAACGCATGATGAGGCGAATTGATTCAGCTAATTGTATCACTGAAGCTGAGGATGTTGACTCTGCTCTTTCCTTATTAGTAAAGCAAAATTTTGATGTGGTTTTACTCGACTACTCCATGCCAAGAAAAAATGGTTTAGAATTTTTGAAAGAAATTCAAGACTATAAAATCAAAAAGCATAGCGCAATTATCATGATGTGTACTTCTGAGCAAGAAGAGCTTGCTTTGCACTGTTTACAAAGTGGCGCCCATGATTTCATTATCAAATCAGATGTTACCGGTTATAGACTCCGTCGAGCTATACTTGCCGCTCAAACTCGGTTTGACATGGAAACTGAATTAAAGGCCAGTTATGCCAAAGTAAAACAATTAGCCGAACAAGATAACTTAACTAAACTTGCTAATCGCTACTTCTTCGATGAATCGCTCAAACTAACCGTTGCTAATAATGAACGACAGCAACATAAAACCGCGTTGCTACTGTTCGATTTAGATCACTTCAAATATGTTAACGATACCCACGGCCATGACGTTGGCGATATCTTATTACAAAAAGTTGTTCATAGAATTCATACTTGCCTACGCGGCACTGAAACTTTTTCTCGGTTAGGAGGGGACGAGTTCGCCATCATATTGAATCATGTTGACAAGATTGCTGATGCGGAAAAAGTTGCCTTTAGAATACTCAATGTATTGGTTAAGCCTTTTTGCATTAACCATGCGAAAATCAATATGGCGGCAAGTATTGGTATTTCTATTTACCCAGACAATGCGAAAAGTGCTAGCGATCTGTTTAAAAAAGCCGATATTGCGATGTATAAAGCAAAAAAACTAGGACGTAATCAATTCGCCTTTTTTGAAGATGAAATGCAAAAGCAGTTTTTAAAGCGATATAGGATTGAAAATGAGTTAAAGCAAGCATTAGATAAACAGCAGTTTGAGTTATTTTATCAACCGGTGTTTAATTGTGAAAATCGAAATATTACTGGTTTTGAGGCATTACTGAGGTGGCACAGTGATCAAGGAATTATTAGCCCTGAAATATTTATTCCTATTGCGGAAGAAAGTCGTTTAATAAAACCTATTGGCCGTTGGGTTATCAAGCAAGCATGCCGACAGATTAGTATTTGGCAAAGGCAAAATCCCACGCTCACCATGGCAATAAATCTGTCACCTATTCAGCTGCTCGACAGTACGCTTTTGCTTCATATAAAACATTGTATGAAAAAATATCAAGTAGACCCTCAATCTATTGAGTTTGAAATAACAGAAACGGCACTCTTAGATGATTCTTGGCAGACACAAGCGATCATAAACAGCCTAAGTGAACTAGGTTGTAAAATAGCACTAGATGATTTTGGTACTGGTTTTTCTTCTTTATCGCACCTTCATCACTTTCCTATTGATACGGTTAAAATAGATAAATCATTGATGCCAAGCGAAGGTGTTGATTTTTCTAATGAAAAAATAATTCATGGTTTAGTTATTATGTTGCAATATTTAAATTTAAATATTGTTGCTGAAGGTGTTGAATTTAAATCTCACCTATCTATGTGCCAGTCTTTGAATATTCATAAACTGCAGGGCTATTTATTGTCTAAACCTATGCCTTGTGAGGAAATAGATAAAATGGCGTTATTTGCTACCTACCCAAACATAGTGAATTACGCAGTTCAACCAGAATAAATAGAGACCTTGTGTATGAAAATCAACAATCCCAAAAAGTCAGTTATTACATCAATTCAGTGTAGTAATGATACGATGAATACGATTATAAGGCTGTGAAGATAAATCTCTTATGCTAGCAGGATAAGTAGTAATTTGAGTATGAATAACCTCAAAGTTTCAGTATGATGTAGTCTAATTTTACAGTAAAAATAGTCTGATGAAGCTTTCTAAAACTGCCTGGAATAATGTCATTATTTTTTCAGTGATGATTATTATCTTGTTAATTAACACCACCAATGAACGTTTGTTCCCAGAAAATAATGGTATAAGTGATAAATTACTACTACCTGAACACAGTGTAGTCTTGATACTTAAAATGACTTTATCGGCAAAGAGTGAAGTTGTATTTGAGCGAATTGGTCGGTCATGGCAAATGACTAGTCGAGGCATACTCATTAATTTAACTAATCAACAGATAGAACAGCTGATGTTTGCTTGGCAACAAAGTAGTGGTTTAGTGCAAGCTGGCAATATGGTTATTGAGGGGCAAGCAGGTATTGAAGTTGAAATAATTATTGCCAGTGAAGATCAAGAGCACAGCTTTACATTATATCCATTAGTTGATCAATTACTCGTTTTTAACCATCAAAAAGAAATTTGGCTAGCTTTACCTACAGCACTTAGCCAGCAACTCATTCCAACGACTTAAATTATCTTTTATTATGCCTGAATTACCTGAAGTAGAAGTATGCCGACTTGGCATTAGCCCACATATTATTGGCCAAAAAGTCACTAAGGTTATTGTACGTAATGCGCAGCTCAGGTGGCCCATACCTGAGGAAGTACAGCTGCTCACAGGACAAGAGGTACTTGCTGTTGATAGACGAGCTAAGTATTTACTGATTCGCTTTGCCACAGGCTCGTTATTGTTGCATTTAGGCATGTCTGGCACTCTTCGTGTTATTGAGCAGGCTACGCCAGTCGTTAAGCATGATCACTTTGAAGTAGCGTTTACTAATAATAAAATATTGCGTTTGAATGATACTCGGCGCTTTGGTGCTGTGCTTTGGTTGGCTGATAATAAAGATAGTCAAGGCTTGTTGAGTAAACTAGGACCTGAACCTCTTAGTGATGATTTTTGTCATGATTATTTATTTTCTCACGCACAAAATAGAAAAGTGCCCATAAAAACTTTTTTAATGAACAATCACATAGTGGTAGGTGTGGGTAATATCTATGCCAATGAAGCTTTATTTTTAGCAGGTATTCACCCGACAATGCAAGCAGGTGCTATAAGTAAACGTCGTTATAATACTTTAACCGATATTATTAAGCAGGTTTTGAATGCTGCTATTAAGCAAGGTGGCACAACATTAAAGGACTTTACCCAAGCTGATGGTCGCCCAGGCTATTTTGCGCAATCACTGTTTGTGTATGGTCGTGCGGGTCAACCTTGTTTGGTATGTAAAGAAACTTTATTAGAAATTAGACAGTCAAATCGTAGTTCAGTATTTTGTCCTAAATGTCAGCAGGAATAATCAAGAAAAATACAGGGGTTAGAAGAACGCCACTGAATTTCGACCAGAATTCTTCGCTTTGTATAACGCTTTGTCTGCTCTATTGATCATATTACCAATATCGTTTTCGTCTTCTAGACGAGCAGTTAGGCCAATGCTAACGGTTAATTTAATTGATGTTTGTTGATATAAAGTGGTTGATTCAGCTACTTTTAAGCGCACGCGTTCGGCAATTTGATGTGCAATTTCAACATTACTATTAGGTAAAAACATGGCAAACTCTTCACCGCCAACGCGACCAACAATATCATAATCTCTTAGGTCACCGGTAAGGATGTTGGCAATATTGGTAATTGCTTCATCTCCTGCAGCATGGCCATGGTTATCATTAACATTTTTAAAGTGATCAATGTCAATCATTAGTATAACGGCCATGTTATTTGCTCTATGTAATTGATTTAATTCCCTTTGTGCGAGTTCTAAAAAATGGCGACGATTAAATAGCTTAGTCATGTCATCAGTAGTAGCCAATTCGTATAATTGCTCGTTTAAGTGCGCAAGCTCATCATTGGCCTGCTTTCTAACATTACTAATGCGTATCACCATGAATTTGATTAATAGTAAAATGAATACACCTGCAATAGTGATAATTAATAATTGTCGTTGATCATTAATTTTTTCTTCTTTAAGTTCAATAATACTGCTTTGTTGAGATAGCTGTGTCACTTGTTGCTTTAGCTTGTTTTCAGCTTGACCTATGTTTTCATTTAATTTAATAAGCTTAGTTTGCAGCTGTTGGAGTGCTAATTCTTGCATCCTAATGTCTTCTTGCTTTGCAGCAATTAGTTTTTTTTGGTTAATTAAATTCTCTTGTTGAATCATTAACTTAGTTTGGATTGCTTTTTCACTGTTCTGCAATGAACTGACTTGGACTTGAGTTATTTCTAATTGTTTATTTTGTAAGGCTAGTTTTGATTGAATTTGACTTAATTCATGTTGACTTGACGTTAAAGACTGATTTAACTTTTTGAGGTGCTCTTCTTGGGTGCCAACTTCTTTAAGTACTTGGCTTAATCTTATTTCTCGCTCATCGAGTTGTCCTTTTAAGTCTGCTTTGGTTCCAGCAAAATCTAATAAGTTGTTAGAGATAATAAAACCATGCTTAATTAAGTTTTCTCTATTAACACTCAGTTTAATGGTTTTTCTATGGGCCATTAAAGCAACCATTATGCTTTCTCTATCTATTGTGCCATTACTAACAATAAGAGCGCGAGGAAACCTTTTACTGATGTTATTAAGGAAAGGCAATTTCTTTTTGCTCACAACGACAACTTCAAAATTACCTTTCGCTTGGTTTAAACTGCTGAATTGCTTAACTGACAGACTTTTGTTGCGAATCTTCTGAGTGAGCTTATTATTGAGGGCGTTAAATAAGTTATTATCATTACCTAAAATAGCAATGTTGAAATGTGTTATTTCAATTTCATTTGGCCAAGTAATATGCTTCATTACCTCGAGTATGTAATGAGCCTTACCATCATCAAACGTTATCACCTGTTCAGTTTTTGCAGCTAGACTAAGGCTAAGTGCAAGGAGAATTATTGTTGATGTATATGTTAAATGCTTTAAAAAAGTCATCGATACTATCAATAGGCTAGTGATTATTTTAGCTTAAATTAATTAGGCTCTCTAAGACTAATGATAGTATAAATTCTAATTATTGGCGCTACGCTTTGGTAGGAAAACTAAACTTTACTTGATTGATCTAGTGCTGATTTAACAATAGGGTGAACAAATTGACTCACATCACCTTTATGTAGCGCAACTTCTTTTACCAGCGTAGAAGAAATAAAAGAGTTACCTTCTGCTGGGGTTAAAAAGACACTTTCTAATTCAGGTGATAGACGTCGATTCATGTTGGCTAATTGAAATTCATATTCAAAATCTGAAACAGCTCGCAAGCCACGTATTAGTACTTTAGCGTGATGGTGCTTAGCAAAATCAACCAAGAGTCCACTAAAACCAACAACAGTTACATTATTCAAATCTTTGGTGATTTGCTTAATCATTTCAACACGCTGCTCAAGTGAAAAGCGAGGTTTTTTGCTGGGACTCGATGCAACACCAATGATAACCTCACTAAATAGTAGGCTAGCACGTACAATTAAGTCGGAATGACCATTGGTAACAGGATCAAATGTTCCAGGGTAGATTGCTTTTACGGTCATATAGTACGTTTCATTTTTGAGGACATTGCAATGTATTGTAAAGGCTTAGCTGAGTTTCTGACAAGTATAAACGTAGAAAACACGATAAATTGAAGAAATAGTGATAATGTTTGTTAAAGTATTTACTCAAAAAGACTTTAAATTTACTGAATTTTGATAGTATGATAGAACGCTTATTGAGGCTTACATTAGCTTAAACTAAACCATAAACAAAGAAGTAACTTCTATGAAAACCCGCGATAAGATAATTCAGGCGAGCATTGCATTATTTAATGAGCAAGGAGAGCGAAATGTTACCACTAATCATATTGCGGCATACTTAGGTATTAGCCCAGGTAATTTGTATTATCACTTTCGCAATAAAGAAGACATTATTCTGTCTATTTATGAAGAATATGCGCGAAACTTACTGTTAGATACTTTTCCTCAAGTTACCAATGAAATACAGCCACTCGATGCCATTATTCTTTATATGGATGCTGTTTTTCAAATGATGATGAAGTTCCGATTCTTTTACAGTAACCTACCTGTACTATTAGATAAAAATCCAAGTCTTAGAGAAAAGTATGTTGAGGTACAGCACTCAATTGCTGAGAGGGTAAGTCAATTATTGTTATCGTTAAGAAGCTCGGGAATTATTGATTTTAACGATGAGGAACTGGCAGACATTGTCAGTATTTTACGAATTATAAATACTTTTTGGTTAAGTTTTTATCAAACGCAAAACATTGTTAATGAAATTAATGATTCAGTTTTCTATCAGGGCGTATTGAAAATTTTGGTTATTTTACGGCCTTACACGACCAAAGAAGCAATGCCTGAATTGATAAAAGCTAGAAACATGTATCAACAACGCTATCAAGAAGCGCTGGAAATGGTATAAAATAAGCGCGAAGTCTTAAAAATAAAAATAAAAATAAAAATAAAAATAAAAATAAAAATAAAAATAAAAATAAAATGGCTATTAGATTAGATGTCCTTTGTTGGATGAAATCCATCAAGAATATTTAAATAGCCAGTTGTTAAGGGGCGGTAATGTCGATAGATACTGTTATTTCAATTAGTATTTTGGTTTTTTTAACTTTTGTTATATGGCGCTTAAACCGGACAAGTGTAACGCCCAAAAATAAAATAAATTTTTCACAGCATAAAAATCATCGTAAATCAGTTCATCATGCCAAGGTATCTGCACAAGCAAAGACATTGCAAAGTCTAGATGAGCCTGAAACAGCAAAACCTGAATATAAGCTCCCTTTAGCGTTTTTAGATTTAAAGTTAATTGGTTCAGGCAAGTTTAGTGCAAAACAACAGCAGATGATGACAGAAATTAGCCGATCTTTTCGAAAACCTCATCCATTACTCTTACCCTTAGCTCAAGGGTCGTTCGAACCGAATGAACTTTTTGATTTGATTAAAAGCGATGCTGAAATGACAGCAAAAATTTTGAACGCGGTAAACTCCCCTTTATTTTCATTACGCCAACCTATCACCAACATCAACCATGCTATTATTTATCTTGGTATTACTCAGGTTAAAAATATAGCCATACAATTGGCCGTGCAGAGTAATATAGCATTCGAAGACAAAGCACAAAATATGGCCTTTAAACAGCTTTGGACCGCAAGTTACCTAGCTAGCTCATTTTGTTTGCTATTGGCAAAAGAGTTAAATGAGGACAATGCTGCAGAGTTGTCAACGCATTGTTTGCTCTCTTACTTAGGCGATTTAGCTATTTTGTCTTATCAATCATCGATAGCTAGTCTTTATCGAGAAGATTGTTTTTTATTTGAGCGGGTAGAAACTTTTCAAGAAACCATGGATACAAACCCCGCTGTTATTGGAATGAATTTAGCTCAACAATGGCAGCTACCTAAATCGATAGCAGTCGGCATTAGTAATAGTCTATTACCGTTAGTTAATGGTGTTGCAGATCAAGAACTCTCTCATGAGCAAGTAAGGGGGAGTATATTATGTTACCTGTCTTGCCGCCTGGCTGATCTGGTTGCTTTTGGGAACGTAAATGAAGCATCTAAATTTGGAGCGTTGAACTTTGAAGTTTTAGGTAAAGTCGAGTTTTATTATCTGCAAAGTAATCTTGAGCAAGCTGGCCTAGATAGAATTAATGAGATTGTTAATGATATGTCTTTTATAAGAAAACTCAATAAAGTTATAGCACAAGTATCAGTTTAGCTAGATACTTGCTTATAGCCTTTTAATAGCATTTGCCAGTTTTCTTCAGACCAATTAAAATTTTTCAGCTTGTTAAGTTCTTTAGTAAATGAACGTAGCAGCCTTGCTATATTACTTTGTTGCCAACCAGAGCTATCAGCCTCTCTGAGTTCACCACGGTCAAAATCAATAAGAAAAACTTCTTGCTGCTCATTAATTAAAATATTGTGAGCATTAAGATCATGATGGTAAATATTATTGTCGTGAAACTGCTTTATTGTGACGCCAATTTTTTTCCATATATCAGTTGTTAAGGCTTGTTTAGATAATATAGCGACTAAATCTTGGGCATTTTCAATACGACTGCTTAAGATATCTGCTCGGTATAAAAAGCCACGACGCACAATACGATAAGCGACAGGTTTAGGCACAGGTAGGTTCAGGGTTTGCATATGAGCTAATAAAGCGAATTCTTGAGCTGCACGAGTGTTTTTTAGGTTAGTAAATAAATAACTATCCTTAACTAATTTACCTATTAAGCCACCACGGTAGTAGTGCCGTAGCACCCAGTGGTGATTATTATGTTGAACAAACCAGGTAGTGCCTCGCCCTTGAGCAGAACCCGTAACGGCACTAGTATTTTGCCAATATTGAGCCTTTAGCATGTCAGGAGAGAATTGCGCAATTGCTAATTCGTCATATAAACAATAACAATTGCCTTGCTCATAAACCTTTATTTGCATGCTATTTCTCATGTTAGCAATTCCTTTACTTCTGCTAAGGTGCGTGCACTAGCGCCTTGATTATTTAATACAACTTGATGCGCTTTAGCGCCAAGCAAAGAAGCGGCTCCATTATCTTCTAATAAATCAATTACTGCGGTAGCTAATTGCTGACTATGTTCTTCTGGTGAGGAAGAAGATAACTGTACAATGCCTTGCGCTTGTTTTAGTTGGGATAAAACTTCAGCAAAGTTGCCCATATCGCAGCCAACAATTATAGGTTTTTGATATAGTGCTGGTTCCAGTGGATTATGCCCGCCAATTTGGCTAAAGCTACCTCCCATAGTGACAATATCTGCCAAAGCATAAGCAGCCATCAATTCACCTAAGGTATCAAGCAACCAAATATCTTCAGCGGTTACTCTTGTATTATCACTACGCTTAGCGATAGTGTAGCCATGGTTTGAACATAGCTTTGCTACGCCAGCAAAGCGTTCGGGGTGCCTAGGTACGATAACGAGTAAAAGTTGAGGAAAAATCGCCTTTATATTTTGAAATGCGGCTAAAGCAATTTCTTCGTCACCTTGATGAGTGCTCGCAACTAACCAAATAGTTCTCTTAGGCGGAAGAAGGTCAGCTAATGTAGCTTGCTTGTCTTTGTTACTTGCATTAATGCTGATATCAAATTTGAGGTTTCCTGACAACTGGCATTGAGTTTTAGATGCGCCTAATTGAAGAAAATTGGCTAAATTATCTTGGCTCTGGCATAGAATTGTATCAAAGCGGTTTAGTGCTGGTTTGATTAGAGGGCTAATTCTTTGGTAACTTTTCATAGAGCTTGCTGATAACCGACCATTGATCAACAAGAGTTTAATGTTCTTGTTCGCGCACTGGTTTATTAAGTTAGGCCATATTTCTGTTTCCATAAAAACCATGAGCTTGGGCTGTAAACGAGTTAAAAATAACTGGGTACAAGGAAGAATATCTAAAGGTAGTAAGCTATGTTGTACGCGCTTGCCAAATTGTTTTTTTACTTGGGTTGAACCTGTTGGTGTAAACGTAGTAATGGTAATAGGTAAGTCATTGTATTGTTTTAATAATTGTTCAACAAAAGGGGTGATAGCAATAACTTCCCCTACACTAGCGGCATGTACCACAATACCACCTTTACTGTTTTGAGCTTCAGCGTTAGGAAAAAAACCCAAACGCTCACTTAAACGTTGGCGATATTGGGCGTTACTTATAGAGCGAAGCAATAAAGCTAATAATAAAACAGGTAACAGCAGTAATAAAAATAGACGGTAAATTAGTAGTGCAAACATATATTGTTCTATAGTAAGTGTTCTATAGCGAGTTTATGGTAGATTATACCTAAGTTTGACTAAATACCTATACTCAAGTAATGACAAAAGTTTGATGCATATACAAAGACAACACCGAATTAAGATTGCCTTTTGGCCACCAATATTTTTATGGGTAGCGGTGCTTTTATCGACCAACAGTTATGGTTATGAAGAAAAGGCAGCCGCAAAAGACGCGACCAATACCGTAAAAATTAAAGCAAGACAAGATCATGATTTCTTATTAACGGCTAATTATTATCCCGGTGGTAAACGCTCTGGCGGTGTAATCATTTTACATGATTGTAATACGAGCAAGCGTGCTTATATAAGTGTTGCTAATAGTTTAGTGGAACAAGGGTTACATACCTTGTTATTGGATCTACGTGGCTATGGTGAGAGTGTCTCACCTGCTTATTCAGAAGAACTGGCAAAAAGAAATTCTTCTGACATTGTCAGTTATCAAGGTGAAATGGCACTCATTACCGCTAATTGGCCAGAGGATTTGTTAGCGGCATATCAGTATTTAGCTAAAAAATTAGGAAAGAATAAGGAAATAGCTGTGGTGTCAAGTGGCTGTAGTAGTGCATATGCTGTTGCGTTAGCAGAGAAAATTCACCTTAATGCGTTGGTGATGATCACCCCAAAGATGAATTATAGTGATAAAGAGCGATATAAAAATCTTATTGATATTCCTAGCTATTTTATTACGTCATCAAATCATCAAGATAGCTATAACACAGCGCAAGAATTATTTATTTGGAACGGTGCTAAAAAGTCTAAAATGCAAATATTTAAAGGCGGTCGCTATAATCAACAGCATATTTCAGCGAAGAATTTTTTAAGTAATGATATTGCACTATGGCTTAAATCAAATCTTAAGTAATGAATTAAAAACACAATTTATCCATTAGTAAGAATAATCTAACATAAAATTACTTTTTATCGAAATAGTGTTCGGATATTGGCTGTAATTTATAAACTTAAAGCGTACAATGCCGACTATATTATTTATGAATTAATCTATTAATATTGAGGTCGTTATGTCAGTAAATTTTTTTAGTCATATCCAAGAACAAATAACACAAGTTAAAGCTGAAGGTTTATACAAAGCAGAGCGCGTTATTACTACTGCACAGCAAACTGAGATTGCAGTAAATACCGGCGAACAAGTTATTAACTTTTGTGCAAACAATTATTTAGGTTTAGCGAATCATCCCGAACTAATAGCCGCTGCCAAATCAGGTTTAGATGAGCATGGTTTTGGTATGGCATCGGTACGATTTATTTGCGGCACTCAAGATATTCATAAAGAACTAGAGCAAGGCATTAGCACGTTTCTAGGTATGGAAGATACCATTTTATATTCTTCATGTTTTGATGCTAATGCAGGCCTTTTTGAAACCTTATTAGGCCCTGAAGATGCCATAATTAGCGATGCGCTCAACCATGCTTCTATTATTGATGGTGTGCGTTTATGTAAAGCAAAGCGTTTTCGTTATGCCAACAATGACATGGCCGCGCTAGAGCAATGTTTAATTGAAGCTGATGAAGCCGGTGTTCGTTTTAAATTAATCGCTACCGACGGCGTTTTCTCAATGGATGGTGTTATTGCTAACTTAAAAGGTGTTTGTGATTTAGCCGATAAATATAATGCCATGGTAATGGTAGATGATTCTCACGCCGTTGGTTTTGTTGGTGAACAAGGCCGAGGTAGTCATGAATACTGTAATGTTATGGAACGCGTAGATATTATTACTGGCACCTTGGGTAAAGCTATGGGTGGCGCATCAGGTGGTTATACTTCAGCCAAAAAAGAAGTGATTGAATGGTTACGTCAACGTTCTCGCCCCTATTTATTCTCTAATTCGCTAGCACCGGCTATCGTGAATGCCTCGTTGCAAGTGTTAAAGCTCCTTGCTCAAGGTGGTGAATTACGTAAAACGTTAAAAGACAATACTGCCTATTTTCGTAAAAATATGGAAGCTGCAGGTTTCACTTGTGCTGGCGCAGATCATGCCATAGTACCAGTAATGTTAGGTGACGCTAAAGTAGCAAGCGATATGGCCAATAAATTACTAGCCGAAGGCATATATGTCATTGGTTTCTCTTTCCCTGTGGTACCTAAAGGGAAAGCGCGTATTCGTACACAAATTTCAGCTGCCCATACACAAGCGCAACTTGACCAAGCGATTGAAGCCTTCATCCGTATTGGCAAAGAAATGGCTATAATTTAATTAGCGAGTGCTGAATTTCCAGTTTTGTAAAAGAGAAAGTAAGATGAAATCATTATCAAAATTAAAGCCAGAACAAGGTATTTGGTTAACCGATACTGACAAGCCTGAAATGGGCCATAATGATCTGTTAATCAAAATTAAAAAAACCGCCATTTGTGGTACCGATATCCATATTTATAACTGGGATGATTGGTCACAAAAGACTATCCCTGTACCTATGGTTGTCGGTCATGAGTATGCTGGTGAAGTTGTTGGCATAGGGCAAGAAGTGAGGGGATTTAGTTTAGGCGATAGAGTTTCTGGTGAAGGCCATATTACTTGCGGGCATTGTCGTAATTGTCGAGGTGGACGTACGCATTTATGCCGTAATACCGTGGGTGTTGGGGTGGATCGTGCCGGTGCTTTTGCTGAATATTTAGTTATTCCAGCATACAATGCATTTAAATTACCAGATGAAATCTCAGATGATTTAGCAGCAATATTTGATCCTTTTGGCAACGCGGTACATACCGCATTATCTTTTGATTTAGTGGGCGAAGATGTATTAATTACCGGTGCCGGGCCTATTGGTATTATGGCTGCAGCAGTGGCCAAACACGTCGGCGCACGTCATGTTGTTATCACTGATATCAATGAATATCGTCTTGACCTTGCCAGAAAGATGGGGGCAACACGTGCTGTTGATGTTTCGAAAGAAAATTTATCAGAGGTAATGACAGAGTTAGGAATGACAGAGGGTTTCGATGTTGGTTTAGAAATGTCTGGCGTACCTATGGCTTTTACTGGCATGTTAGAAAATATGAATAATGGTGGTAAAATTGCCATGTTGGGTATTCCAGGTAAAGACATGGCCATAGATTGGAGCCAAGTTATTTTTAAAGGTTTAACCATTAAAGGCATTTATGGTCGCGAAATGTTTGAAACTTGGTATAAAATGGCAAGCTTGATTCAGTCGGGTTTAGATTTAACGCCAATCATTACTCATCATTACAATGTTAATGACTTTCAACAAGGTTTTGATGTCATGCGTTCAGGTCAGTCAGGCAAAGTTATTTTAAATTGGGAGTAAGACAGTGTCGAATAATGAAGCGGCTAATGAGCAGACTTTTATTCATATGCAAGTTGATGAATTAGCCAAAGTACTAGATAGTCATAGTCATGTGGTAGTTGATATCCGTGATCCGAATGCTTTTGCTAGTGGTCGTATTACCGACGCGGTACATTTAACCAATGAAAATATAGCCGACTTTTTAAGAGAAGCCGATCCTGATGCACCTGTGGTAGTTTGTTGCTATCACGGGCATTCTAGTCAACAAGCGGCACAGTATCTTGTAAGCCAAGATTTTACTAAAGTTTATTCACTTGATGGCGGCTTTACTCAATGGCAGTCACAATACCCGGATAAGGTCGCTCGTTAATGACTGAGCCAGATAACTTGCAGCCACTAGTGCAGTTAGAGCAACACAATTTGGCGTTGCTCTTTGCAAATTATCTACAAACTTTGGGTATTGAAGCTAGCGTAGTAACCGAAGCTGTTACTGAAACCTCAGATAACGTTAAGCAAGGTCATACTGTTTTTTGTCAACAAGACAAAATAGCTGAGGCTAAACTTGAATTTGAACGCTTTATTGAGCAACCTTTTGCACAGAAGTATCAACAAGCTGCATGGCAACATGGAGCAACAGTAACGGTTAACTCTGACGATTCAACGTTAATTTCAATGTTCAAAGAAAATTTTCTTGCCCATGCGGGGGGGATTACGCTCATTGTATTTGCGCTGTGTTGGTTGGTATTTCTAGCCAGTAATTTAGGCTGGGCACAGTCGCTCTTCAATACGTTACAATTTTATCCTCGTCTATCGGTAGATAACTTTTTCAATGAACCTTGGCGTATTCTTGGTCCAGCTTTTTTTCACTTTTCTTGGTTGCATATTGTTTTTAATACCATGTGGTGGTGGCAACTCGGTGGCAGTATTGAGAAAGTGCTAGGCAAAGGCACGTTAATTAACTTGTTATTAATTTCTGCTATTTTTTCAAATCTAGGGCAGTTTTTTGTGTCAGGAGCTAATTTCGGCGGTTTGTCAGGGGTCGTTTATGCTTTGGTCGGCTTTACTTGGTGGTATGGCTATTTAGCGCCAGAAAAAGGGCTAACATTATCTAAACCCCTTGTTGGCTTTTTGTTGTTTTGGCTTGTGTTAGGCTTTGCTGATTTACTACCTATTAATATGGCAAATACCGCACATTTATTAGGTTTGCTTTCTGGCTGTCTACTGGCGGTATTAAGGGTAAAGTTAACGCCCAATGGCCAAAATTAGTTATCAAGCCACTGAGTAAACAGTAATTTTTTTATCAACGGTTTACCTGTTTCTTTTGTCAATAATGCTTTTACTTGTTCTTCACATTTTAACTGTATTTCAGAGCGCCCTTTAATCGACTTTACCTTCGCTTCAGGTTGCTTACCTATGATGTCAATAATGGCATCGCGTAACAATGGAGAATGGTGCTCTACAATCTCTAAACTATCACCGGGTACCATTAACTCCACCGTTAAGCGGACAAAGCCCATTTTCTTTTTTACAGCGACATAATTGGTGATGATATCGGGTTCAAAGCCATAATAAGCATAATCAGCAGCTTTGCTTGAAAGCGAAACAATGAAAAAAGATAAAATTATTAAATATTTAAGCATAATGATTATTTCTTGAGTGTAGATAAGTTTAAAAGTGAATCTATACCTCTTATCATAACCTGAATTTTAATTTTTTCCTGAATAATTTTTAATTTTTTTAGTGTTTAAATTACTAGGTAAAATGAGTTCCGTTTAAAACAATGCTATCATCACTTCGATTTTAATTTGGCTTTTAGTTTATGAATTTGCAATCTCTATTTCCCGTTACCTTATCTGGCTATTGGCGTGATGCCAAAGCATATTCTTTATCTAATAATTTGAATAGCTGGTTGCTAGACCCAGACTCGCTTACTGCAAGGTTGAAAGCTCATTGCCAGCATTTTAGGGTTGAATTACTGGGCCAAAAAATAGAGTGTTGTCTTGAAAGTGAATCTGTCAATCTTATCCCTGCAGGAGAGCCTGTACTCGTCAGAGAAGTATTACTTTATTGTGATGAACAGCCCCACGTTTTTGCTCGTAGTTTATTGCCTTTATCAAGTCTGACAGGGGCAGAACAAGTGTTAGCCGATTTAGGTAGTCAATCACTTGGGCAAGTGTTATTTAATAATCCATCACTTGAACGTCAGGCAATCGAAGTAGCAGAATTTAATGAAAATAGTTCAGTGTTTCAACTCGCAGATGATTTACAGCAATCCGCTGAGCACAGTTTATGGGGAAGGCGCTCTATTTTCGTATTAGAAAATAAGCCGTTAATGGTTGCTGAAGTGTTTCTACCCAAAGCTCATGCCTACCAAAATGCTATTGATTTAGAGTGCAACAATGCTTAGTCAGTTAAGAAAGAAATGGTTAGCGATTAAGTTAATTACGCGCATGGACAAGCCTATTGGCACATACCTATTATTATGGCCAACTTATTGGGCTCTTTGGATTGCGACGGATGGTTGGCCTAGTTTGCACTTGCTTGTGATCTTTAGTTTAGGGGTGTTTGTAATGCGTAGCGCTGGTTGTGTGATCAACGATATTGCCGATATGAAAATTGACGGTAATGTTGAACGTACTAAAAATAGACCATTAGTGTCAGGTTTAATGAGTAAAGAAGAAGCGATCAATTTATTTGGTTTGTTGATAGGTATTGCTTTAGGTCTGGTATTAACGTTGAGTTGGAGCACCATTTACTTGTCAACCGTAGCTTTAGCATTAGCTGCTACATACCCATTTATGAAGCGTTATACGCAACTGCCACAAGTTGTATTGGGTGCTGCTTTTAGCTGGGGTATGATAATGGCCTTTTCAGAGGCACAAGGCGAAGTCACTCAAATTGCTTGGCTTCTTTTCACGGCAAATTTACTCTGGACAGTTGCTTATGACACTATGTATGCCATGGTAGATAAAAATGATGATGTAAAGATAGGTGTGAAATCTACAGCCATTTTATTTGGTGAAAAAGATAAACGCATCGTCGGTTTTTTACAATTATTGGTACTTGGCTTGTTATTTACTGTTGGTGAGCAATTAGCTTTTGGTTGGCCCTTCCAGCTAAGTTTAGTTATTGCCGCAGGTTTGTTTGCCTATCAGCAAATGCTTATTGTTAATAGAGAGCGTGATAAGTGCTTTCAAGCTTTTTTGCATAATCACTGGGTTGGGATGGTCGTGTTTATTGGTATTTTTATTGAGTATTTGTAATGTAGACTAAAGTGGAATTTACTTTAATGTTTCTCGTTGGTATTGATAAGTTAATAGAAATAAAAAAGAACAAAAATAAGGAAAATGGAATGAAAAAACTATTTTGGCTGAGCCAAATCATTATATTGTCGCTAGTACTCTCAGGTGTTGTTTCTGCTGCAGACGGTAAAGTATACCGCTGGAAACTTGCCGAAACATGGGGGCCAAATTTTCCTATTTTTGGTGAAGCGACTAAGAGTATGGCTAAAATGGTTGAAGAAATGTCTGGGGGGCGTTTGCTCATTCGCATCGATTCAGCCAACAGGCATAAATCACCCTTAGGTATTTTTGATTTCGTAAAAACGGGTCGTTATCAAATGGGGCATTCCGCTTCATATTATTGGAAAGGCAAAAACTTCAACAGTTTGTTCTTTACCACTGTCCCTTTTGGTATGACTACGCCAGAACAGTACGCTTGGTTTTATTACGGCGGCGGCATGGAGCTCATGGAAAAAGTCTATAGCCCATACGGTATCTTATCTTTTCCTGGCGGAAATACCGGTAATCAAATGGGCGGCTGGTTTAAAAAAGAAATTAACTCAGTTGAAGACTTAAAAGGTTTAAAAATGCGTATTCCTGGTTTTGCTGGTGAGGTATTGGCAAAGTTAGGGGCAAAACCTACCAATATCCCATCAGGTGAGCTTTATACCGCGTTAGAGCGTAACACCATTGATGCGCTTGAGTGGGTAGGTCCATCTTTAGACTTGCGTATGGGTTTTCATAAAGTAGCGCCTTATTTTTATACTGGCTGGCATGAGCCAGCGGCTGAATTACAGTTTATGGTTAATGAAAAAGCCTATAACAAGTTGCCTAAGGATCTTCAGAAAATCCTTACCGTAGCGATGAAAGCTGCTGCTTATGACATGTATGCACAGTCATACCATGAAAGTGGTAAGAATTTAGCAACCTTAGCGAAAGACTACCCAAACGTTAAAATGCGCTCTTTTCCTGAGTCAGTGATGACAGCGATTAAAGATACCAATGCTGCTTTGCTAAAAGAGTTTGCCGCAAAAGACCCGATGACGGCAGAAATACTGAAATCACAAAGTGAATACCAAGCAAAAGTACGCGCTTGGACTAACTTGTCTGATCGTACCTATCTAGATACCAGTGATAAAAGATAATCTATTTTCACTTAAGGTAGCTTTTGAAAAAGCTACCTTCTTTCCTGTTTGTTCTATCCAGTAAATATAACGCCCTTCCATGATTGACTATACGGTCAATCAAAAAGTTGTTTCATTCTTGCTTATAAGCAAGAAATATTTTTCATTGTTAGAAAATTATTCTTTTCATTAAATTGTCATAAACATAAATGATAATTGTGTTGTTGTATATGTTGCTTATTGATTGTTTATAAAGCGATTTAATTGTTTTTGTTTTGTGGATATCATCTAGGCTTAATCATTTTTTGATTATTGCTCAATAAACATACTATTAACATTATTAACTATATGTTAATGTTTTTGACGGCTTCTATGTACAAAAAATATTCTATAGGGATAGGTTTGCCTGTTGACTTGACCATTTGGTCATGTTCTAGTCTGTTGTGCGACTTGCGCGCTTAAGCAGTAAATATATGTGCAATGGCGGTTGAGCAAAAATATAAATTCTCGGTAAAACAACAATAAATAAACGGAAGAGTAATATGAAACAACAAATTATTGCCTCACGGTTTAAACAGCTTCAGCAGAAGTTAGTCACAAAAAGTGGGATTAAATATTCAGCATTAGCAATGATGGCCTTTTCACCGTTAACTTATGCAAGTGAACTTGTATTAAGTGGTGTAGTAGACGGCCCGCTAACTGGTGGTCTACCTAAAGTAATTCAAATTTATGTAGCAAATGATATAGCAGATTTAAGCCGCTGTGGCGTTGGCTCTGCAAATAATGGCGGTGGCTCTGATGGGCAAGAGTTTACCTTTCCTGCGGTTTCAGCAAGTGCTGGAGATTATCTATACATAGCCTCAGAAAGCACAAAATTTAATGAATTTTTTAGCTTCAGTCCTAATTACACCCATAGCTCCGCAAACATCAACGGTGATGATGCTGTTGAATTGTTTTGCGATGGTGCAGTGGTCGATACTTTTGGTGATATTGATGTAGATGGCTCAGGGCAAGCATGGGAGTTCTTAGATGGCTGGGCACATCGCAATGTTAGTACCGGTCCTGATGGTAGTAATTTTGCCATTGCTAGTTGGGAATTTAGTGGTAAAAATGCTTTAGATGGTGAGTCGACAAACGCAACGGCAGCAACGCCTTTTCCTTTCAGTAGCCCCGGTGATGGCGGCGATGGTGGTGATGGCGGCGATGGTGGTGATGGTGGTGATGGTGGTGATGGTGGCGATGGCGGCAGTGAAGGCACTATTTCGGGTGCTTGTTTTAATTGCCCTGATTTAGCCAAAATAGCCGATGCAACTACCTTTGATGACACGGCTTACTATGCCAGTGTCACAACTGCGATCGCCAGTGAATTGAGTGTTGGTGAAATTAAAACAGCAATCTCAAATGTTATTAGTCAAGGACATAAAAATTTAAGCTATTCAGAAGTTTGGACTGCACTGACAAAAACAGATGAAGATCCACAGAATGCTGATAATGTAATTTTGTTATATAAAGGCACTTCTATCGCCAAAATGTCTAACGGCAGTGGCACGCAAAGTACTGATCCTGACAATTGGAATAGAGAGCATGTGTGGGCAAAAAGTCATGGCTTTCCAAGTACAAGCCAAGAAGGTTATTCAGACATTCATCATTTAAGACCGACGGATATCTCGGTCAATTCTTCTCGCGGCAATTTAGATTTTGACAACAGTGATACGCCACTGGCTGAAGCACCTGATAATAGCGTTGATGGCGATTCATTTGAACCTAGAGATGCGGTAAAAGGTGACGTTGCACGTATGGTGTTCTATATGGACACGCGTTATGAAGGCGAGGCAGGAGACAATACGCCAGACCTACAAGTACTCGATCGCTTAACGTCGACAGGAGAAGCCGCCTTAGGAAAACTTTGCCGATTAATTGAGTGGCACAATGCTGACCCTGTTAGCACAGCAGAAGCAGCTCGTAATGATGCAATTTATGAATTTCAGGGCAACCGTAATCCATATATTGATAATCCAGACTGGGTCGCCACGATATTTGGCGCAGAGAGCTGTACTGGTGATGCAGAACCTGAACCAGGCGATGGTGACAATGGTAGTGAACCAGGCACAGGTACTGGTGCAATTATTATCTCGGAATATATTGAAGGTAGCAGTAATAACAAAGCAATTGAATTATTTAACGGAACTAACAACGATATCGATTTAGGCAGTGAAAGCTATAGATTATCAAGATTTAGTAACGGTGGTACTAGTGGCTCAGATATAAACCTATCAGGTGTTATCGCAGCTAACAGCACGTTTGTTATTGTACACAGCTCGGCCAATGAGACATTACAAGCATTAGCGAATCAAATATCTGGTTCCTTAAGTCATAATGGTGATGATGCGTACGTACTTTATAAAGGTGCAGATGTTGTTGATTCTTTTGGACGTATTGGTGAAGACCCTGGTAGTCAGTGGGGCAGTGACCTACAAAGTACACAAGATAATACTTTGGTAAGAAAAAGCAGTGTTGTTTCTGGCGACCTAGAAGTTTCTGACGCCTTTGATCCTGCGATAGAATGGGACGGATATGCTAAAGATACCTTTGAACATTTAGGTAGCCACTCTAGTGATGGCGGTGGAGATACCGGCGGAGGCGGAGATGGCGGTGGCAATGAAGAAGAGCCAACTGTTGAACTGGGCTTATGTACAGAATCTGCAACCTTTATTCATGCCATTCAAGGCAACGGTGATGCCTCTGCAATGTTGAATGAAACGCATGTTGTAGAAGGTGTAGTTACCGCTTCATTCTCCCACTTGAACGGATTTTTTCTACAAGAAGAAGCAACTGACATGGATGATGATGCCTTAACATCTGAAGGTATTTTTGTTTATTCAAGTGAACAACCAGCACAAGGTCGTATTGTTCGTGTTGTTGGTGGCGTGTCTGAGTATTACGGTAGAACTCAAATCACGGCAAGTGAATCAATACTCGATTGTGGTGAGACAAGTGTTACCGCCACAAATTTGATATTACCTTTCAATTCAGCCATGGCATCAGAAGCATTAGAGGGCATGTATGTTCAGCTTAGTACGCCTTTAACGGTTACTGATACCTATAACCTAGGAAAATATGGCGAGCTAAGCCTTTCTAATGGTTTACGTTATATTCCAACAAACCTATATGCACCTAATTCTCCTGAAGCAATTGCTCAAAAAGCAGAAAACGAGCTGAACTACGTATTGTTAGACGATGCAATCAATGGCTCTTATCCTGAAAGCATTATTTATCCTAATGGTGAATTAGCTGCCAGTAATTCTGTACGTTTAGGCGATAAGGTTACCTCACTCATTGGTGTTTTAGATTACAGCTATAGCAACTACCGTGTGGTGCCAAGCCAATCTCCGGTCTTTAGTAATACGAATGTGAGAGAGCATACGCCTACTATTGCCAATGGTAATATTAAAGTGGCGAGCATGAATTTATTGAACCTCTTTAATGGCGATGGACAAGGAGGGGGCTTCCCAACCTCTCGTGGTGCAGATAATGCTATAGAGTTTGAGCGCCAAATCGCGAAAGCTGTTGCCGCTATTCTTACCATTGATGCCGATATTGTTGGCTTGATGGAAATAGAAAATGATGGTGTTGACAGTTTCAGTACCCTAGCTGATTTAGTTAACCGGTTAAATGCTATTGCCGGTGAAGGTAGATACGATTATGTCAACATTGGTGGTGCTATAGGCACTGATGCTATTGCGGTGGCGTTCATTTATCAACCTGAGAAAGTCTCTTTAGTAGGGGATGCACTGGTAAATAGTAATGGCATATTTAATCGCCCTGCGTTAGCGCAAATCTTTAGCTTAACGAGTAATGCTGAGCAATTAACGGTAGTGGTTAATCATTTCAAATCTAAAGGAGGTTGTAGTTCAGCATCTGGCGCTGATCAAGATCAGGGTGATGGCCAAGCATGTTTTAATGCACGAAGAATTGCCCAGGCCAGTGAAATTATTAATTGGGTAAATACTAATGAGATCCTAAGCCAGCAAGCTGACGTGTTAGTGATTGGCGATTTGAATGCTTACGCGAAAGAAGACCCGATTAAGCAATTTACCGACAATAACTACACCAACCTTATTCAGCAGTTTGGCGGTCAACACGCGTATTCATATAGTTATGGCGGTGAAGTAGGTTACTTAGATCATGCCTTAGCCAATGCCTCGCTAGCTGCTAAAGCGGTCGATGCCATTGAGTGGCACATCAATGCCGACGAGCCTTTTTACCTAGACTATAACACTGAAAAGAAAACAGATGCGCAGCTCACTAGCTTATATGCCGATGATGCCTTTCGCATGTCAGATCATGATCCTGTTATAGCCACTTTTGACTTGTCAGTGGCTGCGGTAAGAGGTGATTGGGACGGTGATTTAGATGTTGATATTAACGATGTACGAGGCTTTATGCGTGCTATGCAAGCAAGAGAAGCAATTGATGCTGTATTCGATTTGAACGCGGATAGCACTATCAATATCTTAGATGCGCGAGTAATGATGACATTGTGTACTAATTATCGTTGTGCACCTTAGTTAAAGAATTATAAATATAAAAAGAAAAGGAAATACCTATGAAGAAGTTTTTTATGATGTTGGTACTGATGATTGGTTTTAATGCCAATGCTGGTTTAATCACACTTGATACAACGAATGATGTTGTTGCTATTGGTGATACTGTTAGCATTGAAATTAATGCTCAGGATTTTGATTTTACTGATACATTTAGTTTCAGTTTAACCTATGACTCATCTTTGTTTTCTTATGATGAGTTCAGTTTAATGAGTGATTTGTTTTTTACAAATCCATTTGGTTTTTTTGAAGTAAATGCATTTGATGGTTATATCGCCTTTTCGTTTTTAGATCTTGATCCATTACCGAGTGGTAACTTTAATTTGGCTAGCTTTAACCTAACAGCTTTAGCTGAGGGCTTTTCAGGTTTTGCTTTTACAGGAGTCGAATTTTATGAAGGTGGTTTCTTTCCTGTCATTGTTGATAGTTCAAGCACTGCTTCAGTGCAAGCAGTACCAGAACCAGCGACTTGGCTGATACTTCTGTTAGCATTAGCGGTAATGAGTAGAAAACGTTTCATTCGTTAATCGCAGTGATACAGGATAAAAATATAGACAGGTAATTTATTACTTAGTCCAAATAGATAACTTTTTAGTAAAAATAAAGTTATTCAAGCAGATGGTTATACTTTAAAGTAAGCCATCTGCTTTTTTATACCTGATTGATTGTTGGACTTAACGTAGTAATGAATTTTTCTCTGAAAGTATTAGGCAAAATACTCGATGCCTTAGGCAACATTTGTAGTATTTTGATGTTGTTAATGGTTGCTAATGTTTTTTACGATGTGATCATGCGTTACTTTTTTAATGATGTCAGTATTGGTATGCAAGAGCTCGAATGGCACTTGTTTGCCGCTATGTTTATGTTTGGTATTGCCTATACTTTCAAAGAAGATGGCCATGTAAGAGTTGATATTTTTTATGATGTCATGTCAAAACGTAAACAGGCATTTGTTAATCTCTTTGGTTCATTATTCTTGGCTTTACCGATAACGGCGATAATTTGTTATTACAGTATTGATTACACTCTAGAAGCGTACAGTATGGGGGAGGGTAGTGGCGACCCTGGTGGTTTACCTCATCGTTGGATTATCCGCTCTGTCATTCCGCTTTCGTCTGCTTTTCTTATGCTAGCAATTCTTCATGTGGTTCTTAGCCAAATTCAAGTACTGTTCACAACGGCGAGCAAGAATGGTGAGCAATCATGATTGGCTTAGTACTCTTTGCAATCGCGCTAGTTTGCCTCTTTCTAGGTTATTCCGTTGCTTTTACTTTTGCTGGCGTTTCGTTAATTGTCGGCGCATTAACTCTAGGTGTCGACCTATTTGAATTCATGCCCTATCGCATTATGAGCATAATGGAAAACACCATATTAATGGCTGTGCCCATGTTTATTTTTATGGGTATTGTGTTACAAAAAACGGGGCTAGCAGAACGACTATTAGAGTCTGCTGCGAAACTCTTTGGTGGTATGCCCGGTGGCGTTGCTATTTCAACTATCATAGTCGGTGCTTTATTAGCGGCATCAACTGGAGTGGTAGGGGCAAGCGTAGTTGCTATGGGAGTCATTTCGCTACCGGTGATGTTGAAAAATAACTACCATCAAGGCACAGCAACTGGTGTAATTTGTGCCTCTGGTACTCTAGGACAGATAATTCCCCCCTCGATCATCTTAATTATATTGGGTGATGTTATGGGGGTGCCCGTGGGTGATTTATTTAGGGCTGCTGTCATTCCAGGTATGTTACTCATCATTGCCTATACTGTTTATATTCTGATTTTAGGTCAAATAAAGCCTGACTTTTGTCCGCCAATGACAGTGACAGAAAGTAAAGCTGAGCTCTTGGTACAAGCAACGAAAGATATTGTGCCGCCCTTAGTATTAATTTTAGCGGTATTAGGCTCTATATTTTCAGGCATTGCCACGCCAACTGAGTCTTCTGCTATTGGCGCTGTAGGTGCGATAATTTTGTCCATTTTTTATGGCAGTTTTTCTGTGAGTAAAATGCATGAAGTTTCCAAAGAAACGGTTAAAGTTACCTCGATGGTATTTGCCGTATTAATTGGCGCAACGGCATTTTCTATGGTGTTTAGCTACTCAGGTAGTGAATATATTATTGAAGAATTTTTTATGGAGTTACCGGGAGATAAATGGACTTTTATTGTGTTGTCTATGTTGGCGATATTAGTACTAGGCTTCTTCATCGACTTTATTGAAATTGCCTTTTTAGTGGTACCTATACTGATGCCAGTGGCGATTGCCCTTGATATTAACTTAGTGTGGTTTGCCGTTTTAATTTCGATGAATCTACAAACCTCCTTTTTAACGCCACCTTTTGGTTTTAGTTTGTTTTACTTAAAAGGGGTTGCGCCGAAATTCTTAAAAACTACGACCATTTACAAAGGTGTTATTCCCTTTATCTTGATGCAAATAGCCGTGTTATTGCTGGTATTGTTCTTTCCAGAACAATTGATTTTTTCTTAACTTATGAGTAGTGAAGTGTATAGTTAATGCAATTTTATAATATGTCTAAATATTAAGAGGTTGAGTTAAATGGCAAACAATGAAAAACTAAACTATGTGGAATTCCCTGCGACAGATATTCCCGCGACTAAGCAATTTTTTCAGCAGGCTTTTGGCTGGTCTTTTGAAGATTTTGGCCCCGAATATACCGCCTTTACCGACCAAGGTCTTGACGGTGGCTTCTACCAGTCAGATTTAACTGCTCAAGTATCAGCTGGGTCTGCGCTTTTGGTGTTACTCAGTGAAAACTTAGAAGCAACACAAGCTAAAGTAGAGTCTGTAGGCGGTACAATATCACAAGCTATTTTTGCATTTCCGGGCGGAAGACGTTTTCACTTTATTGAGCCCAGTGGTAATGAACTAGCGGTATGGCAAAAAAACTAGTTAGTTGAATCAATAGGGAGAAAGGTAGCAATGAAAACTATAGGAATGCTAGGTGGCATGAGTTGGGAGTCTACCGCTAGTTATTATAAAGCCCTTAATCAAGGCATCAAAAAATCTCTTGGTGGTCTACATTCAGCAAAAATATGCCTTTATAGTGTCGATTTTGCAGACATTGAAAAGCTGCAGCAACAAGGCCTGTGGTCAGAAGCGGCAGACATATTGTCTAATGCGGCAAAATCCGTGGAAGCAGGAGGCGCTGACTTTTTATTAATTTGCACTAATACTATGCACAAAGTCGCGTCAGAGATTGAAGCAGCGATTAATATCCCACTTTTACATATTGCCGATGCCACCGCGCAACAATTAATTAATGATAATGTAAAGCGTGTCGGCCTGTTAGGGACAAAATTTACCATGGAGCAAGACTTCTACAAAGGTAGGTTATCGCAGCATTTTGGCATTGACGTGATTGTACCTAATACTGGGCAACAACAAGCTGTACATGATGTGATTTATTCAGAGCTTTGTCTGGGCAAAATTAACCCTAACTCTAGAGAAGCATATTTAAATATTATTGCAGACCTACAAGCAAAAGGTGCTGAAGCGGTTATTTTGGGCTGTACTGAAATAGCGTTACTCGTTGACCAAACTCATACTGAAACACGTTTGTATGACACGACAGAAATTCATGCATCTCAGGCGATAAACATGGCTTTGTCGAATAGTTAGGTAATCAACGTAGTATTGGATAGTTTCATGAATTCGCTTAAGCTTTGGTTAGGCAACACAGTAAATTACAGGTGAACTATGACTGATGAAATAGAAATAATGGCAAGCTTAGAAGATTATGCCAAGGCCTATTGTGCTAAAGACATAGTGGCGTTAATGAAAGTGTTTGACGATAGCGATAATATTTCTGTTATTGGCACTGGCGCTGATGAACTTTGTCAAGGAAGGTCTGAGGTTGAGGCGCTTTTTTTAAGAAACTTTGCCGAAGCTAAAGCTAACGAATTCGAATGGCAATGGTCTAATATAATTGTTACAGGTGAACATGCCGTAGTGGCTATTTCTTTAGTTATTCATCTTGAATACCAAGGCGAATATTTACAAATACCAATACGATGGACGGTTTCATTGAAAAAATCAGACAGGTGGAAATGGCTACATCGACATGCTTCTTCGCCTGCGGTTAATCAGGATGATGGGCAAGCTTACCCGCAAGAGACATAATATGAGCATGTCGGCAAAAAAGCACTATGTGGTTTTTATCGCAGGGTCACGCTCTATCGTCTCTGGTAACCATTTCTTGAGGCTCTTCTGAAGATCTATTACCTGATATGGCTTGGTTACCACATCATCCATTTGTGATTGCTGGCAAATAATTTTATCTTCTTTGGTGGCGTTGGCCGTTAACGCAATAATAGGAGTAGGTGTTAATTTTTGATTTTGTTCGAGTTGACGAATTTCTATGGTCGCTTGATAGCCATCCATAATTGGCATATGACAGTCCATAAAAATAAGATCATATTGGTTGTTACTAAAGGCTTCTACCGCCTCTTGTCCATTGTTCGCCACATCAATAGCTAAGCCCATTTTTGTCAGCATATTCTTGGCAATTATTTGATTCACTCTAATATCTTCAACGAGTAAAATAGTGCCCTTAAATGACTGTTTATCCGCTGAAATCACTGTTATATCTTCGATAGTATGTTGAGTAATAATTGCTTGTCCTTTTTTACGCGCGTTGGTGGCTGACAATATATGCTGAATCGTTTCATAGTTAGAGAGCTTGGTTAAGTAGGCATCAAACCCTAATGTTTCATAGCGTTTAGCATCGCCTTTTTTAGGTGAAGCTGGAAAAGCAAGTAACTTCAAATTATTGAATTGTTCTTCACTCCTAATTTGTTTCGCCAGTGCAATGGAGTTTTCATTTTGAAAAGAAATGCCCAATACCAATATTTGATATGGATGCTTGTCTGCAATAGCTCGATGCAAAGTTGGCAATACATCCTTCTCATTAATGCACACGGTAGTTTTTGCTCCCATATGATCAAATGATTGTTTGAATATACGTCTATTGTCACTATTTTCATCAAGCAGTAAAGTTTTCAGCCCTTCGATAGTTTTCATGGGCGGCAGTGACGGGTTGTTATTTTTTATTAAAGGTATTGATATTGAAAAGGTAGTTCCTTGTTGAAATATTGATGTGACTGCAATTTGGCCTTTCATTAGCGTAACTAATTTTTTAGTGATAGAAAGACCTAGCCCAGTACCACCAAACTCGCGTGTGGTAGAACTATCAGCTTGAGAAAACTCGTCAAACAAATGGGATAAGGCTTCTTCCTTAATACCGATACCGGTATCTTGAACTTCAATGGTTATTGCTTCTTCTTTATTCAGGGTTGGGCTTTCAAAAATCCTTAAATTAATATGACCTTGTTTTGTGAATTTGGCCGCATTGCCCACTAAGTTAATTAAAATTTGTCTAATACGCGCAGGATCACCAATGAAATGTCTAGGTAAATCAGGTTGATAGTCAAAAATGAACTCAACATCAATATCGGTTGAATTATTTGCAATACCCTCTAAGCATTCTAAACCCACACGCTCTAAATTAAATGAAATAGCTTCTAATTTTACTGCATCAAAATCGAGTTTTGAAAAATCTAAAATATCATTTATGATTTCGAGCAAGTTATTGCCTGAGCGAGAAATTGCATTTAAATAATCTTTTTGTTCGTTATTCAAAGGCGTATCTTGTAGCAACTGTGTCATGCCTATTACCCCATTCATTGGAGTTCTAATTTCATGGCTCATTGTTGCTAAAAATTGGGATTTGGTTTTGGTAGCTGCTTCAGCAATAGATTTAGCTTCTATCAGTTTTTGTTCTTGCTCTTTTCTATCGGTTATATCTGTACCAATAGTCATGTACCCTGTTATTTCACCTGTCCCTAAAGATTCTTTGACAGGAATAACGGTCATATCAAGCCAGTATAAGTCATTGTTCTTAGCTTTATTTAATACTTCATCATGCCAAGTATCGCCTTTGCTAATACTATTTAACATGTCTTGCCAATAGCTTTGAGGCTTGTTTTGAGAGTCAATAATTTTAAGGTTTTTGCCAGTAGCTTCCTCTTTTGAATAGCCGCTTAATTCACTGAATTTTTTATTAATATAAACAATGTCGCCTGCAAGGTTGGTGATAGAAATTATAGAATGTTGGTTTATGGCATATTTGAGCTGTAATAACTCGTTTTTTTGTTGCTGATTAATCAGTAATGACTTTTTAAAATCACCAACCGCACGCCATAAATGCTGAATATAATCATCTTCTTTTTGCAGCACTTCAATATCTGTATTCCCTTGCGACAAGCTCACTAATGCTGATTTTACTTGCGATAAATTGGCCGAGATTTTATAGGACAAAAAATAAGCGATTATGATCATTAACAGTATTAACACAACACTAATTTCGTCAATGTAGGTTTTCTCAGTTAATGAGCCTTTAATTTCACCTGCTTTTAATGTCATATGCTGTAAATGATATTCTGACAGTTGGTAAAATAAGGTATTGAGTTCTTTCAGTTTTTGATTTGCTAAGCTCAACTCATAAAGTGCTTGTGATGGATCCACAGAGGCCATTTCTATGGCAGAAACACTTTCAGAGTGATAGTCAGAAAATGCAGCTTCAATTTCATTAAACATATCGATATTGTTAAGCACAATACGTTCACTGCCTTCAATGGTTAACTGTAAATTCTGCTCTATTTGATGCAATTGGCTTAAGGCAATTTTACCTTGCTGGTAAATCTGCTCTTCGTCCAGAGATTCGGCACCTAATAATAGCGCAATAATTTCACTATTATTTTTTGCTAATTGAGCGGTAGAGTGATTAATTTCACTGATCTGGATTAAGTCAGTGTCATTAATCTTCTGAAATAACTTATGCTGCGAAGTAATTATTTCATTGCTGGTCACATAAACGATTAGAGTTAATATCACCCCTATAAGCGGAGTGATTAAAAACCTTGCCCTTAACGATAACGAACTAAGCATATTTATTTGCTTGGTTGGCTAAGTGGAGCATAATTTGGCCACTGCTCAGGGCTAATCATGCCAACATAAATAATTTTATCATCAACCTTTCTAAAAATAACGGCAACACCTTCGGGTTTTGGCCATACGCCTAAGCCATCCATTAAGTTTGCAGTATGGCCAACAAATACAGTATTTTCCTTTGTATCATTAGATGACAACATTAATTGATGCAAATGTTTACCAAGGCGATTGGACTCTTCTTCTATTTTTCCGATGGAAAAGGCTAAATTTTGGTCTATTGAAAACTCACCAAAAACATATTTGGCGGTATTTTTTGTTCTGCAATACGGGCTTGAGGCAACTTGGCCTATAGGAATGTTGAGTGTTTTAATTATTCGGCCAATTTCTTTGACTTGGGCGACACCTTCAACAGATAAGTTTCGCTGTGTTTCGCAGCGCTTAAAATCAACCAGCTTTTTATTACGTTCTGCGTTTTTTCTGTTGGTTTTTCCATGGCGCATGTAAATAATATGGCCGCCAGCTTGCAATTGCTTGATGAGTTCAGGTGTAGAAGCCGAGGTGGTGTTAATTGTTTCTGAAAAGCCAAATGAGGCCCAACATAATAGCAGCATTAATAATGAGATTATTTTACATGGGTTTTTCATTGAACACCTTATGTCGTTTTTTTATTCAATAAACTAATCGTTCATCATATAGCAATGAGGTGTCTTTTTAAATACGCTCGTCTTTTGGTGAGTCCATCACTACATGCGTTGTTATTGCACTGACTTGTGGGATTGAACCTAGCACATCAGCATGAAATGCTTTAAATGACTTAATATCTTTGGTCTCAATGCGTAACAAATACTCAAATGAACCTGTTACGTTATGGCACTCTTTAACTTCAGTAGCGGGTTTGATTGCGTGTTCAAACGCGAGTTGTGATTCAATGGAGTGCTCATTTAAGCCTATACCCACATAAGCAATAAAACTGTTGCCCATTAATTCTGTATCTAATACCGCGCGATAGCCTTTAATGACCCCACTGTGCTCTAGCTCTTGTACTCTTCGTAAACAAGCAGAAGGTGAAAGGCCAATTTTTTCTGCTAATTCAGAATTGGCAATACGGCCATTAATTTTCAATTCGCGCAATATTATGTCGTTGTAGTTGTCTTTTTTAAACATTTGTTGTCTTAATAGTGAATAAATAAGCTGTATTCGCGCGAAAATTCTATCATAAATCATTTAAAATTGTATTAACTAACAAGCTATCAAGAAATGTGATGATGAACTACGAAATATTATCGGCGTTAACAGTGTTTGCCTTTGTCTCCTCTATTACGCCAGGACCAAACAATATAATGCTAATGAACTCCGGTGTTAATTTTGGCTTTAAACAAACGATTCCACACTTATTAGGTGTAGGTATAGGCTTCACCCTAATGATATTTTTAGTGGGATTAGGGGTTATGCAGGTATTTGATCGCTTTCCGGTAACTTACGACATACTGAAAGTACTCAGCATCGTCTATTTAATATATTTAGCGATAAAAATTGCCTTTTCAAATAGCGATGGAGAACAAAAGTCTTCGAATACCAAGCCTTTCACTTTTATGCAAGCGGCTTTGTTTCAATGGGTCAACCCGAAGGCATGGACAATGGCACTCACAGCTATCAGTATTTATGCACCTTCTAAGAGTTTGGCTGCAGTATTGTTAGTTTCTTTAACTTTTGGCTTGATTAATTTACCTTGTATCAGTTCATGGATAGTATTAGGGCAAAGAATGCAGGTGTTTCTAACTAACCAAAAGTATTTAAGATATTTTAATTTTACTATGGCGGCTTTGTTGATTATCTCAATTTATCCAGCCCTATAGGCCTTGACCAAACTGAAGGAATGTTTGCGTTAATATTTGCTTTGCTGTCTCTCTAGAAAGGCAGTTAACCAATAATTCATTTGTAGAAGGCTCGCTGAGAATAGTTTTTTCTGCAGAAGACCATGTCATTTTGTCTAATTCTACTTCCACCCTACAGCTAATGTTTTGCTTGTTAGTTGTATAGAAAACTTTAACCTGATCGGTGCGGTTTACCAGGTTTTTATATGGATAATCAGCAGCATTACTTACGGTAAAGTGCTGGGCATTCGCGATGCTTGATAAAAACAAAGTAGTGATAAAGGCCATGTTATTCAGCGATTTTGTGAATGTTTTCATTGTGGTTTCTCTCAGTTGTTAACTTAGGTTCTGATAACAGATTAGTTATGTTAAGGTGATAAAACAAACGATAAAAATTTAACTGTAATTAAGAAAAACTTAAGTATGAAACATTTACCGCCTTTAAAATCTTTACAATTTTTTTTAACAGCAGGACAAGCAAGAAACTTTAAACAAGCAGCTGAGCAACTGAATGTTACACAAGCGGCTGTGAGTCAACAAATTCGCTTGTTAGAAGACAATTTAGCCGCGAAACTGTTCGAACGATCGAATAAGCAAACGATGCTGACAGAAAAGGGGCGGCTGCTCATGCCCTTCATTCAAAGGGCATTTGAAGAAATATCATCGGGTATCCAAAATATTACTGGTGATCCAAATCCGCAGGTATTGCGTATTTCTACCGTGCACTCTTTTAGTTCACTTTGGTTAATACCGCGTTTGCAAGAGTTTCAACAATTACACCCTGAAATTATGGTGCAAATTGCCCCGTCGAGTGACTTGGTTGATTTTAAACAGTCATCAATTGATCTGGCGATACGAATGGGTCGAGGTGGTTATGCCGACGTAGCACAAAAGAAAATTTACAATGATAATCTTATCTTTGTGGCAAGCCCTGAGCTCGTTGCAGGTATTGATAAGGGTGATTATAAGCAAGTGTTTCGGTTACCTAGAATCGAAGACACCAGTCCAGGCATTCAAGAAAAATTTCAAGAATATTGCCAAAGCGTCAACATTGATCATAAAGCCTTAGTACCCATAATTAAAAGTAATGACGCACTGCCACTCATTGATAGTGCAGTACAAGGGCGCGGCTTTTTATTGGTAGACAGTAGCTTGGTGATGGAGCATTTGCGCTCAGGTGTTTTAGTTAAATTACTTAACTACGCCAGCAAAAGCCCTTATTCACTGTACCTTGTGGCACCAGAGCAGCAATTTTTATGGAAAAAAGTACAATTATTTGAAAACTGGCTGGTGCCTAAATTATTAGAGTCGTTTGCTTCGATGGATAATCTACAGTAATTCGAAAGCGGTTAAAGTAATGAATCACTTATGCGCAAGTGAGTAATACATTGCCTTAACTGTAAATTAATTGCGCTTTTCTCTTCAACTATTATCAATATTTTGAGCAACAAAACTTGATCTATAGCCAACTATGTTTTAAAGTTTCAGTAATTTCTGAAACTTTAAAACTGTTATTTTGGGTAAAGGAGGAATGACATGATCATTTCTGCAAAAATCGAAGCTTTTGTTATGCATTGCGGCGAAATGGGAAGCCGCTGGGGATTCAATCGCACTATAGGACAAATGTATGGTTTGTTGGTTATAAGTGAGGAAGCGCTCACGGCTAATGAACTGTCTGAACAACTTAAAATATCTCGTGGCAATGTTAGCATGGGTATCAAAGAACTGCAGTCTTGGCGACTTATTCAGGTGCAGCACAAACCTGGCGACCGTAAAGAATACTACCGTCCTGCGGGCTCAATTTGGGAAATGGCAAATCGTATTTTTGAAGAACGTCGTAAACGAGAAATAGACCCAACCTTAAGTTTATTACGTGACAACTTATTGAATGCACCTGCCAATAATGAAGAGATTTATGCACAAGACAAAATGCATGAAATTCATGATTTATTAGAAACTATCACCTTCTTTGCCGGTGAACTACAAGGTATGAGTCCTGAAAAACTAACTACCTTGATGAAGCTAGGCTCTGGAATTGGCAAAGTGCTCGACATGAAAGATAAATTCTTAAAAAGCGGCACTTAAGCCTTAGTAACTACCTGCTTATTTTTAAAAATAAGCATTGCTCAAGCCATTAATATTCATTTTCTTGCGCCCCTTAGAGGCGCAATAAGCCGCTTATTGCCTATTGAAAAGTGATAAACAGCTAAGGAGTTATCATGTTAGATACTGAATTACTTTCTCGTATCCAGTTTGCACTTAATATCAGCTTTCATATTTTATTTCCTACCATCACTATTGCCATGTGCTGGTTTCTCGTTTTCTTCAAAGTGCGATTTGATCTCACCGGCGACGCAGTGTGGATGCGAGCTTACCGATTCTGGGTGAAAATATTTGCTTTAACTTTTGCCATAGGGGTTGTTAGTGGCATTACCATGAGCTTTCAGTTCGGTACCAATTGGCCTGGATTTATGGAAAAAGTCGGCAATATCGCCGGACCGTTATTAGGTTATGAAGTGCTGACCGCTTTTTTCTTAGAAGCAACGTTTCTAGGAGTAATGCTCTTTGGTATTAAACGAGTGCCAGCAAAAATTCACACTTTAGCGACCATTATGGTCGCTATAGGTACCAGTTTATCAGCCTTTTGGATATTGTCGCTCAATTCTTGGATGCATACCCCTACAGGTTTTGAAATGCGAGATGGCGTGGCTTTTCCAGTTGATTGGATGGCAATTATTTTCAATCCATCTTTTCCTTATCGCTTTACCCATGTGTTAATGGCGTCTGCTCTAACTGCAAGTTTTTTAATCGCCGGTGTTAGCGCTTTCAGGTTATTAAATGGTGATGATAAACGAGCACCCAAGTTAACGTTGAAAGTGAGCTTAACAGCGGCAATGATACTCGCGCCAATACAAATTTTTGTCGGTGACTTGCACGGTTTAAATACGTTAGAACATCAGCCTGCAAAAATTGCGGCGATGGAAGGTATTTGGCATACAGAAAAAGGTGCTCCGTTATTATTGTTTGCCGTGCCAAATGCAGAAACACAACAGAATGACTTTGCAATCGCTATTCCAAAACTAGCAAGTTTAATACTTACTCATCAGTTAGATGGCGAAATTAAAGGCTTGAATGACTTTGACAAAATTCCGCCAGTCAAACCTATATTTTTTAGCTTTAGAATTATGGTGGCAATGGGCTTTTTGATGATTATCGTGGCGTGGTTGGCCCGCTATAAACTGTATCGACAAGAACGGCATCAACAAGTTATGCCGGTATGGATATTAAAAACCTTAGTGTTAATGAGTTTTTCAGGCTGGGTAGCAACCTTGGCTGGTTGGTATGTTACCGAAATAGGTAGACAACCTTATTTAGTGACAGGTGTATTAACGGTTAAAGAGGCAGTGACTGATATTGATGCGGCTAATGTTGGTCTGTCATTACTGTTATATATTCTTGTTTATAGCATTTTGCTGGTTGCCTATTTAAGTACCTTACGGGTGATGGCCTTACGAGCTGTGGAAATAGAGGAAATTCAAGAGCAAGAACATAGCTCCAAAACGAAAACTATCAAACAAGAATTGATTAATGCTCGTAGTAACAATACCCAGGAGAAGGCTCATGTTTGAACAAAGCACATTGGCTATTATATTTGCAGGACTAATGGCATTTTCAATTTTAGTTTATGCCATTCTAGATGGTTATGATTTAGGTGTGGGTATGTTACTGCCCTTAGATAATCAAAAAGATAGCGATAGTATGATCGCGTCAATTGGCCCCTTTTGGGATGCTAATGAAACGTGGTTAGTGCTTGCTGTGGGTTTACTACTAATTGCCTTCCCCAGCGCACATAGTGCCATTTTAAAAGCACTATATTTACCAACCGTGCTGATGCTAATTGGTTTGATCTTACGTGGCGTAGCCTTTGATTTTCGTGCCAAAGCGTCATTTAGCCATAAACCAACATGGGACAAAGCTTTTAAAATAGGCTCTTTTTTGGCTGCTAGCACCCAAGGTTATATGTTGGGCTTGTACGTTATGGGCTTTGAGAAAAACGTCGTTAGTGTATGTTTTGCCTTGATTAGCGCTTTAGGTGTAAGTGCCGCTTATTGTTTTATCGGTTCGGCTTGGCTGATAATGAAAACCGAGGGGGCATTGCAACAAAGAGCTATTCGATATGCCAAACGCACGTTAGTGATAAGTTTTATTGGCATTTGCTTAGTGTCAGTAACCAACTTGATTATCGACAGTAGTATTTATCAGCGCTGGTTAAGTACTTCAATGAGCTTATTGTTGCTTATTCCTGTGTTCGTGTTTGCGCTGTATTTGGTAGCCTGGCGAAGCGTTAAACGATTAAATAGTCGAAAAGAAAGTGAGCCAAAGCTCAATGAAGCATTACCCTTTTTAGCATGTATTGCTATCTTTGCCTTAAGTTTTTTGGGTCTAGCGATTAGTTTCTACCCTTACATAGTGCCAAACCAGATCACCATATGGCAGTCGGTTTCAGCAGCCGAATCACTTAATTTTCTGCTGTACGGCACTATAGTTGTTATTCCCAGTATTATTGGCTACACCGTTTTTTCTTACTGGGTTTTTTGGGGTAAGGTTGAAGATTTACGCTACTACTAAATTATTATTGCTGTGATCACCTAGCAATTGCGGCCTTAATATCAGCTAGGGTTGCAATTGCGTTTTCAGAGCGAGGAAATTTGTTGACTAAAAATTCAAAAGCAGGAATAGCTGCTTTTACGGCACTGGCATATTTAACTGCATAAGCTCGATAAAGAATGAAACGTTCAATAGCAACGACGTCGCCATTGAAATGCTTTGAAATTGCGCGGTAAATGCTAGTCAGCTCATTAGTGTTCTGCTCCAATATCGCACTAATAAATTGTGTTTTAAGTGTGGCAATTTTAAACTGTTTTGGCGCGATTATGGACATGACACTCTCAGCCAATACATCAGTCCATACACCATGAGTATTGCCATTGGTAACATAAGCAAGGGTATAATTATCTGCATTATTGTCAGGGTTGAAGTAATAACGTAGTTTGACTTGATTTCCTCCATCATGGCCTGCATGGTAATAGCCATCCTCAAAACTATATTCAAAACCAAACGCGTATCGGCCATCGTTACCATTGGTCAATTTCATTGCATGCCAATATTTCAATAAGTTCGCTTCATTAACGAACTTCCCTGTAACTAATGCGGTAATAAATGTGGTTAGATCTTCAGCGGTAGAATAAAGAGCAGAATGGGCAAAGGTATATTCAGGCCAATCAATATTAGTGTTCTTTCTTAAGGTACCGTTAACACCTCTATAACTGGTAACCATATTTTTGACTATGTCCTTCGCACTAACGTGTCCGGTATTTTTTAAAGCTAAAGGCTTGATAATGTTATCAGTAACAAGCTCTTGATAAGACTTAGCTGTTTGTTTTTCTAAAATGGCCGACAGTAGTAAGAAATTAGTATTGTTATAATTATTTTGGCTACCCATTTTAAAATGTTCTGGTTTATCAACTAAGGACATGAATACTGCTTTTTTATTTGGCAAAAAATGGCGCTTTGCCATTGCTATATCAAAGTAACGAGGAACTCCTGAGGTATGGCTTAATAAATGCTCTACCGTAATTTTATGCCAGTGTTTTGGTAAATAAGGTAAATATGTTCGAATTGACTTAGTCAGCTCAATATTACCTAGCTCTACTTGTTGCATTATTAATACACTGGTGAATAACTTGGTAACCGAGTAACTGGGAAAAAGGTGTTTATTGGTAACAGCCACACCCAGCTCTATATTAGCGAAACCATGTTGTCCCTGATAGATAGGCTGATGATTTTTGAGAATTAGGACAGATTGACCGACCACACCATACCTTTTACTATTTTTTGCCAGTTGCTCATCTAAGGTTTTGTGGATTTTTGTAGCCACATCTGAAATAGCATTGGCAGCTTTCGAATTAGTCACAAAGATAAAAAGTATTATTAACAAGATTGATGGTAAGTTTTTCATTAGCGCCCAGTAAAAATTATTGAAACCAGTATTTAGAAGCGGTTACTGCTTAAAAGGTTTAAACAGTAACATAATAATATTGAATATTTTTTTTGCTAATTGAAATAAGGTGCTAATAGCCCATTAAATTGCAACCTATAGACTACAAGGGGGGATTTGTTGACTACTAATAGCACCGTAAACCTTTATGTCGTTATTTAAAGTAATCTTGCAAGTCAGCAGGGATTGGCATCACTTTAAATGGACTGATACGAGCACGGCCAGTATTGCCTAACGGTACTAAGTTAATCAATGAAAAAATACTCATGATCATGCGTATCACTTGTCCAGCTGCTTCGCGAAAGTCGCTTTGTTTTAAGCCTACTTTAAGCATCCAATAATGATTAACAACATGCGGGATATAGTTTCTCTGCCCTAGTATATGACCACGCTCAAGGTGGTAATAGCATTGCGCATAGTCTTGCTCATCGAACATTAGCTTAGCTTTTTGCATTTCATGATTGTAAGCCTGTCTTAGTTTAGTTTTCATGTTAACTCTCCTGCTTATTTTTATCGTTTTGAATAACATTCACTAGTGCAAACAATGAAATGCCAATTAATAAAAAAATAGGATGCAAAATCATGCCGTGAAAGATAGAAATATCAGCAGCATTTCCGTGTATAAAGGTGGCCAATATGGTTGCCAATGCGATAATGATTAACATTGAAGATTGTATTGTCTGTTTCATAAGTAACTCCGGCGTGATGACTATGAAGCTATAATAATCAAACCAGTTGCAGGAAACTTGAATAAACTAGCTAACTTTTAGAAAACAACGTCAGTGCTTGTCTTATAGTCATACCGAAATTACGCCGAAATGTTCTACTTAAATGAGCACTATCTGAAAAACCAGCAATGTGAGCTGCCTCTGTAGCTGAGTGGTTAGCAATGATAGCTTGAATAGCGCACATCATACGCCGCCATAACAAATAAGGCCGCCAAGCAATACCTAACTCATCTCGAAATAAATGTAGAAACCTGCTTTCAGATAAAGCGATGCTTTGTGCCACTTCCTTTGCGCGCCATTTTTCCGGTTTAATACAGTTACCGCCTAAACAAGTGTCTAATTCAGATAATATTTGCTGAATACGTTGATCTTTCACTGTGCTTTTATTGGCTGATAAGGTGTGTTTCTTTAGGTTTAGCATGCTCAATAGGGGCAGCAGATATTGCGATAAGTCATGTTCTGGTCTGGGTCGATCAGAGGTAAATAAAGGCGAGTTGATTAGTTTAATAGCTTGTCCATTTAACAAACTCGATAGTGCTTGACCTAGATCACTCTTTGGCTCAATAAGTAATATCCAGCCTTCTGAAAGCTGTAGTTGATGTTCAAAGTCAGAGGCAATGATGGCTAACACTGCTTCATCGCTGTTGTTCAAGTTGCATTGTGAGTTTGCCTTGGGCCATACAATTTGTATAGCGTGGTGGCTATGAGGCGCAGCATCTAAACTTGAGCCATAGATAGTGACAACACCTGTCTGAAGCCAAACGGTAGGTTTAATCACAACATATGCCTCTGAAATGAAGAAAGATTTCATTCTGTCATATGCAGTCCATATTGACAAAAATTAGTCTTAATATGCACTATACATATACTGACTCGTATCTATTGGAATGTAGCACTTTAATTATTGACTAATTCTGCGCTTTTACTTATCTCAATACCACTGGTATTGACTTACTGTGCTAAGGCAACATTATTTTTAGTGACGTTGTCGATGTTATATGGCATTGCCTCTATTTCTGTTGAATCAGCTAATAAGTGCTACTTTAGCTCAAATTGGCTAGTGAAAGACATTCCTGACCTTTCATTTTTCTATTCCTTTTCTATATGCCAGAAAAATAGAATTTATTTAAGACTTTAATTAAAGCAATAACCTATTGTTTTCTCGTCAATTGCATAAGGAGCAAACATGAAAAAAATATTCGCAGGCTTAGCGATTTTAAGCAGCACTAATCTATGGGCAAGCACCAACCCGATAGAGCCAGTACTAGTGCCGATAGTAGGGCAGACAGAAAACATAAATATTCAAATGGGGAAATACGAAGTAACGGTTAAAGAGTTTACTCGTTTTGTTAATGCAACAGATTATGAAATAACAGAAAAATGTCACTTATATAACGAGCACAATTTGCCTGCAGAGCCAAATGGCACATGGAATAATGCTGACTTAGTAAAAGAGCCATATCGACCCGTTGTTTGTATTGGTGGTAAAGATGCCATGGCATACGCCAGTTGGTTAGCGGATGTAACCGGTAAACCTTATCGATTACCTGAATTTACTGAATGGCAATTTGCAGCATCTGCTGGAAAAAGTAGCCGTTTCGCTTTTGGTGATGACCTAGATCAAAGCGAAGTGTGTGATTATGAGAACATTGAAGATGCGGCCAATAATGCCGGCTTAAAACAACACCATAATCAAAGATACAGAAGTAGTGTTAATTGTAATGACGGGGCTATTTATCATACCGTTGTGGGAATGTATCGACCTAACGATTTTGGCCTGCACGATATGATGGGTAATGTTAGGGAACTAATGCAAACCTGTAGTGAATATAGCAAAGAACAACCAACAAAGTGTATCGGCTATGTAGTAGGGGGCAGTGGTTGGCATTGGGTGCCTCGGCCAACAAACGAAAAAGACAGTATGCCTTTTATTGGTAGTATTGAAGGGTTTCGTCTTGTACTAGATGCAAATGCAGCAACTTCCATGTCAGCAAACTCTCAAAGCTTTGTTGAAGGTTTGAGTAAAGCGCAGCTACAAGCCACTGTAGAGCATCAAAGGCTTAAATTGTTACCTAGCAGACCTACCAACGTTAGCGCGAGTGCGGTAAAAAACAAACAAGTAAACTTGAATTGGTCTGCGGTGTTAGATGATGCAATAACCTATGATGTTTATCGTGGTTATTTAGATCCCACCGGTAAAATAAGCCGTAAAATGGAAAAAATTGCAGGTGACATTAAAACAAATAGCTATCTCGATAAGTTACCAGGGACAGGTGCTGTAAGCTATCAAGTATTCGCTAATAATGTCATTGGTGAAAGCCAAGCAAGTGCTGAAGTTCATACAGGAACACATCAAGTTTTTAGTGCTGGCCATCGTATTCAAGCTGAATTTTACCACCAAAACCGCAATGCTTATTTACTGGATAAAGAAAACCAGCAAAGCGTCTTGTTTACGTCAAATAAAGAGCATTATACGCCGGGCCTTACGCCCTTTATTCCGGCATGGGTAAAATACAAATTTGACAGCAAAAATGCAGGCCCAGCAAAATTATTGATGAGTGTTCGAGGGGCAAAAGGAGCGGTCATTGAATTTTGGCAAGGTAATAGTTTAGTTGCCAAAGTTGAACTAGACGGCTCGAAAGAATTTGTCGTAAAAAAGGTTAATGCACAGCTTAAAGTTGGCGGTGAACCATTGCAAATTCGTCAAGCCAATAAACAGTTTGCTGTGCTTGATTGGTTTGAAATACAGGCTTAACAAATTAAGTTGTTATCTTCAGGCTAGACGGACTATTCGTTCGTCTAGCCTGTTTGATGACCTACATGTGCCTTAAGGTTTATTCGCCAATTTATTCATTTGTTCGTTCAGCCACTCTTTTTTGGCATTTCGCTCAAGGTAGTCTAAATATTCTGCTTGAAGTTCAGGTTGCTGTTCATGCAGTTGGTACAAAGCAAAAGCCGCATGTGAGCCTATATGTGCATTGTACTCTAGACGCGATAATTCAAATGCCTTTTCAAAATAACTACGAGCCTCACTCAACTTATTAGTTGCCTGATATATTTTCGCCCATGAGAGCATATATTTTGGCGTTTCTGATTGCTGGTTTAATAAGGAAATGGCCAAAGGATAGTTTTGTTGCTCTATATATTGGTCAATTACCTTTTCAGTAGCATCGTCAATAATCCAAGCGTTACGCATTGTTCTGGGTAAACTTAGAATTTTCTCTAAATAGGGTAATTCTTTAGCTTTATTTTGAGTAAATAGGGCGAAATGCAAGTAAACAACAGCAAAGTTCGATTCATCCAACTTATGTTTGAGTAGTAAAGATTGCGCAGCATTGAGGTGAGCATATTTTTTGTGATCGTCACCCGCTTTTTTAGCCAATATTGAATAGGTAATGTGCAATTCAAACAACATAAGTGCATCAGTATGTTTGAGGCCAAATTCAAGGCCTTCATCTAACATGGTGAACATAGCAGCAAAATCGCCCTTCGCTTTTGCTAGCCATGAGCTAGCGTGAATGTGCTCATATTTTAAAGCCCACAAAGGCGTGTTTGCCAATGTTGTCGACATTTCAAGTAAACTATTGCTTGCCAATTGATATTTATGGCGTCTTTTGTATATTTCTGCGGTTAACCATAATGCCTTCGCTTTGTAGGGAATAAAACCGTATGAAGAATCTAGATTAGTCAGTTTTTTAGCATAAGTCATAGCGACTTCAAATTGCTGAACATCAAAGTAATAATTTGCTAAAAGTAATAATACATCGGGATCATTAGGGGCAATTGCTGCCATTGATGTCATTACACTAATATCTAATTTGTGTTTGTTTGGTGCAAATAAACCGAGTGTATTCAGTTGCATTAAACGGTCAGATAATTTTTGTGCAAGTTGCTTATTCGTTTTTGCGTAAAGGTAACCATGCCAATAGATAGCTTCATTGGATAAGCCATAATTTAAGAATATTCCCTTAGGAGAGCTAAAAGTCTCAGTCCATAACAACCATTGTCCTGCGGGTACATTCGCTTTTTGCCAAGCTAAATGTGGCGCGGCAAATGACTGTCTGGCCGAGTGATTTTCAGGGCTTAATTTAAGCGTAAACTTACCATGGGAAATTACTGTCTGCTTAGTTAATTCAGTTAGTGTCTGGTGGTTAGAGCTTGTTGACTCAACATTGTGAACCAGGCGCAAAGCGACTTTCTCATCTTCAACAGGAAATAGAAATAGATATCCAGCTATTGCCATAAAAGCTAAAAAAACATAAAGCAACCAAGGTGGGGCACTAGCTAATTTAGGCGTTGCCTGCTCAACAACTAATTGTGTAGATGTGTTGGGTAAAGATGCTTCTACTGTTATTGCTATTTGCCACTTATAACCTTTTTTAGAATAGGTTTTAATCGCACCTGAGCCAAATAAAGACCTCAATTGACTAATCGTTTGAAACACGACTTGCTCAGACACAACTTTATCTTTCCAAACCGCATTCATAATGGCATCTTTGCTATGAACGCTGGTTGGATCTGTTAAAAAGAAATCTAGTAAAAGCGCTTGAGTGTGCTTAAGGGGGACGATTTCTTTATGTTTATATAAGGTGAGTTGATCGCGTAAAAAGCGATATTCAGCAAATTTAACTTCCATATATTGGTGTTCTACGTGTTTTTATAACGACAGATATTCATCAAAGGGTGACTAATTTAGCATATAAATGCAAACATTAAGCAATGCTTAAGTATCTATATTGTTAGGATAAGATCAAACTAAATGAAAATAGTTGCTTTATCGATTACCTTAAGGGCAGAATAAAGAAAAGTTCACAAGGAGTTAACAGTGAAAAAAACTAAAATAACCATCAGTGTTTTTTCTTGCCTATTATTTTTGACCTCATTTTCACTTTTTGCGCAAAACCCCATACCCGAGTCTTTAACACCCTGGGTGCCATGGGTATTAAAAGGTAACGAAAAATTATCATGCCCCTTCATCAATAACACTAACTATTCAGACAAGCGAAATCATATTTGCGCTTGGCCGAGTACGTTGTCGTTAGACATCAAAGACCGTTCAGCGAAATTTAAGCAATCTTGGCAAGTATTAACTAAAAGCGTTATCCCTTTGCCCGGAAATAAGCATAACTGGCCGCTATTTGTGACCGTAAATAAAAGAGCACTTCCGGTATTTAATCATCAAGGTAAACCTGCGATTGAACTAGAGCAGGGCTCGTATTTGATAGAGGGGAAATTTGAATGGCAAAAAATTCCAGAGAGTCTTTCTATTCCTGAACAGTATGCCTTTGTTAGCATGACGATTAATGACAAAGTCATTGCCTTTCCTAAGATAGAACATGATGATTTATGGCTGCAAGAATTTGAGCCTAGCCAAGAAAAGCAAGATTCAATTGATATAGCAGTTGCTCGACGTATTTCCGATGGCGCTTATCTAAAGCTTGAGACCTATATTAGTATCCATGTGTCGGGGAAAATGAGAGAAGTAAAGTTAGGCAAACTTTTACCTGATGGCTTTGGTCTTATTGGGATTGAATCAAAAGTTTCGTCTTTTTTAGATGGTGACGGGATACTACACGCGAAATTAAAGCCAGGTAGTTGGAAAATAAAAGTTCACGCCTATGCGCAACCTACCTTATTGACGTGGAGCAGGCCTGAACAATCACATTATTGGCCAAAAGATGAGATTTGGGTCTTTAAAGGCCATGAAAATTTACGCTTAGGTAGAATTGATGGCGCGAAAATGGTGGATAGTAGTCAAGCAGATATGCCCCGCTCTTGGTATAAGTTACCTAGTTATTTAGTCAATACGAGTGACACGCTCAGTTATGGTATTCAACATAGAGGTAAACCCTTACATTTAGAAAATCAATTAAGTTTGAATCGTACCTTATGGCTTTCATTCGATAATTCATCATATACCTTTAACGATAATATCAATGGCGCAATGATAAATGATTGGCGATTAAGTATGAAGTCACCCTATTTATTAGAATCAGCGGAAGACCAAGATGGCTCAGTATTAATTACTACAAAAGAACAAGACGAGAGAGGGATTGAAAATCGTTACCCACAAGTCAACATTCGAGCGAGAGGGCTTATCAATGCTGAGCAAGAATTACCTGTTACCGGCTGGAATAATGATTTTGAACAGGTCTCGGTGCAACTAAACCTTCCTCCAGGTCATAAATTATTTGCGGTATTCGGCGCTGACAGCGTGTCAAACAGTTGGTGGGCAAGTTGGTCTATCTGGGCAAGTTTTATTGTTTTATTGTCTTCGCTAATAGCGAGTCGATTGATTAATTTTACCGCCGGTGTTGCTACAGCGTTAATGCTGTTATTTATTTATCAAGAAGGTAGTGCGCCAGTGGTCGCTATTATAAATTTATTATTAGCCATAGCGATCAAGAAACATCAACCATTTGAGCGCATAAAAGCAATGGTCAAAGTTTATTGGGTGATGAGTGTAGCAGTTGCAATAGGGGCAATATTACTATTTTCAGCACTGCAATTACGTACGGTAATACACCCTCAACTGGAATCAAGAGAATCATCAATAGCACGTTTTAATGATTTCTCACCAGCACAACAAAATATTGTGACAGAATCAATCAATCAGCGTAAAGAAAAGGCTTCTTATGCGTTGGCGCAAGAGCAAGGACTCGAAAGAATACAAGTTTCAGGCAGTCGTAACAAAGCCGTAGAACTAATGATGGAGCGATATCAATCTGATGCTTTAATTCAAGCCGGTTCGGGGATTCCCAATTGGCAATGGCATAGTTATCAAGTGGAATGGCACAGCCCCGTTGCGAAAGATCAAGTATTCGATGTGATTGTTTTATCGAAAACAAGCTATCAAGTCATTAAAATATTGGGAATACTTTTAACCTTATTATGGTTATACCTGGTATTAAAAGAAGTGATTCGTCACGCCTTTACTAAATTTCAACCAAAGGCAGCATCAAGCGTATTGGCGTTAATTATTTTACTGCCTAGTTATTCTCCTAACGTTGAAGCCTTGGATTTTCCGGCCAAATTTTTGTTGGAGGAGTTAAAGACAAGGGTGACTGAAGCGCCGTTGTGTGTGCCTGATTGTGCCGCAATAAATAGTTTGCTGGTCAGCACTGATGCAGGGTCAATAACGTTAGATATGTCAGTTCATGCTAATGCTGATACCGCGTTGGCTATCCCTAGATCTGAATTTTGGCGCCCAGAAAAGTTATTAATAAATGGTGAAAAAATCGCAAGTTTGTTTAAAAACAAAGGTTGGATATATATTCCTATTGCCAAAGGCATATCTAAGATTACCGTAGAAGGGCAGGTAGCGCCTGTTGATGTATTTCAACTTGAGTTTAAGGATAAACCAAAGCATGTGAAAATATTCCCTGCAGATGCATGGGAGGTTGTTGGCAGCCAAGCCAATAGCCTAACTGGAAATACGTTAGAGTTTTTAGCAACAATGAAAAAGCAAAATGGCGATGGACAGGTATCTACTCGCTATAATACGCAACTGTTTGTTAAAGTAACCAGAAGATTATCTATAGATCAGTTATGGACGGTATACACCACAGTAACACGGATAGCACCAAGTAACGGCTCAATTAATGTAACAATCCCGACCCTATCGGGTGAGAAAATTACAAGCGCAAATATTATTGTCGAAAATGAGCAAGTTGACGTAACAATACCTGCTGGCGAAGTTGAATTTAGCTGGAGTTCAACCATTGAACGACAACAGTTACTGACCTTACACGCTAAAACTGAACAGCCAACGATAGAGCAATGGCAGGTGATTTTTAGTCCGTCATGGCATGCGAAAGTATCAGGATTACCGATTATCTTGGATGGACAGAATAATAGCGATTATTTTACTTATTCGTTTTACCCGTACCCCGGAGAAAGTTTAGCGCTAGCTATTACTAGACCAAAAGCTGTTGAAGGTGACGTTTTAGCCATTGATTCAGTTAATTACACCATTGATCAAGGTGCACGTACCTCAAAATTAAACTTGTCTTTTGATTATAGAAGTACTCGTGGTGGTGAACATGTTATCAGGCTCCCAATAAGTTATCAGTTAAAAGAAATCAGCACGGATGGTAAATTAGTTAATCTGCAATTAGAAGACGGAAAACTGGCTATTCCTGTGCTACCTGGTAAACATAATGTGAACATTATGATGCGTGCGAATGTTTCAGAGCAGCTACTACTGTCAGCTCCTGAAATAAATTTGAATGCGCCTGCGAGTAATATTACCAGTATCATAAACCTAAGCCAGCAACGATGGGTATTATGGGCCAACGGCCCCTTACTTGGGCCAGCAGTGCTCTATTGGGGTGAATTATTAGCTTTTATTTTAATAGCCTTATTAGTCTCAAGAGTGACCTTTTCCCCCTTGAATACACTAAGTTGGATTGTACTAGGTTTCGGCTTAAGTTTAAGCAACTGGGGGATATTGATGCTAATCGCGGTTTGGTTTGCGTCGTTAACCGCGAGTAATTATCGCCCGAAAGAGTTGAGCCGGTTATCGTATAACACCTCACAATTGGCATTGTATGTTTTATCAATAGTGGCAATTGTTTCGCTACTTTCAGTGGTGCCTATCAGCTTATTGAGTTCACCTAGCATGGGTATAGAGGGCAACCATTCATATGGTAATCATTTACAATGGTTTTCTGATAAAACCAGTGGCTTGTTACCTAATGTCTCTGTATTGAGCATTTCAACAATTTTCTATAAAGGCATAATGTTGATTTGGGTGATCTGGTTAAGCTTCGCTTTCTTGGGCTGGATAAAATGGGCATGGAAAGCGATTGGAAAACAAGGCTATTGGCGTAGTAAACTCCCTAAACAACTAGAAGAAAAGTAACGTTGCATTTATCTTTTCTCAGTAAATTAGTCAGCATATAGTGCTCTTATGTATTGATGCGAGTTTTGGTTACAACTCTTTGGGTTGACAGCCAAAACCTCGCCATCCTTGTTTTGATTGGCCATGTTTATATCGCGGGTGATTATAGTGATATAACTTCCTCCCCAATCAAAGCATTTAAATAATTAACGTTAGCTAATAATAACGAGGTAAACCTTGTCATCCATACAAATTGCAAGATTCATCATTTCATTTAGTTGGCTATATCATGGAATTTTTCCAAAACTGGTGCATATTGCACCATTAGAAAAAGCCATGACTGCGAGCATTGGTTTATCGAATGAGCTTTCTTATTTAGTGACTAAATCAGCGGGTGTTGGAGAGGTTATTTTCGGAATTTTATTCTTTATTTTTTATCGTAATAAAACGCTAGTTTTATTAAACATTATCGGGCTTTCTGGCTTATTATGTTTTGTGGCAATATTGCAGCCTCAACTACTTATTGAAGCATTTAATCCCGTTACCACCAATATTGCCTTAATCGGCTTTAGCTTAATTTTACTTGTCGAATTAAAGAACGAATTACAAAATGAGCACAAAAAGGAGCAGATATGACCATTGAAAAATATCCTCCTAACGTAGATGTGAATGACTGTGTGATTTTATTTGATGGTGTCTGCAAGCTTTGTAATGCTTGGAGCAAATTCATCATTAAATATGACAACAGACAGCGCTTTAAACTATGTAGCGTACAATCACCTGAGGGCCAGAGCATACTTAAGCATTTTAATATGCCAACAGATCACTTTGATACCATGTTATATATAGAAGGTAACCGATATTTTGATAAAAGTGATGCATTTTTACATGTCGTAAATAAACTCGGACTCCCATGGCGTATATTATACGTATGCAAAGTAATCCCTAAGGGAATAAGAAATTGGCTTTATGATCGAATAGCCTTAAATCGTTATTCGCTATTTGGACAATACGATAGTTGCATGATGCCTAGTAAAGAAAATGACCATAAGTTTTTGACTGCGCAGCATGATAGAGATTAGCCTCATTTTACGGTTGTTTATTTTAAAGGGACAACACCAAAATCACTTTTCTGAAGCGACGACTTTTCACTCATAGTATCTGAGACTCAATCAGCAATATTTAAGATCACCTTGCTGCGTAATACGGAAGTAACAGCTACAACCCTTAAGTGGCGACCTGCCGCTAATGCAGCCATGAGGGCAAGTGACTTTAACGATAACTAAGACCACTTTTAAGAGGTTACTAATTTTTTATAAGATGAGATTTTGATTAGATTTTGTTGAGATAATGCCTTTGTTAATGGATGAAACAAGGCTAACGATACTTTTCCTTAAGTACACAAATAGCGCACTAAAACTGGTAACCTATTTGAAAGAAACCACCATATTTACCCTCGAATTCAGCATTTGTGGCATGAAAAGATACACCAAGTGTTGTACCGGAATGGTCGATACCATTCATAAAATATGTATAACTTATCCCTACACCATATACATCATTATCATGAAATCTATAATGATTGTTCTCTAATGTCCCCCGGTTTTCATGGTCTACTTGGCTAGCATAAACACCTAAACCATGCTTATTTGAATTTAGGTCAAATAAATCAGTTTTTATCCAGCCAACGCCAAAGCCACAAGCAGCACCATTTAATGAACTGTACTTCGTACAACCTGCAGATATATATTTCATATCACTTTCTGAAACTAATGAGAAATTTGCCCCTATTCCACTGTATAAAGCACCCATTCCAACACCAACAGAATATTGTGTTTCTTGAATGTTATCTTCTGCAAGGCAGTTGAGAGATAAAACTGATAGGAGTAGAGTTAATTTTTTCAAAGTATATCCTTATGTATTCTTTTATTCTTGCAACCAATATAGCGAACAACTATATAATTAAATGTTTAAAGAATGTGGCTAATATGTAAAAAACCGTAAGGATGAAATTTTACATTATTTACCTGAGATTGAAGTCGATTTAATCATAACTATTCGTTAGAAAATATATGGCAAATTATTTGAGGTTGATGTGCACAAAGTTATCTTATCAGGGAGTTTTGCTTACGATTGCTTTGTACCGAAGCGAGAATTCAAGTAAGTGTGTTCGTATGAATTCAAAGTACCAAATGAAGTAACAAATAACGAACAGTCACTATTTGCTCGTATTCATTGTACTTGGTATTTGTATTTATAATATAGTCACCAAAGTTCGCCTTGAAGGAGTATGTACCTAGGCTGAATGCTCTCTTGTAGGTGATTAACGGACTTGAAAAAAAGCTGTTAAACGAGCTGTTCCATTAATTCATCTGCCCACTTTATTCCTTGGGAAAAACAAGCCTTAATTTGAGGTAACATCTGTTCAGGTAATTGTGAAAATTTTCTGATGTCATCGCGTTCTACTGCTTTAACAATATTTAACAGGCTATCATCGTTGTTAAGCTGATTAACTAATAATGTTCTTGTTGGTAACGCGAGTTTAATTTCAGATAACAGAACGTTCAATTCAATGCCTAATATGGCTTCAATTCCAGAAAATATACCTAAAGTAAAATAGTCAGACTTACGCACGTTTGTTATATTTTCGGCATATAATTCGCAAGTTTTGGCTCGTACCAACAATGTTCTGAATAATTCTTGAGGTTGTTCAGATTCAGATGAAAGCAATAATGTTAATGTCCATTGTCTAATGGTTTCCAGCCCCAACATCACTATCGCCTCTTTTATGTTTACTATTTCTCTTTTAAAAGGGTAAAGCGGACAATTAATAAGTTTTAGTATTTTGTAGATAATTCTAGGATCGCTAGATACTACTTCAGCGACTTCATCAACGCTTACATCTTCTTTGCAAAGGGTAGCCATTAGTCTTAAGGCCGTTTGCCTATTTGTTGATATTTTTTTCCCCTGTATCATAATAGGACTTTCTAAATAATACCCTTGGAAAAGGTGAAAGCCCATTTCATAACAACTATCAAAACAACTACCTTTTTCTACGTTATAGCCTAATAGCGTCATTGATGCATTTTCTAACCGATTAACACCTTCTTTAATTGTTTCTAACGATACAGCTAGTGTATTAATTTTTAAAAAGGATACAAAGGGTATAAAAGGCGCTTTACTCGCTTCAAAGGCATACTCATCAAGGGCAAATTTAAAGCCCTTTTTGTGCATTATACTTATGGCATTTAATACATCTGTTGTCGGAGGTACTGAGTCTAATATTTCAAAAACAATGTTGTGTGCTTGATCAGGAAAGAACATATCAGAGGTGATAAATGCCTCGTCTAACTTAATAAATAATAGCCCTTTACCATTTAAATTCTCTTCTAAGGCACAGGTACATAAATTAGCTAAGAGTTCAGAAGTTGCAGTAAAGTCACAGATGCCATTCATGTTACGGTTAAAGACATCAATAAAGTCATCATCATTTCGATAAAAAAGCTCAAATCCATATACTTCATGTGTTGAAGTGTATATTGCCTGCCTTGCTAACATATTAGCACTAACCATCAGTATTCATCCTTAACCCTACTTGTATTTAGTATAGAAACAACCGGGAAGATATCTACCAAAATTAGAGAATATATAAAAGTTTTCTATACTCATATAAGAAAGCAAACTGCACACCATTAACAAAACAACGTTATTAACATGCCTTTTTATATTGGACGTTTGGGTTACCTATGACTTCAACACCCCTTACAAAATCACCTAAGTCCATAAGGCCTTCAGAGAATAAATCAATCCTAAAGTCGATCCAGCTTTATTAGAAGCGTTCTAGTTTTATATTGGAATGATCAATGAGTACTTACCCTAAATTATCATCAAACTTGCAACAAACCGATCGGTTTGTTATTGTTCACTTGAAAACTTTCGTTACACAATAGAGCAGTAGACATGAGTGATGCAGAACAAACCCGTCAAAAAATTCTAGATATAGCCGCCGATGAAATTCATCAACATGGTTTTCAAGCCACTAGTTTATCAACCATATTATGCCGTTGTGGTATATCTAAAGGTGCCCTGTATTATCATTTCACTAATAAGCTCGAATTAGGTTATGCGGTATTTGAAGAAAATTTTGTACCTATGTTTTTAGGCACATGGCAACCAGCGCTTTCGCAAGATGATCCTATTGAAGGCTTATGCGATTTCTTCGTGACAATGTGTGAGTCTATGGTGTGTAGTGAAGCGGTTTGTGGCTGCCCATTAAATAATCTGTGCGAAGAAATGGCCAATGTTGATGAAGGTTTCCGTTTGCGTATTTTATCAATGCAGCAAAAGTTAAATGAACTGATTGCTGAAGCTTTGCTTAAAGTTGAAGGTGATTTACGTCCAAATTTGAAATTTAATCAAGTGGCTTACTTTATTGTTGCTACCTTCCATGGCGCCACTTCTCTAACCAAAAGTTCACGAAATAAAGAATTATTTCAGCAAGTTATCACAGAGCTTTGTCTATACATCCGTTCATTAAAAAAGTAGCTTAGCACTAACAGATCTTAGTTAAATACTTTCCTTATAAAGAAAATAGGTTACAAACCGACCGGTCGGTGCTATTATTCTTTCATCAAAGCAAACCGAACGGTCGGTTTGCAGTTTTAAACAATCGTATTCGTTAAAATTATTATTCTGGGAGTGTATAAAATGCAGCGCATTGTAACGTTAATTCTGACATTTTTTATGTTGTTCTCCTTTTCAGTTTTGTCAGCTGAAAATGTTTCAACTTCGCCATATGTTGTGTTAGAAAATGTAGGTACAAAATTATTTGGCCGTATTGCTGCCAATCAGCAAGAAATTAAAAAGTTTCCTGCGCTTATGCAAAACATTGTGGAAGAAGAGCTTATGCCTTCAATAGACTATAAATATGCCTCATACCGTATTTTGGGTAAGCACTTACGTAAAACCACGAAAGAACAGCGCGCTAAATTTGTAGGCTCGATGCGCAATTATTTGGCGAGAACTTATTCAACAGCCTTGATGCAATATAAGAATCAGCAAGTAATTTTTGAACCTGAAAAATCGGTTGAAGGTAAGAAGATTGTTGCCATTAAAACACAAATAGTAGATATAAATAAGCCAACTATTGATGTGATTTTTAAAATGCGAAGAAACAAAAAAACAGGTGAATGGAAAGCGTTTGATATGGTAGTCGAAGGTATTTCATTGCTTAGCAGTAAACAAGCAGAGTTAAGTAAAAGAATTGCTAAACAAGGCGTTGAGCAAGTATCAGTTGAATTGGCTTCTATCGCTAAATAGTTCGGTTAAGTAAACGATAAACACGTACGTTTATCGTTTACACTTAAATATTATCTAGCAATACTCTGTAAAACCTCAATAGAAACTAGATTGGTAACTGACGTTTTAAGCTTAGGCATAGTTTCGCTTATCATCAGTAAGCCTTCTTCGTTAAGTTGTATGTACCCTAACTCTCGTAACGTGTTTATCAAGGTGGCTTGCGCTTTTTTATCGATAAATTCAGGCGCTGTGATATTGTTTAATACCGACAGGCGCTTCGCAATAGCCACAACCTTTTCTTCTAATTCACGTCTTGAAAGCGGTGCTAATCGAGTGACTAAAGAGGTAATAATAGCCAACCTCTGTAGACTTTCATCTACACATTCAGCCATTAAGTGTACATGATTAAGTAGTTGAGTATTATCGGTTAATGACCAAAAATGCGCTTTGGTTTGCTTTGCAATATCTAAGCGCTCAAGCGCAGTTAATACTTGCGCTACTTGTTGAGAGATTTGCTCAGGCGATTGCCACAAGAACAAATCATCTTTTAAAGTAGTTAATATATTTATCGTTTGTAAGGTTAGTTGTTCGTGCGGTATTTTGCTGTTGTGTGTGAGTAACTTACAAACTAATGCCATTAATGTGTAGGTATGCAAGATATTGTTGCGATAATAACGCATCTCTAAGCTGGCTGATTTATTTAATGAGATAATCGTACCGAAACTGTCTTCTGACACAGTTACTTTGTTGAGTGAAATAACATGTTCAAGTAAAGCGGCGCCGTTTTCCTCTGGTATGGTTATTTGCGGGCTGTAAGGAGCATTGCGTTGAATATTAAGGAAAAAATCTAAATGATTTTCTAAATTTGATTTAGCTAAAGCTTTGTTTTCGCTGGCATGTAAAATAAGCGCAACTAAGGCAACACCATTAAGTGCTGCACATTGATTAATTCCCAACATTACTTGATGTGCCATATCATTTACGGTTGGCGTTAACCAATTCGGTTTTTGCGGATCAATAGGGCTAATGGCCGCTTTCCAGTCAGGTACTTTTTCATTAAGAAAACTATTAATGTTAATTGGCTCACCAAAATTTACATAACCATTACCGTAGTTGCGCAAATTTTTAATGGCTTTTAACACACCAAAAATTGATTCTTTCTTCTTTTCGCTGCCACTGAGTTCTTTATGATAAGTACCAACTTCCATCACGTGTTCGTATCCTAAATATACGGGAACTAGTGTAAGAGGGCGATCTATACCGCGTAAAAGACTTTGAATGGTCATGGCAAGCATGCCGGTTTTAGGGTTTAACAATCTACCTGTACGGCTACGGCCACCTTCGGTGTAATATTTTACCGAGTATCCGCGCTCAAATAATAACCCTAGATATTCACGAAAAATTGTCGAATACAAACGATTGCCGGCAAAGCTTCTTCTAATAAAGAATGCGCCACCTTTTCTAAAGATGGGTCCCGCAGGCCAAAAGTTTAAGTTTATACCGGCCGCTATGCGAGGAATGACTAGCCCTTCTTGTAAGATAATATAGGTTAGTAACAAGTAATCCATATGACTACGGTGGCATGGTACATAAATAATTTCGTGGCCATCATGTGCTAACTCTCTCAATACTTGAGAGTTATTTACTTTAATATCTTTGTATAACCTAGCCCATAGCCATCGTAAAACTCGATCACTTAAACGCACTAGCGAAACACTGTAATCACCGGCAATTTCTTCCATCATACTTTGGGCTTGTTTTTTGACTTTATCGGTACTGATGTTTTTACTTTTGGCTTCGTCTTTTATGATGCGTTTAACGGAAGGGTTGGCAAACAGTGCGGTAAACATTTGCTGGCGATGAATAAGGCGTGGTCCTTTAGCTGCAATATTTTGACGGTGAAAATGAAAACGCGCCACACGAAGTAATTTATGCGCAGTTGCTTCGTCGTTACCGTGATTGTCAGACATGTTTCTTAAAGAAAGTGCTTGGCTGTAGCGTATTAGGTTATCGCGGCCTAAAAATAAAACAATAAATAGTTTTTGCAGCCAAGTAGGGGCCGCTTGCTCTGCTAATAAAGAAGAAACGTTAGCCTTATTTTTCTCTTGAGTAGGTACACGGCCCCATATGTGATTAACGGGAATAAGTTGCGCATCAAGCTCTTTATCAAGGTGATGCTGGTTGAGTACTTCAAGCCCTTGTTGAAGTGCTTTGGTATTGCCACGTTTTAAACCCCATACAGAAGTAGGTTTTGCTAAACAAAGTGTTCGGTCAAATGATTTATCGTTAATGCTAACTTTACTAAGCGGATCAGGTAAGTCTTGCTTTTTACAGGCTCTCTGCAGTGCTAATAAATCACTGGCCGATTGATGGCTAACAATATAAAAAATCGGCCGAGACGATGTTTCTACGGGTGTTTGTGCATCTAAAACAATTTTACTGCGAACTAATAAACGCAATGGCAGTTTTAACAAGAAATAAAAGAAAGTGCGCAATACAGAAAACATGTTAGTTATGATTAACCGTGTAAAAGAGACAAAAAACGCAGTTTAGCATTTAAGCAGAGTTACTTCAAAATTGACGCTTTTATTCTTTGGGAATGATTGACACTTAGGCACAAATACAGCAGTTTCTACCAGAGTTTTTTGCTTGATATAATGCATTGTCAGCGTGTTCAAACAAGGTTGTCCAGTTTGTCATATTATTGTTTTGGGCAATACCTATAGAGACAGATATAGGGGGTAATGTGGTATTGCTTTCCCTCTGAACTAGCTTTAAGTTTTCGATAGAAACACGAATATTTTCCGCAATTACTTTGGCTTCAGTCACTGCTTTATTGGTCATAATAACCATAAACTCTTCGCCACCAAAACGCACGGCTAAATCATGTTCGCTAATATGGCTTTGAATAGTTTTGGCTATGCGTTGTATAACTTTATCACCAACAAAATGACCAAATTTATCATTGATATTTTTAAAATGATCGATGTCAATTGCTAAAGTCGAATGGGTATTATTAAAGTTAATGTTTTGTAATTTACTATCGCAGCCTCTACGGTTTAACAAACCTGTAAGGGAATCAACTAGTGCTTCTTGCCTTGACGATTCAAGTTTATTCTTAAGGTGATTAATCTCTTGTTGAGTCAACGTTAGTTCTTTTGATAATGCTTGGTGTTGAGCTTTACTATTATTTATAGTGTTAAATAAGTAGCCAACAATTTGCTCTAAAGATTTATGGTGTTCAGTGTTAGTTAGAATTTTGTCTAATTTTTGTAAGCTGTTGCTCGCCTTAACCTCATTACTGACTTGATGGCTTATTTTTTCTAATGTTTTATTTAATGTTTCTTTAAACGGTGACAAGATCTTGCTTTCAACTTCTTGACTAAAAGAGACAAAACGTTCGAATAATTGCGCCATAAAGTCAGCGGTAATTAATTCACCTTGTTGTAATCTTTTATCTATAGCTGCACACAGTAATTCATTTTCATTACTTATATAAAGGTAAACTACGGCGTAGTTTACCGGCGTTGGCGCAATTAAATGGCTAGACAAAAAGTCATGGGTCAGTTCGCTAAAGTTAGAAGTAACTTGATAGTTTTCGTCGAAAGACATACTTTATCCCTAAACTACGCATAGATTTGTTATTATTTTGTAAACATTTTACCGTTATCTAACGACTGTCACAAGTGTTTACAAAGTAATTTCGCTTGTTTTTTGAACAAACACATACCGATTACGACTAAAGTATAAAAAAGGAAGTATTTTGCGAAAAATTGCTGTTTTTGTTGATGTACAAAACATTTATTACACCACGAGAGATACTTATCAACGACAATTTAATTATCGTTTGCTCTGGCAAGAGCTTATGGCTCAAGGAGATATCGTTGTAGCGAATGCTTATGCGATTCAACGCAGCGATGATCAACAGCATAAATTTCAAAAGGCACTGAAACATATTGGCTTCAATGTTAAGTTAAAACCATATATTCAACGTAGTGATGGCTCAGCCAAAGGTGATTGGGATGTAGGCATTACCATAGACGTTATGGAAGCTGCAGCAAAAGAGCATATTGATACCATAGTGTTACTTTCTGGCGATGGTGATTTCGATTTGTTACTAAGTCATATTAAAGCTGAATTTAATGTTAATACCCAAGTTTATGGCGTACCGAATTTAACTGCTAATTCGTTGATTAATGCTGCGGATGAATACCATAAAATAGAAGCCAGTCTGTTGTTAGCCTAATACTCCATTCATTGAAAAGAATAATAATAAAATTATGACTGAATTAACCAACACCTTAGGACAAATAGCCGCGTTTATGTGGGGATTACCTTTAGTTATTTTGTTGGTAGGGGGAGGACTGTTTTTTGTCTTTCATAGTCGTTTTCTCCCTTACCGATATTTGAAGCATGCCGTCGACATCACCTCAGGTAAACTATCAAAAGAAGACAAAGCACAAGGCGATTTGACGCACTTTCAAGCCCTGATGGTCGCTTTATCCGGTACATTAGGCTTAGGAAATATTGCTGGGGTGGCTGTCGCTATCACTATAGGTGGTGCTGGTGCAGTTTTTTGGATGTGGATAACAGCACTTGTTGGCATTGCAACTAAATTTTATACGGCAACCTTGGCAGTAAAATATCGTGGTTTAGATCGCAGTGGCCGTATTCAAGGTGGGCCAATGTACGTTATTCGTGAAGGACTAGGAAAAAAATGGCTGCCATTAGCATGGTTATTTTGTTTAGGCGGTATGTTTGGTGCATTGCCAATTTTTCAAATTAATCAATTAGTGCAAGTATTGCGTGACTTTATCGCCATTCCTCATGGCATGGCAACGGCTAATAGTCATTTTACTTTTGACTTAATTACTGGTTTGCTACTTTGCTTTTTAATTACCTACATTGTCTTGGGCAAGCTTGAGCGTTTAGCAAAAATAACCAGTCGAGTTATACCAGTAATGGTGATTTGCTACTTCTTGTTAACCTTAGGTGTATTACTATTAAATTTATCCGCTATTCCAAGTGCATTCGCTTCTATCTTTATCGGGGCATTTACTAGTAACTCTGTAGCGGGTGGGTTTATTGGCTCAGTGGTTTTAGTTGGTGTGCAACGAGGGGCCTTTTCTAATGAGGCCGGCATAGGTACTGAATCAATGGCTCATGGCGCCGCCAAAACCAACGAACCTACCCGCGAAGGCTTGGTTGCTACACTAGGCCCGATTGTTGATACTTTGATCGTTTGTACTTGTACAGCATTAGCTATTTTAGTGACCGATGTAGGAGATTTACAATTAACAGGGGTGAGTTTAACTGCACAAGTTTTTGAGCAAGCTTTTCCCAATGTTGGCGGATATTTACTAACTTTAGTGGTGTTTTTTCTCAGTACCAGTACCGTATTAACTTTTTGGTATTATGGTAGTAAATGTGCAGAATTCTTATTAGGGAAAAAATTTGAACAAGCCTATGTTTGGTTTTATTTGTGCTTGATCATCGTAGGTGCGGTGTCCTCTTTAGCATTAGTCATTAATTTAATTGATATTATGTACGCCTTAATGGCTATTCCAACAATGATTTCAACCGTATTGTTGGCACCAAAAGTTACAGAGCAAGCCAAAATTTACTTCGAAAAATGGCACTAAGGTATTAAATCAATTTATTTATTAACAAGGTAAGCTAAATAGTCTAAATTAAGAATAGAACAATAAAAAAGCAGTAGATATTCGAGTAAATACTTTTTAAATCATTTTATTTAAAGGAGTACACTTTGAAGAAAACTGATACTGATAATTACCAGCACTTTCTTAACGTGGTTGACTGTCAGCAAGCTTGTCCTGCCCATACTCCTGTGCCTGAGTATATCCGCCTAATTGCTGAAAAACGCTATACCGAAGCATACTTAGTTAACTGGGAATCTAATGTTTTTCCAGGGATTCTAGGTAGAGTCTGTGACAGGCCGTGCGAGCCTGCTTGTCGTCGAGCAAGGGTTGAAGAAACTCCTGTCGCTATTTGCCGATTGAAACGTGTCGCAGCTGATAATAAAGACGATATCAGTGCTTTTCTCCCGAAAATCCCTCATAAAAAAAATGGTAAACGTATTGCGTTAATTGGCGCAGGCCCTGCGTCAATGACGGTTGCGAGAGACCTATTGCCCTTGGGTTACGATGTAGTCATGTTTGAACGAGATGCTAAAGCAGGCGGTATGATGCGTAGCCAAATACCCGCTTTTCGTCTGCCAGAAACCGTATTAGATGAAGAGCTGAACTATATTATCAATATGGGTTTAGAGTGTCATTTTGGCGAAGAAATTACCTCTTTAGATAAATTATTACAAGCAAACTTTGATGCGATATTTGTCGGTACGGGGGCGCCCAATGGTCGATGGTTAAAAATTCCAGGACACGATCAACTCGACTGCAATGCAACTCATCCGCAAATAGATACAGGCATTAATTGGCTGGCAAAAGTCTCGTTTGAGCACCTTAAGTACGAGGATGAAAATCCAGCGCCTAAAAGGGTGGTGGTGTTAGGTGGTGGCAATACTGCAATGGACTGTTGCCGAACCGCCAAACGACTTGGCGCAGAAGAAGTTACCGTGTTAGTACGCTCAAGTTTTGCTGCGATGAAAGCCTCTCCTTGGGAAAAGGAAGATGCTGCGGCAGAAGGGATAACTATTATGCCTAACTATAATCCATTGGAATATAAAATTGAAAATGGCCAGTTAGTTGCTGTGTTGTTTGAGCAAGTTGAATCCGTATATGACAAGGCGGGCAATCGCAGTTTACAAGCAACGGGAGAAACCTTACTGGTGGAGTGCGATCAAGTCCTAGTGGCGGTTGGTCAAGATACTGCTTTTGAATGGATAGAGCGTGATATTGGTATTAAGTTTAACCAATGGGGCAACCCAAAAGTAAAAAGTCAGTCATTACAGTCGAGTTTGCCGGATGTGTTTTTTGGTGGCGATGCCGCCTTTGGCCCGAAAAATATTATTTCAGCCGTGGCTAATGGTCATCAAGTTGCTATTTCCATCGATTTATATTGTCAGAACGCAGATCCCATCGAAGACAGATCTGATACCAGTTTTAATTTAGTTAGCCAAAAAATGGGTATTCATGAATGGAGTTATCAAAGTGGTATTGATCATCAAGTACGTAATCTTGTACCGCATATTTCATGGGATGAAGCGGTTAAAACCTTATCAGCTGAAGTTGAGTTAGGCTTTGATGAAAAGCTAGCGTTAGCTGAGGCCAGTCGTTGTTTGAACTGTGATGTGCATACGGTGTTTACCGAAAGCACCTGTATAGAATGCTCTGCCTGCGAAGATGTTTGCCCAATGGACTGTATCAACTTTGTTGAAGAGCAAGTTGATGACGAACAAATGGTTAAGCAGTTTCATGTGCCTGAATTAAACGAAGAGCAAAGCTTGCTCGTGTCTGCGCCATTAAGAACAGGTCATATAATGGTTAAAGATGAGGACGTGTGCTTGCACTGTGGCTTGTGTGCTGAGCGTTGCCCAACAGGTGCCTGGGATATGAAAAAATTAACAATTAATCATATTAATGCCACGATAAAATAGCCGAAGTTAGCAGGTGAAATTTATGACAAATGCAGCAAAAAATACTGAAATTGAGGTAAATAGTAAGATCACTGACAAACTACTGATAAATGAATTTGTAGTGCGTTTTGCTAATACTAATGGCACTGGCTCTGCTAGTGCTAACAACATGTTTGCTAAAGCTATTTTACGTATGGGCATTCCCGTAAGTGCTAAAAACATCTTTCCATCAAATATTCAAGGCATGCCGACATGGTATGAAGTTCGAATTTCTGAAAAAAACTATCTAGGCAGGCGAGGTGGTAAATCAGAGATAATTGTTGCCATGAATGCGCAGAGTATTGATGACGATATTATGAGTGTACAAACGGGAGGGTATCTACTTTACGATTCAAGCCGGGCATTATTAGATAGTCAAATTCGTGCCGACATTAATTACTTGGGTATACCTATTTCGAATATATGTTTGAAGGAATATAGCGATCCAAGACAGCGACAATTATTCAAAAACGTTATTTATGTTGGTGCACTGGCGGCCATGTTAAGTATGGATTTTACTTTACTAAAAGGCTTGGTTAGAGATCAGTTTAAAGGAAAAGAAAAACTGATCACTCCTAATATATATGCGCTAGAGCTTGGTTATCAATTTGCAAATGAACACTTTATTTGTCCTTTAGATATAAGGGTTGAAAGCCGAGATCTAGTGAGTAATCGTATTTTGGTTGATGGTAATACCGCAACGGGGCTTGGTGCTGTGTATGGAGGCGCGACTATTGTTGGTTGGTATCCAATAACGCCTTCAACTTCAGTAATTGAAAAATTTGCTAGCTACTGTCAACGTTTGCGTATTGACCCTGCGTCAGGTAAAAAAAATTACGCCATAGTGCAGGTGGAAGATGAATTAGCGGCAATTGGCGTTGCTATTGGCGCTGGCTGGAATGGTGCTAGAGCGTTTACTGCGACATCCGGACCTGGTGTGTCGCTAATGACAGAATTTTTAGGTCTAGCTTATTTTACTGAAATCCCTATGGTGTTAGTGAATGTGCAACGTTCTGGTCCCTCTACTGGCATGCCAACACGTACACAACAATCAGATGTTCTAGCCTGTGCTTATGCTTCTCATGGCGATACCAAACAAATATTACTGTTTCCAGATAGCCCAGGCGAATGTTTTGAAATAACAGCTCAAGCATTTGATATTGCAGACCAATTACAAACGCCTGTTATTATTATGAGTGACTTAGATTTAGGTATGAATGACCATTTAAGTGAAGAGTTAGTTTGGCAAGACTCCAGAGAGTATCAAAAAGGAAAAGTTTTGTCGGCAGAGCAACTTGATGAGGTTGAAGTTTTCGGTCGCTATTTAGATGTTGACGACGATGGTATTTGCTATCGAACTTTACCGGGCACACATCCGGATAAAGGCGCTTACTTTAATAGGGGAACTTCTCGTAATCATTTTGCTGGTTATACAGAAAAGTCGGCTGACTATGTTGATAACATGGAGAGATTAACCAAGAAATTTTCTACTGCTATTCATTTCTTACCTGCGCCTGAAATTACACAAAGTAAACAAACTGCTCAGTTGGGGCTAATATTTTTCGGGACTAGTAGTCACCCTATAACTGAAGCAATAGACCATTTGAAAGAACACGGCTTAACAACAGATACGCTTCGAATTAGAGCGTTTCCGTTTCATCAAAACATTGAAGACTTCATTGAGGAACACTCGCTTAGCAATAAGCAAGTGTTTGTTATTGAGCAGAATAGAGATGCACAGATGAAAAGCTTATTAGTTAACGAATTACAAATAGATCCTAATAAATTAGCAAGTATTTTAAGCTTTGATGGCTTACCCGTCACTAGTCAATTTATAGTTGAAGCCATCCTCGGTAAGTTAGCGCAACGCCAAATCAATAAAAAGACAGGTTAAGGAGCATTACTTATGAGTTTTATTAAATCAACGTTTCGTCATCCACGTCTACCAGTCAATGATCTTGGTTTAACTTACCGAGATTATGAAGGTGCACTATCAACACTATGCGCAGGCTGTGGCCATGATTCCATAACATCTGCAATAATACAGGCCTGCCACGAATTATCTATACAGCCGAGTGAAGTTGCCAAGCTTTCTGGTATAGGCTGCTCCTCAAAAGCACCAAACTATTTTCTTAACAAAGCGCATGGTTTTAATTCAGTACACGGCAGAATGCCTTCTGTTGCTACAGGGGCTAATTTAGCCAATCAAGATTTACTTTATTTGGCAATGTCTGGTGATGGTGATAGCGCCTCCATAGGTTTTGGACAATTTGCGCATGTGGTACGTCGACAGTTGAATATGGTTTATATGGTGGCCAATAATGGTGTCTATGGTCTAACTAAGGGGCAACTTGCTGCAACTGCCGATAAAGGCGTGAAAAATAAAGCGGGTGATTTAAGTTTATTCACGGATATTGATTTATGTGTAATGGCGCTTCAGTTGGGAGCAAGCTTTGTTGCTAGAAGTTTTTCAGGTGATAAACAACAACTTGTACCGCTATTAAAGGCAGCGATGAGTCATAAAGGTTTTGCGTTTATTGATATAGTGTCTCCCTGCGTCACTTTTAATAATCATTCGGGCTCAACGCGTTCATATGATTATGTACATGATCATATTACCACCGCAGCGGTTACAGATTTTGTACCCGTTAAAAAAGAAATTACCAGTAGTTGTGATAGTGGTGAAAGCGAAGATGTTTGTTTGCATGATGGCTCGATAATGCGCATTAAAAAATTACAAACAGATTATGATTGCTCAAATGCAAGCCAAGCCATTGTCGATATTGAAAAGCACAAAAAAGCAGGCGATATTTTAACTGGACTATTTTATTTAGAACCTACAGCAAGCGATTTCCATGAAATAAATGATACCAATGACATGCCACTGAATAAACTAACTCAAGACTCTCTTTGTCCTGGAAGTCGTGTTTTAACGGGTATTAATGATAGCTTTAGGTAATAAAAATGCGCCTTTAAGGCGCATTAGTAATGAAGCTTAGTTTATAGGAAAGCATTAACTATCAGGTAAGGCATTATCGAGCGTTTTCAAAGATCTCAAAAATAAGCCTAATCCACCCATTGCCAAGATTAAAATGACAATTAAATCGAATGAGGTCATGGTGCTAAAGCTAAAACGAATAGATAAATTATCAAACTATTATTGAGATTTTCAATGATTAAATCTTAATAGAGACTGTTTATGTAAGTACCATATCAAAGTAATAGAACTGACATAATATATTAATACTGCAGTTTCTTAATAATTTATAAATATATTTAACCCCATTATCAAGTTGGCATCGTTTAACTGGTAAGCAAGCTTGTTTATTACTGTGTGATCACACCTTCAAATTTAAATTTAAACGAGGGTTACCTATGAAAAAAATTATGTCGATAGCAATTTTAGCCAGTGTTACTACTTTTGGGTTGTTTGCCTTTATGGCTTTTTTAATCTCAAGCGATCAGGTGATATTGGCACAAGCAAGGGATGTTATTCCAATTGATATTGCGCAAACGCCAGATGACTCAAAAGTTGTAGAAAAACCACGACCAATTATTGAGCCACCAAAGCCACCGCCTGAGATGCCTAGAAATAATTTGCCTCCAGAAATAGCGCAGGTTGATACAAGCTTTAATTATAAGCACATTGACTTAACAGTAAGTGATACTGGCTCTGAACTGAATTTACTGAAAGGGCCTAGGGATAGTGAAGCCAGACCAATTGTGAGAGTTAATCCTAAATATCCGATGGATGCTGCTCGAAAAGGTATTGAAGGTTGGGTAGTATTAGGCTTTGATATCAGCGCCATTGGTGAAGTTGTTAATATTAAAATTATTGATTCTGTGCCTAAACGTGTATTTGACAAAGCGGCGAAGCAGGCATTAAGAAAATGGAAGTATCGAGCTAAGTCTTTAGATGGTAACGCAATTTCTCAACATAATTTTACTGTGCAATTAGATTTTAATATGGCACAAAATATTAAGTCGTAAGGTGAACCTTTGAAACTACCATCAATGATTAAGGGTTGGTTAAATCCCAAAGCTAGTCCTGAAGCATTATTGAATAGATATTACTCTACTGGTGAAAGTCGTTTTTTGGCTTTACTAGTAGAGCAATATAACCTGTCCCTTTTTCATTATTTACTCTCATTATCTGATAAAGAAACTGCTGAAGATGCTATTCAATCGACGTGGTTAAAGGTAATAAAAAATCGGCATAATACGGTGCATACTAATGTAAAAAGTTGGTTATTTACTATTGCTAGAAATACCTTAGTTGATGAGCTACGCCGACAACAAAAGTGGCAGTGGCAAGAGTTATCACCAGAACAATTAACAAGTGAAAATTTAGAAAAGAGTGTAACAGAACAAGAGCGCTTAACTTGCTTCAATAGAGCGCTAGCACAATTGTCTTTTCATCAAAGAGAAGCTTTTATTTTCCAACAAGAAGGTTTTTCTGTGTTAGAAATATGTCAATTAGTAGATGAAAACTTTGAAACAGTAAAAAGCCGATTACGGTATGCAAGAAAGCATATTAAGTCAGTACTAGGAACAAGCTCATGAGTGAAAATAGTTTTGATAATGAAGTGTCTAAGCTCTATCAACAACGGAAAAAAGAGATAGTTACACCAACAATTAATGTTTACGCAATGCGAAATAAGAGCAATGTATCTTGGTCGAAACTGATTTTACTTTTTTTAGCGGGGAGTACCGCTTCATTTGGAATTTTTGCCATCATTAGTCATCTGGTCAACAAGCCTGAAGTTGTCATACAAAGTGTAAATACCAACTATGAAATTGAGTTGAAACAAACTCCCGTTGCACCAATGACAAATCAGAATATTGTCGTAAGACAGCCGTTGCCGCCAAAACCTCAAATAACGGAGTCTAACAAGTCGTCATTCATTCCTGTAGTAAAGGATAACTTAGGAAGTAAAGTAGCTTCGTTAGCCCTTAGTTCACCTAACATGCCAGCGGTTACTTTACAGGAAATTTCGGAGCCAAAATTCGCTTTAACTCCTATTTATCAAGTTATGCCCAAATATTCAGCTAAGGCAAGACATGCCAACAAAGTAGGTGAAATCAGGTTACGTTATCAAATAAATAGTTTGGGTGAAGTGAATAATATTGAAACTGTTTCGGGTAAGCTTGATAGAAGTTTACAACTCTCAGCAAGAAAGGCTTTAGCGCAGTGGCGATATCCACCGAATGAAAATGATAAGAAAAAATTTGAGGTTATTTTTGAGTTTTCAGCAAACTAACAAAACTTGCGCCCATTAGAAAACTGTATATACTGACAGTTGTAAATAAATACAGGACTTTACCTAATTAAGGAAAGCTTATGTCAGTAATAAGTGAATTAAAACCGTTAACAAACCGTCAACAGCAAATTTTTGATCTTATTAAAGATGCCATTCGAGACACGGGGATGCCGCCTACGCGAGCCGAAATAGCAACGTTTTTTGGTTTTAAATCAGCCAATGCTGCCGAAGAACATTTGAAAGCGTTAGCTAAAAAAGGTTACATAGAAATGCTTGCGGGCACCTCTCGTGGCATTCGTTTAGCGGAACAGTTTATTGAAGAATCTGGTCTACCGTTAATTGGTCAAGTTGCTGCGGGTGAGCCAATACTTGCACAAGAGCATGTTGAAGATCATTATCAAATGGACGGCAGCTTATTTCACCCCCCAGCAGACTATTTACTCAGAGTAAATGGTGAAAGCATGAAAGACATTGGTATCTTAGATGGTGATTTATTAGCAGTACACCAAACTACTGATGTGCAAAATGGTCAAGTGGTTGTTGCTAGAGTAGAGAATGATGTTACCGTTAAGCGTTTTAAACGTGACGGGAATATTGTTTATTTACATGCTGAAAATGAAGAGTTCGATCCTATTAAGGTTGATTTGACTTGCCAAGAATTTAACATTGAGGGTTTGGCTGTTGGTGTAGTACGAAATGGAAACTGGATGTAGTACACCAATAAATATTCTGTCTATAAATTACACCTCACGCTAAAAATAATTGAGCACTTTGATTAAGTGCTCAATTTACTTTCTTACACTAATCCCTTAAATACGCCAATTTATCGCTCAACTGCCTTCTGTGCTTATAAAGTGAGCACTTACTGTGGTTTATTTAATCGACCAGAAATATTTATTATTTTAATGGTTAAAATAACTACAGCCTATGATACTAGGGGCTTCATAGCGACTTAGAGTTGTTACTCTATTGAAATTGTTAATATTTCTATAAAACGTCAGACGAAAATGTTTGACCTAGGTTAAGTTATGAGTGATTCTAGAGCCGGAATCGAACAAAAAACAACTAGCAAAAGCTGTATAAAAATAAAAAGACGTTAAAGTGCTAATTCGATACCTAAACTCAATATTTAGCCCTGAGTTGGCCATTTCACGTCAGTTAATTTAATAAGTTTTAGATAATGCACTATAACTGGTGCGTGATTAGAAAATAATAATAACTAAATTAACAGATAATCAGTTCAATGATATGTGATGTACATTGCTGCTTATCTGTTTTCTATTTTTTTATCCTGTCCTTAACGAAGAAAAGTCCTGAAGCGGCTCTTCACGCTGGATAGGTGTTGATAGAGGAGAGGTTGAGTGAGTAGAGGTAACCAAAGTTGGTTGATGGGGGCATGGCTAATGTTAACTAGTTTGCTTTCCAGTTCAGCTTGGGCAGATACACAGTTAAATCTGACCAAGGGGGTAACAGCAGTGAGTAGGGAAGTATATGATTTACATATGCTAGCGCTCTATATTTGTACTGCTATTGGTGTCGTCGTTTTTGGCGCCATGTTCTGGTCAATGGTATTTCATCGAAAATCTAAAGGTGCAAAAGCAGCTGATTTTCATGAGAGTACTAAAGTAGAAATACTTTGGACCGCCATACCAATCGTTATTCTAATTGCTATGGCCGTTCCGGCGACAAGTACATTGATTGATATGGAAAATAATGACAATTCCGAGGTTACTATTCAGGTAACGGGTTCGCAGTGGAAATGGCATTATAAATATTTTGATCAAAATATAGAATATTACTCTGTGCTTTCCACACCAAGAGAAGAATATGAAAATCAAAATGGTACTTTTGAAGGTAATGGTGCTGCAAAAAATGAAAATTATCTACTTGAAGTAGATAGGCACCTTGTCATACCCGCGAATAAAAAAGTACGTTTTTTAATTACATCAGATGATGTTATTCATGCTTGGTGGGTACCTGCTTTTGCAGTTAAACAAGATGCAAATCCTGGTTTCATTAATGAAGCTTGGGCTATAGTAGATGAACCAGGTATTTACCGTGGCCAGTGTGCTGAACTTTGTGGTAAAGATCATGGTTTCATGCCGATCGTTGTTGAAGTTAAGTCAGTTGCAGATTATGAAATTTGGCTCTCAGAACAACACGCATTAACGGCTAAAGCAGCCGATGCTGAAAAAGCTTCATTAACTGCTTCAATGAGTAAAGAAGAGCTAATGCAATTAGGCGAGTCGACATACATGGCACATTGTGCAGCATGTCACCAACCTACTGGCCTAGGTTTGCCACCAACATTCCCTGCACTTAAAGGCAGTCCTGTTGCAACCCAAGGTTCTATTGCTGACCATATTGACATAGTGCAAAACGGCAAAGGTATGATGCCTCCATTTGGCAAACAACTTACCTTGCAACAGGTTGCGGCATTAGTTACTTATGAGCGTAATGCTTGGGGTAATGATACCGGTGATTTAGTGCAAAGTGCAGACGTTAAAGCGGCAAGCGGGGAGTAAAACATGACAACAGAAACTATAAATGAATCGCTTGATGACGCTCATAATGATGATCATCATGACCATAAAATGACGGGCATAAAACGCTGGTTATATACAACAAACCATAAAGATATAGGTACATTATATTTATGGTTCTCTTTTATCATGCTGCTCACCGGTGGTGCGATGGCAATGGTAATTCGAGCTGAGTTATTTCAACCTGGGCTACAATTAGTTGAGCCAGACTTTTTCAATCAACTTACGACAGTGCACGGCTTAATTATGGTGTTTGGCGCAATTATGCCGGCATTTACGGGATTTGCTAACTGGATGATTCCAATGATGATTGGTGCGCCAGATATGGCACTACCACGCATGAATAATTGGAGCTTCTGGATTCTGCCATTTGCGTTTGCTATTTTACTGTCATCGTTCTTTATGGAAAGCGGCGCACCTAACTTTGGTTGGACTTTCTACGCACCATTATCAACGACATATTCTAATGGCAGTACCGCATTTTTTGTATTTGCTGTACATATCATGGGTATTTCATCAATCATGGGTGCGATAAATATTGTTGTTACCATCATGAATTTACGTGCACCAGGCATGACTTACATGAAAATGCCATTATTTGTGTGGACGTTTTTTATAACCGCCTACCTGTTAATTGCGGTAATGCCGGTCTTGGCTGGCGTGGTAACGATGTTGCTTACTGATACTTATTTTGGCACCAGTTTCTTTGATGCCGCAGGTGGTGGCGATCCAGTTATGTTCCAGCATATTTTCTGGTTCTTTGGACACCCTGAAGTATACATTATGATATTACCTGCTTTTGGTATTGTCTCGACCATTATTCCTGCATTTTCACGTAAGAAGCTTTTTGGCTATAGTTCAATGGTATATGCAACATCTTCCATCGCTCTATTGTCGTTCATTGTTTGGGCTCACCACATGTTCACAACAGGTATGCCACTCTTTGGTGAGCTGTTCTTCATGTATTGTACAATGCTAATAGCAGTACCAACGGGTGTTAAGGTGTTTAACTGGGTTGCAACTATGTGGCGTGGTTCAATGACGTTTGAAACACCAATGTTGTTCTCTATCGCTTTTGTAATTTTGTTCACTATCGGTGGCTTCTCTGGTTTGATGTTGGCATTAACGCCTGTTGATTTCCAGTATCATGATACTTACTTTGTTGTTGCACATTTTCACTATGTACTAGTAACGGGCTCATTATTTTCTATCTATGCGGGTGCTTATTATTGGCTGCCGAAATGGACAGGACACATGTATAGTGAATCGCTAGGTAAATGGCATTTCTGGTGCTCGCTTATTTCAGTGAATCTACTTTTCTTCCCTATGCACTTCTTAGGGCTAGCAGGTATGCCACGTCGTATACCTGATTACGCCTTACAATTTGCAGATTTCAATAAATGGGTCAGTATTGGTGGTTTCGCCTTTGGTATATCGCAATTGATTTTCCTTGCAGTAGTAATCAAGTGTATTAAAGGTGGTGAAAAAGCTCCAGCTAAACCATGGGATGGCGCAGAAGGTTTAGAATGGACGGTGGCAAGTCCAGCTCCATATCATACCTTTAGCACACCACCTAAGGTTGACTAGAAATGAGTGAAAGCACAGAGCAAAAAAATAACCAAATAGAAGAAAAACCTAGCAATAGTAAAGTAATCAAAAAGCTGGTGTTATTGGTATTCGCTATGTTTGGTTTTGGGTTTGCTCTTGTGCCTTTATATGATGTTTTTTGTGATATTACCGGGTTAAATGGCAAAACCAATGACGTTGGTGTGGCATATACGGCAGAAGGGGTTGATACCTCACGTACAGTAAAAGTACAATTTATTACGCGTAATGCTAAGGGAATTCCTTGGCAATTTGAGCCGGTAATAAATGAAATATCTGTTCATCCTGGTGAAATGAAATTTGTGAATTTTTACGCTAAAAATACATCGCAGCGCGATATTATTGGTCAAGCGGTACCTTCAGTTTCTCCGGGCATTGCCGCTGGCTATTTTCAAAAAATTGAATGTTTTTGCTTCACACAGCAACCTTTAGGTGCCGGTGAAGAAGTAGAAATGGGCTTACAGTTTTATGTCGATCTCGACTTACCTACTGAGATCACCACACTAACATTGTCATACACTTTGTATGATATTAGTGGCAAAGTTGATTCGTAGGTTATGGTTTTTGATTACGTGGGTTGTAGGTAAGGCTTAGCCTTGCAAATGTAAAGAATAAGGGAACAAAAATGACAACAAAAAAATATGAAAGTTATTATGTACCAGCACAAAGTCACTGGCCAATAGTTGGAGCTATAGCATTATTTATGATTGCTGTAGGTGCAGCAAACTATGTCACTGATATTAAGAACAATGTAAATGGCTTTGGTGGGTATTTATTACTTGCTGGTATAGCACTGGTGATTTACATGGTTGTTGGTTGGTTCAGTAATGTGATTAATGAATCAATGACAGGTAAATACAGCCATCAAATGGATAACTCGTTTAGACAGGGCATGAGCTGGTTTATCTTCTCAGAAGTTATGTTCTTTGCGGCTTTTTTCGGAGCATTATTTTATGTAAGAGTTTTCTCAGTACCGTGGTTAGATGGCGCGGGAAACAATGTGGAAACTGCAGCAGTATTATGGCCTGAGTTTACGGCTAGCTGGCCATTATTGAAAACTCCTGATGGTACAGAAACAACTGCAATGGGTTGGTATGGTTTACCGTTAATTAATACGATTTTGCTTTTAACCTCATCAATTACTGCGCATTTTTCTCATGTGGCCTTAGAGCAAAACAAGCGTCCACAATTAAAAATGTGGTTAGGAATCACAATTGTTCTAGGTCTGATTTTCTTAGTGCTGCAAGTACAAGAGTATGCTCATGGTTATTCTGATGAAATGCAGTTGTACTTAACAAGTGGCATCTACGGTAATACCTTTTATATGTTAACTGGCTTTCACGGTATGCATGTAACATTAGGTTGTATAATGCTGATTGTAATGTTCTTTAGGATTTTAAAAGGGCATTTCACTCCAAAGAATCATTTTGCCTTTCAAGCAGCAAGTTGGTATTGGCATTTTGTTGATGTAGTATGGGTAATACTCTTTGTGTTTGTCTATATAATTTAATGTCTAATGTGACGCATATTTAACCACAATGATATAGAAGGTACTGATTGATTACTGTTAATCAATTAGTACCTTCTTTTTATTTATCCGTTGATGAAAGTCCCTAGTAATAACGTTTGAAAAATTAATTGAAGACATTCACCCTATAGCATTCGTTGTTTAATATGGTCGTGGGTTAGGGGTAATCAATCCAGTGAGAATTCCAACTAGCAATATGATGACAATAGCAACGGATACCATTAATCTACGGCCAATATATTTAGTCATAGGAGGTTGATTTGGATCAGGTTTTTTATTCATCACAAACAGAGCTCGAAACAGGTTATAAACCATAAATAATAACAACGCGACCATAAAAATTTTAAATAACATGTAATCAATGTCCTAAGTAAAAACTTGTTGTAAGGATTTTCAGTATTAATGCCAAGTAGTGCCTCTTCAAATATCGAAGTAAAAAAATCAGTGTATTTCAATAAATTCAATTTACTTTGGCTTGTGGTAACTGTGCTTGTTTTTTCTATATTAGTAAAGCTTGGACTTTGGCAAAATTCTCGAGCGTTAGAAAAAGAGCAGCGTTTAGCGCAAATTGAGAAACTGTCAGCCCAACAACCGATTTCGTTAGATAAGGTTGTTACACTTTCTAAAAATTACCCATCCCTGTCACAAATCAATGATTACCCAGTGTTAATTACAGCTGATTTTGCTAATAATCAAGTTTTTTTATTGGATAATCAGGTAAATAAGGGGCGATTAGGTTATCGAGTATTTCAAGTCGCTAAAACAAGTAAGTATGCTGTCTTGGTTAGCCTAGGTTGGGTTCAGGGATCAATTAATAGACAAGAATTACCTGAGATAAAAGTCCTGTCAGGTGAGCTTTCTTTTCATGGTAATGTACGTCTTATGGAGATGGGGGTGATGTTACAAGAGCAAGTTTTCTCTAATGTTGAATGGCCATTAAGAGTTCAACAAATAGAGTTAGATAAGTTTTCCACTTTAATTGACCAGCAGCTATTGCCCTTTGTCATATATTTAGATAAAAATGAACAGTTAGGTTTTGTTAAAAATTGGCAACCAATTGTCATGCCTCCTGAAAAACATCGCGGTTATGCCTTTCAGTGGTTTAGTTTAGCGCTAGCATGGTTATTGCTAATGTTATGGGCAAAGTTTAGTAAGCATAAAAATAATAATAAGGCAGAGTAGTATGAATTCAGAATCAAGCGAACCCAATTCAGAGGTTGTCCCAGCAAATAAAATTCAACAGAAAAATCGCCGTAGTTTGCTACTGCTCATTGCTGTGTTTGCTTTACCTATTATTATTGCCAAATTTGCTTTAGAAGGAGAATGGTTGGCCACAGGGGTAACTAATAATGGTACTTTATTACAAGATGAATTAACTCTCACGAAACTAGGATTAGATGCAAGTGCATATAATGAACAATGGTTGATACTATACGCTTTGCCTGCTACTTGCGACATAGCTTGCCAGAAGACACTAGAAACAGTACACAATACCTATGTTGCTTTAGGAAAAGAAATGCCTAGAGTTACGCCTGTAGCGCTATATCAAAATGAGCTCAGCAGCGAGCAATTAACACGGATATCTAAAAGTCAGTGGCAATTAATGGCCATGCCTTCATTAGCAAAACAATATATTAGCAAGTCTCAAGTCTTGATTGTAGATCCCTTAGGTAATGCTTTTTTGAGTCATGAAATCCCTGAAGATGTTGCACAGCTGCCTCAGTTTGGTAAGCAAATAATAGCAGACATGAAAAAGCTCCTTAAATATTCTAAGGTTGGCTAAGATGAACGATCAAACTTTGTATACTCAACATAATCATTTGGTAAAAAAACTCGTATTCATCAGTATATTTTTGGCGATTGTAGTAGTTGTATTAGGTGCCTATACTCGATTAACGCATGCAGGATTAGGTTGTCCAGACTGGCCTACTTGTTATGGTTTGATTGATGTACCTGAAACAGCAGAGCAAATTGCAAAGGCTGAATTGGCGTATCCAGAACGGGCAGTTGAACCGGCTAAAGCTTGGAATGAAATGATTCACCGATATTTTGCAGGTACTTTAGGGTTACTGATTTTAGCGATTGCTTTTTTGTCGTTTAGAAATCGCGCTCAAGGTACACCTTTACGTTTGCCATTACTTATTCTTGTCATTGTAATTTTCCAAGCTGCCTTGGGAATGTGGACAGTGACGATGAAACTGATGCCCATCGTTGTCATGGCACATTTACTCGGTGGCTTCACCACGTTATGTTTATTGTTTTTATTGCACCTACGGTTACGTTCAAAACGGATAAATCGCAGTGATTTTTCAGTGAAAAAGTACGGACGTTATGCACTATTAGGCATCGTTATCTTGACGGGGCAAATTGCGCTAGGCGGCTGGACTTCATCTAATTATGCAGCTTTAAGTTGTGTTGAATTACCTATTTGTCAATCAGGTTGGCAAGAGCAAATGAATTTTGAACGCTCATTTGATTTAGTACCTCCGAAACGAGATACTTATGAGTTTGGACATTTAGCGCATGATGAGCGTGTAACAATACACGTAGTGCATCGCTTTGGTGCTATTGTCACCAGTGTATATTTAGCTTGGCTAATTTTAATGGTTTATTTGAAAGCGCAAACTAGTGCGTTTAAGTCGTCAGCGCTATTAGTAGGTTTTGCGCTAACAAGTCAGGTGCTCTTGGGTATAAGTAATATTTGGTTCTCACTGCCATTATCTGTAGCGGTTGGTCATAACATAGTGGCAGCCTTTTTAATGTTAGCCCTAATTGCCCTTACGTACCGCTTGCGTCGTAAAATTTAATCGGAGTAAATGTAAATGAGTAAAGTAATTGCTGAAGTAGAAGTTACTCCTGCTATCATTGCAAAATGGCGTGCTTATTATGATATTACCAAACCAAGGCCTGGAGTAATGGCATTATCAGTGCTTAATTCCCCGCATTTAAGAAGAGAATTTGTATGAGTAAAGTAATTGCTGAAGTAGAAGTTGCTCCTTCTATCATTGCAAAATGGCGTGCTTATTATGATATTACCAAACCAAGGGTAGTAGCATTATTAGTACTTACGGCCGTCGTCGGCATGAGTTTGTCTGTACCAGGCAGTTTACCTTGGGAATTATTTTTACCTGCAATGCTCGGTATTGGTTTATTGTCATCGGCAGCAGCGGCGATCAATCATATTGTTGATGAAAAAATTGATGCCATTATGGGGAGAACTCACAATCGGCCTTTACCCGAGGGTCGCATTACTGTTAATAATGCGATTGTTTTTGCCGCGAGTATTGCTTTAATTGGCTTTGTACTACTTTACGCATTGGTTAACCCTCTAACGGCTTATTTAACTTTAGCCGGCTTAGTTGGCTACAGCTTTGTTTATACTTTGTATTTAAAACGCGCAACACCCCAGAATATCACTATTGGTGGGCTAGCAGGCGCTATTCCGCCATTGTTAGGGTGGACAGCCATGACCAATGAAATTCACCCTCATGCGTTACTGCTAGTATTACTTATATTTACTTGGACACCACCGCACTTTTGGGCATTGGCTATTCATCGTAAAAATGATTATGCAAAAGTAAATATTCCTATGCTGCCTGTGACCCATGGCGTTAGTTTTACCAAAACTCAAATCTTACTCTATACCGTTTTACTATTTGTGGTTGGCTTATTACCTTATCTGGTTGGCATGAGTAACTGGCTTTATTTAGTTGGCGCAATTGTCTTAAATTTAGTCTTTTTTGCTTACGCTTGGAAACTAAAATTTAATGCTGATGAAGATACTGCAATGGATACCTTTAAGTTTTCAATTGTTCACTTGATGTTGTTATTTATTGTGCTGCTACTTGATCATTACATACTCCCTTTAGGTTAACGTAAACTTATGAGTAGAATTATTTATATTGCTATTGCTGCTTTTGCAGCCATAGTAGGAGCTATTGCTTTCCAGCAGGTAAATAACTTACCACGGCCTGAGCATGCGTTATATTATCAACAGCCTCGAGAAATTAAAGCATTTGAATTAATGGATCATAATGGCAAGGCTTTTACCAAAGAACAGTTAGCAGGTAAATGGTCGTTAGTCTTTTTTGGTTATACTTCTTGTCCTGATGTTTGCCCGACTACGTTGCAAAATTTAGGTTATATTTACGATGACTTAAAAGCTACCGCTGCACAAAGCCAGGTACTATTGGTGACTGTTGACCCCCAACGAGATACTCAAGAAAAATTAAGCCAATATATTGCTTATTTTAATGCGGAGTTTGTTGCTTTAAGAGCTGGTCACGAAGTGTTATTTCCATTTTCACGAAATTTAGGTTTGATGTATGCCATAAACGGTGAAGGAGAAAGCTACTTGGTCGATCACAGTGCGTCTATAGTGCTAATTAATCCTGAAGGTAAGATAAGCGCCATTTTCAAACCAGAGCAAGCGCTGGGTAAAGTACCAAGTATAGATAGTGATAAGTTGCTAAGTGACTATCAAAAGATAGTCGCTTTATTTTAATCATAAGTTACAAGTGATACCAATTTCCATCTTCTTGCAAAATAAACCATGGTTTTGAATACCAGTAATAACGGCCTGGTTTGCTAATACTGGCAGCCGTACAGTTGCAGCGAACTCTCCCACTAGGTAAATCACCACTAAAGTTGATGGTAAAACTGTTATCACCCTGCCATTTTATTTTCTGTTTTCCTAACCCGGAAATATAGCAATTAAGCCCAGATTTATAAAAGTCATTAGTTTCGACAGTAAAGGTAATATTTGAGGTTTGTTTATGTTGAAAAATAGTCTCGGCTTGAGCGCCTCGTAACTGAATATTAAATGCGAGAGAATTTAGCTTATCTCGTAAGCCTGAAATTTTATCGTAAGGCATAGATGCAGGAAAACGAGGTACGCTGGTTAAGTCTGTATGAAGGCCTACGGCACCAGATTGTTGTGAGAAGGCTATGAAATTATTTTCTTTTATCCAATCCTGTATCTCAGGGCTATATTCACCATACGGATAGGCAAAATAGCGCCAACTTTTTCCAGTTTTTTCTGCAATTATCCGTTCAGACTTTAATAATAGTTCACTTTGTTGTGCAAACCATTGCTTGCTGGTTACATCGTCAGTAATGCGAGCTAATGAATTGTGTTGGTAGCCATGGTTAGCAATTATGACTCCTTCATCTGCTAATGTTTTTAATTGTTCCCAAGATAAGTAATGGGACTGTTTGTTAGTGTCATTTTGGTTGATAATCGCGGGGTTAACAAATATCGTGAAAGGGTAGTTAAAGCGATCTAGCAAGGGTTTAGCTTGAGCTAATACATCACTATAGGCATCATCAAAGGTAATTGCTACCGTCTTATCTTTAAGTGGCTTTTGATGCTTTATTTTGTTGATGATTTGCGATAAAGGCACCACATTGAAACTATGTTCTTGTAGATATTTTAAATGGACTTCAAATTGCTCAGGTGAGATAGAGGTGCTTTTGGCTGTGCTATCACTCACATGATGATATTGCAAAATGACCGCGGCAACACTGGAAAAGTTAAAGCAATACAATAAGAGCAAAAGTAAGCGGTATTTCATAATAATTTCTCTAATGACTGTAATGAGATAAAATAACGCTTTTTGACGCTTAATCCCAGTAAAAAGGAATACTTCTTGGCAAAATTTAGTGATTTAGATCAACACAAGCAATTATTGCTACTCGCATTACCGATGATCTTTTCCAATATTACCGTGCCGCTATTAGGTTTAGTTGATACGGCAGTAATTGGTCATTTACCTCATGCCTATTTTCTTGGTGGCAGCACCATTGGCGCCATGGTTATTACCTCCATCACTTGGCTTTGTGGTTTTCTTCGAATGTCTACTACAGGCTTAAGTGCGCAGGCTTTTGGTTTAAATAATATCAATAAGAATTTACAGGTATTGTTCCGTGGTCTTATTATTGCGTTTGCTGTAGGGCTCTTATTTGTATTTTTGCAATCACCTTTTATTAATCTTGCGTTAGAGCTAGCAGGTGGCTCTGAACAAGTGCAGTTCTATGCTCGTCAATATAGTGAAATAAGAGTGTGGGGACTTCCTGCTTCTCTAGGTAATTTAGTGATACTCGGCTGGTTAATCGGTAACCATCAAACAAAGTCAGTTATGTGGTTACTAATAATCACCAATATTATAAATGTAGTGTTAGATATTGTCTTTGTCTTTGGTTTTAACTGGCAAGTACAAGGGGTTGCTTTAGCAACCTTGATTGCAGAATATAGCGCTATGTTACTGGGCTTGAGTATTGTCTATACACGCTATAAAAGCGCGTTAAATGGATTATTGTCTGAAGGTAGTATATTTCTATCATCCTTAATTGAACGCTCAAGTTTATTGAGTTATTTTAAATTAAATCGCGATATATTGATCCGTACCCTGTGTTTAGAAATATGCTTTATTTTTATTACAGTTCAAGGAGCTAGGTTAGGTGATGACGTGGTGGCGGCAAATGCTATATTAATGAATTTTTTACTACTCATTTCTTTTGGGCTAGATGGTGTGGCAAATGCAACCGAAGCTATGGTTGGTAAAGCTCAAGGTGAAAGAGATAACAGTAAATTACGCAACACGGTTCACATTGCATTATTGTGGACAGCTATATTTGCCATGATCTATTCACTAATGTTTGCGCTTGCTGGGGAGTATTTACTATCGCTTATTTCAGATATTCCAAGTGTTATTCATTTTGCTAAAGAGTATTTAATTTGGATGGTGCTTTTACCTGTTGTAGCTTGCTGGTGCTATTTATTTGATGGTGTTTATATTGGCTTGATGCAGGCAAAAGCCATGCGTAATAGTATGATTATTGCCACTTTCACTTGCTTCTTTCCGCTTTGGTGGATACTGAATAATATTTTATCAGCAGCGGATTCAACAGCGGCAAATGGTAACCATGCTTTATGGGGGGCATTTTTAGGCTTTATGCTAGCTAGAGGCATTACATTAGCATGGCACTACAAAACTAAAATTCTCGTGCTGAATGCAATATCAAACTAGCTCGATTTTTGAGAAACAACTAGCGCTGTTTTAGCGATTAACCAACCACAAAGTAAACCGGTAGTATTGGCCGCCATATCTAACCATTCGCCGTAGCGATTTACATAAGGCTGAATCAATTCAATAGCACCACTAAAAGCAATAAAGCCTATAGTAATACTTAGATAGAATTTAGGCTGCTTCAAGGCGGTTGGAAACATTAAAGCAGCATAAGCGATAAAATGGTGAGTTTTGTCACTGCCAGGTACATCGGGTAAATATGCTGCTGGCCAAAGTGATAATGTGGCAATACTAACCATGAGTATTAACGTTAGATGAAGCCAAAATTTTTGAAACAGATAAATCATGGAATTACTTTTTGTTGCGAAGCTTGGCTCGATTTAAATTATTATATCAAGGATTTGCGAAGATGCCTTCAGATATCTAGGCTCCCAAGCTGTTATAAGGCTAGTTAAAGCCAAAATTTTTGAAATAGATAAATCATGGAATTATTTTTTGTTGCGAAGCTTGGGTCGATTTAAAATATTATACCAACGGTTAGCGAAAATGCCGAGATAACCCCAAACAGCAATGAGGCAGGCGAAAGCAATTATTATCAATCCTGGCACTTGCCATAAATGATGATGATAATAGCCAAGACCAATAAAAATTAAGCCTAAAGTAAAAAGGCCAAGCCCCCAAAGAAATATAGATAAACTACGTTTGGGATCTTGACCTAATTTTGCGAGTAATTCATTCATTGTTTAGTAGTATGAATGATCACCGCGTTCATGTTCAGTAGCATCTTTAACGCCTTTAATTTCGTCACCTAGCATTTCAATAAGCTGTGTTTCAATGCCGTCTTTAACGGTAACATCAATTTGGCTACAACCATTACAACCGCCACCAAACTGCAATACTACATAACCATCATCAGTGATTTCAACTAAAGTACATTCGCCACCATGGCCAGCCAATTGTGGATTAACTTCAGCTTGCAAAAAGTAATGCACACGATCAAATAAAGGTGCGTCGTCAGCAACTTTACGTAATTTGGCATTAGGCGCTTTCAAGGTAAGTTGTGAGCCCATTTGATCAGTGACAAAATCAATTTCAGCATCTTCTAAAAAGCCTTTACTGTCAGCGTCAACCATAGCAGAGAACCCTTCAAATGCTAATGCTAAATCATCAGGCTCTACTGCGTCAGCAGGACAATACGATACACCACACTCTGCTTTAGCGGTGCCCGGATTTACTACAAATACGCGAATATGAGTGCCTTCTGCTTGTTGGGAAAGCAGCTTAACGAAATGCTCTTGGGCGGTAGGTGATATAGTGATCATAATACTGTGACTCTCTTGTTTTCTTCATTTTGGAACAGGATATACTTGAGTGTTTTACTCAAGTATGTTTATTTTACTCCGCAATCTTGCTATGTGCTAATGATTTTTATGCTTTTATTTGCTATTTTATCTCAGATCTCTTAATTGGAATTTATTATGCTATTGCGACGTTTTCTTATTGTTTGTTTTTTTACGGTACCTACATGGATACTCTCCGCTGCACCAGTGCAAAATTATTTGCCTGAAACTGCGGCTTTTGCTCAGAGCGTACCATTACCAAGTCAAACATTAGGTTTTGAGATTGGAGAACGTCATGTCAGACATGACCAATTAAAACAGTACTTTACTACTTTGGCGCAAAACTCAAAACGGGTAATAAAAACCACTATTGGCAAAACTGCACAATTACGAGAGCAATTTCTGGTCACTATCTCAAGTGAAGAGAATTTAGCTGATTTAGACAATATTCTTGCCGAGCGTCACATATCTAATAAGAAGCATAAAATTAATGGCGAGCCGCTAGTCATTTGGCTTGGTTACAGTGTCCATGGTGATGAAATTAGCGGTGCCAATGCCGCTATGGTCGTGGCTTATTATTTAGCAGCTAGCGAAGAGGCAGCAGTGAAAGCAATGCTCGCTAATACTATTATTGTACTTGAACCAAGTATTAATCCAGATGGTATGGATAGATTTGTAAATTGGGTTACCACTTATCGTGGCTCGGCGGATAACAGTGATGCGGAACATATTGAACACCACCAAGATTGGGTTACCGGTAGAACTAATCATTTTTGGTTTGATTTAAATCGTGATTGGTTACTATTAGCCCAACAAGAAAGCCGTCATCGACTAAAATATTTTCATCAATACCAGCCTCATGTACTAGGTGATTACCACGAGATGGGAGCTAACAGTAGTTACTTTTTCCAACCCGGTATTGCCAGTAGAACGCACCCGTTAACCCCTAAAAAAAATATTACCTTAACAAAAGAGTTGGCTAAGTATCATGCCAAAGCGCTAGACCAAGCACAGCGTTTATATTACAGCGAAGAAAATTTTGATGATTTTTATTACGGCAAAGGCTCCACTTACCCCGATGTAAATGGCAGTGTCGGAATCTTATTTGAACAAGCCAGTTCACGCGGCATGCAGCAAGACACTATTAATGGTTTGTTAACGTTTGAATACGGTATTCAAAACCATGTTTTAACCTCTATTTCAACTATTGAAGGTGCTTGGAAAAACCGTAAAGAGCTTAAATCCTACCGAAATGATTTTTATCAACAAGCAGATAAATTAGCCAAAAAAGAGAGTTTCAATGGCTATTTACTTAGTGAAACAAAAGATAGCTATCGATTGAATTTACTGTTGAGTAAATTGACTCAACATCAAATAGAGGTTTTTAAACTTAAAAAAGACTTTAGCTTTAAAGGAAAAAATTACGCTAAATCGACCAGTTATTATGTGCCTTTAGCGCAAAAACAGTTTCGACTGATTCAAGCATTGTTTAATCAGCAAAAAGATTTTGCCGATAATACATTTTATGATGTATCAGGCTGGACTATGCCTTTAGCAATGAATATTAACTTTCAAGGGATTGACAGTACTTGGGGCTTAGAAGTTTCCCCTAAACCTTGGTCTGAACAAGATATTACCAAGGTACAAACGATAAAGCCTAACAACGGTGATTATGCTTACGCATTTGAATGGCATCATTCATTAGCGCCAAAATTGTTAAATCAATTACTTACCAAAGATATTAAAGCGAAAGTTGCCACAGGTGGTTTTGTTAGTGAAGTGGCGGGCAAAAAACGTACTTTTGCTAGTGGTACTATTATTGTGCCTTCAGCCATTCAGTCAACAGAAAACTGGCGCAACATTTTGTCAGAATTGGCAGGTAATACCAATATTGAGTTAGCGACTATTCAAAGTGGCTTAACAAGTAAAGGCATCGATTTTGGTAGTGGTTCATTTAGAACCTTGAAGCAACCTAAGGTATTGTTACTTGGAGGTAAGGGGGTTTCTCAATATGAAGCTGGAGAAATTCGCTTCTACCTAGATGAAACCTTGCAGATTCCTGTGAGCGTCATTGACCATGCCCGTTTGTCGGATATTAATTTAGCTTCATATAGCCACCTTATTTTGGTTAATGGTAATTATAAAGGGCTATCAGAACGACATATTAGTCAATTGAAAAGCTGGATAAAACAAGGAGGTACTGTTTTTGCCCAAAAGCGTGGTGCAAAATGGTTAGCCAAACAAGATATTTTATCTGTTGATTTTGTAACGAAAAAACAAATTGACCAATTATTTGATAGTGAAAAGTTAAGTTATCAAGATAAAGAAAAACTTAGCGCGAGAAAGCGTATCGCCGGTGCTATTTTCGCAACAGAAATTGATACTTCGCACCCTTTAGCATTTGGCTACACAGATAAGAATCTGGCACTATTTAGGAATAGCACCTTAATAATGGATGCAGGTCAGCAACCATTTGTTACCTTAGCTAAATATAATGCGGCACCTTTATTAAGTGGCTATACCGATAAGAATTTAGTTAATCGTTTAGCTCACAACGCCGCTATTGTGGCGCACAATTATGGCAAAGGCCGAGTCATTGCAACAACTGACGTACTTGCCTTTCGAGGATATTGGTTAGGTAGTGCGAAACTACTCGCAAATAGTTTGTTTTTTGCCAAGGCATTTAGCGCTACGGTTGAAAATTAGTTTCTTATTATGTATTGGGTAATGTTAAGCAAACGGTAATGACAGTAACCCTGTCAACCCCGTTATGTTTTAGTAATTTACTTATTTCACTTGCCGTACTGCCTGTAGTCATCACATCGTCAATGAGTACTATGTGTTTAACATGCTTAGGTAAATCTTTGGCTAGTTCAAAAGCCTTGGTGAGGCTGTTGCGTCTCTGAATACCTGTTTTTCCGACTTGGCTTAAATTTTTCTTAACACGAATTAATGCACTGTTGTCATAAGGTAGTTGCAATTGCTTAGCAAAAGGTTTGGCAATGAGATGTGCTTGATTGAAACCCCTAACCTGCCATTTACTAATATGTAACGGCACACTAAGGACAAGGTCAACGGGCAAAGGTGCACCGACACTTTTATGTGCTTGCCATTGTTGGGCGAGTAAATTGGCGAAAAGCGTCGCTAACTCAAAGCGACCTTGGTATTTTAATTGTACTAGCCAATGAGTAAAGGGTAGCAAATATGGCGAAAGGCAAAATAAATGGTCGAAGCTTATGTTGGGTAAAGCTCGGTTTATAGCAGGCCAGTTTAATAAATCAGCTTGAATTAATGTCTGTTTAAACAAGGGTAACTGCGCATAACAGGAAACACAGAGTAATGGGTGAATGAGTAAATTCGATTCTGCTAAAGACTTATCAAATAAGGTATTACCGCATAGATCGCATTGCCCCAGTAAGGTTAAAAACTGTTTATATATAATTTGAATTCGTGCTCGCCATTCCATTGTGAACATCCATTTTGTAATATAGCTGTAATTCATTTTTCTTAAGATATAAGCATGGCAGAAAGTCTTCACATTTCCACTTACCCAAAATTATCATCTGTGAATTGTCACCATACTACTCCTATTGTATTAATACATGGCTGGGGCTTAAACTCGGCGGTTTGGCAGCCATGGATAGATAACCTACCCGCAGCGTTTTTCGATGTTTTTCATATTATCACCTTAGACTTACCCGGTTTTGGCATTAATAAAGATAAAAAAATCAGCCCTTACTCCCTTCAAAATATATGTCAGTTTATTAGCGACACAATAACGCAACCTGCGATTTACGTTGGCTGGTCTTTAGGTGGGGTAATTGCGACTGAAATGACCTTGAGCTTTCCTGACAAAGTACTCGCTTTGATCACAGTGGCCAGCTCTCCTCGGTTTATAGAACAGGCAGGAGATAATAACGAGCAAGATGTTTGGCCAGGTATTAAGCCGAAAGTGCTTAACTCATTTCATCAGCAATTAAAGTTTGATACTAAAAAAACCATTAGTGGATTTTTAAAAATTCAAGCCATGGGTAGCCCACATATTCGTCATGATATAAAGGTAATTAGTCAGCTAGTTTTTCAACACGAAATGGCAAGTAAAGTTACGTTAGATCAGTCACTAAGATTACTTGAAACTAGCGACCATAGAACTAGGTTGAGCGCTATTAAACAGCCTTTTTTGCGCTTATATGGTGAAGCAGACAGTTTGGTACCGAAAACCGTAATAGCACAGATTGCAAAATTAGCACAAAACAGTGAGCAATTCGTTTTCAAACAAGCCTCACATGCACCATTTATATCTCATGCAGATGACTTTTCTAAAATACTCTGTAATTGGCTATTAACAAAGGCTGAAGGAAACTTCAGTTAAGATGGCACTCTTTACTTTTGAGCTTTTTTGGTTAATAATTAACCAGTATAAATATAATTAGCTGAGGAGAGTCTGATGGAAATACAATCAGCATTTAATTCGGGTGTTCAAGCACTGCAAAGTGCCACGCAAGCGGCAGATGAAGCGGCTGCAAATATTGTTGCAGAAACAACAGCGGCAGACGACGCTGGTGCTGCGGAGTCAGTGGAACCAACAGAAGAGGCAAGTGTTCCAGATTTGAACCAGTCTTTAGTTGATTTAAAGGTTGCTGAACACCAAGCAAAAGCAGCTACAGAAGTGATAAAAACTGCTGATGATAGTTTAGGGACTTTACTTGATGTAACAGCTTAAGCTTAGTTTTAATTTAGCAAGTAGTAAATTATGAACATCACCCCGCAAGTGCCAAATTTATCCACACCGACTGTGCTTAATCCGCACACTGAAAGCTTGCGTCGTGAAAACAACCAAAGAGAAATCATTACCCAACCGACGCCGACTAGTCAGTCAGCAGCCGAAAAAGGCGTAGCTTCTGACAAAGAGCGCGGTAGAACTCCAGCCCAAAACAATGAAAGCGTAGATTTTGCCAGTATTAGTGAGCAAGCTAAAATTGCAAATACTAGTATTGCTGATCAAGAAGAAAAGCAAGGAGGAGAGCAAGAGTCAGGGCAGAGCACAACAGAAGAACAAGATAAGACTAGCGAGACTACTAGTAAGGCCAATGCTGTAGAGGAAGAGCAAGCACGTGCACAAGCGTTAGAGCAAGAGCGTATTGTTAGCCAATTAGAAAGTAGAGATAAAGAAGTACGAGCCCATGAAGCGGCTCATGCCTCGGTTGGAGGAACGGTAACAGGCGCACCAAGTTTCTCATATACAACGGGACCTGACGGGAAAAGATATGCTGTAGAAGGGGAAGTCTCGGTAGACTTATCAACCGTTCAAGGCGATCCAAAAGCGACTATTGCTAAAATGCAGCAAGTTCATGCTGCGGCGCTGGCACCTATTCATCCATCAGTGCAAGATACTCGAGTGGCAAGTACCGCAACAACGCTAATTTTACAGGCACAATCAGAGCTGCTGACAGAATTAAGTACTCAGCGAAGTGAAAGTGAAGCCAAAGCAAATAGCGCAGAAGAAAACGGTGAAGCAACAGCGGAAGGTGCTCCTGTTGATGAAGAGTCTGATTTTGAAGTATTGATTAAAAAAACGCTGGATAGTCAAGAAAAAATAGCACCAAGTCAATCTCAAGAAGTGGTGCAGCGATCATTAAGAATAGCCAGTTTTTATTCTGAAATAACACATGCGCATACCAAACCAGCGACTTACCAATTTGAGTTAACCGCATAAATTAATAAGCCTCAATAAAAAAGCCTGCAGTGTTGCAGGCTTTTTTGTTTTGTATTCTCGTCAGTTTTACTTGAGGTTAAATACCATAATTTTGACGATATTTATTAATACTGTTCAAGCTAGTTGTTAAGTCGGTCTTGTTATTTTGAGTACTTAACAGCTGCTCTTCTAAGTAAGTTACCACATCCTTTAAAGTGACAATAGAGATAACTGTGGTACCAAAATCACGCTCTACTTCTTGAATGGCTGATAACTCACCTTGGCCTTTTTCCTGACGATCTAGCGCTATTAATACACCAGATAGCTCAGCATTATGGGCTTTAATGATCTCCATTGACTCACGAATGGCCGTGCCAGCAGTAATAACATCATCAACCAGCATGACTTTACCGCTTAAATCGGCGCCAACTAAGCTACCGCCTTCACCATGAGTTTTTGCTTCTTTGCGATTAAAGCAATAAGGCACATCAAGCTGATGTTGATCATACAAAGCAACGGTGGTTGTAGTCGCAATTGGAATGCCTTTATATGCGGGGCCAAATACTAAATCAAATGGGATGTTTGCATCGACTAATGCAGCGGCATAAAAACGCCCTAAACGAGCTAAGTCGCCGCCGGTTTTGAATAAACCAGCATTAAAAAAGTAAGGACTTGTACGGCCAGATTTTAAGGTAAACTCACCAAAGCGCAACACCTGCTTTGCAAGAGCGAACTCAATAAATTCACGTTGATAATCTTTCATTTCTCTCTCCGAGCTTTCTTGTAAAGGAGTCAGTTTTATTAGCTTAAAGCCGCTTTTTGGTGATCGAATAACTCGTTGATGGCATCTTTTGATAACTGCATCATCGCTTGCATTTCTTCAAAGCTGAAAGGCTCTTCTTCTGCAGTACCTTGAACTTCAATCAACTTACCGGTGTCAGTCATTACCACGTTCATGTCTGTTTCAGCATTTGAGTCTTCAGCATAGTCTAAGTCAGCTACCGGTTCGCCTTTATAAACACCAACCGAAATTGCAGCAATCATATGCTTAAGCGGGTTAGTTTTAATAATGTCTTTTACACGCATATAGTTCAGTGCGTCAACTAAAGCAACACAAGCACCTGTGATAGAAGCGGTACGTGTGCCACCATCTGCTTGAATCACATCACAATCAACAGAGATTGTATTTTCACCTAAAGCTTTTAAGTCTACGGCAGCACGTAAAGCACGAGCAATTAAGCGTGAAATTTCTAAAGTACGGCCACTTTGCTTGCCTGCTGCAGCTTCTCTGCGCATGCGAGTATGAGTAGAACGAGGTAACATACCGTATTCAGCCGTTACCCAACCTTTACCTTGACCTTTCAAAAAGCGCGGCACACCTTCTTCGACAGAGGCAGTACAAATCACTTTGGTATCGCCAAATTCAATTAGTACTGAGCCTTCTGCGTGAGCTGTAAATTGACGAGTGATGGTAACCGGGCGAATCTGCCCTAATGTTCTGCCGCTTGGACGCATAGTGTGACCCTTTTTATAAATACTAGAAAATAATTGCCGCTATTATAATGCTTCGCTGCTTTTTTTGAAATATAGTTAAGAGAATAAAGGTCATCTTGTCGTAAGAAGTCATTTAGTAGCATTTATTTATTTGAGAGAAAAGCATGAAACCAGTTGTTGTATTTGTAATAAGCCTTTGCTTATCTTTATTTAATAGTGCGCAGGCACGCTCAAGCTCAAATTTTCTTGAGCAAAAGTTGTCATTAATTTTTGAGCTGCCCGAATACAGTAAAGTTTATGACGATAATCGTGACCCTTTTGCCGATGCTAACGAGGCTTTAGCTTTAGCAAAAGAAACTAATAGGAATGTGCTTATAGAAATTGGCGGCAATTGGTGTACTTGGTGTCATAAAATGGATGCCTTCTTATTGAAAAATCCTGAAATTTATCAAGCCTTGCATAATAAATATGTACTATTGAAAATTAATGTTAGTGATTCAAATGAAAATACTACTTTTATGGAGTCGTTACCGCCCGTGCTTGGTTATCCTCATATGTATGTTTCTTCTGCGAAAGGAAAAATGTTGTTATCAAAAGATACGGCAGAATTACAAGATAACAATGGTTACTCAAAAGATTATTGGTTGGCTTTTCTTGAAAAATGGCAAGCGAATAACCTAATCGTTAACAAGGACAGCTAAGGGAGCTTACAGGTGAAATCATTTTTTGATAAAAACTATCAAACCCCAGTTTGGTTTAAAGAAAAAAACCTATCTAGGCGACGTTTTTTAAAGTCAGCTGCAGGTGCTAGTACAATCACTGCGCTACCTTCGTTTGCTTTATCGGCAAAAGAGCTAAAAACCCTCAAGCAATTAACCAAGACAGACCCCTGGTTAACACTTGACGCTACCTTAATGCATTTGCTGCCTGCATCGACTTCGGCATCAAGTAGTGGCCCTAGTGCGAAAGACATTAAGGCTTTGGCTTATTTACACCAAGTAATGACGGTGCAACCAACTGAACAAGACGAAAAAGAATTCATTTTAAAAGGTGTCGGTTGGTTAAATGGTTTTTCGCAAAGTCAAAAAAATAAAGCATTTGTTGCATTAACGTTTGATAAAAAAGAGTCTGTGCTTAGAGGAATTAGCAAGTCCCGAGCCGGTGAGAATTGGTTAACAACCCTGCTCGCTTACGTGTTTGAAGCAATGTTGGCTCCTCCTGCATATGGCGGCAACCCAAATGGCGTTGGTTGGCAGTGGCTGGAACATAAAGCGGGGTTCCCACTTCCTGAAGCAGGGCAAAGATACTTTGAACTACCACCACGTGCGCGAGCAAAAAATGAAATAGCTATTCAAGAAATTGCTACAGCACAGACAAATGTAAATCAGGGCAACAATAATATTGCTAGGGTTTCTTCAAAAACTAGTCAAGCAGTTAAGAGAACACGTAAAGCATGAAAAACGTAATATATGACATCTGTATTGTGGGCAGTGGCGCTGGCGCGTCACCTGTTGCTTATACTTTGGCAAAAGCTGGCGCTAAAGTTTTGGTATTAGAAAAAGGTCCTTGGTTAACCGAAAAAGAGTTTTTTAAAGATGAACTAGCCATCAGTACTCACGATGCTTACAACCCGAAACTTAGTGATGAACAACATGTTATTGAGGAAGAGTATGAAGACGAAGAGGGCAATAGCTTTTGGCAAGGAGAAGCGACCAGCGACTCTGGCTGGACGTGGTGGAACGGTAGTGTGGTGGGTGGTTCATCTAATTTTATGAGTGGTTATTTCCATCGTTTAAAACCCGTTGATTTTCGACTGAAAACGGAGTTTGGTGCAATTAATGGTGCTAACGTTGCCGACTGGCCCATTAGCTATGACGAATTGGAGCCATTTTACGCCATGGTAGAGCGTGAGGTTGGAGTGTCTGGACGCGTGGTTGAGCATCCGCATCAAGAGCCGCGTTCAACTGACTTTCCTTATCCGCCCATAGCTGAAGTACCGATGTCGTCATGGATAGATAAAGCTGCGAAGGGTATAGGCTACCATGCAATGCCAGTTCCTAGGGCGATATTATCACAACCTGCTATGGGGCGACGTAGTTGTGAATATTCTGGTTATTGTAGCAGTTATGGCTGTTCATCAGGTGCGAAAGGCAGTGGCCGGGCAGCATTACTTAATCACGCTATTGGTACAGGTAATTGCACCATTAAGCCTAACGCTAAAGTGTACAAAATTGCCACTGATAATGCAGGGGAAATTACCGGCGTTCATTATTATGACAGTACAGGACGTGAACAAAGTGTAAAAGCTAAAACCTATGTGGTAGCTTGTCAGGCAGTAGAAACATCGCGTCTTTTACTGGCATCAAAAGGTGAAAAATTTCCTAATGGGCTAGCCAATAATAATGGTCAAGTAGGTAAGAACTTACTCTTTAGCGGTGGCGGAACCGGTCGTGGTGATTTTATCTATGATCAGCTAACCGAACAGCAAGTCAACGAACTGAAAGTTGTAGGGCCATTTGTAAATAGAGCCTTGCAAGATTGGTACAAAATTGACGATAAAGCATTTACTGGCGCTAATGATCAAGGCAAAGCTAAAGGCGGTACCATAGACTTTCTATTTCATCAAAATCCGATAGCGCGTGCGCGTGGCACGCAATGGGGTACTGATGAGCAAGGTAATGATAAATTGCTTTGGGGTGAAGAGCTTAAGCACAGCATGAAGCACGAATTTACTAGCTACAAAACTCTGCGTTTTGAAGTGTTTAATGACTGGTTACCCACCGACGACTGTTTTGTTGCTTTAGATGATGAAGTAACCGATAAATGGGGAGACCCAGTCGCAAAAGTACGTATTGGTTATCATGACCATGACTTAGAAGTAGGTGCTTATTTGGCTGAAAAAGCCGAGAAACTCTTGGTTGCTTTAGGTGCTAAAAATATCGAGTCTTCAGTAAGTGGCTATCCGGCTACAAATTTAATGGCAGGCGGCTGTCGCTTTGGGGATGATCCTGAAACGTCTGTGCTAAATAAAAATTGCCAAGCACACGAGGTAGATAATTTATATGTCACTGACGGCTCTTTTATGCCTACTGGTGGTAGCGTACCTTATACTTTTACTATTTATGCGAATGCCTTTCGTGTCGCTGAACACATCAAATCTCGTTGGCAAGAAAGTATATCTGTAGAAGCCAGTTGAATTTAACAAACTGACTGAGACTAAAATAGGATCAAATTGTGATACTTTTGTGAGGAATTAAGACATAGGAGTTTGCATAATTGTTATTTGTTGAATAATTACCAGTACATTGGAGCGACTATGTTTATAAGATATGCCTTACTGAGTTTTATAGCGCTGCTATTGTCTGCATGTGGTGGTAGCTCAGACAGCACCCAAGAAAGCCCTCCTCCTGTAGTTGTAACTCCAGCACCGGCACCGATCATATATACCGGAATTTTTTTAGACTCGTTTGTAGAAAACCTGAGTTACGCTACGGCGAGCTCAACAGGAATGACCAATGTTATGGGTGAATTTAGCTACCAATTAGATGAGCAAGTGACTTTTTCAATTGGCTCGATAGCTTTTCTACCTATTGAGGCTGAAGCTATCATCACCCCTTTAACCATTTTTGATACGCAAGACATTAACAATATTGCCGTAGTAAATATGTTGCGCCTTCTACAAAGCTTAGATATTGATGGTAATGCAGATAATGGTATTACCATTTCAGATACAGCCCATGAGTTAGCAAATGGACTAACTGTTAACTTCTCTGATACTGATTTTGATAGCCAAGTAGCAAATTTAGTTGCAATGAGCGGTGCATTAAACCAGCAACTTATTTCTGCAGAAAGTGCCATTGCTCACTTTCAACAAACGTTAAGTGAGCAGGATATTAGTGTTTGCGCTAAAACGCACAGCAAAATTGGACAAACCGGTTTTTTCAGTACTTTTGCCCATAATGTCGCGGGTATGGCCACAATCATAGATGACTGCACCATAGAAATAACACAATTTGACTATGATGGTGGTGGCCCGGACGTATATTTTTATGCGGCACAAAATCATCAGTATTCGTCCGAAAATGCTTTTGCAATAAGTAATAAGATTAACGGACAAGCATACCAAAATGCAGCGTTTACTTTAAAATTGCCTAACAATAAAAGCTTAGATGATTTAACAGGAATAAGCGTGTGGTGTGTTGATTTTAATGCAGATTTTGGCAATCTTGAATTTAGTCCATAAGAGCCTAGGCAATAATTTTTTTCCTAGAGAAACCATAATTTGTTAGCGCTTCGCATTTAAGCTTGCCTTGGGTATAATTACGATAATTATTCTTTTGGGGTTTAAATATGATACACAGCATGACGGCTTTTTCTCGTTTTGAAGTAAAAGGTGACTGGGGTAATGCGGTTTGGGAAATTCGCAGTGTAAATCAGCGCTTTTTAGAAACCTACTTCCGCCTACCTGAGCAATTTCGCAGTGTTGAGCCAATATTAAGAGAGCGCTTTCGAAAGCAGTTAAATCGTGGCAAAGTTGAATGTCATTTGCGTTTTAATGCGAATGCAAATACAAAAAATGAGTTAAATATCAATGAAAAGCTTGCGCTGCAATTAATACAACATGCCAACTGGGTCAACGAGCAAACATTAAACAGCCAAGTTAATCCGTTAGAAGTAATGCGATGGCCGGGTGTAATGGAAGCTTACTCGAAGGTTTCGATACTGCATTGAAGGACTTTATAAGTGCACGTGCTAGTGAAGGTGAAAACCTTAAAGAAATGATAAACCAACGTTTAGATGCTATTAGTGAGGAAGCCGATAACGTACAAGCATTTATGCCAGAAGTGATTGAATGGCAGCGTAAACGCATTGTTGATAAATTTACCGATGCCAGTATAGATCTTGATTCAACTCGTGTAGAGCAAGAGCTAGTTTTGTTAGCTCAAAAAATGGATGTTGCTGAAGAGTTAGATAGGCTCAATAGCCATGTTAGCGAAACTAAAAAAATCCTCAAAAAAGGTGGCGCTCAAGGTCGTCGATTAGACTTTATGATGCAAGAGTTTAATCGTGAAGCAAATACGCTAGGCTCTAAATCAATAAACTCTGACGTGACGGCAAGTGCTGTTGAGTTGAAGGTGTTAATTGAACAAATGCGTGAGCAGATCCAGAACATAGAATAATCTTTCATAAGTAACACTTGCCATGATCTACAATTAAATCCTCGTTTACGGGGCTTTTTTGTTTCTGTGAAATTCTATCTGTTCATAGGTGTTGTAGTATTTGTGGTGGGCAAGAAAGGTGTCTTTTTTTTGTTTTCAATGTTTTGTTTCTATTGATTTAAAATCAATGTCCACATTCAGAACCAAGGTTTTGGGGACTATAGGGTTTAATGAAAAAAAGTTTAGCTAGGAGTGAAAAGTCTGAACTTTGATTGAATAAATTTATAAATGAATGCCCTTATCACGCTTCGGGCACAAACCGAGATAGATTGTATGTAGCATACTTGTCCCTGCATAAGTTTAAATCGTCTATTTAGTAACTAGAACTCCATATTAATTGGCTATTTCACTAACCCCATTACTTAAGTTAAGATATTGAAAATACGGTTGTTTTGACTGTTCTTTAAGTAGGTAATGGTAATATAACCAATCATCCCTTTTTTGACGAGAGAAGTCTTTTCTTACATGAAAGACAGTTGCTAACGAAGCATGAACTTGACTAGCGGAGTTTATCATTGGCAAAACATAGTGACAGCTTACCTTGTTGCACTTCAAATTGTGAAATTATTGGATTCATCATTATTCTAGAACTTATTTGACACTTGCTAAATTTATATCGATTCAGTTCTAGTTTATGCAACATTGTTTAGTATTGAAGGTTAAAGCGTCTGGAGTTTACATATTTTGTAAGCTACTATTTCTAAGTTATTAATTTTTATACAACAAGGATCGTTGTTATGCGCATATCATTATTGCTTTTCTACTTTTTCTACTATATTACTGTCTCTATTGCAGCAGAAACCCAAACCATTTACCGTTATAAAGATACAACCTATCTTGATTTAGCGGATGCGGAACAAGCTATTATTTCTGAATATGGGCAAAACGGCTGGATTGTCCGTGATGAGGAGCAAACAACTACTTCTTCTTTGCTTTGGTATATACATTACCATGAAGCTTTACAAACGGCCATTTTTACGCGATATACAGGATATAATACGAGTGGCTATGTATATTCTGAAAGTGATGCAATAAGTAACTGGTCAGATCAATTTAATATAGGTGATTATTCAAACACAACTGATTGTGGTGTTATTACTGGTGAAGTTACTTATGGTGACTGGGAATTTGATGATTGGGTGATTTATCAAGGAAGTGCCTTTGGAACCTCTAATGGAAGTGCTTTAGTTAGATCATTTAATAAAGATATATCCGCTTCTATATCTCAACCATATAAACATGAACCCGTTGCATGGGGGTGTTTAGTAAAGAATTACAACGATAGTCTCAGAATCACAAAAAACGAATCATTTGAGTGTAAGGATACTCAACACTCCCCTCTTTCCAATTCAGGTTTGGGTGAAAATGCCGATGTATCCTGTAAAAATGTATCATATTGGGATCGAGTTTTTATTACTGAATGCAAAGCCCCTTATGAATGGGAAGAGTCATCGTTAGGGTGTGTTAAATACTGCCCGCCAGGCGCATCTACGTTAGATAAGATATTAGGTGTTTGTAAGGGGCGCCCTGTTGATATGTGTGCTGCAAATGCAGGTAATCCAATTAATACTGAAACAGGCGAAAAAATACAGCCACAATTACCAGACTATAATGGCAGTGGCTCCTTTCCAATAAAATTTTCTCGTAACTATAAAAGTTTTCGTGCGCCCGAAGTAACTCGTCCCCCCGCACAGAAAAGTGATGGCACGACAATATGGACACGCTACGTGCAACCTGATGACTATGCCGGAGTTGCTGTTTCCAATTGGGTGAATACTAGTGACTTAGGGGTAATTGCTCCTACAGGTTTTAAGCAATGGATGCACAGTTATCAATTATCTTTAGTTGTTTACCCTGATGCATCTAAAGTTGTGTTGATTAGGGCTAATGGTGATAAGTTTTACTACAGTGTTAGTGCTGATACTGTCACTTATACGCCTGATTATTTAACAGGTGATAAAGTTGTTAAATCAGGTAATAACTGGCTCTATACCGATCCACAAGGTAATGTTGAAACTTATAATAGTGAAGGACAGCTTACTTCAATTGCTAATAATCAGGGCATAGAACAAACCTTATCTTATGATGCCAATGATTTATTAGTTATCATAGCTGATCCCGCAGGTCGTCAATTAACTTTAGACTATGACAGTGAGAGCCGCCTATCTTCGTTAACCGATCCAGACGCTCATATTACCACCTACGAGTATGGTAATAACGGCAATCTAGTTAAAGCTGTCTATCCTGATAATACTCCAGAAGATACAACGGATAATACTTTTACACAATATCATTATACTGACACTAATAACCCCTATGCATTAACAAGCCTTATAGATGCAAATAGCTTTCCTTATGCAAATTGGAGTTATAGTACCGATGGTCGCGCTACCAGTAGTGTTAACTTCGGTGGCTATAAACAAACTACTATCTCTTATAACGACAATGATGTTTCTGTTACCGAAGCCAATGGTCAAGCACGTACCTTAACGTTTGATGATAAAGGGCGATTAACCTCTGTATCGGGTGGCAATTGTGGGCAGTGTAGTAATAGCGATATTGCAAGTTACGCTTATGATTCAACTAATCAACTGACCTCAAAAACTGACTTTAATGGCATTGAAACGCGTTATGAATACAATACACGCGGATTGCAAACTAAACGCACTGAAGCTTACGGTACAACACTAGCACGAGTGACCACAACCGAATGGCATGCTGATTTATCTTTGCCAACTAAAGTGACTACACCAACGCTGAAAATAGATTATGTTTATGGCGTTCGGGGCAGGCTTGAAAGTATTACCGAAACTGATTTGGTGATTGCCGAAAATTCAGCACGTGTTACAACCCATTCTTATAATGCAACAGGGCTATTGCAGAGTATTAATGGTGCTCGCACCGATGTAACAGATACGACCTCATTCTCTTATAACACGTCACATGATTTAATCAGTATCACCGATGGTGTTGGTAATGTTACTCAAATAACCAGTTTTGATGCACATGGTCACCCAACAACAATAGTTGATGCGAATAATGTTACTACTACCTTAGTTTATGATGTGCGAAATCGTTTAGTCAGCCAAACAGTAGCAGGTAATATTACTAGTTTTGAATATGACAATATTGGCCAACTCACTAAAATCACATTACCATCAGGCGCAGTCACTAATTATGAATACAGTGGTGCACGTTTATTAACAACAATGTCAGATGGGCAAGGAAATAGCGTCAATTACACCTATGATGTCATGGGTAATGTCACTAACATTGACGTTAAAGACCCTGCAGATACTTTGTATGCAACGCAGCAGCAGGTTTTTGATGGGTTGAACCGCTTAACCTCACAAATTAATGGGTTAAACCAAACCACTATTTTTGGTTATGACGCTGTAGGCAATCAAGTCAGCGTTAAAACACCATTACTCAAAGAGGCGAAGCAAGTTTATGATGCACTCAATCGCTTAAGTGAAACTACTGATGCAAAGGAGGGTAAGATTACATACGGCTATGATGCAGCGAATAACTTAACCTCGGTAAATGCACCTAATAATGCTCAAACAAGTTACAGTTATGATGGCTTTGGTAACTTGCTCTCCCAAACGAGTCCTGATACGGGCACAACGTCTTTTACCTATGATGTTGCAGGTAACCAGTTAAGTAAAACGGATGCTAAAAACGCTACTATTCACTACAGTTATGATGCACTCAACCGCTTAACAGGCATTGATTATCCAACTGATGCCTTAGATGTCACATTGATTTATGATACCGGTACTCATGGCAAAGGACGTTTGTCACAAATAACCGATGGCAGTGGCGCTACAACCTACAGCTATAATGCACTTGGCCAAGTAAGCAGTAAAAGCTCAATGGTATCAGGTAAAAACTTTACCGTAAGCTATGGCTACAATGGTGTGGGGCAACTGACCCAAATTACACAGCCTAGCGGCCGAGTTGTTAACCTTGCTCGCGATACCCACGGACAAATCACTGCTATCAATGAGCTAAAAAGTGGAGTTACTCAAAATCTACTTATCAACGCAAGCTATGTGCCGTTTGGCTTAGCCAAGTCTTTAACATTAGGTAATGGTAAAGCAACCGCTAAAACCCATAACTTAAATGGTCAGTTAGCAAGTATTGATGTTAGCGGTGTTTATCAATCATCACTTACTTATAACAGTGATAGTAATATCACCGGACTTGCTAATACGGTTACGCCAACGTCCAACCAAGGTTTTTCCTATGACGAACTTGACCGTTTAACAGAAGCAACAGGCGCTTATGGTACTCTTGGGTATAGTTATGACAGTACTAGTAATCGCATAACCAAAACAGACAATGCAACTGCTAACTCGCTTACTTATAACGCTGAGAGTAATCAACTTGCTAGCCCTTACCTTCATGACGCTAACGGTAACCGAACTAAAGACAGTAAACGCACTTATAGTTACGGTGATCATAATCGTTTAATTGAAGTCATAAATGATGAAAGTGGCGTGAAAACTACATATCACTATAACGGTTTAGGACAGCGTGTTAAAAAATCGAATGTCTTTGGTGAAGTCTACTTTATTTATGATGAGCAAGGTTTGCTTATCGCAGAAGCTGATGACACAGGAAGTACCATTAAAGAATATGTGTATTTTGAAGGTCAGCCGCTTGTTATGCTGGTAGGAGAATAATCATGGAACGATTAAGTAGCATTATAACTAGTTCATTTAAGGCATTTTTCATATTATCCTTTTTTGTTTGTCAAATGGTCACAGCGGAGACCTTAACCGGTGATACTACAATTATTGTAGGGGATTATTCATATTCAGAAGACTTAATTGTTCCCTCTGGTGTTACGTTGACGATAGAGGCAGGGGCTATTCTTCGTTTTAGTTCGGGGAATAAGATTCAAGTTCAAAGTGGAAGTAAGTTATTTGTTCAAGGGAGCAATGCAAACCCAGTAACTTTTACTTCTGATGGCCAAATGACAGCTTCTTGGGCAGGTTTAACTTTTGAAGGTACTCGTGTTGATGGTAACGATATCGTCATTGATAACGCGATTATCGAGTATGCAGATAAAGCACTTTATACCAACAAACCTGGTGTAAAAGTAACCGTAACTAACTCGACTGTGAGACATAATAATTACGGTGTTTATGTTGATGCCGTATACAACGCAGCACCTAACCATCCCATCATCACGTTCACCGATGGTGCCTTGCATGACAACGTGCAATATAACTATTACACCAAAATGTTTTATGGCAGCACTATAACGACGATTGATGCGACAGGTAACTGGTGGGGCACTAACCAACCACAAGATATTGCAACAACCATTTATGACAGGGTTGATGCAAGTACTACCGCATCCATTAATTTCTCGGGTTATTTAGATGCGTTAAATGGTATTGCGATAGGCACAAGCTTTACCAGTTATATCACTGAAGATACTACGTGGAGTGCAATGGATGGCATATTAACGCAACCAATCCATGTGACCAATGGCAATACGTTAACAATCGCCGCAGGCACACAACTAGATGCTGTTACTGGCTCAGAATTAATTATTGATAGCGGTGGTAAAT